>Ga0182016_10000316_pt1 | contig 60432 bp, 54 predicted proteins | sample 712S2MmetaG_FD_120491 | JGI IMG/M metagenome (GOLD analysis project Ga0182016, IMG submission 120491) | Permafrost microbial communities from Stordalen Mire, Sweden - 712S2M metaG | ecosystem: Environmental > Terrestrial > Soil > Wetlands > Permafrost | place: Sweden: Stordalen | collected...
CGGCCGACGCGGTGGCGTAGCGACCCGCCGGTACCGTGGCCAGCCCGCCGCCGGCCGCCACCACCAGCGTGGAGCCGGCCCCTATCCCACTGGCGATCTGGGCCGGTAACCACTGGCCAAGAAAGTCCGGACGGACGCCTACCTTCGCGGCGTACCAGACGAAGGCGGCCGCCCACACCAGCGCACCGGGGACGACCACGGCACGGGGGCTAAAACGGTCAGCGAGCTTGCCGCACGGTCGGGCCACCAAGGCGGCCACAATCGCCCCGGGCGCCACGGCCAGGCCGGAGACCAGCAGGGAGTAACCCCAGACGTAGTGCAGCCAGAGGATGTGGGCCAGGAGGTAGGTGTAAAGGCCGAGCCCGGCCACCAGCGTGACCAGGTTGCTGACGCCGAACGCCCGCATACGCAACAGGACCGGGTCGAGCACGGGCGATGGGTGGCGCAGTGAGCTGCGAACGGTGAGGGCGGTCCCGACCAGAGCAGCCGCGAAGGCGCCCAGGGTCGCCGGGCTGTCCCAAACCCAGGAGGTCCCCTGGACGACCCCAAGGGTCAGCAGGGCGACAGAGGCGGAGAGAAGCAGCGCACCGCGTAGGTCGGGCATCACGCGCCGGCCCGGAGCGCGGCTCTCCACGATGCAGTGCCGCCCGAGGAACCAGGCGGCGCACCCGAGGGGGACGTTGACAAGGAAGACGAGCCGCCAGTTGTAGGCCTCTACCAACGCCCCGCCGACCGGAGGGCCAAGGCCGGCCGCCAGGGCTCCGGCTGCCGCCCAAAGGCTGAGCGAGTGAGCTCGGTGCTCCGACGAGGAGGCGTGGACTACGATGCCGAGCGACGCCGGTACGAGCATGGCCGCTGCGGCCCCCTGGACCACTCGCAGCGCGACGAGCATCGGCACGGACGTAGAAGCTGCGCATAGTCCCGACGCCACCGTAAAGACGGCCAAGCCGATGCGGAACAGGCGACGCCGGCCGATGAGGTCGGCGAAGCGGCCGAAAAGCACGAGCAGCCCGGCGAAGATGATGTTGTACCCGTTCAGGGCCCACGAGAGGGTGTTGATGCCGGCGGAAGGGAACGCGGCCTCAAGGTTGGGGAACGCCACATTGACGACCGTGGAGTCGAGAAAGGCCAGGAAAGCACCGAAAGCGGCGACCTCCACCGCCACCTTCGGGACGTACCGTCCGCGATGGGGCAGCGGTCCTGGCGCCGCCTGGGGCCCGGCCGGCAGTTCACGCTTGGCTGTCACCATCCACACAGGATCCTCTCTGACCGTCAAGCGAGCGTCACAAGTGACGATAGGCCTTATAGCCACCCCGAAGAAGGAGGAAATGGATGGGGTACCTCGTGCTGCTGGTGCTGCTGGCGGTCGATTTGAGCATCTGCGTGCTCAGCATCGTCGCCGGGGTGAAGGTCATCTCCAAGGCCGGCTACTCCGGCTGGTGGATCCTGATCTCCCTGGTCCCGGTGGTCAACTTTGTGATGTTCCTCGTCTTTGCATTCTCGAAGTGGCCCATAGAGGTACGGCTGGAGGAGGCCGAACGCGGGCGCCAGTCCGGGGGCCGCTCGGGGGCGTACGGATGGGATCCTTACGGGGCCGGTGCAAGGGCGGCCGCCGGCGGCCACGCGCCGTGGGGCCAGTCGCCCGGGCGGTCCGGAGGCGCGCCCGGGCCCACGTCCTGGGACTACATGGGCCCCGGGCCGTAAGCCGCGCCCGCCGCCGTCCTGCGGTCGCCGTCCTCCGGTCGCCGTCCTGCGGGACGCGTCAGGGCCCTGCCGGCATGGTCGGAGACCTCTGAGGGTATGTCAAGTAACAGCCCCGGGTTGCTCTCGAGGCGGGGCCCAAGGAGGCAATCTGATGAGCGCGACCGACAAGATGAAGGACAAGGCGCAAGTGGTCAGGGGTGAGGCCAAGACCAAGGTGGGCCGGGCCACCGACGACCGCGGGCTGGAAGCCGACGGTAAGGCTGACCGCGTAGCGGGCAACCTGAAACAGGCCGGCGAGAAGGTCAAAGACGCCCTGAAGCGCTGACGACGATCGCGTCGCGCACCGCCGGTGGGACAACCGCCGGCGGTGCAACCGTGGGCCGGGAGGGATTTGAACCCCCGTAGGCGTCAGCCGGCAGATTTACAGTCTGCTCCCATTGTCCACTCGGGCACCGACCCTCGAGGGATGTGAGGCCCTCAAGAGATGCAAGGCTAGCGTGTTGGGCATGCCTACGTTTGACGTTGTCTCGCAGGTCGACATGCAGGAAGTGCGCAACGCCGTGGACCAGGCGGCGCGGGAAGTAGAGACGCGCTTCGACTTCCGGGCTACGAGTTCGAGCATCGAGTTGTCCGGCCATGAACTGGCGCTGCGCTCGGCCACGGAGGACCGCCTGAAGGCTGTCCTACAGGTACTGGAAGAGAAACTCGTCCGCCGGAAGGTGTCCCTCAAGGCTCTCGACTACGGGAAGCTCGAAGAGGCGGCCAAGGGCACCGTCCGCCAGACCGTGACCCTCAAGGCCGGGATCAATGCCGACCAGTCCCGGGCCATCAACAAGTTCATCAAGGAAAACGGCCCCAAAGGCGTGTCCTCGTCCAACCAGGGCGACCAGGTGCGGGTGACGGCCAAGAAGCGCGATGACCTGCAAGCGACGATCACCGCCCTGAGGGAGCACGACTTCGGGATCCCGCTCCAGTTCGAGAACTTCAGGGACTGACAGGCCGAGCGGGCGGACGCCCCGAGAGGGGGGACGCTCAGAAGCGGTGCGCCCACTCGTGGGACCGCAGCCGGGCAATCCTCTGGTCGGTAGGAGGGTGGTCGCTGAACCACTTGGCAAAGCTCACGCGCCGGCCGGCCAGGGGGTTGACGATGTACAGGGCGGCCATCTCGCGGGGCACGTTCATCGGGACGCGCCTGGACGTGGCGTCGAGCTTTGCCAGGGCCGAGGCCAGGGGCTCACCGTCGCCGATCAAACGGGCGCCGTCCCGGTCGGCCTCGTACTCCCGGCTCCTGGACAGGGCCAGTTGCAGGATCGTGGCGGCCAGGGGCGCCAGGATGATCATGGCCAGGAAGCCGAAGATGTTTTCGTCGTTGTTGCGCCGGCCTCCTCCTGCGCCGCCCAGGCCGCCCATGAACAGACTGCTCCACGCGGCCATCCGGGCCAAGAAGGTGATGCCCATGGCGATGGAGGCGGCCACCGAGGAGGTCAGGATGTCGCGGTTACGGACATGGCTGATCTCGTGGGCCAGTACTCCCCGCAGCTCGGACCAGGTGCAGATCTGCAGGATGCCCTGCGTGACGGCTACAGCGGCGTGCTTAGGGTTGCGGCCCGTGGCGAAGGCGTTGGGTTGGGCCTCAGGCGAGACGTAAAGCTTGGGCATGGGCAACTTGGCCCGGGTCGTAAGGTCCCGCATGATCTCGTAGTACTGGGGCATCTGAGCTTCCGACACGGGAACGGCGCGGGCGGCTTTGATGGCGATCGTGTCGGAGAACCAATAGGAGCCGCCGACGAAAACGAGCCCGACGACCAAGCCGATGATCAGGCCCCCCTCGCCCCAAAAGGCTCCTATGCCGAGGCACAGCGCACCCAGCAGGGCCAACAGGACGGTGGTCTTAATGTTGTTGCGGTTCATGTGTTCACACCTCTGTGAACCAATGTACATAGTGCAGCTGAAAGTCCGCTGAGCAGCCCCTCAGTCGTAGTACCCGGAATGGATATAGAGGCAGGGGACACCCTCGGCCCGGAACATCTCCACATTTCGCACGTCGTCCTCGAGGCAGAGCTTGAGGACGAAGCGGCGGCTGCGGATGTCGTTCAGGGCTTCCTGTTTGAAGTGCCGCGCCGGCCGGTAATCGCCGTCTCGCCGCATTACCAGTAGGTCCCAGCGCAAGTCGTGCCGAGCCAACCAGTCGACAGTGAGCCGGCTGATGCGGGCGGGCCGGGCCGTCAACAACACGACGGCCAAATCCGGCGCCAACAGCCCGAGCAGGGCGGCGACCTCGTCAACAAGGGGGTCCTCGGCCGAGGCCGAGAAGAACGACTCCCAGTCAGGGCGAGGCGCCTTTATGTAGTGCTGGCGAGCGGCGGCGTTAGAGAGCACACCATCGAGGTCGAAAACCACCGCCGCCCCTTCTGCGGGCCCGTTGTGCCAGGTCCACGAGGCGCGGCCGACGTCTTCGGGCGGCCCGGGCGCTTGCTTACCGGCTGTGGCCCTTTCCATGGCGTCAGAATAGGTTGGTGGCAGACGACCTGGTGTTCCCGCTGCCACTAGGTGCCCGGCTGCTGATTTTCGCCAACCTCCACCTCTCGTCTACGGCAACGCCCGCTTCCAGCTTGGCTGCCACCGAGATCGCCCGGGCCATCAGTTACTGGAGCGGACCGGGAGCCGTGGTGCTGGCAGGGGGGTCCTTCGAGCTGGCGGCCGAGCAGGACGACATGGCCGGCGCGCTCGACGCTCACGCCGTCCTACGCGACGCTCTGCGGGACTTTGCCGCCGTCCCGGGCCGGCGGACCGTGGTCCTCCCCGGCAAACGCGACGCCTGGCTGGCCCAGCCCGGCGCAGTTGCCGCCTTGAGGGCGAGCATTGGGGCAGAGGTTGCCTCCGCGGTGGTGGCTGACCTGGTCACGGCCGGTGGCGTCCGCAAGGTCCGCATTGAGCCGGGGGACCGCCTCGAAGCTGGCCCGCCCGTACCGTCGGGACCTGGCGGTCCGCCCGACGTGGGCCGCCAGCGTCTGGCCGATGTCTTGCCCGGGTTGTGGCGGGGCAGCACCAGCGGATGGTTGGCCGGGCTCGGCCAGCTCGACGACCCGGGTGCGGCCAGCCGCTTCATCGCTTCGCGCCTGGTTTACCGCCAGCTGGGCCGGCGCGCCTGGCTTCTCGCCGTGCCTGTCCTGCTAGCCCTCCTACTGCGCCTCCCGGTGGCGTTCTTGCGGCCCGCTCGCCACGTCTCGGGCATTTTGCTGGCCACGACCCTGGGCGCCGCGGTGGTGGAGTCGGCGGTCCTGTTGGCCCTGGCCCTGGTCTCCCTGCGCCAGATCTGGTTGGCCTTCTCCGGGCGCGCCGGCGACCCGCACGACTTGAACGAGGCGGCCCGGGCCGCCGGCCGGGAGCTGGCCAGCACGGGCTGGGCCGGCCTGGTCACCGGCGCCACCAGCCGGGCGGAGCTGAGCCCGGTGGGCACCGGCTTTTACGCCAACGCCGGTTGTTGCGGAGATGTCGTGAGCGAGTACACGGCGCGTGGCGCCACTCTCGGCCTGCCGTCCGCTTTCCTGGCCACCCGTCAGTTGGCCTGGATCGAACTGGAGACGGGGACCGAACTGCACGCCCGGCTTCTTTTCGGGCAGGTCCTGGGGCCGGGGGCGACCTGGGCCGAACGGGCCCTGACGCGACCGCCGCTACTGCCGCACCCCGTGGTCGTGGCCAGTTTCCCGAATGGGCGGCCCTGGCCGGCCGTGCCCGGACGCGTCGTACCGCACCGGCGCTCACGGCGCTTGGCCGCGCTGGTCGTCGCCGCTGCCGGCTTCCTTTCCTTGGTGTCGGACCTGTCGGCACCGGTCGCCCACCACCTCAACGTCTTGCGCCAGCTCCTGCCCCTGGCCGTTCCCCAGGCCGCGGGGGCACTGGCGGCACTAGGCGGGTTGGGGCTGCTCATGTTGGCCCGCGGGATCCGACGCGGCCAACGCCGGGCCTATCTTGTGTGCCAGGCCACCCTGGTGGCGGTCGCCACCTTGCACCTGCTAGGCGGGGGCAGCGTCACCGGCGCCGTCATAGCGCTAGGCGTCGCCGCGTTCCTGTGGCTCCGGCGCGACTCGTTCCGGGCCGGCAGCGACGCGCCTCCGGTCGGCCGGGCCCTCGCTCGCCTGGTTGGCCTGGCCGTGACGGCGATCGTGGCCGGGGCCCTGGCGCTGGAGGGCACCTCCTGGGTCACCACTACAGTGCACCACCGCCGGTCCGCCCGGATCGGGTGGGTACAAGCCTTTCAGGCCACCGTCGAGCGCATGGTCGGGGTGAAGCACGTCGCCTTGCCCGACCGTCTGGACGACTTCTTTTCTCCCGCCATGTTCTCGGTGACGGCCGGCCTGGTGCTGGTCGCGGCCTGGATGGTGTTCCGGCCCGTCGTGGCGCGCTGGCCCCGCCACGGTAGTGGAGGGCTCGAACGGGCCCGGGAGGTCGTCAGGCGGTACGGAGCCGGGACCCTCGATTACTTCACGCTGCGCTCTGACAAGGAGTTTTATTTCTGGGGCGGGACAGTTGTGGCTTACGCCGTCTACAGCGGCGTTTGCCTGGTTTCGCCCGACCCCGTCGGCCCGCCGGCGGAGCGTGAGGGTGCCTGGCGGAGCTTCCGCGAGTTCGCCGATTCTCGGGGCTGGAGCCTGGGCCTGCTCGGGGCCTCGGAAGACTGGTTGCCCATCTACCGGTCCACGGGCATGCATGACCTGTACGTGGGCGACGAGGCCGTCGTTCGTACGGAGCGGTTCGCCCTCGGAGGGGGGAAGTCCAAGGGCTTGCGCCAAGCCGTCAACCGGGTGGCTCGCAACGGCTACACGATCAGCTTCCATGACCCGGCGCACGTGGCCCCGGGCCTGGCTCGGGAGCTGGAAGAGGTCATGACCAAGAGCCGTCGGGGTGGGGTCGAGCGCGGCTTTTCCATGACCTTGGGACGCATATTCGACCCGCGCGACACGGGCCTGCTGCTGGCCGTCGTCCACGGGCCGGTGGGCGAGGACGGGCCCGGGCCGGGGCCGGCGGTGGCCTTCTGCCAGTACGTCCCGGCGCCGGCCATAGAGGGTTTCTCGCTCGACTTAATGCGCCGCGACAACGCCGAACATCCCAACGGTCTCATAGATTTCGCCATCGTCGAGACCATCCGCTACCTACGGGAACGGGGTTACAAGGGCCTCGGGTTGAACTTCGCCACGATGAGGGCTGTCCTGGCCGGAGAAGCGGGCGACGGCCTGCCCCAAAGGGCCCAGGCCTGGTTGGTGCGGCGCATGGGCGGTTCGATGCAGATCGAGTCTTTGTGGCGGTTCAACGCCAAGTTCGACCCCGACTGGCAACCCCGTTATGCGGTCTACGACTCCCCTGAGCACGCCCTGCCGATAGCAGTCGCCGTGGCCCGGGCCGAGTCCATCTGGGAACTGCCGCTCATCGGCCGGTTCCTGGTGCCCTCAGCTCAGCGCCAGGTGGAGGCGGCCGGGGCCGGGAAGGTTGCCAGCTAGTTCCCACGTCAGCTGGATCCCGCGGCGGCTGAGCCCGGCCATTAGGAGCCGGTCCTACGAACTTGGCGAAGTTGGCCGCCGCGGCCGGCGGGTAGACGACTGCGCCACGTAGGCTTCGGGCGGTGCATTGGTGGTCGACCTCCAGGCGGACCGGGCGCCGCACAGCTCGGTCCGGTGCGGCGGCGGTACTCGCCGCGGCCGTGGCCGTGACCGGCCTGAGCAGCCCCGCGGGCGGGGCACCGGCTGGCGCGCCTGTCCCCGCCCTCAGCGGCGCCGAGCAGGCGTTCGCACTTGACCTGCTGCACCGGCTGGCGCCGGGACGGCCCAACCTGGTGCTGTCCCCTTCGAGCATCGCCACCCTGCTGGCCATGCTGGAACCAGGGGCCGCCGGGCCAACCGAGGCTGGCATAGCGCAGGCCCTGGGTTCGGGGGCCATGTCCCCCCAACAGCAGGCCCTGGCCTGGCGTTCATTGAACAACACGCTAAGCCGCCAGGCCGCTTCCGACCACGTGGTGCTGGGCACGGCCAACGAACTGTGGCTCCAGAGCGGGTTCCCGGTGCGCTCCTCCTACCTGGCGCTACTGGCCGCGGACTTCGCTGCCGGGGTCAAGGAGCAGGACCTGGACAGCGACCCGGCGGGGTCGGCCCGCGCCATCGACAGCTGGGTCGCCACCCGTACGGCCGGCCATATAACGAATTTGCTGACGGCGTCGGAGCTTCAGGACGTGGTGGCCGTAATGGTGGACGCCGTCTATATGGACGCCCCGTGGCAGACGCCCTTCGATCCCTCTCTGACCACGTCCGCACCGTTCCATGTCGCCCCCGGGAGCACGACGAACGTCCCGATGATGTCGACCTCCCAGCCGCTGGACGTACCCGTCTCCGCCACGGCCGACCTGGACGCGGCGGAACTGCCCTACAAGGGCGACGATATGTCGGCGGTCGTGCTCATGCCGCCGATCGGGCGACTGGGCAGGTTCGAAAGCCAGCTGACCCCGGCCGGGTTGAGCGCGACAGTCTTGGCGCTGCAACAGGAACGGGCTGACATCAAGCTGCCGAGGTTCAGGCTGGCGACCTCGCTCCGGCTCAACCAGGTGCTGAGCGACATGGGCATGGGCCAGGCATTCACCCCGGAGGCCGACTTCTCTGCCCTATCTCCGCGGTCGTTGGACCTGTCCTTCGTGGTCCACGACGCTCAGATGAACGTGAGCGAGAAGGGGACGGAAGCGTCGGCAGCCACGGGAGGGGGCCTGACGCCCACGGCCATGCCCGCTCCTCCGCCCGTCACGATCGTCTTCGACCACCCGTTCCTGTTCCTGGTGCGGGACAACGCCACCGGGGCGGTGATCTTCGAGGCCCAGCTGACGGATCCTTCCTCGCCGGAGGGCTAGGCGATCTGGGGACGGCCGCTTAGGGCATCCAGGGAAGGGTGATCGTGTGGGCCAGGGACAGGACCGGCGTGGACACGCCGGCGAAGATCGTGAACGCCACGCAGATAGCCAGCACGGCGGTCGTGGCCCCCGGTACCCGCAGCCGGGTCGTGGACGGCGCTCGTAGCGCCACGGCGGAGTCACGGCCTGACAGGCCCGCGCTCGCCATGGCCGCGAGGTCGGAGCCTCCGTACCCGTCTTCGCTCTCGTCCCCCGAGCCTCCCGTCGTCACGGCGGGCGACCCTGTGGCGGCCGGCATGTACATCAACAGGGCGACCCGGAGGTAGAAGAAGGCGGCAATGGCGGCGCCCAGCATGCCGATCAAGCCCAGCACGTACTGCCCTTTGGCGATGGCGGCCGATATCACGACCCATTTCCCGAGGAAGCCGCTGGTAAGGGGGATGCCGGCTTGCCCCAGGAGGAGGACCAGCATGGCCCCGGCCAGCCATGGGCTGCGCGACGCCAGGCCCCGTACCGAGCTCAGGTCGTTGCGGGTCTCGCCTCGGCCCTGAAGGACGCTCACGACGGCAAAGGTGCCGATCACCATGAAGGTGTACGTGAACAGGTAGAAGCACACTGCCGTCATGCCCTGGGTGGTCCCCGCCTGGAGGGCGATGAGGACGTAGCCGACCTGGCTCACCGACGAATAAGCCAGCATGCGCTTCAGGTCGGACTGGACCAGGGCGAGCACAGAGCCGACGAGCACCGACGCCGCGGCCAGCACCCAGATGACGGGCCGCCAGTTGCTGGCTTCGGTGGGCAGTGCCAGCATGAGCACCCGGACCAGGGCGGCGAAGCCGCCGGCCTTGGCCACGGCGGCCATATAACCGACGAAAGGCGTGGGTGCTCCCTGGTAGACGTCGGGTGACCAGAAATGGAAGGGAACGGCGGCGACCTTGAAGCCCAGGCCTACTATCACCAGGCCCATCCCGGCCAATAGGACCCCGCTGTGCACCAGGGTGTTGGCGACGAGGAAGCTGAATATCTCGACGAACTGAGTCGAACCGGTGGCCCCGTAAATTAGGGCGGCCCCGTAGATAAAGATCGCAGAGGAGAACGAGCCCAGGATGAAGTACTTGAGACCGGCCTCGCCCGAGGCCGCCCGGCGGCGGTGGTATGCCGACATCGTGTACAGCGATATGGACAGGATCTCCAGGCCCAGGAAAAGGCTGATGAACCCGGCCGCTTCCGCCATCAGCACGGCCCCCGCCGAGCACAGCAACAGCAGGATGTAGGGTTCGGGGCCGTCGAGGTTTTCCCGCACCAGGTAGCTGTCCGATGTGGCGGCGCCCAGGGCGGTGGCGCACCCGAACAATATGACGAAAAAGGCGCTGAAGTGGTCGTAAATTATCTGGTCCCCAAGGGTCACCGGGACGCCCGTGTAACCGTTTAGGGTGCTCCACTGCACCAAACCGTCGACAACCGTCCCCGTGCCGATGAGGAACGTGATCGCCGCCCACAGCCCGGGGTACCGGCGTTTCGGTACCAGGGCCGCGACCAGCAGGATGACGAGGGCGCCGCCCGCCAGCACGAGCAACGGCATTATCGAGGCGTAATTGACCGCAAGGGTGATGGAGCCCTTGCCCGTGCACAGGCCCGTGACTTTGGCTGTGACCGAGTCGATGGTGCAGCCCGCACCGGCAGCCAACTCGACGGCGCCGCTCATGGGTTTGACCCCGTGCTAGACCCCGTGCCCGCCGCCGTCACCTTCGCTGTAGCTGGGGGCATGTCCACGATTTGGTTGGCGGGTACGGCAAAGGTGCCGTGCCCGACACCCTGAGATGGGATCCTGAAACTGGGGTCGGCGTACTCAATGTGTGCCACCAGGTGGTCGACGGCAGGCTCGATCCGGCTCAGTACGGGTTGGGGGTAGACGCCGATGAAAATGATGCCGGCGAGCAGGGGCGCCACCGCCGCCCTCTCCCCCCAGGTCATGTCCCGCAGTCCCTGGTTTACGGCTTGGGCGGGCCCGTGGAAGACGCGCTGGTAGGCCCACAGCAGGTAGACGGCCCCGAAGACCACCCCGGAGGTAGCCACCACGGCCCACCAACGATGGGTGATGAACGTGCCTAGCAGGACCAGCAGTTCGCCGATGAAGCCGTTGAGCCCCGGCAGCCCGATGTCGCTCATGATGACGGCCATGAAGACCCACCCCAGGATGGGCACGGCGCTCTGCAGGCCCCCGAGCTGGGAGAAGCTGTAGGTCCTCTTGCGTTCCCAGACCATCCCGACGAGCAAGAAGAGCGCCCCCGTCGATAGGCCGTGATTGACCATCTCGACGATGCCGCCCGTGATCCCCTCGCTGGTGAAACCGAACAGCCCGATCACGATGAAACCGACCCCGGCCACCGTCCCGTAGGCCACGAGGCGCTTCAGGTCGCGTTGCATGGCCGCCACGACCGAACCCCAGATGATGCCGATGGCGGCGAGCGTGAGCGCCAGTGGGGCGAGGTTGACCGCCGCCCGGGGGAACAAGAAGATGCCCCAACGCAGGATGCCGTACGCACCGAGCTTGAACAGGATGCCGGCCAGCACCATCGACCCGCCGGTGGGGGCCTGCGTGTAGGCGTCCGGCATCCAGGTATGGAAGGGCACCAGCGGCATTTTGACGGCGAACGCCAAACCGAAAGCCAGCAGGAGCAGCTCCTGGTCAGCGATGGGTAGGTGGACCGTCCCCCGGGCGAGGGCGATGATGTCGAAGGAGGCCTTGGTACCGGAGGGCTCGTGGGCGGAGGCGAGGACGTAGGTGGCGAGGATCCCGACGAACAGGAACGCCGAACCGGCGAAGGTGTAGAGGAAGAACTTGGTGGCGGCGTAGCCCCGCCGCGGGCCATCGCCGTTGACGATGAGGAAGTACCCCGGCACCAGGGTGACCTCGAAGGCCACGAAGAACAAAAAGGCGTCGAGGGACAGGAAGGTCGTCATGCAGGCGGATTCCAGCAGGAGCATCCAGCCCAGGTAGGACTTCGACGATCGTTGCCCGGGGGGGCTGGCCATGGCGATCGGGAACAGCAGGGCCGTCATGGCGACGAGGAAGAGCGATATGCCGTCGACGCCCAGGTACCACGAGATGCTGAGCGGGGCCAACCAGGACTGATGGCTGGTGAACTGGAAACCGGCGTGAGCGTCCCCGGTCTTGAAGGCGATGACCATCCACAGCGCGACGCCAAGCTCGACCACCGCCGCGCCAACCGCCAACGCCCTCACGGCATTGCTTGGTGCCGTCTTGGGCAACAGAGCGACCACGATGGCGGCGCCCAAGGGCAGGAAGACGATCAGGTCGAGGATCGGGAAGCTCATGGCTCAGTTCCCGACTCGGAAGGTGAGGTAGGTGAGCAGCACGACTAGTCCTACGCCGATGCCCAAGGCGTAAGTCCGGACGTAGCCATTTTGTAGATGGCGCAGCACGCGGCCGGAAGCCCCCAGGGCGCGGGCGGTCCCGTTGACCAGCCCGTCGACGACCTTCCTGTCCATGACGAACGCCAGCCCGGAGGCGGCCAGGCGCAGCGGCCCGGAAACCGTAGCCGACACGAGGGCGTCGAAGTACCAGGCCCGGCGCAGGAAATTCGGCTCGAGCCGGGGGTGCTCGGCTGTCCTCCAGGTGGACAGCCCCAGGCCGAGACCGGTTAGAGCCACAGCGGTGGTCAGCAGGGAAAGCGCCCACTTGGTGCCGGTGCTTATGGTGACAGACGTGCCCGCCGGGAACAGGGGGCTCAGGAAGCGGGTCAAGAAGTCCATGTGCCAGGCCGGGAAGTTGATCCCCCCGCCCAGCACGGCCGCGATGGCCAGCACTATGAGGGGGACGGACATGGTCCAGGTCGGGTCTTTGGGGCGGGCCTCGGCATGGGCGGGCGCCGGCAGCCCGGGCCCGGTGCCTTCGTGGCCTTCCACAGTGCCGTGGCCCTCAGCCTCATGGTGCTCATGGCTGGCGACGGCGGCCGGGCGGGCTTCCTCCCAACGGGCCTGACCGGTGAAAACGAGAGCGAACTGGCGGCTCATGTAGTAGGCCGTCAGCCCGGCGGTGAAGACGCCGATGACCCAGAGGACCTTGCTCATCTGCCACGCCGAGGACAAAACGGCGTCCTTGGACCAGAAACCGGCCAGCGGCGGTATGCCCGAGATGGCCAGCCAGCCCACACCGAAGGTGATGGCGGTGATGGGCAGGTACTTGCGTAGCCCGCCCATCTCCTTCATGTTTTGGTGGTCGGCCAGAGCGTGGATCACGGCGCCGGCGGCGAGGAACAGGAGGGCCTTGAAGAAGGCGTGCGTGAGCATGTGGAAAACGCCGTCGACGTAGTCCCCGGCCCCTACCGCCAGGAACATGTAACCGAGCTGGGAGACCGTCGAGTATGCCAGGGCCTTTTTGATGTCGTCCTGGCTGCAGGCGATCGTCGCCGCCAGCAGGGCGGTGCCGGCGCCGACACAGGCGATCACCCATGACGTGGCGTGGGCGTAGTGGAGCAGGGGGGCGACCCGCACCATGAGGTAGACGCCGGCCGTGACCATGGTGGCGGCATGGATGAGGGCCGATATGGGCGTCGGGCCTTCCATGGCGTCGGGCAACCAGATGTACAGCGGGATCTGGGCCGACTTCCCGACGGCGCCGAGGAAGAGCAGCAGCGTTATAGCGGTGGCCGTAGTGCCCTTTATGGCCCCGGGCGCCGCCGCCAACAGGCCCGTGGCGTGGCCGTGGGAAAGCGTCCCGAGCACTGACGAGTAGTTCAAAGAACCAAAGTGGGCGAACATCAAGAACATCGCCAACAGGAACCCGACATCGCCGACCCTGTTGGTCACGAAGGCTTTCTTGGCCGCCACGGCCGCCGTCTGGCGCTGGAACCAGAAGCCCACGAGCCCGTAGGAACAGAAGCCCACGCCTTCCCAGCCCAGGAACGAGAAGAGGAAGTTGTCGGCCAGGACGAGCACGATCATCGAGAAAAGGAACAGGTTGAGGTAGACGAAGAACCTGTCGAAGCCGGGGTCCCGGTGCATGTACCCGATGGAGTACATGTGTATGGCGGTCGACACACCGGTCACGAACAAGGCCATGGTCATGGACAGCGGGTCGACCAGGATCCCGGCGTTGACATGTAGGCCGGCCACCGGGAACCAGGTGAATATCGTCAGGTCGGAGAAGCGGTTGGCGGCGGGCCGCCCGAGCATGGTCACCCAAACAATGAGCGTGGAAACGAAGGAGCCGCCCGCGGCCACCGTGCCCACCCACCCGGCCACCGGCTCACCGAGGCGCCGCCCGGAGACCAGGTTGATGATGAAGCCGAGCAACGGAAGAGCGACTATGGCGTAGGCGGCATTTACCATGGCTCGTCAGCCTTTCAACGAGCTGATGTCGTCGGCCGTGGCGCCGCTGCGCCGCCGGTAGATGGACACGATGATGCCCAGCCCCACGACCACCTCAGCGGCCGCCACGACGAGGATGAAAAAGACGGCATCTTGTCCACCAAGATCGTTGAGCATGCGGGAAAACGTCACAAACGTCAAATTGACGGCGTTGAGCATCAGTTCGATGCACATGTACATGACCAGGATGTTGCGCCTGACCAGGAGCCCGACGGCGCCGATGCCGAACAGGCAGGCAGCCAGCACGAGGTACCAGGCACCGGGTACGGTCATCGGACCACCTCTCCTGTTGAGCCCGACTGCTCCGCACCGCCACTGGCACCGCTACCGCGCTCGGTTGGCGTACCTCGCTCCGCTACGGTCGCCCTAGCCGGGGCCGGACCGGAGCGGGCCGTCCCCCGTCCCCCTACGACCGTGCGGTGCTCGTGCCCGGGCGGAGCCGGCGAAGGCCGCCGCACGAGGACTACGGCGGCGACGACCGCGATTACCAACAGGGCCGACGTCATTTCAAAAGGTAGGAGGTAAGCGGTGAAAATGCTCTGACCGAGCTTCTGGACGTTTTCGCCCGGGCCGTTGAGGGCCCCGGCCCCGGCCTTGGAGCCGGTGGCCCAGTAGTGGACCCGCACAAGCACCAGGAGCTCGGCCAGCGCCACCACCCCAACAAGGATGGCGACGGGGATCAGGCCTTTCAGTTTCTCCGGGGCGCGCTGCTCCTTGCGGTCTACCCCGAGCAGCATGATCACGAACAGGAAAAGGATCACGATGGCGCCGGCATAGACGATGACCTGGACGGCGGCCAGGAAGTCGGCGCCCTGGTCGATAAAGAGAAGCGCAATGCCGAAGATGGTGGTGACCAGGGCCAGGGCGCAGTGCACGGGGTTGCGTTGGAGCACCACGCCGCCTGCGCCGGCCAGGGCCATAAGGGCGCCCACGGCATAGACGGCCCAAGCCGAGGCGCTGGCCAGGTGGGTGACGGCCAAGAGGCTCACAGGGCACCCGCCGGGCCGGCCGCGCCCGGTCGCCTGACCGGTCGGACCGTGCTCACGCCTACGCCCTTCAGCTCGGCGGCGGCCACTTCACGTACCGACACGTCGAAATCGGCGGGCACGTCGGCGGCCTGGGGATCGGACTGGCCGGCTTGAGCCGGCCGGACGCCGTACCCGAGATCCCCGGACCACAGCGGCACGCCTTCGAGGTCGGCCCGTCCCGAGGGTGACGTGGCCCGCATCCACGCTGACGTGTTGCGGTCGTCGCCGGGTTTCCAGTCCTCCCAAGGCAGTGCCTTGGGCTTCCCCGAATCCTCTACGACCAGCTCGGCCTTGGTGTAGATGGCGTCGTCCCGGTTGGTGAAGGAGAACTCGAACAGCTTCGACTCGGTTATCGCCTCGGTCGGGCAGGCCTCGACGCAGAGGTCGCAATGGATACAGCGCAGGAAGTTGATCTCGTACACGAACCCGTACCGCTCGCCGGGCGACACCGGCGCGTCGGGCGGGTTGTCCGCTCCCCGAACGTATATGCACCGGGCGGGGCAGACACCCGCGCACAGTTCGCAACCGATGCACTTCTCCATGCCGTCTTCGTAACGGTTGAGCACGTGCCGACCATGGGCGCGCTCGGGCTTGGGCCGCTTGTGCTCGGGGTACTCGACGGTCACCTTCGGCTTCAGCGGCTGCTTACCGGTGACCAGGAAGCCCTTGAAAAACGAGACGAACCTGTTCTGGTCCAAGAAGCTCATGGCGCGTCCAGCTCCGACATGGCGTTGGTTTCTTGCTGCTGGCCGACTTCGATGGCCCGCTCGAGGACCACGAACGCGATCAGGCTGCCCGAGAGGGCCAACAGCCCGTAACGCCAGCCCACACGGGCCCCGGCAACGATCAGCAGCATGGCGAGGGAACCGGGGATGAGCCGTTTCCAGCCGAGGTCCATGAGCTGGTCGTAGCGCAGCCGGGGCAAGGTGGCCCGGATCCACACGTATATGTAGAGCAGGACTAGCACCTTTATCGTGAACCACACCGGGCCGATCGAGTTGCCGGCGATGCGGGGCCCGTCGGGGCCGCCGAGGAAAAGAGTGGTGAATATGGCCGAGTTGGTGACGAGGGCCATGTACTCGGCCAGGTAGAACAGCGCGAAACCAATCGAGGAGTACTCGAGGTTGAAACCGCCCGCCAGCTCCTCCTCCGCCTCGACGAGGTCAAAGGGGGGCCGCGTCATTTCTGCCGTGATGGCGATGAAGAAGATGGCGGCCGGGGCGCCGTAGGCCCGCAATATGTTCCAGTGGTAAAGGAAGCCGCCGTGCTGGGCGGCGACGATGACGCTCGTGTGGAGCGACCCGCTCAACAGCACGACGGTGGCGACGGTCAGGCCGAGGGCGGCCTCGTAGGAGATCATTTGGGCACTGGCGCGGACCGAGCCCATTAGAGGGTACTTGGAGCCCGAGGACCAGCCTGCCAGCATGACGCCGTAGACGCTGATGCTCGAGGCCATCAGCATGACCAGGATGCCCCACGGTGGGTCCGCCAGCTGCAGCCTGGTGGTGTAACTGCCGATGGTGATGGTCCCCCCCACCGGCACGATCGAGAAGGCCACGAACGCGGGCACGAGGGCGATGATCGGAGCGATCCGGTAGACGAACTTGTCCGCCCGGGCGGGGACCAGCGCCTCCTTGAAGAACAGCTTTATCCCGTCGGCCAGCGACTGCAGCCAGCCCTTGGGCCCGGCCCGGTTGGGCCCCCACCGGTTGCCGAGGCGGGCTACGACCTTGCGCTCGAACATGATCATGAACAGGACGGACACCATGAGCAGGGCGAAGACGATTATCAGCTTCACCAGGACGAACACCCAGACGATCAGGTCTATCCCCCGAGCGAAGACGGGGTCCCCGGTATAGGCGGCGGCCGCGGCGATCATGTCCCGCCCACCGGTTCGACCGTAAGCTCGTTGTAGGCCGCCGAGGCGTCGATGAGCGAGCCGGCGCCGCCCCCGGGCAGGTTGAACGGCAGTACGGCCGACCCGGCGGCGACATGGTCGTCGGCCACGGCCGGCACCACGACGCTCCCACGCGCTGTGCTCACCTTCACCTCGCCCACATGCCCGTCGCCCAGGCGGGACAGGTCTTCCGGGTTGACCCGCAGGGCGAGCGGCGGGTGCAGGCCGGCCAGGGAGGGCGAGCGCTGAACGAGCACCCCGCCGTCCCACATCGGCCGGCTCGCCACCAGGCGCAGCCCCCGCCCGTTCCCGCCGTGGTTGTCGCCCGAGGCCCGCGCCGCGGACGGGGCCGCGGATGGGGCGGGGGAGGCAGCCCCAGCAGGTGCCGGGGAGGCAACGGTAGGGCCCGCCGGCCCGAGGCCGAGCCGTGAGGGTGCCGCCAAGCCGGCCGCGCCAGCCCCGCCCTGGGCCTGGAGCTGCTCGGGCCCGGCGCCGGGAGCGTTGGTGCGTCCCGTTCCCGGGCCGACGACCGAAAGCGGCACGGGAGGAGCAGGGTGCAGTTCAGCCGAGACAATGCCCGGGTCGGCCATGGGGTCGAGCGGCGGCGGCACGTCGGTCAGCTCCGGCGAAGGGGTCTCGAGGCCGAGGGGGACGACCACGCCGTTGCGCCCCTGGCGGGAGACCAGGAGTGCCTGGGGGACACCTCGGTGCAGCGGCGACACCGTCTCAATCTCGGCCCACAGGTCTTCGAGCGAGGCGGCGCCGAGGCTGGAGCCGAGACGGGAGGCCAGCTGTACGGCGATCATCCAGTCCGGCCTGGCCGACCCCGGGGCTGTCACCTTTTGGCCGAGCCAGGTGACGCGGCCCTCCAGGTTGGTGAAGCTGCCCCGCCGTTCGGTGTACATAGCCGCCGGGAGCACGACGTCCGCCCGGGCGGCGCTCGGTGTGAGGAAGGCGTCGATGGCAACGACGAAGCCGGCACCTTCCAGGGCCTGTGCCGCCAGCTGAGCATCGGGGCAGTCCGACAACGGGTCGGCCCCCAGCAGGAACAGGACGTCAAGTTGGCCGGCCGCGGCTCGGGCGAGCATGCCCAGGGCGTCAAGTCCGCGCGCCTTGGGCAGTGGCGTCCCCCAGTGGTGCTCATACCACTGGCGCCCCTCTTCCAGGCTGACGCGCCCTGGCAACAGCCCCGGCGAGAGCCCGAGGTCGATGGCCCCGTGCACATTGGACCGGCGCAGCGTGGGCAGGAACGAGACGCCCGGGAGACCGGCCAACAGTTGCGCCGCACCGGCTGTGGCCGTTGAGGGCTCGGCCAGCGACGCCCGTCCGACCACGACGGCGAGCCGGGGAGCTCCCGGGGCTGTGGTCCCGGCGCCGTCCCCGGTGGCGGAGGCGATGGTGGCCCGGGCGCGCTCGACCTTTGCGGCGGCGATGCCGGCGACGTCGTCGGTCACCGGGCTGTCGCCTAGGAGAGCTTTCACCAGGCCCTCAAGCTCGCCCGGCCGGTAGTGAAGGCGCTCGGCCGCCACGGAGGAAAGCCCCGTCGGCCCCGGGCTTATCTCGATGATCGGGACGCTCTTCTCGACAGCCGCATGGCGCAGGCGCAGGTAGAGGACGGGAAGCTCCTCTTTGATGTCGGGGGCCATGGTGAGGATCACAGAGGCGTCGCAAACCTGGTCGATGGTCGCCCTCGGCAGGCCGGCCACCAGGTCGCCCGGCAGCCCGTCACCGAGCTGGGCGTCGACGTTGTCAGTGCGCAGGACGGTGCGGGCGAGCTTGGCCCAGGCATAGGCGTCCTCGTTGGCCAGGCGAGCCCCGCCCAGGACGCCGATCCTTTCACCGGGCACACCGGAGACCCGTCCGGCGATCTCGGCCAATGCCGCCGCCCAGGCCCCTTCGACCAGGTCGGTACCGGCTTCTTGTCGCACCAGCGGTCGAGAGAGGCGTTCTGGGCTGTTGAGGGCCTCGAACCCGAAGCGTCCCTTGTCGCACAGCCAGCCCCAGTTGACGGGGTCACTATCGACCCCGATGAAGCGCACTACCTGTTCCGAGCTGGATTGCACTGCCACCCGGCACCCTACGGCACAGTAGGTACACGTGCTTTCCACCTGCTCGAGGTCCCACGGCCGGGCCTTGAACCGGTAGGGCTTGGCCAGCAGGGCGCCGACCGGGCAGATCTGGACCACATTGCCGCTGAAGTTGGAAACGAAAGGTTGACCGGGGTAGGCCGCCACTTCGGTGGAGTCGCTGCGGGAGGCGAAGTCGATGCCCGCATCGCCGGCCACCTCCTCGGCAAAACGGGTGCACCTGGCGCACTGGATGCAGCGCTCGCGGTCGATGAGCACGAGCGGGGACAGCGGTACCGGCTTGTCCCAGTGGCGCTTTTCTTCGACGAACCTCGTCTCTCCCGGCCCATAGGCCACGGTCTGGTCCTGGAGAGGGCATTCCCCGCCTTTGTCGCACACCGGGCAATCGAGGGGATGGTTGATGAGCAGGAACTCGAGCACACCGTCCTGAGCCTTTTTCACCGGAGCGCTGTCGGTGACCACCTCCATGCCCTCGGTCACGGGCACGTAGCACGCCGGGCTGAGGCTGAAGCCGCGAGGCCCCTTGACCTGCACCAGGCACATGCGGCACATGCCGACGGGCTTCATCCGGGGGTGGTAACAGAAGCGGGGTATGTAGGTGCCCACCCGCTCGGCGGCGGCGATGAGCATCTCCCCCTTCCTGGCCATCACCTGGCGGCCGTCAAGGGTTATGGCGACGTCTTCAGGCATAAGCGGGGCTCTCTCGCAACCTGTCCGGGGGGAAGGGGCAGTGGCCGAGCCGGATGTGCTCCAGGAACTCGTCCCGGAACGTGCGGATGCCTGATGCCACCGAGCTCGGGATCGAAGGCCCCAGGACGCAGATGGTCGTCTGGGCCGGAGGCCAGCTGACGCCGGGGACGATGTTGTCGCAGATGTCCATGAGAAGCTCCAGGTCGGCCTCCCTGCCCTCACCGTCCTCGATGCGGCGCATCACCTTCTCGACCCAACCCGAGCCTTCCCGGCAGGGTGTGCACTGGCCACAGGATTCCCGGTGGAAGAAGCGGGTTATCCGCCAGACCGCCCGCACCACGCACGTCGTCTCGTCCATCACTGTGACGGCGCCGGACCCGGCCATCGAACCGGCTTGGGCGATCACCTCGTTGGACAGGGAAAGGTCCAGGTGCTGGGGACCGAACCAAGGGGCGGAAACCCCTCCGGGGATGAACGCCTTGAGGTCGCGGTCGTGGCGCACGCCGCCACCCAGCGCAGGGTCGTAGATGAGCTCGCGAAAACTCACCTTGGCGAACTCGATCTCGTAGTTACCGGGGCGGCGCACGTGGCCCGACAGGGCCAGGATCTTCGTGCCCCGGGAACGCCCGTCGCCCAGGGCGGAAAAGGCGTCGCTCCCGTTGCACATGACCCATGGGAGATTGGAGAGGGTCTCGACGTTGTTGACGACGGTGGGAGCGCCGTAAAGGCCTATGGCAGCGGGGTAATAAGGAGGCTTGATGCGGGGAAAACCGCGCTTGCCCTCCAGGCTTTCCAGCAGGGCCGTCTCCTCACCGCAGATATAAGCGCCGGCGCCGGGGTGGACGACGATGTCGACGGAGAAACCTGAGCCCAATATGTTGGCACCGACGGCCCCGTGCTCGTAGGCTTCGTTGAGCGCCGCCTGTAGGCGCTCTTGGGCCAGCGCCATCTCCCCCCGTACGAAGATGAAAACCTGGGCCGCCCCGATGGCGTAGGCGCATATGACGCTGCCTTCGATCAGCTGGTGGGGGTCGCCTTCGACCAGGGCATGGTCCTTGAACGTGGCGGGTTCGCTTTCGTCCCCGTTGACCACCAGGTACACGGGCTCGGCCTTGCGCAACATGCCCCACTTGCGGCCGGCGTCGAAGCCTGCCCCCCCACGGCCGAGGATGCTCGAGGCCAGGGCGGCCTGGTGCACCTCTTCGGGGGTCATCGCCAGCGCGCGGCGCAGGCCCTCGTAACCACCGTTGTCGAGGTAGGAGGCCAGCGTCCAGCTCTCGCGGAGGCCGAAGCGCGACGTCACGATCTTGGGCCCTTGCTTGGGACCGGGCGTCTCGACGGCGCTCACCGGCCGTTCTCCTCGGGCGCAGGCGGGGCGTCGATCAGGAGCGTGCTGGCCACCGCCGGGGTCGTACGCGACGTCCCCAGCGCCACCGGCTGCCCGGCGGCGTCGATGGCAGCGGGAGGCGAGTTGGTGACGGCCTTCTTGACGGCCCGCCGCTGCTTGCTCGGAGGCCGAGCCTCTGGAGCGCCGGCGGGCAGGCCCACCGATCGTTGGACCCGGGAGAGCGTGCCGTGCGGGGGGACCTCGGCGTCGAGACGGCCGGCCCGGAGGTCTTCGGCCAGGGCGTCCCACGACTCCGGGGTCATGTTGCCGAAGAACCGCCAATTGACCGTGACGCAGGGAGCGTTGCCACACAGGGCCAGGCATTCGGCGTCCTCGAGGGTGAACGTGCCGTCGGCGGTCGTCCCCCCGGGGTGCACGCCCAAGCTTTCCTCGATGTGGTCGAGGAGCTCGTAGGCGCCTTGGAGCATGCAGGCGATATTGGTGCAGACGGCGACCAGGTAGCGACCGACGGGCTCGAGGTGGAACATGTCATAGAAGCTGGCCGTGCCGCGCACCTCGGCGGGGGTGAGCTCGAGGAGCGCGGCCACGTCCTCGATCCCGTCCGGGCTCAGGTACCCCTCCTGCTCCTGGAGCAGGTGCAGCACGGGGATGAGCGCGGAACGCTTGTGCGGGTACAAAGCGATGAGCCGTCGCGCTCGGACGAGGTTGTCCTGGCTCAGGCCCATGTGTACCGATCCTTGCCGAGATGCCGGCATCGGGCCCAATCGGGCCCCCTTCGCGTCGGGCTCAACGGTCGACGTCCCCCAATACCGGGTCGATGCTGGATATGCAGGCGATCACGTCGGGGATAAAGCCACCCCGGACCATCGGGGCCAGCGCCTGCAGGTTGGCGAACGAAGGGGCCCGTACGTGTACGCGGTAAGGCCGTGAAGTCCCGTCCGACACCACATAGCAACCGAGCTCCCCGCGGGGCGACTCGACCGGTACGTAGGCGTCGCCCGGGGCGACCCGGAAACCCTCCGTGAACAACTTGAAGTGATGGATCAAAGCCTCCATCGACTCGTCGATCCGGTTGCGGGGCGGCGGCGTGAACTTCTTGTCCTGGGCCCGGTAGTCCCCGGCGGGCATCGCCTTGGCCACCTGGCGCAGTATGCGGACCGATTCGCGGATCTCAGTGGCCCGTATGGCGAAGCGGTCCCAGCAGTCTCCCGCAGTGCCGACTATCACGTCGAAGTCGACCTGTTCGTAAAACAGGTACGGGAAGTCGCGGCGGACGTCGTAGGCCACCCCGGTCGAGCGCAGCAGAGGCCCGGTCAGGCCGAGGCCAACGGCGGTGTCGGAGTCGAGGGCGCCCACGCCGTCCATGCGGTTTTGCAGCAAGGGCTGGCCCGTGAGCAGGTTGTCGTATTCGTCCATCCGCTTTACGACGGTGTCGCAGATGGCGAGGACGTCATCGCGCCAGCCGTCGGGCAGGTCGGCCGCTACACCCCCGGGACGGATGTAGTTGTGGTTCATCCGCAGGCCGGTCACCTTCTCGAAGAAGGCCAGGACCAGTTCCCGGTCCCGCCAGCCGTAGACGAGCATGTTGAGGGCGCCGAGGTCGGCGCCGTTGGTGGCGAGCCAGAGCAGGTGGGAGGAGATCCGGTTGAGCTCGCACATGAGCATGCGGATCCATTGGGCGCGCGGAGGCGCCTCGACGCCCGCCAGCTTCTCCACCGAGAGGCAGTAGGCCAGCTCGTTGAAGAACGGCGAGAGGTAGTCCATGCGGGTCACGTTGGTGGCGCCCTGCTGGTACATCAGCTCCTCGCCGGTCTTTTCCATGCCCGTATGCAAGTAGCCGATGACCGGTTTGGTACGCAATACCTGTTCGCCCCGGATCTCGACCATCACCCTCAACACTCCGTGAGTGGAGGGGTGGGAAGGGCCGAGGTTGAGGATCATCGTCTCGTCGTCGGGAGCCTCGTAGTTGATGTCGTCCCGGTCGAGGGTCACACCTTCGGGGAGGCGCAGCACGCCGCCCACCTCGGCCCGCAGTTCCTTGACGCCTGTCCTCTCGCGCGCCAGTAGTTCTTGGGCGCCTTCGGAGGTCTTGGCTTTAAGGAGGTCGACCAGTGAGGGGGTGGTCATTTGGGCGCCTCCTTGAACTGGACCGGCACGTGGCCGGTGGCGTAGTCCTTGCGTAAGGGGTGGCCCTCCCAGTCCTCGGGCATCAGTATGCGGGTCAGGTCGGGATGGTCCGTGAACCGGATGCCGAACATGTCGAAGGTCTCGCGTTCGTGCGCTTCGCTGCCGGGCCACAGGTCGAAAAGGCTGGGCACGACGGGATCGTCCACGGGCACCTGGCAACGGACGCGCAGGCGCTCTCGTCGGGAAAACGACAGAAGTTCCACCACCACCTCGAAACGTTCGGCCGTGACTCCCTCCGGGATGTCCCGCCCGGGATGGGTCAGGTAGTCGACGCCGCTCACGCCGATGCACGACTCGAACCCGTCCCGGTACAGAGCCTCCATCAGGGCGAGGTAGCGGCTGCGGTCGGTGTGAACGGTGCGTTGGCCCAGAGGTTCGCTGACCGGGCAACCGTGCAACAGGCTCGGCCCGTCGTGGCTCGGGGCCGACGGTCCCGGCGCCGGCTGGGGTGTTTGGTCTTCGTTCACCTGCTCGCCGTCCGGCTAGCGCGGTCCACGAGGCTGCGACCGGTCGGGCCAAGCTCGAGCGGCTGGATCTCCTCCAGGTGGATGCCGGCTCCACCGCCCGTCACGGCGCGCCTGCGGGTTATCTCGCCCCTGCGGATCTGCTCGTGCAGGGTGAGAATGGAGTGGATAAGGGTCTCCGGCCCGGGCGGGCACCCCGGCGTGTACACGTCCACGGGCACGACCTGGTCGACCCCCTGGACGAGCGCGTAGTTGTTGAACATGCCGCCGGTGGACGCGCACACCCCCATCGAGATGACCCACTTCGGCTCCATCATCTGGTCGTAGACCTGGCGGAGCACGGGGGCCATCTTCTGGCTGAGCCGACCGGCCACGATCATGAGGTCCGCTTGGCGGGGTGAGGCCCGGAACACCTCCATGCCGAAGCGGGCCAGGTCGAAGTTGGCGGCGCCGGTTGCCATCATCTCGATGGCGCAGCAGGCCAGGCCGAAGTTGGCGCCCCAGGAGCTGGAGGCGCGCGCCCACTTGACTACCTCTTCGAGGGTCCCGGTGAAAAAGTTGTGCCGGAGGTCTTCCAGGCCCATCAGTTGTCTGCCTTGGCCGGGCCGGTGGCGGTGGCTGTAGTGGAGGGAGCTGTTGTCCCGGCGGTAGCTGTCCCGGCCGTGGGGGCGTAGGTGCGGCTGCCGGGGGCGCCCGGCCGGCCGACCCTGCGCACAGTGGCGTTGAGGGTGCGAGTGACGGGGGCGCCGCCGCGGTCACCGACGCGCTTGCCCGGGCCCCAGTCGAGGGCCCCTTCGGACACGAGATAGGCGAAGGCAATGAAGACCACGAGGGCGAAGGAGGCGAACTCCACGAGCCCGAACAGGGCCAGTTGCCGGAACATGACGGCGAACGGGTAGAGGAAGACGATCTCGATGTCAAAGATGACAAAGATCATCGCCACCAGGTAGAAGCGCACCGGGAAGCGGGCGGAAGGCTCTCGGACGGGGGCTATGCCGGACTCGTAAGGGCCGACCTTCGCCGGGTTGAGATGACCGTTGGGGCCCAGGACGCGAGAGGCTACGAACGAGCCGATCGCGAACAACAGAGCCAGGACGACGAGGAGCAGGATCGGGAGGTACTGGTCCATCGAGTCGTTAGGCTAGCGTCACGACGGCACCATCTCACCTTCGGGTACCTCCCTGGCTCACCTTCGGGTACCTCCCAGGTCACCCTCCGGGCACGGCCGGCCGCTAATCGGGTGGTTGACGAGTAGCATCGCACCAGGCTTTCGCCGTGCCGCCAAAGGCTCGGCTGACGAACGCTTCGAGGCAGATGAACCCCACCAACCCCGCTGGCGACCACGAGTGCGACGTCCTTGTCATTGGCGCCGGGCCCTCGGGGTCGTCGTGTGCCTACTGGCTGGCCAAGGCCGGCCACGATGTGATCCTGGTGGAACGCAAGGCCTTCCCCAGAGAAAAAACCTGCGGGGACGGGCTCACCCCCCGCTCGGTGCGCCAGCTCCAGGACATGGGCCTGGCCCAGGAACTGGCTGCCTGCCACCGGTACGAGGGGCTGCGCTCGCACGGCTTCGGCCGCAGCCTCGAGCTCCCCTGGCCCGCGGTGCCCGGTCTTCCCCGCTACGGCTACGTGGTGACCCGCAAGGATCTCGATGCCATGGTGGCCGACCACGCGGCAAAAGCCGGGGCTGCCCTGTGGGGGCACACTGAGGCGGCCGAGGCGATCATGGAAGGCGAGTCCCTGCGAGGGGCGCACCTGGTGGCCAAGGGCGAAGACGGCCACAGCGGCCGGGTAACGGCGCGCTACGTCGTCGTGGCGGACGGCGCCAATTCCCGCTTCGGCTGGTCGATCGGCAACCAGCGCAACCGTGCCTATCCCCAGGGCATGGCCTTGAGGGGCTATTGGACCTCGCCGCGCCATGACGAACCCTGGATCGACTCTTGGCTGGACCTTCGGGACCAGGCCGGTAATGCCATGCCGGGCTATGGCTGGATCTTTCCCTTGGGCGACGGGCGGGTCAACGTTGGGGTCGGTTTGTTGACGACCTCGGCGAAATGGAAAGGCGCCAACACCACCCAGATGCTGGAAGCCTTCTGCGGCTTCGTGCCCAAATCGTGGGGGCTCAGTCCGGAGACATGCCTGGGCCCGGCCACCGGCGGCCGGCTCCCCATGGGCCTGTCCGTCGGTCCCCGATCGGGGCCCACCCATCTTGTGGTCGGCGATGCCAGCGGCATGATCAACCCGTTCAACGGCGAGGGCATCGCCTACGGGTACGAGACCGGGCGACTGGCGGCGGTGGTCCTGGGCCAGGCGCTCACGAGTAACGATCCCGGGGAGCTGCGGGAGTACGAGCAGCGCCTGCAGGCCGAGTACGGCCTGTACTACCGGGTGGCCCGCGCCTTCGTACGCGCTATCAGCCGGCCCACGGTGATGCGGGCGTGCACCCTGACCGGGATGCAGAGCCGGTCGTTGATGGAGTGGTTGCTAAGGATCATGTCCAACATGCTCCGGCCCGATGAGACAGGGCCGGCCGAAGCGGCGTACAAGGCGGTCGCCGCCTTAGCCCGGGCCAAACCCGCCCACTGAGCCGTTCTCAGGCCGCGCCCCGGACGGCGGCGCGGGCGGCTTCCCCGAATGCCTCCACCGTGCGCTCGAGGTCGGCGCCGGTGTGGGCCAGGCTCGGGAACAGCACTTCGTACGGGCCGGGCGCGATCGCTATTCCCCGCTCCAACAGGCCGCGCATGAGGGCCGGGTAGAGCCCGCTGGACGCCGAGAGGCGGGCGCCCTCATAGTCCGTCACCGCGCTGGGCCCGAAAAAGATGCCGACGAGCGGGCCTGCCACGGGTACCTGGACAGCCAGGCCGGCTTCCTGCGCCGCTGCTGCCAGCCCGGCCCCGAAACGGCCTGCCCACGCGGACAGCTCCTTGTACGCGGCGTCCTCCAGGAGGGAAAGCACGGCCAGGCCGGCGGCGGTCGCCACCGGGTTGCCCGACAGGGTCCCCGCTTGGTATACGGGGCCTAGGGGCGCGAGCTGTTCCATAATGTCGCGCCGGCCGCCGAAAGCCGCCAGCGGCAAGCCGCCGCCGATCACCTTGCCGAAGCACCAAAGGTCGGGGGTCACGCCGAAGAGGCGGGACGCACCCCCGGGGCCGACCCGGAAGCCGGTGATCACCTCGTCGAAGATCAGCAGGGCCCCCGCCCTGTCGCATTCTTGGCGCAGGCCTTCGAGGAAGCCGGGCTCAGGCGGTACGAGCCCCATGTTGGCGGCGACCGGCTCCACGATGACAGCAGCCACGTCGCGGCCGATCTGGGGCACCCGGTTGTAGGGCGCCACCAGCGTTTCGGCCACGGCACCAGCGGGCACTCCGGCCGAGGTCGGCAGCCCGAGGGTGGCGACGCCGCTGCCCCCTCCGGCCAGCAGGGCGTCGCTGTGGCCGTGGTAGCAGCCCGAGAACAGGACCACCCGGTCCCGGCCGGTCGCGCCCCGGGCCAGCCTGACCGCGGTCATGGCGGCTTCGGTGCCGCTACTGACGAGCCTTAGCACCTGGCAACCGGGCACGCGCTCACAGATGGTCTCGGCCAGCAGCACCTCGCCCTCGGTAGGCGCCCCGAAGGTCGTCCCGAGGCCCGCCGCCCGCCTGATGGCCTCGATGACCTTGGGATGGGCGTGGCCGAGGACCGATGCGCCATAGGACTGGACATAGTCGATGTACCGCGTACCCTCTACGTCCCAGACGTAGGCCCCTTCGCCCCGGGCCACGAAGTAGGGCGTGCCACCCACCGCCCGGAAGGCCCGCACCGGAGAGTTGACCCCCCCGGGCGATACGCGGCAGGCCCGTTCGAAAAGCGAGCGGTTGGTCGCGGGCGGGCTGGTCACTGGCTGGCTGGTCACTGGCTGGCCGGTCACTGGCTGGCCGGTCACTGGCTGGCTGGTCACTGGCCCAGGATCTCGGCGACTTCGGCCGCGAAGTAGGTCAGGACCATGTCGGCCCCGGCCCGCTTTATGGCACCGAGGTGCTCGAGGGCTACGGCGGCGCCGTCCAGCCAGCCCCGCTCGGCCGCCGCCTTGACCATGGCGTACTCGCCGCTCACGTGGTAGGCGGCCACCGGCACCCTTACCGCCTGACGGACGGAGGCAATGATGTCGAGGTAAGCCATGGCGGGCTTGACCATCACCATGTCCGCTCCCTCGGCCACGTCGAGCTCGGCCTCCCGCACGGCCTCTCTGGTGTTGCGGGGGTCCTGTTGGTAGCCGCGCCGGTTGCCACCTCCCGCTATGGTCACGTCCACCGCGTCACGGAACGGCCCGTACAGGGCCGATGCGAACTTGGCCGAATAGGCGAGGATCCCCACCTCGGTACGGCCGTCACCATCCAACGCCGCCCGGACCGCCGCCACCTGGCCGTCCATCATCCCTGAGGGGGCGACGATGTCGGCTCCGGCGCGGGCCTGGGCTAGGGCTACCCGCGCGTAGAGGGCGAGGGTCGGGTCATTGGCGACCTCCCCCCGGTCGTCGAGTAGTCCGCAGTGCCCGTGGTCGGTGTACTCGTCCAGGCACAGGTCGGCGATGAGGACCATCTCCGAGCCCAGCTCCTGGCGCAGGGCCGCCAGCGCAACCTGCACGATCCCGTCCGGCGCCCAGGCCTGGCTGCCCTCGGCGTCCTTGTGCACCGGTAGGCCGAACAGGACCAGTGCCGGTACCCCCAGGTCGCACAGTTGCCTGGCCTCTTTCACCAGCGAGCCCAACGTGTGCTGGACGACTCCGGGCATGGACGGTACCGGTCGGGGGTCGTCGATGCCCTCGCAGACGAAGAGCGGGGCCACGAGGTCCTTCACGCCGATCGACGTCTCGGCCACCATCTCCCGCAGGACGGTAGAACGCCGTAGCCGTCGCATCCTCGTCTGCGGGAAAGCCATGCCACACGCTACCGCCTGGTCCGCAAATGGAGGTCCCTGACCGAGGCTTCACCGGGCCCAAACGCCCTGGTCGGGAGGAGGCTCTGTTTGGGACCTTCGTCCCTAGTCGCCGGCACCGGCCACCGCTTACCGTTTGTTGCTGCCCGGTCTATTTGCGGAGGCCTCAATGTCCACTAAGCGAGGATCGGAGCACTGATGCAGCTGCTTCTGGCGCGCTGGGAGTTCAGCGCCGTAACGGTCTTCCACTTCTTCTTCGTGCCGCTCACGATCGGGCTCGCCTTCTTAGTGGCCTTGATGCAGACGCTGGCCTACAAGCGCGGCGACGCCGGCTGGGACCGCCTCAGCCGCTTTTTCGGGCGCCTGTTCCTTATCGAGATGGCAGTGGGCATAGTGACGGGTATTGTCCTCGAGTTCCAGTTCGGGCTCAACTGGTCCGCTTATTCGGTCTTCGTCGGCAACATCTTTGGCGCCCCGCTGGCCATCGAAGCGCTGCTCGCCTTTTTCATGGAGTCGACCTTCATCGGCCTGTGGATATTCGGCCGCGGCCGCCTCTCCCCCCGGCTCCACTTGGCGACGATCTGGATGGTGAGCCTGGGGACGACCTTGTCGGCCCTGTTCATTCTGGCCGCCAACTCGTGGATGCAGCACCCGGTCGGTTACAAGGTTGTCCACGGCCAGGCGGTGCTCACCAACTTCTGGCTGCTTCTTGGTAACCCGATGTTGTGGGGCTCGTTCGCCCATACCGTCCTGGGCGCGTTGGCCACCGCCGGTGCCGTGGTGCTCGGGATCAGCACGTGGCGGGCGCACCGCGAGCCCCGCGGCAGTGAGCACCGGGCTTCGTTTTTGCGGGCCAGCCGGTTCGCCGCCTTCTTCACCGGAGTGGCGACCGTCCTCGTCGCCATTTCGGGTGACGTCCAGGCTCGCTTGATGGATGTGTACCAGCCTATGAAAATGGCTGCGGCAGAGGCGCTCTATACGACCAAGTCGGGTGCCAGTTTTTCGATCCTCACCATAGGCAACCTCAAGCAGAAGCCTATTTTCCAGATCCGTATCCCCCATCTTTTGTCGCTTATTGCCGACCTGTCGTGGAACGGCCAGGTCCAAGGTATAAACAACATCCAGGCGGCAGAAGTGGCCAAGCACGGCGCCGGCAGTTATATCCCGGTGATCCCGCTCACCTACTGGTCGTTCCGGGTCATGGTCGGGGCCGGCATCCTACTGATCCTGCTTTCCGCCTGGGGAGCGTGGCTGGCCCGGGGCAACAATCTCGAGCGCCTGGGCGAGAGCCGTTGGTTCCGGCGTGCTGCCCTGTGGGGAATTGCCCTGCCCTTCATTTCCAACACCACGGGCTGGATTTTCACAGAGATCGGTCGTCAGCCCTGGATCGTGTACGGGTTGATGACGACGGCGAAGGGCGTCTCGACGGTGACCACCGCAGACATTGCGGTCACTTTTGTCGCCTTTATCGTGGTGTACACGGTCATCGGGGCGGTCGACGCCTGGCTGTTCGTGCGGGCGGCGCGCCTCAGCCTCGACGACACCGGCGAGGAAGCCGAAGGGGCCGAGCTGGCGGGACTGGTTTATTGAAGATGCCCCGATCTACTGACGTCCCGCTTTACTGACGTGCCCGCTTTACTGACATGAAGGACGACGATGGCACCCTTTGCTGACCTCAACACGACGTGGTTCGCCCTGATCGGCTTGTTGTGGGCGGGGTACCTGTTCCTCGAGGGGTTCGACTTCGGTGTATCCGTGGTGACCCCGTTCGTCTCGAAGGACGAGATCGATCGGCGCACGTGCCTAAATGCCATCGGCCCTGTCTGGGACGGGAACGAGGTATGGCTGCTCACGGCGGGCGGTGCCACCTTTGCCGCCTTTCCGTTGTGGTACGCACGCCTCTTCAACGGCTTCTACCTGGCCCTGTTCCTGATCCTGCTGGCTCTGATCGCCAGGGGGGTGTCGTTCGAGTTCCGGGCAAAGGTCGACGACCCGAAATGGCGGCGGACGTGGGACTGGGCGAACTTCGGGGGCAGCCTGGTGCCGGCGATCGTCTGGGGAGCGGCCTTTACCGACCTTGTACACGGCGTCCCGCTCAGCCCCGACGGTCGCTACTACGCGGGGCTGATCGGGTTGCTCCACCCGGTCGCGCTGGTGGGTGGCCTGGCCAGCCTGGCCCTGTTCGTGCTGCACGGGTCTGTCTTCCTCAGTCTCAAGACGAGCGGTGCCCTCGCCGCTCGCGCCCGCCATGCAGCAGTTGTCTCCGGCGTCGCCGCCAGCGTCCTGGTCACGGCGGCAGTGGTCTGGGTGGCGGCCGCGGGCAGGCCCGCCGTCGATGGTTCGGTGCCCGGAGCCTTGCCTTTGGTCATCGCCATCCTCGCCATAGCCGGGGTGGTGCTGTCCACGCTCTTCATCGCCCGAGGCAACGATGGTAGGGCCTTCCTGGCGACGGGCGTGGCCATCTTGGCGCTCATGGGGGCGGTGTTCGCGCGGATGTTCCCGGCCGTGCTGCCGGCGAGCAACAGGGCCGCCAACGGCCTGACAATTGCCGGTGCCGCCTCCCAGCACAACACCTTGCTAGTGATGACCGTGGTCGCCGCTATTTTCACTCCTTTCGTGCTCGCCTACCAGGGCTGGACCTATTGGGTCTTCCGCCAACGCCTGACCCGCCCGGTAACCCCGGCTGGGGTCGTCACCACCGGCCTACCCCCAGTGGCGACGGCCACGCCGGCCGCCGGCAGTGCCTAAAGCACCACGCCCTGGTGCCGGTCGCCGCTGGGGCCCGATCGACAGGCGCCTGGTCAAAGAGCTGCCCGGCCTGAAGGCGAGTGTGGCCACGTCGGTGGCCGTAGGGCTGCTGGCGACGGCCTCCGTGGTGGTCCAGGCCGTAGCGCTGGCCCATCTCCTCGCCAGCGCCATGCCCGGGGCACGGGCCGGCGACCGGGCCCGGTGGCTGGTCTTGTTCGGCTCCGGGGTCTGTGTCCGAGCGGCGGTCGCCCTGTTGGGAGAAGTCCTCGCTGGCGCCTCCTCGTCGCGCGCCATAGCCGCGGTGCGTTCCCGGCTGGTCACCGCCGCGCTCCGCCGTGGCCCGGCCGCGGGCGACGCTGTGCCTACGAGCGGCCCCGGCGACATAGCTGCGCTCGCCGGCAGGGGGCTCGACGCCCTGGACGTCTACGTCGGCCGGTGCCTGCCCGACCTGGTGCTGGCGGCGGCGGCGCCATTGGCGCTGCTCGTGTGCGTCGGGGTGCTCGATTGGATCTCCGCTTTGGTCATGGCTGTGGTCGTCGCCCTTTTCCCCGTCTTCGGCGCCCTGGTCGGGCGGACCAGTATGTCCCTGGCCGCCGACCGCTGGCGCCAGGTCGAGCACCTTGGCCGTCAGGTCGCCGACCTGTTTGACGGGTTGGCGGTGCTGCGCGCGTTCGGTCGGACAGCGGACTACCGGGAAAGGATGGCTAGGACCAACGAGGCCCTCAGACAGTCGACGACCAAGGTGCTCCGGGTCGCTTTTCTCTCGGCTCTCGTCCTGGACACGTTGGGGTCGGTGTCAGTAGCCCTCGTCGCCGTCCCCCTGGGCTTGCGCCTGCTGGCGGGAGGGCTGCACCTGAGCGCCGCTCTGGCCGTCCTGATCATCGCCCCCGAGGTGTTCCTGCCCCTGCGACGGGCCAGCGCCGAGTTCCACGAGAGCAGCGAGGGATTGGCTGCTTCCGCCCGGGCGATGGCCATAATCGGCTCTTCGCCCATCCCTGCAGGTCGAAAAGACATTACGGCGCCTGGCCTGGTCGAGCTGCGCTCGGTCACCGTAGAGCTGCCCGGCCGGGAGGTACCGCTGCTGCGGGCGGTCAGCCTCGCCATTTCACCGGGCGAGACGGTGGTCCTCGTGGGACCGAGCGGGGCCGGCAAGTCCACGGTGATCTCGCTGCTCCTCGCTCTCGCCACCCCGGGCTCGGGCCAGGTGACCGCCGGGGGCGAGGATCTGGGTGACATCGACCCCGAGGCGTGGCGCCGCCTCATCACCTATCTCCCCGAACGGCCCACGCTGCTGTCGGCCAGCCTGGCTGACAACCTGCGCCTGGCCAACCCTGAGGCGAGCGAGGAGGATCTTTTCCGGGCCTTGGCACAAGCGGGCGCGCCGGAGCTCGTGGCCGGGCTGGCACAGGGTTGGGCGACGAGGCTGGGCGACGGCGGCCGGCCGGTCTCGGCGGGCGAACGCCAACGCATCGCCCTGGCCCGGGTCTTCCTACGCCCGCGTCCGCTGTACCTCCTGGACGAGCCGACGGTGCACCTCGACCAAGCCGCCGAAGCTCACGTCCTGGAGAGCTTGCGCCAGGTCTTGGAAGCCAGGAGCGCGCTCATCGTCTCGCACCGGCCCGCCGTCCTGTCTCTCGCCGACCGCGCCCTGGCGGTCCGGGACGGCGAGCTGGTGGACGTCACCGCCGAGCTCCTCGCCCCTTTACCGGCATGACCAGGTACGGGCATGACCAGGTACCCGGCATGAGACCGGTTCGCGGCCTGTGGTCGGTCGTCGGCGCGGGGACGCTGACGGCGGCGTGCGGTATCGGCCTGCTCACCACGTCGGGCTGGCTCATCACCCGTGCGTCTGAACGGCCGCCGGTGTTGTCGCTGAGCATCGCCATCGGCGCCGTCCAGGCGTTTTCACTGGCGAGGGGATTGGCGCGTTACGTGGAGCGGATCGGCGTACACGGCCGCTCTCTTCACTTGCTCGGCCGGGCACGGCTCCGCCTTTTCGACGTGGCCGTGCCCCTGGTCCCGGGGACGGTCGGCGGTAACGGGACGGGCGGGCTGCTCAGTGGCTTTGTCTCGGACACTGAACTGGTGGCCGAAGGCTATGCCCGGGCGACAACGGCGGCCGTCGAGGTGAGCGCCAGCATTGTCCTGGGCGCGGTTGTCGCCGCCATCCTGGATCCCGTCCTGGGGGTCGTCCTGCTGGGAGGTGCACTGGTAGTAGTAGTGCTGGCGGCGGCCTTGGGCCGATGGGGCGGCCCGGCCGAACAACGAGCCGCAGCCGAGCGGGCCCAACTGGCCGGCGCAGTGGTCGCCACCGTACGTTCCGCCCCCGAGCTGGTGGCGTATGGGCGCCAGGACCTGGTCGAGGACGCCCTGGAGCAGGTACGGCGCCGAGCGGCGGCCGTCTCGGCCCGGCGTGCGCTGGCGGGGGGGCTCGCCCGGGCGGGCACCATCCTGGCCGCAGGCGGGGCCCTCGTCGCCGTCGTCGGGGCCGGGCTGGCCGCGGCTGACGCTCACCGTTTGTCGGGGGTGACGCTGGCGGTGGTGGCCTTCGCCACCCTGGCCGTGATGGACCAGTGCACAGGCCTTCCGGCCGTCTTCGCCGGCAATAACGCGGCGAGGGCGGCTGCCGCCCGGTTGCGGGACTTGGAGCGGCTGGCGCCCGCCGTGAAAGAGCCGGAGCCTGACCACAGTGCTGGCGCCATACCGGGGCGGGCCCAGCTGGCCGAGGCGGAGACGACCTCGCCCGCCGGTGACCTGATATTGAAGGGCGTGTCGTTGTCCGTCGGTGACGGCGAGCGGGTCGCCCTGGTGGGGCCCAGCGGCGCGGGCAAGACGAGCGCGGTGCACGCCTTGCTCCACTTTGTGGCCTGTACGGGCGGTCACGCGTACCTCGGCGGCGTCGATGTCTCGACGATGACAAGGCAGGGCATTGCCACTTTGGCCGGATGGCTACCGGAGGCGACGCACCTTTTCGCGGCCAGCGTGGCTGACAACCTGCGCGTGGGGCGGCCCGGCGCCAGTGGTCCCGAGTGCCTCGCCGCTCTGGAGCGGGCCGGGCTACGCCGCTGGTTGGACGGCTTGCCGGAGGGCCTGGCCACGCGCCTTGGCGCCGGCGGCCTCCCCATGAGCGCAGGCGAACGCCAGCGCCTCGGTCTGGCCCGGGTGCTGCTGGCCGGGCCGGCGCTCCTTCTGCTCGACGAACCGACCGCCCACCTTGACCCGGCCACTGCGGGCCACGTCCTAGGGGAGTTACTGGACGCCACCGAGGGCAGGTCGGCTCTGGTCGTGAGCCACGACCCGGCCGTTGCCAGGTACGTGGACAAACTTGTCGCGTTGGACGGCGGCCGGGTGGTAGCGCTCAGCCGGGGCGACCGGGCGGCTCTCCCTCTAGGCCGTCAAGGGTACTGACCAGGGCCGCGATCAGGCCGTCGAGGGTGTGCTCGGACGCCTCGGCGTGCACCTGAAGGCCCCGGGAACGAGCGGTGGCCGCCGTGACAGGCCCGATGCATGCGACTATGGGGGGGCGGGGTGCCGTCCCCGCCTGGTCGAGGTAGCTGTTGACCGCCGAAGAAGAAGCGAAGCAGACGGCGTCGGCCGCGCCCGCGGCCGCCAACAAGGCGGGCTTGATCCTCTCGGGGACCGTACGGTAGGCCTCGACGGCATCGACGTCCCATCCTCGCCGGCTCAGCTCGGCCCTCAACTCGGGACGGGCGCCGCCAGCCTGGGGGAGCAGCACCCTCCTGGGGGCGGGAGGCGGTGGCGCAGATGGGAAGGCGGCCGCCAGGCCCTCGGCCCGGAAAGAGGTGGGGACGAGGTCGGCGACCACGCGGTAAGCACGAAGCGCGCCGGCCGTGCCCGGGCCGACCGCAGCCACCTTGGTCGTCCCGAGCAGACGCGTGTCCGGCACATGCTCGAAGAACCGCTCGACGGCGTTGGACGACGTGAAAACGGTCCATGGGTAGGCACCCTGCCCTAGCCCGTCCAGCGCCGCCAGCAGGGCCCGGCCGCCGTCGGCGGGCGGGGCGAGGGCGATCGTGGGTACCTCCAGGACGCGGGCGCCCAGCTGGCGGAGCCTCTGGGCTAATGGCGACGCCTGAAGTGCTGCCCTGGTGACCACCACCGTCTTTCCCGTAAGAGGCAGGGGCGCAGGCGATCGCAGGTCCAGGCCGGCTACTTCGCCGATGACCATGGTGAGCGGAGGGCCCAGGGTGATGGCGGACAACCCGCCCAGGGTCGTGCGGACCGACGCCTGTTGCGGCTCAGTGCCCCACTGCACGGCCAGTACCGGTGTGGCCGGGCTCATCCCGCCGGCCATCAAGCGCTCGGCGATCCGGTGCCTATGGGCGGCGCCCATCAGGACCACGATCGTACCTCCGACCGCGGCCAGGGCCTCCCAGTTTGTGCTGCCCTCCGCGGGCGCCGTGCCGACGGAGCGGGTGTGGCCGGCGACGACGGTGAACGCAGTGACGAGGCCGCGATGAGTAACGGGTACGCCGGCGCTGGCGGGGGCAGCTATAGCGGCGCTCACGCCCGGGACTACCTCGAAAGGGATCCCGGCGGCCTGCAGTGCCAGCGCTTCCTCCCCGCCCCGGCCGAAAACGTACGGGTCGCCCCCCTTCAGGCGCACGACTCTTAGGCCGGCCCGGGCCCGGGCCACCAGCAGCTCGTTGATGGCCTCCTGGTCGCCCCGGTCGTCGGGTTGCTTGCCCACGTCCAGCTTTTCGGCCGTCGGCGGCGCCAGCGATAGCAAGGCGGGGCCGGTCAAGCGATCGTGGACGACAACATCAGCGGAGGCGAGGAGCTCAGCTCCCCGCTGGGTGAGCAGTCCAGGGTCACCGGGACCGGCTCCGACCAGGTAGACGGTGCCGGTCAACGACGCTTCACCGGGAGCGGCCGCCGGTTTGGCCGGGTCAACGCTGGTCGCCCGGGGTCAACGCTGGTCGCCCGGGGTCAACGCTGGTCGTCCCGGGCCGCCAGAAGGTCGCGCCCGCCCGCGTCGAGGACCATCTGGGCCACCTCGGCTCCGAGCCGGGCGCCGTCGCCCACCGGTCCAATGGCCTTTCGGCGGACCAGGGCACTCCCATCGGGGGCGGCCAGTAGGCCCTCGAGCTGTAGCCGGCCATCCGGCGTCGTTGTGGCGTAGCCGGCCACAGGGAGGTCGCAGGCGCCTCCGATAGACGCCAGGAAGGACCGCTCAGCGTCGACGCAGCGCCGGGAGCGGGGCTCGTCGAGCGGTTTCACCAGTTCGCAGGTGGCGCTGTCGTCGGCGCGGCACTCGACGGCCAGTGCTCCCTGGGCCACCTGGGGCACCATGACGTGCACGTTGAGCGCCTCCATCGGCGTGGGGGCCAGTCCTAGCCGGTCGAGCGCGGCCATGGCGACCACCACGGCACCGCCCTGCGGCACCCGGGCCAGGCGGGTGGAGATGTTCCCCCGCAGGCTCACAAACGCCAGGTCGGGCCGCAGGAACGCCAGCTGGGCCCGTCGGCGCTGGCTGCCGGTGGCGATGGTGGCTCCCGGTGCCAGCTCCGAGAGTGTTGCCCCCACGAGGACGTCACGGGGGTCGCCCCGCTCGGGCACCGCCCCCAGGCACAGACCGGGGGGACCAATGGGCTGGAGATCCTTGGCCGAGTGGACGGCCGCATCGGCCTGCCCGGCGAGGAGGGCGGCCTGTACCTCGCGGACGAACACGCCGCGGCCGCCGATTTCCCATACCGGCAGCTCAGGGCGGCGGTCACCGGTCGTGGTCACCGTCACCAGCTCGACCTCCAGGCCGGGATGGGCTGTCTCCAGCAGGGAAGCGACGTGGCCGGCTTGCCACAAAGCCAACGGGCTGCCCCTGGTGGCCAGGCGTAAGGGCACTAAGGTCCGACGCCGAAAAGGTCCCTGAAGGCCTCGGCCAGCACGTCGCCCCGGGCCGTGCCGGCGGCGTCTTTCAAGTTGATCGTCGGCTCGTGCAGGACTTTGGCCACGACCCGCCTGGTGAGCGCCTCTACCGCGTCGAGCTGCTCGGGGCTCAGGTCCGAGGCCCGGCGGGCAAAGCGTTCGACCTCGGCCTGGCGGAGCGCCTCCGCCCTGTCGTGGAGGGCCGTCACCAAGGGGGCCACCGACCTGGCTGCCAGCGAGCTGTTGAAGCGGTCTACCTCTTGGGCCACGATCAGCTCGACGGCGGGGATCTCTGCCCGCCGTTCAGCTGCCCGGGCGGCGACGAAACGGCCGATGTCGTCCATGTTGAGCAGGACCACGCCGGGCAGCTCGACCACAGCAGGGTCGATATCCCTGGGCACCGCCATGTCCACGAGCAGCAGCGGCCTTTGGGGCCGGCCCGCCAAGGCCTCCCGGACGGTGGCGGCTTCGAGTAGATGGGCGTGACCGGAAGTCGAACACGCCACCACGTCGGCGTCCGACAGGGCACCGACCAGGTCTTCCCACCCCGCGGCGCGTCCCCCCACGGCGGCGGCCACATTGTCCGCTCGGGCCTGGTTGCGGTTGACGACGACTACGGGCAACATCCCGGGCACGCCCGAAAAGGCCCGGGCGGCCATCTCGCCGACCTCGCCCAGGCCCACCACGACGGCCTGCTTGCCCTCGAGGTGGCCGAGGGCCTCGGTCGCCATTTCGACGGCGGCGTAGGACAGTGAAGTGGTGCCCCGAGAGATTTCGGTCTCGGACCGGGCGCGTTTGCCGACCTGGAGAGCGTGGCGGAAAGCGGCGCTCAGCGCCGGCCCACACGAGCCTTCGTTGCGTGCCAGCTCCCAGGCCTGGCGCACCTGGCCCAGGACCTCGCCCTCGCCGACCGAAACCGAGTCCAGGCCGGCCGACACCCGGAAGAGGTGACCAATGGCGGCCTCGTCGAAATAGGAGTAGAGGTTGCCCGAGAACTCCTCGGGCGGTTTGCCGCTCCAGGTGGCAAAAAACTCCCGGATGTCGGCCATAGCCCCGTGGAACCGGTTAACCAGGGCGTAGACCTCGGTCCGCATACAGGTGGACAGGACGACCACCTCGTCCAGGAAGGGACGCGACGAAAGGTCGGCCAGAGCTTTGGGCACCAAGCCGATGGGCACGATCAGAGGCTCGAGGTCCCGGAGTGGCACTGTCCGGTGGTTTATCCCAACTACAGCGACAGACACGCCTCGAGGCGCTCCTTTGCTTCGGCCCGGCGTCCCGAGCGGATGAGGTCGAGCATGGCCCAATCGATGCTCTGTCGCCAGTCGACCTCCTCGGTGCTGCGGCCGGCGGCCTTCAACCGGGCGCGCGCCTCGGCCAGCATCCCCGCCAGTTCGGCCACCTCGGGGCCGAGGTTCTCGGTCACGTGCGCCTTCAGCCACGAAGCGAGCGCAGGGCTGAAGCCGGACGTGGAGACAGCCACGCTGACGGGGCCCTGGCGGGCGATGGCGGGGAGGATGAACGAGCAGGACGCGGGGTCGTCGGCGGAATTGACCCAGACCCCGGCGCTCTCGCCGTCCTCGAACACGGCCCGGTTGACGGCCGGGTCCCCGGTGGCGGCCACGGCCAGGCGGTAGCCGGCCACCTCCCCGCGCCGGTAGGGGCGTTCTTCGATGCTCTCAAGCCCGGCGATCTCGCGCACGGAGGCCAGCACCTCCTTCGCCACCAGGTCGACCCGGGCTCCCGCTTCGACAAGCCCGAGCGCCTTGCGCCGGGCGACGTGGCCCCCGCCCACGACCAGGCAGCGCCGGCCGTGGAGGACCAGCGACACCGGGTAGACGCTGGTGGCTACTGGCACGGCGGGCGTCACGGTTCAGCGGCCGCCCGCGGTGTGCGCCAGCCCGGCCGCTTCAGCCCTCCGCCCGGAGCGCAGGTGCTCGTAGTACCCGAGGATCTGCAGCTCCACGGCGAGGTCGACCTTGCGCAGGTAGACGCCAGCCGGCACGTTGAGCACGGTAGGGGCGAAGTTGAGCACGGACGTGATGCCGGCCTCGACCAGCCTGTCCAACACGTCCTGAGCGACCATCGCCGGGGTGGCGATCAAGGCCATCGTGATGTGCTCTTTCCGCACGATCTCCACCAGCTCCGACAGAGGATGGACATCGGCGTTCCCGAGCCTGGTCCCCACCTTGGAAGGGTCGGTGTCAAAGGCAGCGACCACGTGGAAGCCTCGTTGGGCAAAGCCGCGGTAATGACCAAGGGCCTGGCCTAGGTTGCCCGCCCCGATCAGGGCCACGTTGTACTCCCGGTTGAGCCCGAGCTGGCGGTTGATCTGCTGGCGCAACAATTCGGTGTTGTAACCGACGCCGCGGGTGCCGTAGGAGCCCAAGTAGGAAAGATCTTTGCGTACCTGGGGCGCGTTGACACCGGCGCGGCCGGCCAGCTCCTCCGACGAGATCGTGACCATCCGGTCGTCGTTGGCGTCCACCAGGGCCTGAAGGTACAACGGGAGGCGTTTGACGGTTGCTTCGGGCAACGACCGGGGAACAGGCGCAGCCGCGGCGCCCGGCCCGGGGGCTACTGGCACCGCACAATGGTACGACGCGGGAGGCCCAAGTGGCGCCGCGGCCTCAAGACGGCGCCTGCTCAAGACGGTGCCTGTCCCACGTGGCCCGAAGCGATGTCGCTGGTCGACGGGAGGTTGTCCCACACGTAGGTGATGTAGATCTCGTGGGTTTGCCGCGGGTCGTGACCGACGAGCCAGTCGACCCAAGACACGAGCTGGGCCTGGTCCTGGTACGTCCACAGGGGCTGGGCGGGGGACTGGGGACCGACCACGATCTCCTGCACGTCGAGGTCACGGATCTCCTGTGCCGCCTGTTGGCGCGCCGCCGCTGTCATCGGTGGCCGGCGCATGGACGGGCTGCCCGCCCTAAACAGGATCCCGTTCACCTGGCCCTGGGCCCGGCTTGTCCCGGTCATGCCCGTGGCGCTGGGCATGACGAAGCAGAACTTGGACTCGGCCTGCCAGCGCAGGTCCAGTTCGTTCACGACGGGGAGGAGGAACGCGACGGGAGGGTGGCCGGGCACCACCTGAGGATGGCCGGGCACCCCGTGGGGATGGGCAGGTGAAGTGCCCGTCGCCGATGGGCAGGAGAAGCCGGAGTAGAACGCGGAGAAAAGGGGGCTGGCAGAGGCGGCGAAGTGGGGGGTGGGGACGATGGCCACCAACCCGGCCCCGGCCAGGGCCCAGCCACCGGCCTGGGCCGGGCGGCGAAGGTGCTTCAGTTCATCGAGGCCTAGGGCGACGAGCAGGCCGACCCCGAGCCCAGTCATGGACGCGAACCGGTCGGGTAGGAGGTTGTGGAGGAGCGGCAACTTCTCGAGCACGAAGTCCGGCAGGTACATATGGGTGATGGAGCCGCGGACATGCAGGGTGGGGCCCAGCGACAGCAGGGCAGCTCCGGCGGCTACCGCCAGCGCCACCCAGGTGACCCGGCGGTGGCGGGCCAGGACTACGGCCACGACGGCGAACAGCACCAGCGGGGCGCCTATGTAAGCGCCGTGCTCGGACCCGTTGCCGGTGAAATGGGAACTGACGCGCAGGGCCGCCGCCGGTGCCAGCAGCGTGCTCCTGGTGGGGACGACGAAGTTCAACAGGTCGCTTACGTACCGGTTGGCCGGGTGGGCGTTTTGGACTTTGTCAGGGCCGAAGTACTGGACGGCCAGGAAAGGCGCGGACAGCGCGACGAACACCCCGACGGTCACCGCCAGGCCCCGGACCGCGTAGGCCAGGTGCCGGGCCACGTCCCGGCGGGCGATGGCCCAGAGCACGGCCACTGCGACGGTCGCCGTCACCGCTTCCAGGGCCAGTAGCTCTTCGCCGGTCAACAGTTGCGCCCACGCCAGCAGCCCGAGGAGCAAGCCGTCCAACCACGGCCGGCCCGTCTGGACGACGAGGAGCCGGTCGAGAAGGACCAGCACCAAAGGGGCGCTCATGATGAGGGTCTGGGCCAGGTGGCCGACTGATTGCGAGACGATATAGGGGGAAAACCCGAAGACGAGAGCGCCCCCCAGAGCAGGCAGCGGACCGACCCAGCGGCGGAACGCCATATAGGCGAAGGTGGAGCAGAGCACAGGTGCCGCGGTGACCAGGACGTTGTAGGAGAAAGCAGCCCCGAACACGGCCGTCACCGGCGATATCAGGAAGCCCGGCAGGAGCACGGACGTGTTCCACATGAGGTTGGCCCCGGCCGGGAAGTTGACGTAGTGGCTGACGAGCGGGTCGAGACCATGGCCGATGGTGAAAGGGGCCCAGGAGAGGAACCAGGTGTACTCGTCAGCGTCCCCAGCGGCGCCGGCCAAGGTGGTCGAGGGCCATGTCCACGCCCGATGGAACAGGGCCGCCCCCAGGACGAGGCACAGGGCGAACACGGCCAGGACCTCCCACGGCCCCGCCCGGCCTCGCGCCGGGCGCCCGCGGATGTGCTGGGGGTGCAAGGTGGGCCCTAGCTGACCGGAGCGGCGGGCTCAGCCCGCCGGGCTCGGTCCGGTTGCTGAGGAACCCAGCTCGCTTGCTGAGGAACCCAGCTCGCTTGCTGAGGAACCCAGCTCGCGTACTGAGGAACCCAGCTCGCGGCTGCGCTGGACGGCGGCGGTAATGGCTTCGATCAACGCCGAGCGCGCTCCATGGGCCTCCAACTGGCGGAGCCCGGCCGCCGTGGTGCCGGCGGGAGACGTGACCGCAGCCCGCAAGGCCTCTGCGCTCTCGCCCGTCTCGCTCAGTAGCCGAGCCGAGCCGAGCAGCGTGTGGATGACAAGCTCGGAGGCGACCGGGCGGGGCAAGCCCGACAGCACCCCGGCCTCGATCATCGCCTCGGCCACGAGGAACACGTACGCCGGCCCGGACCCGGACAACCCGGTGACGGCGTCGAGCAACCGTTCGGGCACCTCGACCACGGTCCCGACGGACCTCATGATGCCAGTCGCCCACTCGATATCGGGCGGGCCGGCTGACACGCCGGCGGAGACGGCGGTGGCGCTCGTTCTGACCAGTGCCGCCATGTTGGGCATCGCCCGTACAACCGCGCAACCGCCGGGGCACCAGGACTCGAGATCTCTGAGAGGCACCCCGGCGGCGATCGAGAGCAGCCTGCCCACGCCGGCTTCCCCCAGTCGACGGCAGACCCCCTGGGCGTCACCTGGCTTGACGGCGAGGATGGCGTTGTGTGCGGCGGGCAGCCGCCCATCGAGTAGTCGGAGCCCGGGATAACGACCGGCCAGGCCCGCCGGGGCATTCAGATCGGCCCGCCGGCCGGCGGCGATCTCGGTGACGGTGACCTGGTCCGGCCGGGCCCAACCTGAGCTCAGGAGCCCGTCGACGAGCGCCGCTCCCATTTTCCCGCCCCCGACGACCAGCAGATCTCGCTCTTCGGCCATAGCGCAAACCATAGAGGGCGCGAGCCGCAACCCGCGAGGCCCCGGAACTTCGCACTTCCCCGAACGAAATTGACGGTGGCCCACACGGGCTACGGCACTGCCGATCCTAGTGCGGCACCGGTCGCCGGAGCCGGGCCGCCAGGGCCGAAAAACGGCGCCGTGCCGGGGTTAGCGCAGGAGTGCGTCTACGTTGGCCTCGCCGGTCCGGTAGCGCCTGACCAGCTCTTCCTGCAAGCGGTCCTGTATGTCGTGGAGCGCCCGGCGGTCGGCAGAGACGTCGCGCTCGAGGTCGGAGAGGGCTTCTAGCCGCTCGCCCAGTTCTTTGGCGGACAGGGCCGGTAGGGACCCGAGCTGGTCTGACGGCAGAAGCTGCTCGACCCGGGCCGCCAGCTGTAGCAGCATGCCCTGAGCCGGCGCGAAAAACGTGGGCAGGCGTCCGGCGCCTGCTCCCCGGCTGTGCTCAGAAAGTATCTGGGGCAGCAGCTCGACCAGGTCTTCGGGGCTGGGGTCGGCCAAGCCCAGGTGGCGCCGCTCGGATTCGGCCAGGATGAGGTCGATCCGGGCTTGGGCCAGTCGCCGCAGGTACGACAGCTCCGTCTCCAGCTCGGCGCAAGCGTCACGCTTGGCCCGTAGGCCGCTGAGGGACAGACGATCGAGCCCTACGAGGTAGTCGGGGCTCAGAGCATTGGTGAGATCGAACTCAGCCATCGATTGAGGGTACCGCAGCTCAGCCCCCCGACACAGGGGGCATCAGGGCCAGCTCGTCGCCACCGCGCAGGACGTAGCCGGGCGGGGCAGGCGAACGGTTGACCCAGATAGAACAGCTGGGGAGCACCCTTTTGAGCTGGTCACCGTGGGTGGACGCCAGTCCGGCCAGCAGCTGCGCGACCGTTGCGCCGGCGGCCGGGAGGACGGTCCGGGCCGTCCCGGACGCTTCCCGGGCGGCGGCGAAGAAAAGCACGGTAACGGCTTCGTCTTCGTCTATTTCCCGGTCCCGTGGGCCCCGGTCGCGTGTCCCCGGGCTCTGGGCGGGTGGCGCAGCGTCGGTCCCCACGGGTCGAAGTTACCCGCGCCGGAGTCTGCGAAGATGGCCGAGTGGGTCGTCTTCTCGTTGTCCGCCATGCTCAATCCGTCTGGAATGCCGCCGGCCGATGGCAGGGCTGGTCCGATGCCCCCCTGTCGGAGGTGGGAGTGGAGCAGGCGAGGCAAGCCGGCCGGGCCCTGGCCATGGCAGGGACGTCGCCCGGGGCGATGGCCAGTTCCGACCTCGCCCGTGCCCGGTCCACCGTCGCGCTGATCGCCGACGAGCTCGGTTACGCCGGGCCGCTGACCGTCGACGCCGGTCTACGTGAGCAGGATCTCGGAGAGTGGAACGGGCTGACCAACGACGAGATCGCCGCGGTCTGGCCGGCCGAGCTCGATGCCCGGCGTGCCGGACGGCTGGAGGACGTGCCCGGCGGAGAGGACGCGGCAGTGTTCGCAGGCCGGTGCCTCGGGGCGCTGGCACGCATCGTCGGTGGCGCCGACGAGACGGTGGTCGTCGCCCACGGGGGCGTCATCATCGCCCTGGAGAGAGCGCTCGGTGTCTGGAGGGACGGCAACCGTCACCCTCACCTGGGAGGATGGTGGGTAGAGAGCCAGGGTGTGGGCCCGGATCCCGAGTTGGTGGCCTTACGCAAGGTCGACCTCCTGGCATCTCCGCCCGAAACCGTCACCGGCCCCGCCTAGTCTCTCGCCCCAATGATGAAGGTCGAGGTGGTCCGGAGCCGGAAGCGCCGCAAAACGGTGCAAGCCCGCCAGGTTGGTGACGTTCTGCGAGTCAGCGTGCCCGCCACGCTCACTCGTTCCGAAGAGGAGATGTGGGTCAGTGAGATGCTGCGACGGGTGGAGCTGCGCCAGTCCCGGGGCGAGATCGACCTGACTGAGAGGGCGCGGGCGCTCTCGGCCAAATTTGCGTTGGCGTCCCCCAAGGAGATCCGTTGGGTGGACAACCAGCGCTTCCGTTGGGGGAGCTGTACGCCGGGCGACGGGACGGTCCGCATCTCGTCGAGGTTGGCCAAAGAGCCGTCCTGGGTGCTCGACTACGTTATCGTGCACGAACTGGCCCATCTCCACGTGAGAGGCCACGGCAAAGCCTTCTGGGACCTGGTCGACCGGTACCCCCTTATGGAGCGGGCCAGGGGTTTTCTCATCGCCCGGGGCGTCGAAGACCCTGACGACGCCGCCGGTACCGACACGGTCGGAGGCGTATGAGAGGACGTCCTCCGGCCCCCACCAACTGGGACGTGTCAGCGCGTCGCAGCCTGGTGACCGAAGGTCTGCTGGTCCCTGCCGGTCGGCGTGGCGCCGGCGCGCCGCGGTCGGGCGAGGCGGGCAAAGCTCGGGAAGTCGTGGTCAAAGCCGGTCCGCTCTTCCCGGGCGAGAGGCCGGTCGTGACGGCGCTGGTACATCAAGCCGAGCGCGGTCGCGTCCTCAGCGCCGACGCCGCCGGTGTCCTGGCCGGGGCGGCCGAGCTGGCCCGGGGACGCCGGCTGCCCCTGGTGCTGTCCCTGGCCTCCTCTGGTTCGGACTTGGGCGAGGGCGCCGCCGCGCTCGACGGATGGGGCCGGGTGGCGCACGCCTTGGTTGTCTGTTCAGGCGTCGTGCCCGTCGTGGTCATCGTCGACGGGCCCCTGCTCTCAGGGCCGTCGCTGTTGCTCGGCCTGGCCGATGCCGTGGTGATGACCTCCCGTGCGCTGTCATACGTTTCTGGCCCCGCGGCGGTGGCCGAGCTGACCGGCGTACCGGTGCAGCCGGCACAGCTGGGGGGCGCGTCGGTCCACGCCTCCCGGTCCGGCCTGGCCACCCTGCTAGCCCGCGATCCCACCGGCGCCCTGGACCTCGTCAGCCAGCTCCTCGGTTTCCTGCCCGCTCACTGCGACGAGCTCCCGCCCTACCTGGCGTCCGAGGACCCGGCGTCCCGGCCCACTCCTGAGCTGCGCAAGGTGGTGCCGACCACCGCCACCGGGAGCTACGACGTCCGCAAAGTCATCGCCGCGGTGGCCGACGACGGCGAGGTCCTCGAGCTGCGACCGGCGTGGGCGCCTCAGCTGGTGACGGCCCTGGTGCGCATCGCCGGCCAGGCGGTCGGCGTGCTGGCCAACCAGCCCCAGGCCATGGCCGGCACCCTCGACATCGCCGCCTCGCAAAAGGGGGCTCGCTTTGTCGGTTTCTGCGACTCGTTCAACTTCGGCCTGCTGACGATGGTGGACACGCCTGGCTTCATGCCCGGTCGTGACCTCGAATGGCGAGGGATGATCCGCCATGGGGCCGAGCTGGTGTTCGCCTATGCGGAGGCCACCGTGCCGCGGGTCTGCCTGGTGCTGCGCAAGGCCTACGGAGGCGCCTACATAGTCATGGACTCCAAAGCCATGGGCAACGACCTGTGCATCGCCTGGCCCAGTGCCGAGCTGGCGGTCATGGGCGCCGAGGGGGCGGTGCGCATCGTCCACCGCCGGGCAGACGAGGAGGCACGGGCCGGTTTGGTCGAGGAGTACCGGGAGAGGTTCCTCAACCCGTACGTGGCGGCCGAGCGTGGTTTTGTGGACATGGTCATCGACCCGGCCGAGACTCGCCACACGATAGCTCGCTGCTTCGAGGCCCTCGCCACCAAGCGCGAACGCCTCGTGCCCCGCAAGCACGGCAACAGCCCTCTCTGACCCGCCGGGCCGCCACCCCAGGGCCGCCACCCCAGGGCCGGCTCCCCAGGGCCGGCTCCACGCGCGCCGGGCTCCTCAGGTCAGGTGGGCCGCCCCCCGCCGTGTTCGTCGCCGGCCGCGGGGGCGTGGGCCGGGTGCAGGACCAGCCACCGGTACCGCGACGTCGTCCGGGGACGTGGGGCCGAACTGACCGACGGCACCGTGCCGCTGGCCGTCAACCATCCGCGGCGCCGGAAAAAGACCATCAGGCCTATGACTGTCAACACCTGCAGCCCGATGCCGGCGCCGATGAAAACGGGAAGGCTGCCGAGACGCGCCACCATCCACCCGAAGTTCTGGCCGAAGAAACCGGTCAAGAAGCTGAGGGGCAAGAAGATGGTGGCGATGATCGTCAGTTGTTTCATGACGACGTTGAGCCGGTTGGAGACCGTCGACAGGTGAGTGTCAAGAGCACCGCTCATCAGGTCCCGGTAGCTGTCGACCAGGTCGCTGACCCTGATGAGGTGGTCGTAGACGTCACGGAAATAGCGCTCGTTATCGGGCGTCATCCCGGGGATGGCGTCGCCGGCCACCAATGTGGCGAACACGTCGCGCTCGGGGGTCACCACCTTGCGCAAGGCGATGAGGGAGCGCTTCATATCGAACAACTGCCCGAGCTGAGCTTCTGTCGGGGCCTTGAGGATTGCGTCCTCCAGCTCGTCGATCTGGTCGTCAAAGGCGGCCAGGACGGGAAAGTAGCCGTCGACCAACATGTCCACCACTCGGTAAAGGACCATGACATGGCTGGTTTGCGGGGAGAGGCCCAGCTGTATGCGCCGGGCCACATCGGCCATGCCCGGGCACGGGTGCTGGTGCACTGTCACCAGGAAATTGGGGGCGCAAAAACAGTGCACCTCGACGAGGTGGCCCGACGGGGCGGGGCCATAGACGACGAGGAGGGCGAAATCCTCGTAGGAGTCGAGCTTGGGCCGCTGCCCGAAGTGCTCGGCGTCCTCCAGGGCCAGGGGGTGAAAGCGGAAGGTGTCCCGCAGCAGGCGGTACTCGGGGCTGTTCTCGTCCCCGCTGCAGAGGTCGAGCCAGAACGGCACCGACGAACTGAGCAGCCGCTCGATCTCGTCGGGGCCGACGTCGAGCTGCTTGCCGTCCATCGTCACGAGGTGGCCGTCTATCTTGGTCGTCGAGGCCATCTCCGTCATTCGGTCGCCTTCGTCCCAGGCACGGATCGCCAAACTAGTCGCCATCCCCGGGGGCACGGTCCTTGACCGCCGTCAGGTCTTTGCTCGCGGTCCAGGGTGGAGCTGGGTGCCGTAGAGGCCACCCTCAGCTCTGGGTGACCTTATTGAGCCCCAGCGGTTGGTCCGGGTCGATGCCGCGCCCGAGCGAGACCAGGCGGGCCAGGTGCTGGCCGCGCACGACGGCGCCGATGTTGGCCAGCGGTTCAGGCACACCGGCAGGCAGGGGAAGGTCGGCGTCGGCGCGGTCGTTGATGCGCAGCACGTTGGCCCCCCGGGCGGCCAGTTCGGACTCCAGGCGCTCGGTGTCGTCGGCGGCGGGACCGGCGGCGCGCAGGCTGAGGACGGGGACGTGGGCGCCGATGGCGGCGACGGGCCCGTGGCGCAGGTCGGCGGCGGACCAGCCCTCGGCCAGGATGCCGGAGGTCTCCCGGAGTTTGAGAGCCGTCTCCCGGGCCGCCGCCAGTAGGTAGCCACGGGCCACGGCGACGAGCTGGCCGGCGTCGGTGAGCCGGGCCGCCGCCCGGGCCACGGAGGCTTCGTCGGCCAGTACACCGGCGATGTGGCCGGGCAGGTCGGCCAGGTCGGAGGACGAGACGAGCGAGCGCCCGCTCACGCCTTCGGCCAGGAGCACGAAGGCGAGGAGGGTGGCGGTGACGGTCTTAGTGGCGGGGACGGCCAGCTCGGGCCCGGCGCCGAGGTCTATGACGCTGCCGGCCGCCTCGGCCAGCGGGCTGGAGGGGTCGTTGGTGATGGCGATGGTGCGGGCCCCGGCCGCCCGCAGGACGGCGACGACCTCGACGATCTCAGAGGTGGCCCCCGACTGGCTGACCCCTACGACCAGGACGCCCCGGTAGTCGACTGGCGCCCGGTACAGGGTCTGCACGCTGGGCGACGCCAGGGCCACCGGTCGGCCGGTAGCCACCTCGAGCAGGTACTGGCCGAGCAGAGCGGCGTGGTCGGACGAGCCGCGCGCCACTATGGCGCACGCCGCCAGGTCGACCGGGACAACCTCGGCGCCGGTGGCACGGACCTCGGCCGCCCGCTCGACCAGGCGGGCGAGGACGTCGGGCTGCTCGGCCATTTCGTCGGCCATCAGCCGTCCCTTGGCCATATCTACCCGACCGACGAACGCAACAGCGTGGGGACACGCCGGCCCAGCCGCTTGATCTGCTCCGCGTTCCACTCGTCGGAGCCGTCGACGTTCCCGCTCTTGAACACCGGCGGTTGTATACCTCGCTCGACGAGGAGCGTGACTGTCGCCACCACGATGCTCTGGATTATGACCAAGGTCATTACGCTCGAGACCCCGCCCACCCGCAGGTCCCCATCGACGGCGACGGCGGCGTCACCGAGGGGCGCGTGGTTGTCGATGACCAGGTCCGCCACGTCGGAGAGCTTGACGCCGCGACCGCCGCGGGCGGCCACGCCGGCGGAGTGCTGGCGCGACGTGAGCGCGACCACCTTGGCGCCCCGAGCCTTCGCCGCCTCGGCCACCTCGACGGGCACAGGGTTGCGGCCGGAGTTCGAGACCACGAAGAACACGTCGCCGGCCTCGACAGGCTCCGTGCTCACTATGAGCTCACCTAGGCCGGGTTGACGTTCCAGAAGGCTTGCTCTCCTGCCTCCCTGGTGCACCATGAGCCATTCCACCAGTACGGCATTTACCGGCACCAACCCCCCGGCGCGGTGAAAGGCTTCTTCGGCCACCATGTGCGAGTGCCCGGCGCCGAACACATGGACCAGGCCACCGCCGGCCACTGCGTCCGCGCACCATTGGGCCGCCTGCATCATGGCCTCTTCTTCCTCACCGAGCTCGTCGAGCAGGCCCTTCACTGTTGACAGGTATGCGAGCCGTTCGTTTTTCACAGTATTTTCCTTCCGTAGTCGTTGTTGCTATGTCTGCCTGGCCGCCAGTCTCGCCCCGGTGGCCACGATGCGGGCCCCGGCTTCACCCGTTAGGGGCGATGACAAAACCTCGTACCCACCTTCGCTTTCCTCGTCGGGCCCGAACACATAACCCGGTGCCCCATTGGAGTACCCCACCACCCGGAGGTGGTCCTGACCTGTTCTGTGGACGATTTCGCGCTCGATCGACTCGAACGGCTCGCCGGGCACGAAGCACAAGCTGAGCTCGCCCAGCCTCAAGACCGCTATCTCCGCCTGGCTCTCGGGCCGGCGGGTACCGTCCCGACGCCCCTGTTGGGCCACCATCGCCTCTTCGAGCAAGGCCGCCTCCGAGCGGTCGTCCTCGCCCCGGCTCGGGGGACGAGCGCCGGGTGAGAGGGCTGATGGGCCCGCCCCCTCGGGCTGCCCCGCGCCCTCCGGCGGCTCGGGGCCCTTGAGGGGCAACGAGACCATGGCCCGCTCGAGCGACAGTTCGCCGGTTACCGCTACGGCGCGCCCGGCGGCGCGCTCGGCGGCGGCGGCGACGACCGAGCCCAAACGTTGCGCCTCCCGCGGGGCCCTTTCCCGCCGGGTGCCCCGGGTGCTGATGTCGCCGGCCGCTCCTTGCGCCCAGGCGCACCGGCCCGGGGCGCCCGTGCCGGCCTCGAGGGCCTCGACGCCGGCGCCGATGACGTCGCCGGACACGGCCAGGTTGTTGGGCCCCAGCACTGTGCCGTGACATGGGTAGACGATGACCATGCCCCTCAGCTCGCCCTCCCGGCGGGCCGTAACCACGCTGAGCCGCTGGGGCCGGGCGTCGGCGGCGCGCCGTCCGGCGCCGACGCCATAGACAGGCTCCTCGGCCCACGCCAACGTCGACGGGGCCAGGTCCTCCACGGCGCAGACGAGCGAACTGGCCACGGCGTAGGGGAGGAAAGCCCGGTAACGGGCTTGCGCCTCGCGGTACGAGCCTTTTTCGTCGTCCCAGGTCCGGTCGAGGTCGGGGCCGGCGTGGGTATGGGTGGCGCTCACCATGACGTCGCCGCCGGCCAGGCCGCCCGAGGCCTCGACGGCGGCCCTCACCTCGGCCACCAGGGACCGGTTGACCTCCAGCACATCACAGATCACCCAACCGACCCGGGCCTGGCCGTTGTCGAGGACAATTGACCGCGCCCGCAGCGGCTGGGCGACCTGCCGGCTCAAGGCCTGGCGGCGGGCGTAGCCGGCGAGGCGGCAGGGGAGGGGGGGAGTGATCGACGACCAACCGAAACCGGCTCTCAACGCACCTCCTCGACCCAGGTCTCGAACGGCGCCGGGACGCCGTGGGCCCCGATCTCGTGGCAGCCGTCCAGAGCCGACGAGCTTGGCGCGATCAACGGTACCCGCTGGGAGTTTTCGCCGAACCAGGCCTTCACCCGTTCCGCCAGTTCGGGGACGGCGGCCACGAAGCCGCCGCCGATGACGATGGGCAGGCCGTGGTCGTCGCTCACCAAGGCGGCGGCGTCGGTGGCCAGCTCGCCCAGTTCCCGGGCCGCATTGTCGAGGATCTGTCCCGCCGTCACGTCGCCCTCCCGGGCGGCGGCCACGACGCGTTCGGCAAACCGGGCAATATTGCGCAGTTGGCTGCTGGGGCGCAGGACCTCGGCCAGAGACTCGACGGGACCGAAAGCACGCACGGCATCGTCGCGCAGCATTTCTGAGCCGCCCCGGCTGCCGTCCCGCCAGCGGCAGGCGCTCTTCAGTCCCTCGAGGCCTACCCGGTAGCCGCTGCCGACGTCGCCGAGCAGCTGGCCCCAGCCGTCCAGGCGGCGCGCCCGGCCGTCGTGGTCCACGGTCACTGCTATAGTGCCCGTCCCCACGGTGACCACCACGCCGGGTTTGGCCCCCAGGCAGCCGATGTAGGCGGCGGCGCCGTCGGGGACCAGGGTGACGCGGGTGGCGTGGACGAAGGCGGCCAGCCGTCTGATGGCGTCCCGATCGGCCTGTCCCGCCGAGAGGCCCCGGGAGGTAATGACCACGCGGAACCCTCCGGGGACGTTGGCCGGCACCACGCCCGGGCGCTGGACCACTTCGCTCAGCTCTTCCATGAGCGACCGTATAGTCCCGTCGCCCACGCCCGACCCGACCTCGCTCAGCTCGTTGACGATCTCGCCCTCCGGGCTGACGTGACGGAGGCGGACATGCGTGCCCCCAACGTCTGCGAGCAGGAAGGAGGTGGCCATCATGCCTCCGGCGTGACGGCCGAGCGGGGCTCGGGGCGGGGGACGGGAGCTTCGCCCAGGCGGCGTCTCGCCAGCTCGACGACGCCGGTCACGCCGGCCGTTTCGCCCACCCGTCCGCACCCGAGCTCGAACCTGGCCTGCATCCACGGGGTGATGTCGCGGCGGGCGGCGTCGAGCAGGGCGACCAGGTAAGGCGACCCCGGCGCCATCATCCCCCCGGCGAGGCCGACCCCGGCCGGGATGAACATGTTGACCAGGTTGGCGACGACGGAGCCGCAGGCGGTGCCGGCCGCCGCCAGAACCTCGAGGCTTAGGGCGTCACCCGCCAGGGCGCTGTCCACGACGTCCTTGCCGGTGATGGTGGCGGCGCGGGAGTGGAGCACGTGGTCCGGGTCGGCGGCGATGCGGGCGGCCGCCGCCTGCGTGAAGGCGGTACCCGAGGCGACCGTCTCCAAGCACCCGTACTTGCCGCAGGGGCAGAGCCGCGACCCCCCGGGCACGGGGAGATGCCCGACGTTAAGGCACAGGGGGTGCCCGTCGGCCGTGTCGAGCACAACGCAGGCCCCGACGCCGGTGCCTACCGAGAGGTACAACCACGGTGAGACGGGCCCGCCCGGCAGCACCGCCAGCTCGGCTATGGCCGAGGCGCAGACGTCGTTCTCGATCACGACCGGCACGCCCAGGCGCCGGGAAAGCTCCCGTCCCAGGGCCAGGTCGTGCCAACCAAGGTTGCCGGCATCGATCACCAGGCCGGCATGGGAGTCGACCAGCCCGGCTATCCCGACACCCACCGCGGCCACGTCCGTCCAGGAAAGCCGGGCCATGTCCAGCGCCTTACCGGCGGCCTCGGGGACGGCGTGGAATTGCCCGGGCCTCATCCGGTGCGGGTAAGAGAGCCAGCTGAGCAGGTGCCCGTCCTCGTCCACGGCCCCGGCCCGCACGTTGGTCCCCCCCACGTCCACGCCCACCCAGGTGGCCGGGGGGCGGCGCGAGCCTCCGGGCCGTGCCCGGCCGCGCCCCGCGGGTCGAGCGGGACCTACGGTCGGGCCCATGACCAGGCCGGTCCCGGATCTGGTCCCGAGGCCGGGCCCGGGGCATCCCACTGCCCGCCGGCCATTACGGCCACCACCATCAGGTCATGGTCCAACACGACCAGGTCGGCGGCCAGGCCGGCAACTATGGCACCGCACTCGTTGTCGATGCCGAGCAAACGGGCCGGGTTGCCCGATGCCGCCGCCGATGCCACCTCGATCGGCACTCCGCTCTCCTGCACGGCCCGGCGCAGGGCGACGTCCAGGGTGAGGGAACTGCCGGCCAGCGTGTCGGTCCCGGCCAGGCGGGCCTGGCCGTTGGAGACGCGGACGTGCAGGCCACCGACGAAGAAGTCCCCGTCGCCCATGCCGGCGGCCCTGACGGCGTCGGTGACGAAGACCATGCGCCCGGGCACGCTGGCCACCAGGCTGGTGATGGCCGGGTGGACGTGCACGCCGTCGTTGATCACCTCGCAGGCGATGCCGGAGACCAGCGCCGCCCCGATGATGCCGGGCTCGCGGTGGTGCAGGGGCCGCATGCCGTTGAACAGGTGGGTGGCCTGCGCCGCTCCGGCGTCGATACCGGCCCGTGCTTGGGCGTAGGTGGCATCGGAGTGCCCGATGGCGGCCACGGCGCCCGCGTCCAGGATGTCGGCGATGACCTCCAAGGCACCGGGCAGTTCGGGCGCGATGGTCATGCTGCGCACGGTGCCCCGCCCCGCTTCGACGAACCGGGCAAAGGTGGCGCGGTCCGGCACCAAGATGTGGTCGGGGTTTTGGGCGCCCCGGCGGGAGGGGGCCAGGAACGGTCCCTCGAGATGGGCGCCGACCACGTGGCCGGAAGGCCGCGGGCCGGCGGCGACGGCGTCGGCCACCCAGCCCAGCTGCTCGACCACCGCGTCGGGGGGCGCCGTGACCAGCGAGACGAGCGTGCGCGTGGTGCCATGCCCGCGGTGGAAGGCGACGGCCCCGGCCATGTCCTCGGGCGACGCCGTCACGTCGTGGCCGCCCCCGCCGTGCACGTGCACGTCGATGAAGCCGGGCAAGAGCCACCGCCCGCCCAGGTCGACCCCCGCCGATGGGCCCGTTGGGGCGGGACCGCGGCCGGTGCCGGTGATCCGGCCGCCCTCAACAGTGACCCAGGCGTCCTCGAGGACGCCGGCAGGGGTGACCACCCGGCCCCCCCAGAGCACCGTCATACCAGGCCCCGAGCCGGCTTACCAGGACCGCCGGCGGGCATTACCAGAACCGCACGCGGGTGCGGTACGGGGCCATCATCTCGTAGTTCTTTTCCGTGACACCGTCCAGGTTGCCGCTCCAGAACACCGGTACCGGGTCCATCTTGCCGACCAGGCGCTCGGCCACTCCCACCATGACGGCGTGCATGACGGCGGCTCCGCCGACCGTTGACAGCGGCCCGACGGGCTGGGGTACGCCCGGCAAGTGCACCACGGCATCGCCGTGAGGAGCGCAGTTGTCGATCACGACGTCGGCCAGCTCGTACAGCTTCTTGCCGGAGGACGCTCGGGAAGAAACCTGGCGCGAGTAGTCGAGCGACGTCAGGGCGATCACCGGGATCCCCCGGCGGTGCGCTTCGATAGCCATTTCCACCGGCGCCGCGTTGCGGCCCGAGTTCGAAATGATGACCAGTACGTCTTCCGGGCGGACGTTGTGATAGTTGAGGATGTGAGGGGCGAAACCCTCGAGGCGCTCGAGGAACTCGCTCTTGCCCACCTCTGTGCTGCCGGTCAGGCTCGGCTCGAGGATGGGGCTCACGGGTACGACCCCGCCGGCCCGGTAAGCGACCTCCTCGGCCAGCTCGTGCGAATGGCCGGTACCGAAGGTGAAGATGATCCCGCCGGCGGCGACGCGCTCGGCAATTAGGTCGGCGGCGGCATCGATCGCCGGCAATTGACTGGTGCTGAGCTTTTCCACCGTTTCCCGGCAGGCCTGCAAGTACTCTGCGCTCGCGCTCATAAACGTTGCCTCTTTCGTTGGCCGGTCAGCTAGGCAGTTCGCCAAGCACGCCGGCAATTGGTATGTGAGTGTAGACATCGGTGATAAAGACGGACAAATCGCATGATCATCGCAACCCCATGGTGGCGCGCAGCAGCTGCCGCTGTGACACCACGAACAGCAACGCCACCGGTAAACTGACGATCATCACCGCCGCAGCCAGCAGCGTGTACGCGCTCTGGTTGGAACTGTAGAAGGTGTACACGCCCCGGGCCACCGGGAACAGGTTGGGGCTGGCCAGCAAGACCACCGGGCCGATGATGTCGTTCCACACCGCCAGCAGGGAGTAGAGGAAAATAATGACAATACTTGGCCACGCCAATGGTACCACGACGGATCTCAGGTACCGCAAATAGGGGGCCCCGTCGATCCAGGCTGCCTCGTCCAGCTCCTTGGGGATCCCTAGGATGAAGGCCGTCAAGAGGATAACACCCAGGGGCAGGCCCGGTTCGACATGCAACAGGATGTACCCTATCCGGTTGTCGTACAAATGGAGGTCGCGAGACTCGATAAACAGCGGGATAATCGGGAGGGGCAAGCAGATCCCGATCACAAACCAGGCGTACACCCACGACGAAAAGCGGATAAGTTTGCGAGCGATCGGGTAGGCGATAAGCAGGCTCAGCCCCGTCGATATCGCCGCCGCTGACACAGAGTAGATGATGGTGTTCACTAGTTGTGGTCCCAGGTCACCTTGCTGGTAGGCCGAGCTAAAGTTCTGCAGGCTGGGCGGGACCGGCGGCACCAGGGGGTGGTCCAGGAACTGGTTCGGCGATTCAATCGAGATCATCACCACATATACGATCGGTACCAGGAACAGTAACGCGATCAAAATTGCGGTGGTCAGTCTCCACACGCGCCGCCAGTTGCGTAGTTGCGTGCTCGAGGAGGGGCTCATGTGAGGAGCCTACGTTCCCGGTAGCGGAGCACCATGGCCAAGGGGACGGCGATGCACACGGCGACCACCAGTAGGACGACCGTCACGGCGGCGCCCAGGCCCAGGTCCTCGGTGGACCCGAAGGCGCTGTTGAAGGCCAGCATGCCAAGAGTATTGGTACCGAACTGGCCGTCGGTGAGGATATAAATGAGGTTGTAGGTTGTCAGCGAGCCGATGACCGCGAACAGTACGTTCACCGTTACCGCCGGGGCCATCATGGGCCAGGTTATAGATCTGAAACGCCGCCATGGTGTGACGCCGTCAAGGCTGGCAGCCTCGTAAATGGAGGGGGGCATGGTCTTCAGGCTGCCGATGAAAACGACCATGGTAAAGCCGAGGTTTTGCCACACCTGGACGATGATCACCAACGGCATGGCCGTGGCGTTGGACCCGAAGAAGGCGGAATGGACACCGAATGCCCCGAACACAGCCTGTGCCGGGCTGGACAGCGGGTCGAACAACAAGAGCCAGACGATCCCGACGACGGTCACCCCTAAGACGATCGGGAAGAAGGCCAGGACACGCAGCACCGCCGCCGCCCTACCGTCACCCTGTAACCGGTGGGCCAGCACCATCGCCACGACGTTTTGGACCACCGTCACGCCCACAACGAAGACGACCGTTTCGGTAAGGCTGGAAACAAAGCCCGGCCCTTCCGTCGTCAAGAGCGCCGAGTAGTTTGACAGCCCGGCGAACGACGTCGGCGAACCGGGTAAGCCTGAATAGTTCGTGAACGACACCAGTATGTTGGCCGCCGCCGGGGCTATCCCGAACAGGACATAGAAGGCCATGCCCACTGCGATCCCGGACCACATGCAGATCCGCGAACCGACAGATAACTGTCCGCCCCCCGAAAGTCTGCTGCGAGCTCGCAGTGCGCTCACTCCCTCCGGTCCCACGAGCTCCCGTAGGCACCTCGTCCGGCTAGCCACGTCAGGGGAGGCGGCCGTGGTCCCAACTGCAGGGCAGGTGCTCCCCGGGCGAGGGGTGCACCTGCCCTTTCGGCCGCGCTCCTAGTTAGGTCTTCACTACTGCTGCGATAACGGGCCCTGGTATTAGGGCTTCCAGCTGCTCTGGATGAGCTGAGCCGCCTTTTGCGGCGTCGTTGAGCCGGCCATCACTTGTTCTTGCAACAGCGGGAACTCCGTGGCCGTGTCATAGTACCCCTCGACCGGCGGCATGGGGTTCGGCAGGATGGTAGCTACCTGAGTGCCCTTGCCCAGCCAACTGCCCAGCACGCCGGAACTGAAACTGGTATAGGTACCCGAGGTCTCGCTGGGGGAGATCCCCGTGATGTCGACGTACTGTTCGTAGATCGGCTTGCTGGCGAAGAAGGCCATCCACTTTAGGGCATTGGCCGTGTCGTGACCGTGACGAAGGACTTCGAGGTTCAGGTCCGGTTGCACCAGGGGTAGATTTTGGCTGGCAATATTGCTACCCGGCAGAGGGAAACTCCCGAGCTTGATGCTCGGGTTGGCTTTTTGAACGGTGGCCAGGTCCCACGAGCCGTCCAGGAGCATGGGTGCTTTGTTCTCGGCGAACGCAGCCGGCATACCCTCCCAAGAGACCCCCGTGTAGTCGGGCTCGATGTACTTGGCGATGGCGGCTTCCTCTGTCAGGGCCTGTACGAAGTAGGGGTTGTCCCATTTTTGGGACCCGGTCTGGAGGTCCGTGTAGATGTTTGCGCCCGGGGCGTGGGGAAGCCACAGGCTGGCCATCAACGGCATAGTCACGAAGTCCGGGGCGTAGATGCTGGCGCCGCCGCCGAGCCCGAGCCAGAGCGGGGTGACGTGGTCCGCGCTAAGGGTGGCCAGCAGGGTCATGAACTGCGAATAGGTCGTAGGGACACTGACGTGGTACTTGGCGAAATCAGTTTTGTTGTAGAAAACGACCCGTTGGTACACCCCCGAAAGGATGCCGTCGATTTGGCCGTTATATGTTTCCGTTTGTACCGCGGCGCTGTTGAAGTTCTTGAGCCATGGTTGACCGTTTAGTGGCAGGAAGACGTTACTAGACGCCCAGTACTGCATCGGGTTCATATTTGCCCGGGTTGGCTTCAGCGGGAGGGGTTGAATTTCATTGGTGCTGGTCACAATGTCGGCACTGGAAGAATCGACGCTCGTGGCCAGAAGGGTTACGTACCCGGCGGTGACGTTGGCCTCCGTCTCCAGCGTCACTTTGACGTTCGGGTACTGCTTCATGAACTCGTTGTCGATCTGGGTGAGGGCTTGAACGGCCGGCGGGTTGACCCAGGTTATTATTTTGAGCGAGCCGGAGGGACCACTTGCCTGGGCCGAGGCGGCGGGGACGGTGCTCCCGGCCGCCATGAGGGCAGCCACGCCGATAGCAGTTGTGGCCGTTACCCGGAACGATATGCGCTTTGTTCGATGGAATATCATCTATTGAGCCTGCCTTTCTTGCAGCGTGAAATGGACATGGGTGCGCCGGAGGCGGCCCGCTCGTCTACTGGCTCTGGTGGGTGGGGCGTTGCGAGCCGACCCTAGTGTGGGCGGCGGCACCGCAGGTACCACCCGGGTTGACCGACTTCGCTGGCCCGAAGGCGCAAGGGCAGCTGGGCGGGGCGCCGGGTCACGCCAGGCTGGGGGACCGTAGCCACCGACTACCGGGCTCCCGTGTGGGGCCGGTTGGTCGGGCTGCGGCTCTGTTTGGGATCCATTTTCGTTGTGATCGCTTTCCGGTCGAAACGAGCACGAAGGGGCACGCTAGCACCGGGCACTAGGGCCGTCAACGCAGTACGGCCCGGTCAGGCGGTTACCACCGACAGGCCTCGGTCCCGCAGGCGGGTGACTATTTGGGGCTCGGCACTGCTGTCTGTAACCAGGGTCGAGATGCTCTCCGTGGGGCAAATCCGAGCAAAAGCGACGACCCCGAGCTTCGAAGCGTCAGCCACGATGATGACCTGGCGCGCCCGGCTGACCATCAGCTGGTTGATCGAGGCTTCGCCTTCGTGGTGGGCGGTGGCGCCGGCGTCGGCGTCGATTCCGTCTACGCCCAGGATGGCGAGGTCCAAAGAAACTTGAGCGGGCAATAGGGTGGCCAGCGGGCCGATCAGCTCGTAGGACTGTGGCCGGATGACGCCGCCGGTAACGACCACTTTGACGTGAGGGCGCACCACGAGCTCGTTGGCGATGTTGAGGGCGTTGGTGACCACCGTGACGCTCGGGCCGGTCGAGATGGCGTACATGTCGGCTCGGGTGGCTATCGCCCTGGCCACTTCCGTGGTGGTGGTGCCACCGTTCAGCCCTACGATCGCCCCCGCATGCACCAACGCCGCCGTCGCCAGCCCGATGCGCTGCTTTTCGGAGGCGTGACGGGAAGTCTTGTAGCGCAACGGCAGGTCGTAGGAGGTGCCATTGGCCACCGCGCCGCCGCGTGTCCGGGTGAGCATCTGCTGCTGGGCGAGCTGGTCGAGGTCCCGGCGAAGCGTGGTGGCGGAAACGCCCAGGAGCTCAGAGGCAGCCTCGACGGATACTCGTCCGTCCTCCGCCAACAGGTCCAACAGGGCGCTCCATCGCTCCGGACGAGCCACCGGGGTCCTCCTCTCAATGTGCTCTCGGCGGGAACCTCACCGGTGCCAACCGTGTGCTCAGCCAGCTGCTTGATCGACGGTTAGCATTGTGAACGATAGTGCATGTTTCAGGCGTGTTACAACAATGTACGTTCATCAGGCTCCAATCACCCATGCTCGCCCGGCGCCACCAGCGTCGACACCTGCGTGTTGTGCCGGGCGGCCCTGGCAGGACCTCCTTGCCGCGGAGACCCGCATCGACGAGTTCGTCTCGGAACTCACCAGTCTTTAGTTATCAGCACGTCGAACTCAGTGGCCGTTCCGGGCTGCGCTTATCGGCTGAACCAGCGCCAGAACGACTGTTATTGCGTGGCTATTCTCGAGCCACCGACGGCGTTCGGTCGTGCCCGAACGACAGTGATGCGGCCATGGCCGAAGCTGCACCTCCGCGCCAGAACACGCACCCAGGACCATCGAGGCTCAGCATCGGTACTCTGCGCCTTTTTGGGCTCATCAGGATGGCCTCATCGCTGGGCGGCATTCGCCGAAGCGTCGCTAAATCTTGCTTGACTTTGACTTGTTCGACTTGTAGACGACGCCGACGAAGGCCGGGGTGGCCGTTTCGTGCGTGTAGTCGGCGCTGAAGGCCCCCTTCACGCTGCTAAAGGTGCCGGTGAACTTGCCCCCCTCCAACTCAAAGACCGGGAAATCCTTGTTAGCCGGGGGTATATAGCCACCCACCAGGGCGGGGACGAGAGCGCCACCGGCGTTGACGGCGCCGGCGCCATTGCAGCAGGGGGCAGCCACCGCGAACTGCCCGACGCTGGTGGGGCCGGCGATCTCGGGCACGATGGTGCCGCGCCTCTGGTTGGTGAACGCCGACCCTTCCTGGAGCAACCAGATGGCCCCGGGCGCCACCGTCACCGTCCCGGCATTGACGTCCGAGCCCCCGCCCGACTCGTTCAAGGTGCCGCCCGCAACCGTGACCTTGCCGGCCTGGTTGTTGGTCAGCCCGATCTGCCAATTGACCGTCCACGACGAGTGGTTCACCTCGGCCACGAGGTTGCCGTTGTTGTCGATAACGCCATCGCTCAGCGCTGCCACCCCACCGGTGGTCTTGGGCCCTTGAGCTTCGACCACGATGGTGCCGTTATTGACAACGGTCGTGCCACCGAGCCCGAGGGTCGTGCTGTTGTAGTTATCGC
>Ga0182016_10000320_pt1 | contig 60008 bp, 43 predicted proteins | sample 712S2MmetaG_FD_120491 | JGI IMG/M metagenome (GOLD analysis project Ga0182016, IMG submission 120491) | Permafrost microbial communities from Stordalen Mire, Sweden - 712S2M metaG | ecosystem: Environmental > Terrestrial > Soil > Wetlands > Permafrost | place: Sweden: Stordalen | collected...
AGCGCCGCCGAGGAGCTTTCGGCCTCTGTTTAGCAGTGGATATTTCAGTCATGAATTCGCCCATATGACCGTCTTGCGCGCAAAAGATGAAACACTCGCCCTCCACGGCGGCACGCCCGTGCGTAACAGATTGCTGCCGTACGGGCGCCAGAGTCTGGAAGACAGCGACATCCAGGCGGTCATTGACGTTCTAAAGTCAGACTGGCTGACTACCGGTCCCAAGGTCGACGAATTCGAGGAGCGTTTTGCGGCATGGGTCGGAGCTCATCACGCGATCAGCTTTAGTTCCGGCACGGCTGCCCTGCACGGCGGTGCCTTCGCTGCCGGACTTGGTTCCGGGGATCAAGCGATTACCACGCCCATGACTTTCTGCGCGACAGCGAATTGCATCGTGTATCAAGGCGCCACTCCAATCTTCGCCGATGTTTCACCTGACACTTTGAATCTCGACCCCGGCGAGGTTTCCCGAAAACTTTCCAAGCGCACCTCTTCGGGCGTTACTTCGCGTGTCAAAGCCATCTTCGCAGTCGACTATGCAGGCCATCCCGCTGCTCTCCAAGAACTGAAAGAGTTGGCTGATCTCCACGGAGCATTGCTGGTCGAAGATGCTAGCCACGCCCTCGGCGCCGAACACGATAAAAAGCGTGTCGGCAATATCGTCGACATGACGACGTTCAGCTTCCATCCGGTCAAACATCTCACTACCGGGGAAGGAGGCATGGTTACCACGAACGATGGGCGCTTGGCCGAGACTCTGCGGCGGTTTCGCAATCACGGCATAAGCAGCGAGGCGCGCCAGCGTCATGAATCCGGACAATGGTTTTATGAGATGGTCCTCCTCGGTTTTAACTATCGGCTCACGGATATTGCCTGCGCGTTGGGGTTGTCTCAACTCGAAAAGCTAGATGCGAACCTGGTTCGCCGGCGCGAAATTGCCGCGCTGTATGAGGCGGCATTTCAGAATTGGCCGGCGGTAACGACTCCTGCCGTTCGGGCCGGAGTGAATCCGTCGTGGCATCTCTATCCCATCCGGCTTCGGTTGGAGAGGCTTACAGTGGGCCGAGGTGAAATCTTTCGCGCTTTGCGCGCCGAAAACATCGGAGTCAATGTTCATTACATTCCAGTCCATCGCCATCCCTACTATCGCGAGCGCTTCCGAGAGAACGGAAGTTATCCAGTGGCTGAAGACGCGTATGAGCGCCTGATCAGCCTGCCCATGTTCCATGCCATGACGGTGCAGGATGTGGATGACGTGATCCACGCGCTTGGAAAAGTTTTGCGTCATTATGAGATGACAACAGACGGGGAACGCGAGCGTTCACATTGGTTCGAGGCCAAGCAAGCTAAGTAATTTCATGTCCAAAATATCCGACTGGGTTGGGTACCGGGCTTTGGTGGTGGGTTGCGGCTCCATCGGGCGCCGCCACGCAAAAAATTTGAAATCGTTGGGGGTGCGGCAGTTGGGTTTCTGTGACACCCGTCCGGAAGCATTAAAACAGTGTGAGCAGGAAATACAGGGCGAAAGTTTTGACAACTACGATGAGGCGCTCCAGAAATTCGCGCCCGACATCGTATTAATTTGCACGCCTCCCGTGTTTCACGTAGAGAACGCGCTCGCTGCGCTGCGCGCCCGGGCGCACGTCTTTATCGAGAAGCCGCTTTCGCACGAATCGAGCGGAATTCAAGTCCTGATCGAAGAAGCCCGGCGTCGCGACCGCAACGTTCAAATCGGCTACAACATGCGGTTCCATCCCGGACTACAGATACTAAAAGATCTAGTGGACTCGGGCGACATTGGCCGCGTGCTCTGGATGAACGTCGAGGCGGGACAGTATCTTCCGGACTGGCGTCCCTGGCAACATTATCGCGAGAGCTACAGCGGGCGCCACGAATTGGGAGGAGGCATCATACTCGATGGCTCCCACGAATTGGATTACATTTGCTGGATCCTCGGAAGGCCAACCGAGGTGATTTGCCGTGCGGAGCACCTGAGCAATCTCGATGTCGATGTCGAAGACTCTGCCTGGATCTATCTTGCGTTTCCAGACCGCCGTCGAGCCGAACTCCATTTGGATTTTGTGCAGCGTTCCTACACGCGCACCTGCAAAGTCGTGGGCGAAAGTGGTACTGCGCTTTGGGATTTCAATCTTCCAGAGGTTCGCTGGTTTTCTTCCGAACATCCTGGTTGGATGAGTATTCCCTACAAGTTTGAAGCCAACGACATGTATGTCGCCGAGATGGTGCATTTCCTCGAATCTCTGGGTAGTAAAACAGGACCGATGGTTGATCTCGAGCAGAGCCGCGACGTGATACGCGTGGTGGAAGCCGCCAAGAAGTCATCGGACGAAAGCACCCCGCAGGTGATGGATTGGACCAATCAGCCCGGTGAAGGTCCGGTGGTCGCCATCATTCAAGCCCGAATGGGTTCGAGCCGATTGCCCGGCAAGAGCCTCGCCGAAATCGAAGACCGCCCCATGTTATGGCATGTCATCGATCGCATGAAGCAGGCAACTTTGGTGGATCGAGTTGTTGTGGCCACCTCCTCGGCTCCAGTCGATGACGCCATCGAAAAGATGTGCATCGACAATGACGTCCAGTGCTATCGCGGCAGCGAAACCGACGTGCTCGACCGTTTTTATCACGCCGCCCGCTCTGAACGAGCGATGCAAGTTGTGCGCATCACCGCCGATTGCCCGTTAATCGATCCCGAAGTCGTGGACCGTGTCGTGCGGCGTTTCCAGCGGGGCGATCTCGACTATGCCTCCAACGCCATGGTGCGAAGCTATCCCGATGGATTGGATACAGAAGTCTTTTCCTTCGCCGCTCTTGAGAGGGCATGGCACGAGGCCACCAAAGCTTCGGAGCGCGAACACGTCACGCCTTACCTTCGTTCGGACAAATTTCGAACTGCCAATGTTGAAAATGATTCCACCGCCCCATACCAGCATTACCGCTGGACAGTGGATGAAGTTCAGGACCTCGAGTTCATCCGGGCGGTTTATAAAGCCTTTCGAGGGAGGAAACACTTCGGAATGAAGCAGGTTCTTGACCTTATAAAAAGAACGCCAGGTTTGGAAACGATGAATTCGGAAATTGTTTCAAATCGGGGATATTACAAGAGTCTGTTTGAGGACGCGCGGGCCGCGCCTGCTCCCGCGAAGCCGCTCGAAAAATCGAACGCTTGGCTCGATCGAGCGCGGAAAGTCATTCCCGGCTGCTCGCAAACTTTCAGCAAAGGCTCGAATCAACATGTTCGCGGTGTCGCCCCTGTCTTCTTAGCCAAGGGCCAAGGTTGCCGCGTTTGGGATGTCGACGGGAACGAGTATGTTGACTACATCCAGGGTTTACTGCCGAACATTCTGGGATATGCGCATCCGGGAGTAAATGCGGCTGTCTCGCTCCAGTTGGCGCAGGGGCACAGTTTTTCCTTGCCGCATCCCTTGGAGGTTGAACTGGCGGAGCGTCTCGTTCGGCTCATCCCCTGTGCCGAGCGGGTGCGTTTTGGGAAAAACGGATCGGACGTTACTTCGGGAGCGGTTCGCGCGGCTCGAGCCATTACCGGGCGCGAGCGGATCGCGTGTTGTGGCTATCACGGCTGGCAGGACTGGTTTATCGGCAGCACGACCCGCCACGCGGGCGTTCCGGCCGCCGTCCGCGCCTTGACGCATCCCTTCGTCTACAACGATCTCGAATCCTTACAAAAAGTCTTGACCGAGCACAAAAGCGAGTTCGCCGCCGTCATTTTGGAGCCCGTCAACTTCTGGCCGCCGTCGCTCGGTTTTCTCCAGGGCGTGAAAAATCTGGCACACGAGCACGGCGCACTTCTGATCTTCGACGAAATCTGTTCCGGTTTTCACTTCGGCCTGGGGGGAGCACAAAAGAGATTCGGTGTGGCTCCCGATCTGGCGTGTTTCGGGAAGGCGATGGGCAACGGCTTCCCCATTGCTTGTGTGGTCGGAAGAACCGACGTCATGAAGGTGTTTGAAGACATCTTTTTCAGTTTCACTTTTGGAGGCGAGGTGGCGTCGATGGCAGCAGCCATGACGGTGCTTGACGTCCTGGAAACGACCGACGCACTGGCTCGCATGGATGCAACCGGGCGTGTACTGCAAGAGGGATTGAATGTGCTGGCCAAAGAGGCCGGATTACAAAATCGGATCAAATGCATCGGTTATCCCTTCTGGTCGTTGATCAAGTTTCTTGATGTCGACGGCAAAGACAGTCTCCTCCTTCGGAGTCTTTTCACCCAAGAGTGTGTGAAACGAGGAGTGTTGCTTCTGGCGACGCACAACATGACCGCTGCCCATGATCCACTTGCAGTCGAACAGACCCTAAGAGTTTATGCGGAGGTCTGTAAGACCGTCGCAAAATGGCTGAGCGACGCAAACCCGGAGGCGCATCTTGAAGGCGAGGTAATTCAGCCGGTGTTCAAGGTTCGCTGAGGTCGCGATGAAACCAGGCAGGCTTCTGATTCGTGCCGATGCCAGTCTCGCCATTGGAACTGGACATGTGATGCGTTGTCTTGCCCTGGCTCAGGCATGGCGGGATTCGGGCGGCTCGGTGGGTCTTGCCGTAGCAGAACTACCGGATGCGCTTGCCCCTCGTTTCATCGGGGAAGGGGTTTCACTGAATCGCGTTCACGGGGTTCCCGGTAGTTCCGAAGATGCTGCCGAGACTATTGTCCAAGCGCGCAAGTTGATGGCTGATTGGGTAGTGGTCGATGGCGATCGTTTCGACAGTTGCTTTCTCGAGACCGTTCAAGCAGCGGCCTTGCGAGTGCTTCTAATCGATGATTTCGCCGAGCGAAAAACTTTTCCCGTCGATCTGATCGTGAATCCAAATCTTTTCGAAGATGAGCGCGAGTATCGAAGACACGGGGCAACCATGCCGTTGCTGATGGGAGCCTCTTATATTCTGCTTCGCCGCGAATTCAGGGAGAGAACCGAAACACAGGAGACTCCCCAAAACGGGAACAGGATTCTGGTCACGCTCGGGGGAAGCGATCCAGAAAATCTGACCCCTAAAATCGCGCACGCTCTTGCGTGTTGTCCCGATCTTGAAATCACGGTAATTGCCGGAGCCGCCTACGACAAGGCAGATGTGCTGCGAATGCTGAAGGCCAGCAATCTCCGAGTCGTATTCAATCCTGCGAACATGGTGGAGTTCATGAAGGACTCCGATCAGGCGATCATCGCTGCGGGGGGGACGCTCTGGGAACTCCTTTCCGTGGGTTGCGCGATATTGAGCTATTCCAGAAATAGTGTGCAAGCACGCGTCGTGAGTAGTTTGTCGCAGCGCGGAGTCGTGGTAGACATGGGCGAGACTCGCAGCTTTGATGCCGCCCGACTCGTGGCCTCGGTGAAGGAACTGGCCGCTTCGCGTATGGCGCGGGACACCATGACTCGCAAGGGTCGAGCATTAGCTGACGGTTTGGGAGCAGCCCGGGTGGTTGAAGCGATGCATCGATCGGGAGGGCAATGATGATGCACATGCTTTCCATCGCAGCTTCCGAGCAAGACGACTTTCTGGCCATGGCAGCGAACCACTTCTCTGAACTGAACGCCTCTTTTGTGCCGCAGGACGACTGGAAAGAACACTATTTCAAAACCATCATGGCGAACCCACAGTATTTTCTGCGCTGGATTGTTTGCGATCAACAGCGAGCGGGATTTATTTTATTTGGGATCGAGAGGCATCGATTTCTTCCGCGCACGACAGGAGCCATCTACGAACTCTATGTTGTGCCGGAGTTTCGCCGCCGCGGCGTGGCCAAAAAGTGTGCCATCGATGCGATCCGGGAACTTTGGACCCATGCTCCCTCCAAGATTCAGCTCGAAGTGATAGATGGGCGAGTAGCGGCGGCGGCGCTCTGGAGGTCTCTGGGATTTCAAAAGGTTACCGATCGCTACGTGCTGTCCGGGAGTGGTGCGTGAGGATCGCCATTGCGCAACCGACTTATTTGCCCTGGCTCGGCTATTTCGATTTGCTCGATCAGGTTGACCAATTCGTGCTGTTGGATACGGTGCAGTTTGAGAAGCAGTCGTGGCAGCAAAGAAACCGCATCAAAACTCCTACGGGCCTGCTGTGGCTTACGGTGCCGGTGGTGTTTCGAGGCCGGCTCGGCCAGCGCATTGTGGATGTTGAGATCCGCGAGACGGAATTCTGGCACGATCACTTACGTGCCGTGGAGCTGAATTATCGCCGCACTCCCTTCTTCGGCGATTACTATCCAGCGTGGAGCGAACTTATGCGTACGGCATCGTCGGACCTTCGCCTCGCCGAACTGAATGTTACGCTGCTCCGTTGGCTGACTCAGGCGCTCGGCAACAAGACACCGATGGTCAGGTCTTCGGAACTTGGAGTCGTCGGCAAACGGACGCATTTGCTGGCGGAGATTTGTGGTGTTTTAGGAGCAACGACCTATGTTTCACCGCTCGGATCGGCCGAGTACCTGCTGAACGAGTTGTCCGTCCTAACGGGCCGCGGCGTCGATGTCGTTTTTCAGCATTACGAGCATCCGACGTATAGTCAGCCATTTCCTCCATTCCAATCGCATGCCAGCGTACTCGACTTGCTGTTCAACGAGGGTGATAAATCGCTGCGGGTTATTCGCGCTGGGCGACGAGCCCCATTTTCGCCGGCGGAAGTTGCGGCGCACCTGAACGTGAAAGTAGGCTCGTGATGGTAGATCGTTTCAACATCGGCGAGCGGGTCATCGGACCGGATGCGCCCACCTACGTAATCGCCGAGCTCTCCGCCAATCACAATCAGAGTTTCGACCAGGCCCTTCGCATTGTGCACGCCGCCCGAGAGGCTGGCGCGGACGCGGTCAAGCTGCAAACCTATACCGCCGATACCATTACCTTGCGCAGCGACAAAGAATGCTTTCGGATTAAAGGCGGTACTCTCTGGGATGGCCGCACTCTTCACGAACTCTATCAGCAGGCGTTTACGCCATGGGAGTGGCAGCCAAAATTGAAAAAAGTTGCCGACGCACTCGGAATGCATCTGTTTTCGAGCGCCTTCGATGAGAGCGCCGTCGACTTTCTCGAAGAAATGAGTGTACCCGCTCATAAGGTGGCGTCCTTTGAGTTGGTCGATGTCGGACTCATCCAGAAGATGGCCCGGACAGGCAAGCCGCTCATCATGTCCACTGGGATGGCAAGCGAAGACGAAATCGTCGAAGCGGTTAGTGCGGCCCGAGCCGCCGGCGCGACCCAAATCGCTTTGTTGAAATGTACGAGCGCCTACCCGGCTTCCCCGCAGGACGCGAATCTCCGAACGATCCCGGCCATGGCCCATCGTTTCGGCTGCCCCGTCGGCCTCTCCGATCACACCATGGGCATCGCCGTTCCAGCCGCGGCCATAGCACTGGGTGCAAATATCATCGAAAAGCATCTATGCCTCCGGCGCGCCGATGGAGGTCCTGACGCCGCCTTCTCTCTCGAACCAGAAGAATTCCGCGCAATGGTGGATGCGGTCCGCACGGCCGAGAAATCTCTAGGCGAAGTTCAATTTTCTCCTGGACCCAGCGAATCCGGCAGTCGTAAATTCCGGCGCTCTCTTTTCGTGGTCGCAGATATCAAGAAAGGTGAACTCTTCACGCGCGCTAACGTTCGTTCAATCCGTCCCTCCGATGGGTTGCACCCTCGCTACCTCTCTGGAGTTCTCGGCAAGCACGCCGCCTGCGACTTGGAAAGAGGAACGCCGCTAAGTTGGCCATTGGTGGTGCCTGACAATTTAAGGTAGTCCTCGACTTATGCGTGTGCTCCTCCTACATCCCGACGATCGGTTCGACGGTTCGTGGACAAAGCAGCGTTGGGATTCGATCGTGGACCTCGGCCGAGCCCCCCACTCTTTTTACCAACAAACCAGTGCGACGTTGGGTTGTCCCGTATTCAGCATCTATGAGCTTGCTGTAGAGGTTGGCGATCTGCAGACCTTACGCGAGCTGTTTGGCCTTGGCATGGGGCAAGTCGTAGACCGGTTCGGCATCGACTGGTGGGACATTATCAGTTTGATGTTGCAACCGGAGTTGCAAAATGTGAGGCTCGCAATACGGTTGGCCAAGGGAATTCAGGGTTGTCGTACTCTGGCAGTGAGCCGTCCCTCAACCACAGCAGAAGCCGTGTCCCTCCACTTGGGAGTTCCGCTGCAAGTCCTCGATCGTGGTGTCGGAAGACGCCTGGCGTTTGACATCCTGCACCGCGGTAGTGCCGTCGCGAACCTGGGGTTCGTGCAAGCGCGACAGGTCATCTACGACAAATACGATCCTCTTTACGTCTGGCGCAGAAAGCTAGCCCAGGCACCGGATTCCAGGATTGCGCCCCCCTCTGAGCCTGTGATCTTGCTTCCGTCAGCATATTTAAATGTGACGAAGACCGCCCTTCATTACGCCGGCCTTTTGCCAGCGCAGAAATTTCTGTTGGTGCTCGCACGAGAATCGGGAGCCGTCTCGTCCATTCCTTCAAATGTACAAAGCGTACGCCTGGCGAGTTTCGCCTCAGGAAAATGGGACAGGGCTGAATTGGACCAACTGAATGCCGCTTGGGAACGGATGGTCAGCTCGCTGAATGAGCATCCAGATCTGAGATTGTCGGTGCACACCGGAATACTGAAAAGAGGTGCGCGCTGGTTGCGCTGGGGATTAGTGGTTCGTGATGCGTGGCTTCGCGTGTACGAGACGCGATCCGTGATCGGTTGCCTGTGTGGAGACGATTCCAACCCGTACACCAGAATTCCGCTTCTTCTGGCAGAGCAGAGGGGAATACCCGCGGTGGCATGCCATCACGGAGCGCTCGATTGCCGGATGGCGTTTAAGAACCGTCGCTTCTCAAAATATCTCGCAAAAAGCCAAATGGAATGGGATTATTTGCAATCGACGTGCGGTGTCGACGCCCACCGGATCGTTATGGGCGAACCCTCGCCGCGCTCTGACAAGAATGCCTCGGTCTGGAGAGAAAATGCTCCTTGGATTACTTTTTTCACTGAGCCATACGAGGCTGATTTCTGGCGAGCGGACGCGATTTTTCGAGAGGTCTTGCCTCGACTTTGCGCGGTTGCCCGCCGGGCGCGTAAGACTGTCGTTTTGAAGCTTCATCCATTTGAAAGCGCGCGTCAGCGTACCAAGCTCGTGAAACGGGTCTTGAGCGAGGCCGATCGGGAGTTGGTAAGTTTAAGCGATGCACCACTCTCCGCAGACATTCTCTCGCACACCTGGTGCGCTGTGACCGTGGAGTCTACTGTGGCGTTCGAATGTGCGACAGTCGGCATACCCGCATTTCTTTGTGGATGGTTGCGGCACGCCTACGCCGGATATGGAGGACAGTACGTGCGCTTTGGTGCCGGCCACATGCTCGACTCTCCAGACGAGTTGCTGCTGATCCCAGATTTCGTCGAGGCGTTTTCGCCCGACTCGAACCTGACTCACCAGATGCAGCGGCTTGTTTCTTCCAGGACGCTGTCGGATGCGCTCTGCACGACCGCAGATCGCTGTATCCGTTAAACGAACGCAGAATCAGCATTGGTCGAAGCTATAGGCGAGACAAGCCTTCATGATCACGGTCTTCACCCCATCTTTTGCCGACGAAGCAAACACGAATGCTCAAAACCTCACCGTGAAAGAGGTTGTTAGCCGCCTGCCACCGGATCGGTTCAGAGTGATCCTTCTTGGAGACGGAACACCTGATCCGCGAATCCGCGCACGCTCGAACACCGAAATCCTGCCGTGGTCCCGCCACGGTAATACCGCACGATGGCTGACCAGTCTGTTGCTCGCAAGAGTTGATCTCTATTTTTTCCCGCGTGAGGGACCCCTCGACGCACTGTTTCTGTGGTGCAGGCGTTCTTTCGGACTTCGTATCGCTCTTGTTACCTACATCGTGATGGCTCTCGATGAAATCCATCTGGGGCCAACCCTGACCAGCGCCGTCCGTGAGGCTGATTGTGTTCTTGGCAACTCGCGATTTGTCTCGCAGACCGTTCAAGACAGCTTCGGCGTGGCAACCGGAACAATCTATGACGGGATGAAAACAGAATTGTTTTATCCACCAGCACGGGATCGTCCCACCTCTTCGACGCCGATCGCGCTTTACGCCGGTTCTTTCCAGGCGCGAAAGAGAGTGGATACCATTATCCGCGAGGCAGCGAAATGGCCTTCCGTTGAGTTTCGCTTGGCGGGAAAAGGTGAAGAAGAGAATCGCTGCCGCTCTCTCGCAGGCGAACTGAATTGCCGCAACGTAACTTTTATCGGTCATCTTTCTCAGTCACAATTAGCCGAGGAGATGCGACGGGCTGATGTCTTCCTTTTCCCTAGCGTCTTGGAAGGCCATCCGCAAGTGCTTGGACAATCCGCCTCTTGCGGTCTGCCGGTGCTCGCGATGGATAAATATCGACCCGACTACGTGGTCGATGGTGAAACCGGATACTTGGTAAAATCGGACAGCGAATTCTCAACCAAGTTGTCACTGTTGCTGTCGGATCCGGAACTGCGCCGCAAAATGTCGGCCGCCGCTGCCCGACACGCCCGGCAATTCGACTGGGACAAAGTGACAGCCCATTGGGAGACTGTGTTTGTCGAGGCTGTCGAGAGGCGGCGCAGGACGAAGATGAAGACGAGCTAATGCGCGGATCGGCCGAAACACACTGTCTTACATCCTCCGGATGGGTAAGGCGAGCGCGACCAAACGGGCGAGAGACTTTGCCGATAGGATGGGTGATTGAGCAATTCTAAGTCTCTGTTGCGTTACGGAGGGTTTGTTCTCTCCGTGACTGTCGCGCGGGTTGTGGGCACCCTACTGACAGCCGCTATATTTCCTTTTCTGGTGAGGCGTTTGGGGGTCGATGTTTACGGTCTATGGAGCTATGTAGTTGCGGTTTGTGCATTCACGGGACTCGTGTCGAATCCTGGGCTGACTGCTTATGCCGCACAACAGGTTGCGGCCCGACGCGAGGCGGCTTTTGAGACAATTTCAGACGTGTTAGTCCTTCGCTTGCTGGCGAGTGCCGTTGCAGTGCTTGCGGTCCTGGTTTTGGCAAGGCTTGACCCTCGCCAGGATGTCCGCGTTCTCCTCGTTTGGTACGGAATTGGCTCGGTGCTGACGGGCGGTTTGTCGCTGGACTACCTGTTGCCTTCGCTCGAATTATTTCACGTGCAGTCATTTGTTACGATCACACAGCAGAGCCTCTATGCCGCCGGTATATTCGTGTTGGTTCGCTCTCCCAAGGATGTGATTTGGGTTCCGGTCAGCATCTTGGGTTCTACTCTCATAACCAGCATAATTAGTTGGATTTTTCTTTGGCGGGCCGGATTCCGGTTCCGTTTTGCGATTGCGCCGCGGCGCTGGGCTACGATCCTCGCTCCCAGCATGCACTACGCCGGATCTACCCTCATGTCGAACCTCTATCATCGCACCGGATATTTCGCGGTGCGATGGTATCTCGGTGAGCATGCACTCGGTTTGTATGCCGCCGTCGCCCGCCTCGCCGACGTGCTTCGCAACTTTCTTTCGATCGGCCAGACTGTCTTGATGCCCCGCATGGCTTTGCGCGCCAGTTCTCCAGACGGGCTCTCGCGCCTAACTCGAATTGCCACTTTCATTCTCGTTTTGTTCGGCGTTCCGTTGACCGTTGGAGGTATTGTAACGGCCCCGGTTGTGGTGCCATGGTTACTTGGTGCTCAATTTCAGGAAGCCGTGCACGCCTTTCAATGGGTTGCGCTCTATGTAATCGCGGCGCCGTTGGCTGCATTGTTTGCGGGAACGATCCTTTATGCAACCGGCCGTCATCGCGCCTATCTTGCTTCCACAGTCGTTGGCGCTGGCAGCGCCATCTTGTTCTATCTCATCCTGCCTCCGGTTTTTGGCGTTGCCGGAGCCTGTGTTGCGTTTGTTCTCGGGGAAGTCGGTGTCGCCCTCTGCGCATTTCTGCTTTGTCCTCCACAAGTCCGCGCTGCCACACGAACTCCGGTATGGGGGATCGCTCTAATCGCCAGTGCTTTGATGGCGGCAGTGCTGTGCATCGCGCTTCCCACCCACATGCCGCCGCTGCTTCTGGTAGGTCTCGGGTGTGGAACCTATGTCGCCGTCTGTGTCAGCGCCGGTCGCAATCTCTTGAGAAGGGAGATCGGGGCTATTACTTGACGTCAACTGTGCCCTGCAATTCCATGGAAAATCGCAACCGTGTTGAGTTGGGAAGGGTAGCGCAGGTAGGCGGACCGTCGCCCTCGTTGAAGGTCGGCGTTCTTCTGTCCGGTCGAGAACAATTCGGTCCGTTCTACGGAGGGGCCTTGGCCCGCTGGACGTATGAGGTCTACAGCCGCCTTCGGGATCGCTTGCAGGTGACAGCGTTTGGTTATCCCACTGACCCCGAACAGCGGTACGACCTGCCTCATCGCACCAGCGGCGTTTGGAGAGCGTGCAATCTGATTTCGACGATCCCACTGTTACGTCGTTGGGATGAACCAATATGGTTGCGCAGCTTAATCAAGTCTTTGCGCGGTTTCGATGTAGTGCACATACACAACCGTCCACAGTGGGTTCCCGTGCTGCGTACGATGGGATTTGGCGGTGCAATCTGGCTGCACCTCCAGAATAACCACCTGGGGCATTGGACCGCGTCGATGCTTGACGCACTCGAGCCACAATTAGACGGGATCGCTGTGTGCAGCTCTTTCCTGCGTGAAACATTCGTGAAACGTTCGTCAGCATTGGCTAGCAAAACGAAAGTTATTTTTAATGGAGTCAATACCCAACTGTTCTATCCTCACGAAGAGACTCGCGAAGCGAAGACCATCTTTTTTGTTGGACGCTTTGACGAGGAAAAAGGGGTACTTCAGCTCGTGCGAGCCTTCGGTCGGGTACTGGATCGCCATCCGGATGCAGTTCTAGTAATCGGAGGAACCACGGGTTTCGGAGTTCATCGGGAAACCGATTATGTGCGGGAAGTAAGAAAGGCGGCGCACTCTTTAGTCCGCGATCGGAATGCGCGCATCCATTTTCCGGGATATATTCATCACGATAGGGACTTGCCTGGCTGGTTTCAACGAGCGACCGTTTTTTGTTGCCCTTCATTGTTTCAGGAACCTTTCGGCTTGGTGAATACCGAAGCCATGGCATGCGGCACACCCGTTGTGGGTTCGAACCGCGGCGGTATACCGGAGGTGTTGGGCGAAACCGGCATACTGGTGAGTCCGGAGGACACGGAGCAGTTCGCCGCTGTGCTTTCGGATCTTCTGGAAAATCCGTGTTGGAGAGCCTCCCTCGGTCACGCAGCATACCAACGTTGCAGGGAATGGTTTGATTGGGACATCGTCGCACGCCGCTGGGCTTCAATCTTGGGAGTGTGTGAGCCAGCGATCAAATAAAGCGAGAGTCTTTCCCAATGGAAGTGAATCGCGCCGGTAAGATCCTTCGGGCGGGTCGGTCTTTGGCGAAAAAAATCTGTTTTGCTTATCAGAACCAGCCTGGACGGGGCCGTCCGGTGGGGAAGGGTTTGAGACATTTGTGTTGAGAGTTGCGCAAGATTTGATTTACCCGATTTCCTGCCTCTGGAATGAAGAGTCGAACCGAGGTCAGCGAATTCGAAGATTGTCGACCTTTGTCGGCTGGCAAATCTGGAAGCGCACAGTTCGCAGGCCAATCGCGGTAACCCTTTTTAATGGCAAAAACTTTATGGCGTATCCGGATTGCCAGGTTTCTTCCGGCGTCTTGTATACACGCATTCCCAATAGTGGCAAAATTCTCTTCCTCAGAAAGCATTTGTCCGGCGGAACACTAGTCGATGTCGGAGCCAATGTGGGCTCGGTGACCCTCTTGTTGGCCGATCGAATTCAAGACGCCATTCTCTTTGAGCCCAATTCTGTGGCGGCGGCTCGTGCCCGCGATAACCTGGCGTCCAACCAGCTCAATTTCGAAGTTTATGAGATCGCTCTTTCCGATAACAACGGAGAGATCCGCTTAGCCTGCGACGGACCGGTCGATGTTGGAGCACACGTCGTCCTGAAAGGAGCCGCGCGAGATACTGTCACCCGATCGATTCAGTGTATGACCTTCGATAAATTTCTGTGCCAGCACAGACCCTTGACGTTTCCGGTTTCCCTCATCAAAATCGACGTCGAAGGCCACGAGAACTCAGTTCTTCGTGGAATGCGCGGATTTCTTGGCGAGCGTAGGCCACCCCTCGTGATGTTTGAGTACCTGGAAAGAACGAATCTCACAGAAACGATTAGTTTCTTCCGGGAACTGGAATACCAGGTCTTCGAGTTGGGCTCGAGGGGACCCGCAGCCGTGACTGGTCGGGTCGAGCCCCTGCAAGACTTGTTCGCCTGTCCCTTGGAGCGCGTCCCTCTGATGGGATTGGTTGGCCCAATTTGATGACCGTAAGGACCGCAATCCTTACGGAGATCATTGCTCCGTACCGGATTCCCGTTTTCAACTCTCTTGCCCGCCGGACGGAGCTCGATCTGCACGTAATCTTTCTAGCCGAAACCGATGAGATTCTCCGTCAGTGGCGCGTTTACAAGGACGAAATCTCCTTCTCTTACCAGGTGCTACCGTCTTGGCGTTGGCGCGCGAACGACAGCACCCTGGTCTTAAATCGCGGGCTGTGTTCCGCGTTAGACGCGCTTAATCCGCAGGTTACTATTTGTGGTGGCTACAACTACGTGGCGTCCTGGCAAGCGCTTTGGTGGGCGAAACGCCATGGGGTCGAGTTTGTATTGTGGTCCGAGAGCAACAGCCATGATGCTCGCGCGCGGCGTCCATGGATTGAGTTCATGAAAACTTATTTTCTGCGGCACTGTGACCGTTTTGTGGTGCCCGGCAAATCATCCCTCGAGTATCTGCGGTCGCTCGGATCGCCCCAAAATAGCATTTTCACCGCGCCCAATGCCGTCGACAACCGCCTGTTTTCCACCCAAGCCGAATACGCCCGCGCCCACGCCGGTGAGTTTCGCGAGCGAATGAAACTACCCTCGCGGTATATTCTTTTTGTGGGGCGGTTGGTTGCGGAGAAAGGTGTTTTTGACCTCCTCGAAGCATATGGCAAACTGGAAGGTCGTCTGCGTTCGGATGTCGCTTTGGTGTTCGCCGGCGATGGTGTTTCGAAAGATCAATTGGCCGAACAAGCGAAACAGATCGATCCCGGCATGATTTGTTTTCCGGGATTCACGCAGAGAGAAGATTTGGCTGGCATCTACGCGCTGGCAGAACTCCTCATTCTGCCGACCCACAGCGATCCCTGGGGTCTGGTTGTGAACGAAGCGATGGCGTGCGGACTTCCCATTGTCGTGACCAATGTGGCCGGATGTTCAGCCGACCTGGTGGAAGACGGATGCAATGGGTTTGTTATACCTCCACGAGATTCGGAGAAACTGAGCATGGCGATTGATTCCATATTGCGGAAGCCGGAACTCCAGCGTCAGATGCGAACCTGCAGCGTCGAACGAATTCAGAGCTACTCCCCTGACGCTTGCGCCGCTGGGTTGGCCGCCGTGGCGACTTTCACTGCCGGGAGAACCAGTTGAACTTCTCGAAGCCCTCGCTGTGGATCGGTGGTGCCGTCGGCTTGTGCCTCTTACTCTATTTTGCGAACTTGAATTTGCAATATTTTGGCAACATCTCTTTTCTGGCGGCGATCTTGGGCTTGGAACTCCTGATCGCCAGCCTCTGGAATTTCGAGCAGCGCTTTCTCGCTGTGTTGATTGTAATATTTGTCTGCGCAGGCATTCGGGTTCCGCTTCAGAGCGCTGGAACCATCGGCCGCTGGGCCGTTTTGTTTGCCGGGGCGACCGTCGGTTCCATCATTTGGTTAAAATCGCCTCACAGGCCTTTCCGCACGATGCATCTGGTCGCTTTTTTTTGCGTGATCGCTGCGTTTGTATCCGCAACCGTCTCGCCCTTCATCCAGATGGCTTCGCTGAAGGCTTTCAGCCTTACCTTGCTTTTTCTGTACTGTTCCGCCGGCGCCCGTTTGGCCCTCAACGGGCGGGAAGCGCGTTTTTTCAAGGGCCTCCTCTGGGGAGTCGAGATAGCTGTCTATATTACGGCGATTTGTTATTTCGGTTTAGGAATTCCCCTCTGGGGCAACCCCAACTCTCTCGGAGCAGCAATGAGCATCGCCTGCTTTCCCATTCTGCTATGGGGATGGATCGCCAGTGAGGGACCGATAGGAAATGTCCACCGCCTGTTTGCGCTAATTCTTTGTACCTACCTTATTCGTTTCAGTCTCGCCCGTGCTGGAATGGTTGCAATTGTTCTCGTGACGGTGGTCTTTTGTGTATGCCTGCAACAATACAAATTGCTGGTCAAGGTGTCGGCGCTTATTTTGTTACTGGTTGCTGTTGCTGGAACCTTCGCGCCACACACCCTAACCAAACAACTCAACGACCTCAGCGACGCGATGCTCTACAAGGGTCACAAGGAAGAAGGTGTGCTCGGCTCGCGCCGCTCGCCTTGGGATACTTCAATTTCTTCCATCAAAGCGCACCCCTGGTTTGGAACCGGGTATGGCACAAGTCCCACGGGGGAGGATCCCGGATTGGCGTTCGGAACCGTTAATTCGAGTGCCGAAACCGAACGCGAACACGGCAGCAGCTACATTACTATCGTCGAGTGGGTCGGTCTTTTCGGGGTTTTGCCATTTATCGCGCTCTTAGGTGTCACAGTATCGAATCTCGTCAAAGTTTGCTTAAGGATGAAACGCACCTTGGATCCTAAACACTATTCGATTCCGCTAGCCATGGTAGTGTTGGCAGGTTTTGTTCACGCCACCTTCGAAGACTGGCTTTTCGCCGTGGGCTCCTATCTCTGTCTGTTTTTTTGGGTTTCTGCATTCTTACTTGCCGATCTGGTTCCCGATGCCGTTGAGATTCCATCGCAGATCGCGGTCCGCAGTTCTCACCCAGCGCCTGTCGATTTTGGTGTCGTTGCTCCGAACCGATGATCCGATTGTTTATCAACGGCCTCGCCGCGACTGCCGGCGGAGGACTCACCTATCTGCGTAACGTAATCCCTCATCTTTCACGCAGGCTAGATGCGGAAACAACGGTGGTCTTAAGTCCGGCTCTTCGCCGCGATTTCTCGCAACTGCCGAACATCTGCCTTATCGAAGTAGCGGAAAGCTCTGGGACGTTCCGTCGTTTTGTTCGCGAGCAGACCGCCCTGCCCAAATTGATCCGGCGCAGCGGCGCCGATGTCTTGATTTCCACCGGCAACTTCGCACTATCCAGATCTCCGGTCCCCCAGATTTTGCTGTCCCGCAACTCGTTGTACACCTCGAGCGATTTCTTGCGTGATCTTCGCGCTCGTGGAGCCTATGCGATGTGGACCGACACCTTAATCAAAGGTTGGTTCGCCCGACAATCCATTGTTCGCGCTGATATCACGGTCGCTCCGACTGAGTCGTTTGCGCAAGAGCTCCGGTTTTGGACTGGCAAGCCTGTACTTTCAGTCCATCATGGCTTTGATCCCCCTACCTTCACGAGCGACCCAACCCCGTTGCCACCATCAGTGAAGGTCCAACTCGACCAGTCGCAGGACGATCTCCGACTCCTCTTCGTGAGTCACTACAACTACTACCGTAACTTCGAAACTCTCTTTCGAGCACTGCCGATTCTCAGTAAACGTCTCCACGGGAAAAAGGTGAAGTTGTTTCTCACCTGCCGTTTGAACTCCGATGAAAATCCCGGCTCCTACCGCGCTGAGTCGGCGTCTTCCTTGGTGCAGGCTCTCCGAAGCCAGAATAGCGTCGTCGAGCTTGGCATGGTTCCCTACAATTCTCTGCATCTTCTCTATGGAGCCTGCAACATCTACGTCACTCCGGCCTATGCCGAATCCTTTGCTCATCCGCTGATTGAGGCTATGTCGAGCGGCCTCCCAATAGTAGCTTCTGATCTTCCGGTACACCGTGAAATTTGTGGTGACGCTGGAGTTTATTTCTCCCGTTTCGCCCCCGAAGCTCTCGCCGAGCAAGTCTTGAGGCTCTACCAATCGCCAGAGTTGGCGGCAAGATTATCGGCCAATGGCCTGTGTCGTGCGCGCCAGTTCAGTTGGAGCGACCATGTGGATCGCATGGTCGCCCTGGCTCAGAATTTAGTGAAGTCGAGGGCGGAGCAAAACTGATGTCCCGGGCCGCGGGGGTTCCTCCATCGTTCCATGTCCTTACTCTGACTCCATTTTTCCCGTCAGACAAAAATGAAGTGGCCGGCTGCTTTGTCTCTGAACCGCTCGAACAGTTCCAGCATCTTGGTCTCGCTTCCACAGTGATCGCCGTGTCTCCCATCCATTATTCGCGGAGATTTTCGCTTTCCTCCGCACCGGCCGCGTGGCTACGATACCCGCAAATGCCGGGCACTTTTGGCCTCTCCGCTGCTGGAAAACTACTCTGTCTTCGTCTGCTCCAACGAATCGAGAAGCTTCACCGCAAAAAACCGATTGATTTGATCCATGCCCATGCGGCGTTGCCCTGCGGCCACGCCGCAGCTTTGATTTCCCGGCGCTTACATATTCCGTTCGTAGTAACCGTCCACGGATTGGATGTGTTTAACACCTGCGCTCGCGAGGGAATGTCGGCCACGTGGCGGCGCGATGTTTCGTGCGCCGTCTATTCTTCGGCGCGTGCCGTGATTTGTATCAGCGGTAAGATGCAAATGTTCTTGAATGCCGGAATGCCGGTTCCACCCCATACCTCTATCGTCCGTAACGGTGTCAATGCTGATTTTTTCTCGCCCAGTCCGGCTCAATCCGAAAATGTCGCTCCACAAATTCTGGTTGTGGGTAGTTTGCTCCCCAGTAAAGGACACGAGCTTGTTCTGCGAGCTTTGAAGACGCTACAAAATTCTTTTCCTCTAATTCAATGCTCCATCATCGGAGAGGGACCCTACCAATCGCAGTTCGAAGGGTTGGTCCGAGAGTTGGATCTTGTGCAACGAGTCCGGTTCCTCGGCCGAAGGAGCCGGACGGAAGTTGCGCAGGCCATGCGTACTTGTTCCGTGTTCGTCTTGCCGAGCCGGAACGAGGCTCTTGGATGCGTATATCTTGAGGCCATGTCGTGTGCCAAGCCCGCGATCGGCTGTGCGGGGCAGGGAATTGATGAGGTGATCAAGCACGGCAAAAACGGCTGGCTCATTCCTCCCGACGGACTCGCCGAACTAGTCCAGGGACTCTCTGCACTCCTCGGTTCGCTCGAATTGCGGAATCGCCTCGGCGCTGCCGCGCGCCAAACGATCCTCGACAATCTCACCTTGGATCATCAGGCGCGGCAACTGGCAGAGGTCTATCGCACTGCCACCATGCTTTAATGCTCTCAGCCTTCCGTCGCTGAACGGGAGCCGTACTGATTCACCCGTGACATATCGGCCCGTATCGGAGGATAGGATTGCGTCAACGCTATAGCCCGCGGACGGGATCGACTTTCCCGACCCTTTGGATGGAGGCCTTCAAATAGCCAACGCCGCCCACCGCGGAAAATGCTAGGCTGCTACAGTGAAACGGATCCCTTCTCTCGACGGTTTGCGCGCGATATCCATCTCGCTGGTCTGTTTTGGGCACCTCACGCACGTGAAGATGGTTCCGCTGTTCATGGCCTACTACGCGCTTACGGGGGTGCAGATTTTTTTCATCATCTCCGGCTACCTGATCACTAGCCTCCTGCTCAACGAACACCGTCAGACATCCACCATCGATCTTCGTCAGTTTTATATCCGGCGTGCCTACCGAATACTGCCAGCGGCCGGCGTTTACATGCTCTTCGCGTTCACATTCTATTGGCGCGACCTTCGTTGGTATGACATCGCCGCCATGCTTCTCTACCTTGTAAACTTTGACCCAGCGCGTCCTTGGATGGTCGGGCATCTGTGGTCGCTTGGCGTTGAAGAACAGTTTTATTTCCTTTGGCCCAGCGTGCTCAAACATTGGTATCGGCAAAGAATTGCAATTCTACTCGGGACCATAATATTCGCACCCGTATTCAGCACAGTTTGCTATTACTTCAAGATTCCAGGCGGCGGCTTCGGTATGTTTCCATCTGTCGCCAACAATCTGGCGTTCGGTTGTCTGCTTGCCATTTTGAGTCCGCGAATGCCAGCCATCCGAGGTTGGGCAGCCTCGGCCATGCTGCTCGCGGTAATCTTCATTCCCACCTTCGACGCCAATACTCGAACCCGCACTTTATTCCAGCTCTTTTTTCTCAGTCCAATCCTGCAATGTTCGATCGCGGGTCTGGTGCTGCACGTCATACGGTCGCCTTACCGCATCTTGAACTTTGGCCCTGTGATGTGGCTGGGCAGAATCAGTTACAGCCTCTATCTCTGGCAACAGCCATTTTTTTATGCTCAGATTCGCTATCCAGCCTACAGACTTCTTTATGGTGTGGCCCTTGCTTGTCTCTCTTATTACATTGTCGAACAACCCATACTGCGATTGCGGCAAGTTCGCGTTGCCCGCCGCAAACTTAAAGAGGTCCCTCTTGCAAGTTCCACTGCGCTTCGCGAAGTCTCATAATCGAAATTGCAACTGTAGGAAACCCGAGCTTTAGCCTATGTGTGGGATCTTCGGAATACTCTCTTCCTCCCGTTTTGTTTCCGAAGACCTCCTTCGGAAAGCCGTCTCGACTCTAGCCCACCGTGGCCCGGATGACGCTGGCACAGTCATCATCCAAGATAGCCCTAGTTTTGGCCTTCAGCTTGGTCTCGCTCACACCCGGCTGTCGATCATTGATCTCTCGCCCCTCGGGCACCAGCCCATGCAAGACCCTGCAACCGGTAACTGGCTCGTTTTCAACGGTGAGATTTATAACTTCCGTGAACTCCGGAACGAACTCAGCGCCCTCGGTGCCGACTTCAAAAGTCATTCTGACACCGAAGTGATTCTGGCTGCCTACCGCGTGTGGGGCGAGTCCTGTTTGGAACGGTTACAGGGTATGTTCGCGCTGGCCCTATGGGATGCGCCGCGAAAGCAGCTCCTGTTGGTGCGCGACCCGATGGGCATCAAGCCGCTCTATTACCACCAGTCGAATCAGGCTTTCATTTTTGCCTCCGAGGTTCGAACCTTCCTGCGTACGGGACTTGTGCCACGCAAAGTCGATTCGACCGGACTCTTGAGTTACCTGGAGTTCGGTTCCGTGTACGAGCCGTGGACGATTGTAGAAGGAATAAGGGCTGTCCCTCCAGGATGCGCACTCACACTTCAGAACCGATCGGTCAGCAGCCGCCGGTATTGGACTCCACTTCATTCACCCTCGTTCGCACCGTCAGTCCCATCCTCGGGCAACGGAAATGTGGCAACCGATCGGTTGCCCTCGCTCCTCCGCCACGCCGTCTTATCCCACCTCGTGAGTGATGTTCCGGTCGGCGTGTTTCTCTCCGGAGGAATCGATTCCAGCGCTATCGTGGCGATCCTCAGCCTCAATGGTGTGCGCGCGAATACTTTCTCGCTGGTCTTTCAGGAAGAAGAATTTAACGAAGCGCAGTATTCGCGCGAAATCGCCCGCTACTTCCGTACAGAACACCACGAAATTCCGCTCTTGCCGCAGGACGCGCTTGCTGTGCTACCCGAAGCTCTATGTGCGATGGACCAGCCGACAATCGACGGAATTAACACCTACCTCGTTTCGGCCAAAACCCGCGCCGCCGGCGTGAAGGTTGCTCTGACTGGTCTAGGTGCCGACGAGATGTTCGCGGGTTACTCTAATTTTCGACGCGTGCCGAAGATGGAGCTCTTTTCGAAAGGGCTGCGTCAGTTACCAAGATTAGCGCGACGCCCGCTTGCCTTGTCCATCGGGCTTTTTGCCGGCAAGGGCGACCGCAGCCGCAAGGTCTCTGATTTGGCCACAGACAGCCGTTCTGTACTCCATCCATATTTCCTGGCGCGTATGCTGTTCGGAAAAGCGGAGCGCGAAGCGCTTTTTTCAAGATCGGATTCTTTCGCATCCCAGCAGTCTCTGGACAAGTGTTTGCAGGAGTCTGCTGTGGAGAGTCAGTCGCTGGATCCCGTTAATCGCGTCTCTTACTTCGAATCGATTTTTTATATGCGGAACACTCTCCTTCGAGACTCCGATTTCATGAGTATGGCGCACGGGTTGGAGTTGCGTGTTCCTTTTCTCGACAAATCCCTGGTGGAAGACTGCTTCCGCATTCCCGGCAAGAGAAAATTGCAGGGAACGTTACCAAAATCGCTTCTGCTCGCGAGTCTAGGTGTAGAGTTACCGTCGGAGATTGTGAATCGTCCCAAGCGCGGATTCACTTTGCCCTTTGAACGATGGTTGCGGAGAGACATGCGATCGACTGTCCAAGACGCGCTCCTGAAAGGGAATTGGGACCAGATTTTCCTCGATGCAGGCGTGGTGCGAAAGATTTGGAGCCGCTTTCTTGCCGGCGAGACTTCATGGTCTCGACCTTGGTCTCTGTTCGTATTGAAACGCTGGTGCGATGAAAACCTGTGAATCGTGCAGCTCGAACCCCTACTCTTTACTTGGTAACGCAGAGCGTCTCTCCGCAACAAATCGGTCCTCAATTCGGCTAACATAGGGGGGATCCTCTTGCCTGCCGACGGAATGGACTTGATCGAAAGCAAATCTGAGACGGAAGTGTCTGCCGCAAGACGCGGATTCCCGCTGCTTCCTTTAAGTGTGATCGTCCCTGTCCGCAACGAGGCTCGCAATCTGCCACGTTGTCTGGAGTCGCTGGTTGGCGTCGGCGAGGTCTATGTGATTGACTCTCAGAGTACCGATGACACAGTTGCCATTGCCGAAGCTCATCGTGCAAAAGTAGTCCAATTTACCTATCACGGCGGATGGCCGAAAAAACGCCAATGGGCTATGGACACTCTGCCTTTGGCGTACGATTGGGTTTTACTTCTCGACGCGGATGAGGTCCTGACCCCGCAGCTCACGGAAGAGATTCGGCTGGCGTTACAAAACCCGCGCCTGGACGGACATTTCATCGGTTTGCAGGTGTATTTTTTGGGAAAAGAGCTACGGCATTGCGGTGCACGCTTTTGGAAGCTCTCGCTCTTCCGCAAAGGGAAAGGCCATTTTGAATGCCGCTTACAAGATCAGGACGCCTCCATGGCCGACATCGAAATCCACGAGCATGTCGTGGTGAATGGACCAACTGCCAAGTTGCGCAACAGCCTCGTCCACCACAATTTTGATTGTTTATCGCGCTATATTCTCAAGCACGACGAGTATTCCAACTGGGAATCCCGCGTGCTTCAGCGGTCCGAAGTTGCCTCTGACGAAATCAAGGCAGATTTATTTGGTACTCAAGCGCAGCGCCGCCGCTGGCTCAAGCGAAAGCTCTATCGTTTGCCTGGTTCTCCGGTCCTGCTCTTTCTGTATCGTTACGTTGTACGTCTGGGATTTCTCGATGGCGTGCCCGGTCTGATTTACTGTAGCTTTCAAGCGGTACAGATGTTTCATACCAAGGCGAAAATCTACGAGCTCCGAGTCGGGAGGAACTGACGGCATGTGCGGCATCAGTGGTCTCGTGAACTGCGGTGAATCGGAGACGCTCGTTCGCATGACGAATGTCCAGTCGCACCGCGGTCCCGACGACTCCGGAATCTGGGAACGGCATTTGCCCGATGGCGGATACCTTGGCTTGGGAAGCCGCCGTCTCGCCATTCTCGATCTCTCCGATGACGGCCACATGCCCATGAGCAACGAAGATGACAGTGTTTGGATCACCTTCAACGGCGAAATCTATAACTTCTCCGATCTCCGTAGCGAACTCGAAGCGAAAGGGCACCGCTTCCGATCCCATACCGATACTGAGGCCATCGTTCATCTTTACGAAGAGTACGGAATCGAGTGTCTCAATCGACTGAACGGGATGTTTGCTCTGGCGATTTGCGATCTGCGTGGGGCTTCCCCAAAGTTATTTGTGGCTCGCGATCATTTCGGGATCAAGCCACTTTACTATTACCAGCACGGCGGAAAACTCGCCTTCGCATCCGAAGTGAAAGCGCTCCTCGAAGTGCCAGGAATCGAAGCGCAGATGAGCCTCGATGCTCTCGACCAATACCTTACATTCCTTTGGGTACCTGACCCCCTGACCATGTTCGAGGGGATTCTCAAACTTCCCGCCGGCCACTACGCACTTTGGCAAAACGGCACATTCCAGATCCAGCAGTATTGGGACCTGACCTTTCCTCCCGCAAACTTTCACTTCCCGCGAAGTGAAGCCGACCTGATCGACGAAGTCCGGCAGAGATTCTGCGCCTCAGTCGAGAGGCAGATGGTTAGCGATGTTCCGATCGGCGCTTTCCTCAGCGCCGGGCTTGATTCCTCCAGCATTGTGGCGGCGATGGCGCGGAAGCAGTCTGTGCGCACCTACACCATCACATTTCCCGCGAAATATCGTGTCGGCGAGTCGACCATCGATGATCCGGGCGTTCCGCAACGTCTCGCTCGGAAGCTTGGCTGTGAGCACCACGAAATCATGGTTGAGCCCGATGTCGTCGGCCTCTTGCCCGGTCTCACTTGGCACATGGATGAGCCCACCGCCGATCCCGCCATTATCACGGCCTATCTGGTATGCCGCGAGGCTCGCAAGCAGGCGACCGTCCTCCTATCCGGCGTGGGCGGCGACGAGATCTTCGCCGGATATCGTAAGCATGCTGCTCACGCATGGGCGGGAGAATATCGGCGTGTGCCGGCCTTTGTTCGCTCCACCTTGGAACACGCGCTGCTGGCTTTGCCGTCCATGCGCGGAACGTCAATGAAAGGATCCGTCCGCCTGGCGAAAAAAATGGCGCGTAGCGCAGCCCTCAACCCGTCCGAAGCTTTCATCCGCAACGGCACTTATCTGGATGCGCAACAAAAGTCCGATCTATACGATCCAGCAGCACAGCGGCGATCGAATGAGAAGTGTGTCTCCCAGCACCAAGCGGCCTTCGATAAAGTTCGGCATGCCGACTTTCTCAACCAGATGCTCTACCTCGATACCAAGATTTTTATGCCTACGCTCAATCTCACTTACAACGACAAAATGAGCATGGCATCCTCGGTTGAAGTGCGGGTTCCTTTTCTGGATCGCGAGCTCGCCGAATTTGTCGCCTGGAACGTTCACCCGAAGTCGAAATTAAAAGGGAAGTGGCGGCCGGTGACCAAGCACATCTTCCGCGAAGCCATGCGTGACATTTTGCCCGATGAGGTTTTGCGCCAGCCGAAGGCTGGCTTCGCAGCTCCCGTCGACTACTGGCTGACGCACGATTTGCGCGCCCTTGTCGACGATCTGCTGTCAGAGAGTCAGATCCGTAAGCGAGGACTCTTTCGGCCGGAAGTTGTGCGGCGCTATATCGACGAGCAGCGCCGGGGCATACAGGACTGGTCGATGCAGATCTGGCAATTCCTTACCCTCGAAATATGGATGCAACTTTTTCTCGAGGGCGGTTCGCGTTCGTTTGCACAACGACGGATAAACGCCGACCAATTGACGGTCGCATGACCGATCGCGCCTGAAGTATGTCGTACTAACGCGTATCTGATGAACGGTTCATGCTTAATGGCCAAGCCAAGAGCTGCAAGTAGGAGATCCACCCGCGCGCTGATCGAGGCGCGCGGCTTGCTCCGAGCGCCTCAACGGGTGATTCCTCTTTTGTCGAAGATAGCCTCCGACCGGCTGCACGCGACGTTCGAACATCGCCATCTCTACACCTATACGGTCACGTTGATTCCAACCGCGCGAGCGCTGCAAGCCGTCCTAGGCTGGATTCTCCGCAGCCTGCGACCCGACGGGGGCGTCGCCGCGTACTACAGTCTCCTCACCGGCTACTCCGAGTCGTATCCCGAGGTCACCGGTTACCTCGTTCCGACGTTGTACGATGCTTACCACTCGACCGGCGATACTACCGCGGCGGATGCCGCTAAAAATGCCATCCGTTGGCTGCTCTCTCTACAGATGCCGTCGGGCGCCTTTCCCGGCGGCCTCCATGGCACGCCCGCCGAAGCCCAGCCCTCGGTATTCAATACGGGACAGATTTTGCAGGGACTCGTTCGAGCTTACGCCGAAACCCAGGATCCGAAGATTCTTGAACACGCCTCCGCCGCAGGCGATTGGTTGGCTGCCGTGCAAAACGATGCAGGCTCTTGGTCCGGCCCCGCCGCTTACCAGGGCGTGGCTCATACCTACTACAGTATGGTTTCGTGGTCCCTTGTCGAGTTGGCTGCCGCATCGCACTCTCCACTTCATGCTAGCGCAGCCGACCGTAACATCGATTGGGTGCTGACGCATCTCCGCCCAAGCGGCTGGTTTGACGGCATCAACCTTCAGGGACATCCTACATACCTGCACTTCATCGCTTACGTAATTCAGGGCGTTCTTGAGTACGGGATTTTGCGCCGCCGCAACGATGCCATTCAGGCCTCCGCGCAGTCAGCTCGGGCGCTCCTTCGCAAGTTTGAAACTCATAAGTGCTTGTTAGGTACCTACCAACCAGACTTCCGTGGCGGGAAAAAATTCTCGTGTCTCACCGGCAATGCGCAAATGTCCTGCATATGGCTGCGTTTGTTTGAGGTCACAGGCGATTTTCGTTATCTCAATGCGGCTCTCAAGATGAACGACATGCTCAAGCAATCCCTTCCCACCAAGGGGCGACACGAAACTGTCGGAGGCCTCGCCGGATCGTACCCCATTTGGGGTGCCTATCAGCCGTTGCGATTCATCAGTTGGGGATCCAAGTTCTTGGCCGACGCCCTCCTGCTTGAGCAGCGACTCATGCGCAACCTCGAGGAGCTGGGATGCGCGTAGTGATCCTCTGTTCCAGTCCGTACAGCGAGACCGGTTGTGCCGTCGCCGCTCGGCTCGCCAAACTCGGCCACGTTCCGGTCGGAGCGCTCACCTTGCCGTCCTGGGACCCCAGAACTCTGCTGCGCAAATTCGGACAATGGGGACTGCGCGATTCCCTCCGCTACGCCCATGCCAAACTTTCCCCGAGTCGATCCGCCACCAGCGAGCAAGTTCGAAATCCTTATCTCGAGAATTCGTTACGGTGCGGCGACGGAGTGTTCCGCAACCTGCGTCAAGTGGCGAGCAGTTACGGATTCTCAGTAAAAACGTTTCGGAATCAGAACTCACCTCAGGCGGTTGCGCAACTCAAACAGTGGCTGCCGGATGTTGCCATCTTCACCGGCGGGAACATCCTGCGAACGGAGATCCTCAAAGTTCCTCGGCTCGGCGTAGCAAATTCCCATCTTGCTCTACTCCCCGAGATTCGGGGTATGAGCAGCCCCGAGTGGTCGATTTTGTGCGACGTTCCGCTTGGCATCACAATTCATTTCATGGATAACGGCATCGACACGGGACCGATCCTCCTTCGCCGCGATTTCGCGCGTCCCGACTCCTGCGGCTCCTTCACCGACCTTCGCAACCGAATGATTGCCGAGGGAATCGAACGAATCGCCGAGGCCGTCGCCGGACTTCAGAGCGGGCAACTCGTCGCCCAGCCTCAGCCCGCCAGAGAAAAAGACACACAGTTTTTCGTCATGCATGAACGGTTGAAGCTCGTCGCCGAACGCCGTATCAGTCAGCCTCCGCTCAAACGAGTGATTGGCGGGTCCCTGAGTTCAGGTGGACATGGTGGGTAAACTCGGCACCCTGTTGCAGATTGGCCGCACATTTGGCCCGCGTGCCGGCCTCCAGCGCCTAAGCTATGAGACTCAACGCGCCAGCGGGCTGATGCTCCGCCGCATGCAATCGGTTCGTGGTTGGGACGCATGGGCCCTCAAGCGCATTGCCCCAAACCATTCTCCAGAAGGCCTTCTCCGCAATCGCCGCGAGGGAGACCGTCCTTTCTTCTTTGCCGATCCTCGCACCTTGGCGCCCGAACTCAAGAAAATTCTCGCTGCCCATGAAGAATCAGTCGTTGCCGAAGCGAACAGAGTAGCTGAAGGGAGCCTACCCTTCTTCGGCCGACTCTCTTTTGATTGCGGTTTCCCTCCGCGCTGGTTCCAAAATCCAGTCACCGGGCAAAGCGTCTCGCCTCAGCGCTTCTGGACCGGCATGCGATTCGCCGCCGCTCCGGACGACTACGGCGATCTAAAATTCATACTCGAACCATCCAGATTCCTGTTCTCTTACCCTCTCGTCCGTGCCTATATCCTCACTGGTGATGAACGTTTTCCGGAAGCTTTCTGGACCGCGATCGAGAACTGGGCCGCCAACAGTCCCCCGATGTCTGGCCCTCTTTGGATATGCGGGCAGGAATCGTCGCTGCGCATTCTCGCTTGGTCCTTCGCTCTTCATGCTTTCCTTCATTCTCCTTCCACCACTGCGCCCCGCACAGCACTGCTTTTCTCCCTGATCGCCGCCCACGCCTGGCGCACCATGTCGACGCTCGGTTACGCGCGCTCCCAACGCAGCAATCATCTGGTCAGCGAAGCCGTTGGCCTATGGACTGCCGGAACTCTTTACCCCGAACTGAGCGACGCTTCCATCTGGCAGAAAAAAGGCGCTCTGCTCCTGCGGGAGGCAGTCCTCGACCAGATCACGCCCGATGGCTCGTATCTTCAGGATTCCTTCAACTACCAGCGCATGGTCCTTCACCAATTGCTTTGGACTATTCGTCTCGCCGAAGTCTACAAAATCGCACTCGATCCGCAGATCCGTTCGCGAACCGCCGCCGCCTTCGACTTAATCCAGCGTTTCGTCGATGTACACTCTGGGCATGCCCCGAACCACGGTTCGAACGATGGCAGCCACATCCTGCCCCTGACGGCGTGCGACTATTGCGACTTTCGTCCTCTGCTTCGTCTCGGCAGCACTATTCTCAATCGCTCCTGCGAACTCCAATCCGGCCCTTGGGATGAACTCGCGCTATGGCTCTGCGGGAAATACTCACTCTCCGCCCAATCCGAAATCACCAACGCCGCTTCTTCCACGCCCGGCTATTACCGCATCGGCTCTAAAAACTCCTGGGCGTTCGTACGGGCCGGGCTCTACACTCGACGCCCGTTCCAAGCCGATCAATTGCACGTCGACCTGTGGTGGCGCGGCGTCAACCTGGCGCGCGACGCCGGGACATATCTGTACAATGGCGAGCCTCCGTGGAATAACGGATTTGCTGGCACCGCGGTTCACAACACCGTCACCGTCGACCGCCAAGATCAAATGCGTCGCGCCGGGCGTTTTCTCTGGCTCGACTGGGCTCAGGCATCCGGCCAATCTTCTGCCCGCAAAGCGGACTTTTCCGACTCGTTCCAAGGACAGCACAACGGCTATCGGAAACTTGGCGTAACGCATCGGCGCAGCGTCCATTGCGTGACCGAAGACGCCTGGGTCATCGTCGATGATTTGTCGGGAACTGGCCAACACGAGTCGCGCCTTCATTGTCTTCTGCCCGACCTCCCATTCGAAGTGAGTAGTGTTTCGCCGTTCTGCGTGACCCTTTCTTCCAAAGAGATCCGTTTTCGCTATAACATTTTGTGCAGCACTTCCGGAAATGCTGCCATTGTCCGCGGCGGCAAGAGTCTATTGGGAAATCTCGGGAATCCAGATAGTCATCCGCATCAAGAAGAACAAGATCAACAACACGACCAGAGCCTCTTAGGCTGGGAATCGCCCACTTACGGCGAACTTTGTCCAGCGCTTTCTCTCGTCTACAGCGCGCAAGCGCCCTTGCCCGTGCGCATCGTCACGGTGATCCTTGCGGACCAAGCCCTCCAAATCCAACAGCGGGAGCGCGAGTTGACTTTGTCGTACGCCGGATCGGAACTGTATCGCGTTGGTCTCATTGCCGAGCAAACTCTGAAACGCAACGTCTAGCCATCGTACAATTGCGAAGGTTGCCATTTCGTCGGCGACATTCTTCTCAAACCAGCATGAAACAGCTTCTTCAACACGTCAGCGGTGGCGAGATCGAAGTGGTCGATGTCCCCGCTCCGAAATTACTGGCCGGTTGTGTTTTGGTCCGTACGGCTGCCTCTCTGGTTTCAGTCGGAACGGAGCGTGCCTCGTCCGATTTCGCCCGCAAGAATCTTCTGCAAAAGGCTAGCATGCGGCCCGATCTCGTTCGAGAAGTCTGGAACAAGATGCGCCGGGATGGTGTGGCCTCGACCATCGGCGCCGTCCGCAGCCGAATGGATCAGCCGAGCACCCCTGGCTATAGTAGCGCCGGAACGGTCGTCGCCGTAGGAGAAGGCATCACCGATATACGCCCAGGCGATCGCGTCGCCTGCGCAGGAGCCGGTCATGCCGTCCACGCCGAACTTGCTTGTGTCCCGCGCTTGCTGTTGGCACGTATTCCTTTGAGTTCGGATTCAGACTCGGAAGTCAGCTTCGAGCATGCCGCCGCCGCCACCGTCGGTGCGGTCGCGCTCCACGGGGTGCGCATCGCCGACGTCAAGTTGGGTGACATTGTCGGTGTTATCGGGCTCGGTCTCCTAGGACAATTGGCCGTACAGATCCTCAAAGCCGCCGGTTGCCGTGTCGTGGGTATGGATATCGACCCCCTTCGCGTCGACCTCGCGCTTCGCCTTGGCGCAGACGCGGCCGCTACTTCTTCCGCCGAGTTCTCCGTCGCTTGCCGGGAACAGTCCGCTGGCCGTGGCGTCGATGCGGTGCTGATTTCGGCCCAAACCGCCAGCAGTGATCCCGTCAATTTGGCCGCCGAAGTGGCCCGTGATCGCGCTGTGATTGTCGCCGTCGGCACCGTCGGCATGGCTCTCGAGCGCCGCACCTTCTACGAAAAAGAACTCGACTTCCGCGTCTCCCGTTCTTACGGCCCCGGACGGTACGACTCCGCCTACGAACAGAAGGGCATGGATTACCCCATTGGTTATGTGCGTTGGACCGAAACCCGCAACATGGACGCTTTTCTCCAGTTGCTCGCCGATTCCAAAGTGAATGTGGGCGCCTTGATTACGCACAAGTTTCCCATCGAGCGCGCCGCGCTAGCTTATGACCTCATCACTGGAAAATCTGACGACCGTTTTCTGGGAGTTCTGATCACGTATCCGCCCGCGACCGACGAAACTCCGCGCCTAACAATCGAATTGCCTGGGAAGGGAAGAGTCAATCCCGCCGGTACCGCATCCCTCGCCATCGGACTATTGGGTGCCGGCGGTTTCGCCACCAGCACACTGTTGCCCGTTATCAAACGAGATGGAACCGCTGCTTTGGTAGGTGTATGCGCTGCCAACGGCTCCCATGCCCAGCACGCCGCACAGAAGTTCGGATTTCAGCGCAGCACGACCGACGAAGACAGCCTTCTAGCCGATCCCGCGATCAACACGGTCGTAATCGCTACACGCCACAATCTGCATGCCAGACAGACAGTAGCCGCACTGAAATCCGGCAAGCACGTTTTCTGTGAGAAGCCCTTGTGTCTGAACGCCGAGGAATTGCGCGACATCGCCCGCGCCTATCGAAACCGGCCATCCGACTCCAGATCAATTCTCATGGTTGGTTTCAATCGCAGGTTCGCGCCTCTCGCTTTTCAGCTAAAGAGTTTTCTTCGAAACATCCGTGAGCCTCTCGCGCTCAACTATCGTGTGAACGCCGGATTCATTCCCGCGGAACACTGGCTGAATGATCCCGAGCAAGGTGGTGGCCGCATCATCGGCGAAGTCTGTCATTTTGTCGACTTCCTAACCTTCCTGGTTGGCGCGCCGCCAGTTGAGGTTCAATCCCGGAGCCTGGCCAACCCCGGAAGATACAGCAACGATAACGTGATTAGTTCGATTACCTTTGCCGGCGGATCGCAGGGCACTATTAGCTATTTGGCCAACGGCGACAAGTCGTATTCCAAGGAGCGAGTCGAAGTCTTCGGTGGTGGTGCAGTCGCAGTCCTTGAGGATTTCCGCCGCCTCGAACTCGTCAGCGCAGGACGGAAACGGCTTTCCCAATCCCGGTGGCGCCAGGATAAAGGTCATCGTGCCGAATGGCAGGCTTTTGCTGCCGCCATTCGCTCAGGCGAAAATTCTCCGCTCACTTTCGACGAGATCGTGACCACGATGCTGGCTACGTTTGCTCTCGAAGAATCACGCGCTACTGGTCAGCCCCTGTCGGTCGGAGAATTGCGTGACATCATCTAAAAAAATGGCGGTTCCGAGCCAGATTCGTCCCCGCGCATCTCTTCGGCAAGTTCTATCCAAAGCTTCGTGAAGATTCTATACATCTCACAATATTTTCCGCCTGAAATGGGAGCCCCAGCCGCGCGCGCTTCCGAGTTAGCACGCCACTGGGCGGGGATGGGCCACGAGGTCACCGTCCTCACCGGTTTTCCCAACCACCCCACTGGCGTTGTACCTGAGGATTGGCGGCCGCGGTTGCATCGCCTGCGCTACAACGAAACTCTCGATGGCGTTCGCGTAGTTCGCACCTGGTTGTGGCCGCTGCCAAACCGCAAGGCGCACGAGCGGATTCGCAACTACGTCTCGTTCTTCACATCAGCCGCGATTAGCGGTTTGACGCTAAGCAAGCCCGACGTAATCATCGCCACCTCTCCGCAATTGCTCTGTGCCCTGTCCGGCTGGTGGTTAGCTTACTGGAAACGCGTCCCATTCGTATTTGAAGTTCGCGATCTTTGGCCCGAATCACTCGCCGCGGTCGGCGCGGGCGGCGAAGGAACGTTGCTCCATCGCGTTCTCGGCGCCATCGCTGGATTTCTCTATCGACACGCCGACCGCATTGTTGTCGTAACGCCAGCTTTCAAGGATCACTTAATCCGCCACTGGAACGTTCCCAAAGAGAAAATTTCAATCGTGGAAAATGGAGTGGAGACTGATCTTTTTCTTCCCGACTCTTCGGCGGCGAATCTGCGCCGCGAGTTGAATCTCGAAGGTCGCTTTCTCATCTGTTATATCGGCACTATGGGCAATGCGCATGGCCTCGATACCCTTATCGCAGCCGCCCAAGACCTGCAGAATTCAATGCCAAACGCAATATTTTTATTGATTGGAGAAGGGGCAGAAAAGCAGCGCATTGTGGAACTCGCCGCCGTTCGAGGACTCGTCAACCTTCAGTTCCTCGGTCAGCAGCCTCGGGAAAATATTCCCGCATATGTCTCGGCCGCCGATCTATGCCTCGTAATGTTGAAAAAAACTGAATTATTCAAGACCGTAATTCCCACGAAGCTTCTCGAATATATGGCATGCGAACGTCCAGTGATCGTTGCTGTCGACGGGCAAGCCCGCCAGATTATCGAAGAAGCCAACGCCGGGGTCTTCGTAGAGCCGGAAAATCACAGCGCTCTTTCCCAGGCGATCCTCGATTTGGCGCAAGACCCAAAGCGAAGACTACGAATGGGGACGAACGGTCGGCAGTACATCATTAATAAACTATCGCGCAAGAAAACCGCGCAAGACTACATCACCGTTCTGCAAGAGATGGAAGCCACAGCCGCAACAACGGAGCGAAAGGGTAGAAGCCAATAGCTGGCAGCAAGATTAATGAATCGCCACAACCGCCAAAGCCGTTGACACCGCGACTGCAGCATCACCCGTCCGATACACCGCCGCCTTGCCCGCGCTTCCGGGGATGAACAATACGTCGCCCTTCACCAAAGCTAAATCAGGGGCTTTAGCGTACAGAACTTTCTTCAAATTGACTGGGATTTCCTGTATCCCATTCGGGGTCTGCCGCAGAATCTTTGTTTTATTCAGCGCGGAGGTTCGAGTCCCGCCGCCGGCGAGCGCCAGCGCCTTGAGAACAGTGAGAGCGTTATCCTCAATCAGAAACCCGCTCGGATGGTTCACGTCTCCCACCACATAAACAATCCCCGCGCGCGAAACGATGATCATATCGCCCGGCTGCACTTCGACATTGTTCTTCGTGTCGTCCACGAAGTTCGCCGATAGCTCGAGCTCAACCTTGTGGTCCGTATCCCCATCCCGATGCTCGATGGTCACGCTTCGGCCCGCCTTGTCCGTCAGGCCCCCAGCCGCGGAAATAAAATCAAAAAGCCGCCGTTCGCCAATCGCAGGATACGGTCCCGGATGGTTCACCTCGCCAACTATCGTGACCGCTTGTGAGGCTGATTCGTCCACGAAAATCGAAACGTGCGGACCCCGGACAAACCCTCCGTCCTCCAGACGCTTTTGGATCAACTCTTGCGCTTCATCCGTGGTGAGATCAGCAACATGAACGTAATCAATCAGCGGAAGATAAAGATCTCCCGATCCGCTCACTCGTTCCTTCGTAGAAAGATCGGGAACTCCGAACACGCTGATCTCGATCAGATCACCGGCGCCAAGCTTTACGTTAGAATTCGCGAGTAGATGAGACGATTGCGCCGTAGCAGAATCTTTCCCAATTGTCGATGGTTGTGTTTCTCCAACGACCGGGGTCTGAGCCAAAAGGTGAAGGCTGAAGAATCCGCACAAGAACGCGCTCAAGCTTCGGAAAAGAAACCGGCGACTCCGCGTGGACATATCGAAGGACTCCTGAATTTGGGGCGTGCGACGAGTCTAACACGTAATCTCCTCCGATTGGCGTCGTCCGTCTTGGTTCGTGCTTCCCGACACCCCCGCCGATTCCGCCCTTCTTGGTGGCCCAGATGCCACGTCCACTCTGGTTCTAATCTCGAGTTGCTGGACAATGGAGTTATAATTTTTAAATTCTCTCAAGCTAGAGTTTTTATCCGAAGGCGCTGTGCTCACAGCGGAGGACAACCGTGAAATCAGCCTTGCTCGCTCCGGAACCCCTGCTCCGGCGCTTCATGCCGGAGCTTGACGTCCTTCGCGGTATCGCCGTTCTCGGCGTCCTTTTTTACCATGGATTCCGCGCCGAATACGGAGAGTTGCCCTTCACCGGACTCCGCAGATTCGCCGTGATGGCGACTCAGCCTGGAGCCCTCGGAGTAAACCTTTTCTTCGTTCTCTCGGGGTTTCTAATCACCGGCATTCTCCTCGACTCCCAGCATCGGCCCGACTATTACCGCCGTTTTTACGCGCGCCGCGCCCTTCGAATTCTCCCCGCCTATTACTCGCTCCTCGTCCTTTTGCTCTTCCTCCATCAGGCCTCTCCTGCCTTCGTAGGACTGAGTTTTATCTACCTCTCCAACGTCACCGGTTTTTTCGGCGTAGCTATGGACTATCACCCGTTGTGGTCCCTCGCAGTCGAAGAGCACTACTACATCGTCTGGCCCTCCGTCGTGCGCCAGTTAAAAGCTCGTTACCTCGCCATATTCTCGCTAACGCTCTGCGTTCTCGTACCCGCCGCGCGCGCCGTCGCTTTCCGTTACGGTCGCTTGGAGGGTGGAGAATGGTATACGTGGTTTACCGCCGATGGTCTGGCCGCTGGCAGCCTATTGGCAATCGGTCTCCGAACCTCGATCAGCCGGGGTCAAGCAACGATCGGGGCTGCTACTCTCTTGGGGGTGGCAACCCTCGGCATGACCCTGGGCGCTCCTTTTGGCATGCTCTCGCGTTTGAAGCCGCTAGGTGCAAGTCTGCAACTAACCACAGTCGACACGTTTTTTGTAGGGATCCTTCTCCTCTTTCTGATACTCGGCAGCGGCTCAAAAAGGCGACTGGTCAACAGTTCCATCCTCCAGTTCTTTGGCTACATCAGTTACGGTCTCTACCTCGTACATCCCCTGATCTTTCGCCTTTACGACAAGTTCACCCAGGTCTTCTGGCCAAAGCTGCAACCCTCTGTCTTGCACTTCGACTTCGTAGTCCTCCGCTTCGTCGTCGTCGGCGCCATTGCCGTTGGCATATCGCATCTTTCCCGAAAATACTATGAAGAATGGTTTCTCCGCCTGAAGGATCGACTGTCCCCTACACCACCCGAATCGACGATGAAAGTTGCAGGAACGGCGCCGTCAGCATCAGTAGCCGCCGTAGAAGCTTCCGAGGCTTCCTGACTTCGCCACACAATGTGGTTGATATACTTTTTACGGCCATTGCGGCTCCTCTACCCGCGCTGCCTTTCAACATGACGATGATGAAGCTGGCGGAAGCTCTAAAAATTGTTCGCTCAGCCCCCGTCAATGCTCAGCCTCTGCCTGTGGCCCTGCTGTGCGGATTTACGCCGTTGCATCTGGAAACATTTCTTCACGCACAGCTCTGCACACAATTCCCCGACCGTGCTCCCCTTATCCAGACCGGCGTATACGGCGATCTGATTGGTAATCTGCATCGCGCAACAAAGGTTTCCGCCGCCGCAGTCGTCATTGAATGGGCTGATTTTGATCCTCGGCTCGGCTTGCGTCGTCTAGGTGGATGGGAACCATCCCAATTCCAGGACATTTTGGCCGAAGTCAATCGCAGTTGTGAGCTTGTGCAAAACAGCATCGCAACGCTCGCGCAAAGTATACCGCTGGTTGTGTCCTTGCCCAGCTTGCCCCTGGTGCCGGTTTCCTTTACGCCCTTGTCGCGCGCCAGCCACTTCACGCTGGAACTGCGCAGTCGAGTGGCCTCATTGGCTGCCGCTCTTTCTCTCGCCCCTGGCGTTCGGATTGTCGACCCGCAGCGGCTCGACTCGCTATCCACTCCCCAACGTCTCGCTGTCAACTCAGAACTCTCGTCCGGTTTTCCTTACTCCCTATCCCACGCCTCGGCCCTCGCGGAACTCTTGGCGGAGTTGGTTGTCAATCGACCGCCCAAGAAAGGCCTGATCACCGATCTCGATGACACTCTCTGGCGTGGTATTCTCGGCGAGGTCGGAGTGCAGGGCATCTCTTGGGATTTGGATCGTCACAGCCAGATTCACGGCTTGTATCAACAATTGCTTCGCTCTCTTGCCGTATCCGGAACTCTCATCGCGGTCGCCAGCAAGAATGAAATTTCGCTGGTGCAAGAGGCCTTTGCGCTGAGGGACCTAACTCTGCGAGAAACTGACATTTTTCCTTTCGAAGTCCACTGGGGAGCCAAGTCTGAATCCGTCGCCCGCGTCCTCGCGACTTGGAATATCTCCGCCGCCGATGTTGTCTGTGTCGACGACAGCGCTATGGATTTAGCCGAGATCCAATCCGCGCACCCCGGGGCCCAATGTCTCCGATTTCCTCGCGAGGATCCCCAAGCCGCCTACGAACTCTTGGAGCGCCTCCGCGACCTTTTTGGCAAGGAACAAATTTCAGAAGAAGACGGCCTTCGCGCCTCAAGCCTGCGTGCCAATACCGAATTGCGACAGCATCTCGCCCAAACGCGCCAGGTTTCGCCCGCTGCTTCAGACGATTTTCTCCGCCAGATCGACGGACGGTTAACGGTAACCTTGCAGAAACAGCCATTCGACTCCAGGTCCTTAGAGTTGGTGAACAAGACCAATCAGTTCAATTTGAACGGTCGCCGTTTTCAAGAGACAGAATGGAGAAACTGGCTGGACTCGCCCGATACCGTCGTTATGGCAGCTAGCTATCGCGACAAATATGGCCCGCTCGGCAAAATAGCTGTGATCGCCGGTGATTTGAAACATGACGGATCCTCCGGAGCGCGCACTTTGCGCATCCGAACCTGGGTCATGAGTTGCCGCGCCTTCTCCCGTTTGATCGAATATGCATGTCTCCGTTGGCTTTTTTCCCAGCTTGACGTGGAGCAAATCGAGTTCGACTTTCTGCCAACCGTTCGCAATACTCCCATGCAAAATTTCCTCCGGCAACTTTGCAAAGCGCCGCCACAGCCGGGTTGTCGCTTGTCCCGTGATCAATTCGCCGGGAGCGCTCTTACGCCCGGCCATTCCATCGAGGAGACCGTCTGATGCCTGACCTCGAGAGCCGCCTCGTCCATTGCTTCGCAATCGCGTTTCCGGACCTCAATCCGCGCGAAATCGCCTCGGCCTCCGCTGGCTCGCTGGCCAGTTGGGATTCGCTCGCCGGAATTACCTTGATCTCCCTCATCGAAGAAGAATTCGGTGTCAGCGTTCCGCCCGACGATGTTCCAGATCTCGTCTCTTTCGAATTGGTTCTCGATTACCTGAAGAGACTCACGGGGAAGGCCGAAAAGTGACACCGTCTCCTAAACTCCTCGGCGCCGACAAACTCCGCGTTGGCCTCAGCGCCGAATACGAGCGCGACGTCGCTGAGCCCGATGTGCTCCAGTTCGCCGCCAACTCCGGAGACTTCAATCCTCTTCATGTGGATTCGGTCTTTGCCCGGCACAGCCGCTATTCGGCGCGCATTGTTCACGGTGCCTTTCAGGTCGGCTTGGCCTCCGCTCTTATCGGCATGCACTTGCCCGGACGCGATGTACTTCTCGGCTCGATCAACGCGCGATTTTTGTCTCCGCTTTTCTTCCCCTCTCGCGTCCGCGTCGCCGGGGAGATAACGGCGTGGAACATTGCCACTCGCGCCGGAAGTCTTAGAGTCACCATCAGCAACCTCGCCTCCCAGGCGCCTGTTTCTGAAATCACCATGGCGTTCACCCTTCAGGACGTCGCCGCCGAACCGAAAAGCCGCCCAGTTCTTTCACAGCCAGCACAAGTCGAAGCCTCATTTTCCGCGGATAGAAAAATCATCGTCCTCACCGGTGCCACCGGCGGACTTGGCTCCGCTCTCCTCAAACCGCTGGCTGAAGAATTTTCCGTAATCGCCCTCATTCACCGTAATCCGCTCCAAGAAAAACTGGCTAACGTCGTGGAGATGCAAGCGGACATCAACACCCCCTTGTGGGAAGAAGCCGTAGCCGCGCAACTTGCCGGCCGTCCCCTCTACGGAATCGTCCATTGTGCATGGGCCGGAATGCCGAAGGGCGGTCTTTTGCACAGCGATCCTCGGCTCATCGAGCAACAATTGGCTTGTGGCACTTCGCAAGTAGTGCGATTGGCGCGCTTCTTATTCGATCTGGCGGGCGCCGATGGCGGACGAATCGTCGCGCTTGGCTCGGCTGCAGGCCACTTCAAACCGGCGCTTGCTCTCGGCGCTTATTCGCTCGCCAAGTCAGCTCTAGAGGACACTCTCCGCCTCTTAGCTCCAGAGTTAGCTCGCCGAAAAATTTGCATCAACGGCGTCTGCCCAACTTTTATGGCGGCTGGCATCAACGCGCACGCTGACGACCTCCAGATCAAGCGCGAGAAAGCGTTCGTCCCTTTGGGCCGGGTTTGCGACACGCAAGACATCGTCGGTGCGGTTCGCTACCTTCTGTCTCCAGCCGCTTCGTTCATCTCCGGACAGTCGATCCTGCTCTCGGGAGCGCAGCTGTAATGCACGAATTTCTGTCCCCGGTCCGGCGTGAAAGCGAATACGGGCTCGACGTTAACTGAGAGTCGGGAATTCAAAACAACATGCCGCAAAAAGGCAAAGGTCTTCAACTTCGCGAGATCACCCCGGCGGACCTCGAAGAGGTTGCTCGATTCATCCTTCGCGTTTCCGGATCCGGCATGACCCTGACCGACTCCGTGAAACGCCTGTCGTGGATCCTGCTGGAAAATCCCGCACGCGCACCCGGCCATCCACTCGGCTGGCTCCTCCGCGACGCCTCCGGTGCTGTTGTCGGCTCTATGGGTTGTGCCCCGCAAAAGTTTTGCTTCAACCAGACCACCTTCACGATGATGATGGCCAATTCGTTTTACGTCGACGATCAACATCGAGGAAGCGGCGCATCCATCTTCCTCAAGTTCTCGCAACTTGGCCGCCGGTACCCCCTATTCGTTAGTTCCGCCCACCCTACTGTTGCTGAACTGTGGCAGAAGCTCGGTGGGAATGCCTTACGCAACTCAGACCACGAAGTTTTCCGCATCCTGCGTTGGCCTCCATTGCTCGCGGAAGGCGTCTATCGCAAAACGTCGAGCCATCGCACGGCGACATGCATGGCTGCTCTTTCATCACCACTGTTTCGAGCTCGGCGTCAATTAATCCCAGGTGCGGCTGAGGGAAAACTCTCGCCGATCGACAGCCCCGAAGATGCCGCTCGCATCTGTGCGGACCACTATATCGACAAAATCACCAGCTGCCGTAATACTGCATATCTCAAATGGCGCTATTTCTCGTACGACACTTCGAATATCCGCTTGTTTTCCTACTCTCCGAGCGCGTCCGAAAACCAGGCATTCATGATCGGAGTTCGCTTGCACAATCGGGGATACAAGCAGCAGATCAGAACCTTGCAAGTATTGGACGTCTGGGGCGAGCCCCATCCCGAAATCTATCCCGCGCTCGCGGACCATCTTTGCCGCGAATATTCTGAACAAATTGATATGCTGGTCTTCCGCTGTCTCGATCCGGCTCAAAAACAACTCCTGACCAACCATTGCTTCAAAGTCCGTTCGTTTGCCGCACCCATCTCCTGGTACATCGACAAATCCGGATTGCTCCCGGCGAATAGTTGGTATTTCGTGCCGGCAGATGGTGACATGTTCTTGTGAGGAATTCCTTTGCCCGCTAAGGCCATCCTTCGTTCAGCTTTGATCAAAACGGCTGCGACCTTTCGTGTGGATGAACTTGCGCTTCGGTTACGACGCTCTCTCGTTCGCCTCGGTCAGTCTCCGAGCATGCTGGTGGTCGAAATGCACGAGACGCCCGAACGCGATGAGCTCCTTTTGTGCCAGCAATTGGAGTGGGTCGCGCGTCATTTCACCTTGGTCGACTTGGCCACCTTTGCGAAGCTTTGGCAGTACTATCGCGCCAACCCGCGTTCGTGGACCAAACCGCCCGTTCTGTTCACCTTCGACGACGGCCGTCGTAACAACTACACGGTCGCCGCGCGCGTGCTTGAGTCCTTTGGAACTCGCGGCGTTTTCTTTGTCGTTCCCCAGTTTGTCCAATGCCCTCCTCAAGACGCGCGACAGTTTTACTATTCACGCATCGATACCCGCAATCTTCCACCGACTCTTCCGGAGGAAGAAATCCTTTCCATGACACGCGAGCAGATCGCGGACCTCGCGCGTCGCGGCCACTCGATTGGCAACCACACCTACTCCCACGTAAATCTCGCGACCTCGCCCGAATCTGAATTGCACCATGAAATTGTGGAGAGCGCCGCGCAAATCTCCCAATGGACGGGCCAGCCCGTCGACGCTTTTGCCTGGACTTTTTCCTGGGATTCGATCACTCCTCAAGCTTTGAACTTGATCCAGAAGCATCACCGCTTTTGTTTCGTTCCATGCCCGGGTTCCATCGATTGTCTTGCTGACACCGATTCTCTGATCTGGCGCACAGAAGTCGAGGTCGCCTATTCGCCTTCCGATTATCGTTTCATGTACGCAGGCCTTGCGGATCCTCTATGGCGTGGTAAGCGAGAGCGGTTGCGCTCGACCGTCAGAAATATTCGCAGCCCGAGATAGACGCCTTCGACCCATTTCTCCGATAAAACCTTCCTGAGAGTCTCTCCCTCCATCGCCACGCGGCCCCCCGCACGACTAACGGTAGTTAACTGGAAAATCTCTGGACCAGTTGCCCAGTGCACGCCTCCGGCTGTATAGTTTCTGAAAATCAAACTTTGATCTATCACATTCGCCACTGAATGGGGAAACTCCGTCTGATCGACGCGACTGGAACTTCCGGACACCGAAGCTTCACTAAGCTGGATATCTCAGCCGGAAGGGAGATCGAAATTTGACGTTCCTGTTTTTTGCTTTATTTGCATTCTCCCTGGCTCTCTCGTTCGTAGCCACACGTGAAGTTCGAGACTTGGCGACCCGTCGAGGCTGGGTTTCCCCTGCGCGAGGCGGACGCCACGTTCATCAATCACCTCTCCCGCGGTTGGGAGGCGTGGCAATCTTCCTCGCTTTTTCGATTAGCTTGAGTCTGTGGCTCGGCCTTTCACTCATCTTCCCTCGCTTGGTCGCCGGACTTGCCCCGGCGATGCTGCTTCGAATTTACGTCCCTGCCTGTCTGATTTTTTGTCTTGGCATTTATGACGATCTTCGCGGTGCCGGTCCGTATCTGAAGTTTTGCGTTCAAGTCGTTGCCGCCATCATGCTCTTCGCTGGCGGGATGCGTGTTCTCGACCTGCCGCTGATCTTCGGTTCTCACTCTTTGCCTCTCTTCGTCGGATTGCCCCTCACCGTTTTGTGGGTCGTGGCCGTTACCAACGCCTTCAATCTCATCGACGGTTTGGATGGGTTAGCCGCCGGCTCCGCTCTCTTTTCGACGATGGTATTTTTTGTCGTCTCGCTCGTCACTCACTCCTGGCTCGGATCCTTGATGAGCGTGACCCTCGCTGGCGCGATCCTCGGATTCCTTCGCTTCAATTTCAATCCTGCCACGATCTTCCTGGGTGACTCGGGCAGCCTGTTTATCGGCTTCATGCTCAGCGCACTGGCCCTCGCAGGAGCACAGAAGGCGCCGACCTTTGTAGCCGTCGCCATTCCCGTCGTTTCATTCGGATTGCCGATTCTCGAAACAATGCTCTCGATCGTGCGCCGCCTCATCAGCGGTCGTCCGATTTTCACCGCCGACTCCGAGCACATCCACCACAAATTGCTTCAGATGGGCTTCTCCCACCGCCAGGTCGTTATCGTTCTCTACGCCGTCTCTGCCGTCTTTGCCATGCTCAGTCTGTTCCTGCTGTGGCCGACGGGCAGCACCCTGGGATTGGTGTTAGCCGTTGTCGGCACCGGAATCTGGCTTGGCGTCCAGCATCTCAACTACATCGAGTTCGGTGAACTGCGGCGAGTCGCACAACGTACCATCGATCAACGGCAAATCGTCATCAACAACCTTGCTGTGCGACGCGCTGTCCAGGAGCTCAGAGTCGCGCGCGATTTCGAACAGTTGCGTACAGTGCTCATAGCCGCCTTCGGTAGCAACGATTTCGATGCTTTCGAACTGCAACTCAAGCCCCAATCCGGCGATCAGGCAGTCCTCGCGGAAAATGAACTCAATTTTCACTGGACCAAGTTTCCTCATATGATCGCCATCTCCTCTCAGCCTTCTTGGAAGTTAAATCTCGACCTGGTCACCTCTTCCAACCAACGCCGTGGTTCTCTTGTCGTTTATCGCGTCTATGGCCCCCGCGATCTGCAACTCGATGTCAATTTGCTAACCTCCGATTTCCCGATGGTCTTGGCGGATTCCTTGGACCGGGTCCTTACCGCGCCCGCCATGCTTGTGCCGGTGGCGCAAGGCGATACCGCTTATATGGCTGCGCATCTTTAACTGACATTCATTCTTCCATCTGGCTCGAGTTTCAACCCGCCATTATTCAATCAAGTCCCTCCCGCCAACATCCCGCGTTTGGTGCTCCCTTCTGCCTGATCTCTGAGTTAATATGGTTGGCAATTATGGATCAGAGCGCTCGCCGACTGCCGGATCTGGCCCTGGCGGCTCCGAATCTGGTGGTTTCAAATCCCGATCCTTCGAATCACGACCGGCGCCGCCGTGTTCGTCAAAAACTTCACACTCCCGTCTACGCCAGTTTTAACGGTTCCCAATCCGGCCTCGTTGTCGATCTCAGCGAACTCATCGACCTCCACGAGGAAGGTTTTGCCGTTCAAACCAGCGAGCGCCTCGAAACCCATCGTGCCATCACTCTATGTCTCGATCTTCCCGAAACCAGAAGTTTCATCCATGGCACCGGCGAAGTGATTTGGAGCGATGACTCGGGCCGCGGAGGCGTCCGCTTTGCTCATCTCTCCCAAAGTTCCTCAAAAGCTCTCAAAGAGTGGCTCTTCGCCAACCTTCTCATCGGCTGTTCCAATCATGCAGCCCGATCCGAGCAACTCGCACGCCGCGAAGATGAGTACAAAGAGCTCGGATACCACCACATTGCGAATTCAGCCTCGGTCGAATTCGCAGATGTCTTGCACACAGATTCTTCGCGCTCAGAGCCTTCCCGCATCGATATATTGGGTTTGCAAAGTACCCGCGCCCCTCGTCCTAGCGCTGTCGTTTCCATTTCTGATCACACAGATCGCACTCCTCCAGTCGAAACCCTTCGCAGCGAAGTTCGTGAGATCCAAGGTGACATCGATGCCGTTTTGCAACTCATCACCGGGCGCGCCCTCACTCTGACCGGCGCCAGCGGCGCGGCCTTGGCCTGCCTCAATGGCGACATCATGATCTGTTGTGCCCGCGCCGGCGAACCAGCCCCGCCTCTCGGAGCGGCCGTCGATGTCTCCCATGGCCTGTCCGGTGAGTGCGTTCGCACCGGACGACTCGTCTCTTGTGAAGATGCCGAAAATGATCCGCGCCTCGATCCCGATGTTGGCCGCGCCTTGAACATCGCCTCCCTCATGGCCGTTCCCATCGTCTCCGATTTTCGAGTTGTCGGATTGCTCGAGATCTTTTCGCCAATTCCCCACTGTTTCACACAAGCCCACGGCAGAATTCTCGAACACCTCGTCGAAACGATTCCCACCGCCCTGATCGTCAGTTCGTCCCCGCAGGTTCATCAGCCAGTTCCAACCAATCCTCAGGCGCCGCACGACCTGTCACCTCCCGCCGTCCCGGAACCAGAGGCAACCGACACGTATTCACTGGATGACTTGCGCTCAGCTTTCCGCAATCCAGATACCGAAACCGGGAATCCTCTCCAACGCCAGGTTTTTGTGGCCGATTTTGCGGCACTCATCCAAGCCGAGGAAGCCGAATACCTCGTTGGGCCTGCGCACGATCCCGTTCCCGAACCCAATCCCAAAACTCGATCTCGTTTGGTTTATCGTGCTTTGATCGGGTTGGTGATCGCTGTCGTCGTGGTGGTCGTCGGCTACCTTCTCGGCCCTCTCATCGAAAAACACCGGCTCGCCGCATCGCCTTCTGGCGAGAGCTCTTTGATTCAAGCGGCCGAGGCCGCCTGGCATCCTGTCCCCGCGCATCCAAGCTTGCAACCGGCCTCGCTCCCGGAATTGCGCAAACTCGCCGATCAGGGAGACCCAGACGCTCAATGGCAGATGGGAGTGCGCTATCACAATGGCGAAGACGTCCCGCAGGATGAAGCTCAGGCGATGAGTTGGTTCGAACGTGCCGCCGATCAAGGCCAAGTCGACGCGCAGTCGCACCTCGGTGCCTACTACTGGGCTGGACGCGGTGTCCCGAAAGACGTCTACAAAGCTTATTTTTGGTCCGCCATAGCCACCGCCCAAGGCGACGAAATCAGCAAAGCTCGTCTCGAAGGCTTGGCCTCCCAGATGACCCGCCAGCAAGTCGCCGCCGCCCGTCAAGAAGCAGAAACCTGGATCCACACTCATAGCCAGCGCGGCAGATCCGAAGCGAACTGATCCCGTTCCATCGCGAGCGGTTTCTCTCCCGCTAATCCGCACCGGACAGACTTTTCTCCCGGTCGTAAAATAGAGATGTGGCCACCCTGCGCGACATCCTGAACCAAAACGTCCGCCCGGCCAATCCCACACTCTGCGAAACGCTCGATCGCAATCGCATCCGCTGCTACGCTTGCGGACATTGCTGCCCCATTCACGAAGGCCAATCTGGCGTCTGCAAAGTTCGCTTTAATCAAGGCGGCGCGCTCTACGTACCCTGGGGATACGTAGCCGGGGTGCAGTGTGATCCCATCGAGAAGAAGCCCTTCTTCCACGCTCATCCGGGATCCCTCGCCTACAGCTTCGGAATGCTCGGTTGTGATCTGCATTGCTCCTACTGCCAGAACTGGGTTACTTCGCAGGCGCTGCGCGATCCCAACGCGGTATCGCAACCGCTCGAGGCCGACCCCGACTTGCTCATCAAAGGTGCGCTGGCGCAAGGTGCCAAAGTTGTTGTCAGTACCTACAATGAACCGCTCATCACCGCCGAATGGGCCGTCGCTGTCTTCCAGAAGGCTCGCCAGGCAGGCCTTCTCACTGCTTTTGTTTCGAACGGCAATGGCACTCCGCAAGTACTCGAATATCTTCACCCCCATATCGATTTATATAAAGTCGATCTCAAGGGCTTCGACGATCATCACTATCGCCAACTCGGCGGACGTCTCCAGCCGATCCTCGATACTATTCGAAGTCTTCACAAAATGGGCATCTGGCTCGAGATCGTCACCTTGCTCATTCCCGGCTTTAACGACAGCGACGACGAACTGCGGAAGTTGACCGAGTTTCTTTCCGGCGTCTCGCCGGAAATCCCGTGGCACGTCACCGCCTTTCACCACGATTACAAAATGACTTCGCCAGCCGACACGCGCCCCGAAGATATGCAGCGCGCCGCCGCCATCGGACGCCAATCTGGCTTGCGCTACATCTACGCCGGCAATCTCCGCGGCCGTGTCGCCGGACTCGAAAATACTAGTTGCTACGAATGTGGAGAACTGCTCATCCAGCGCTTCGGATATTCGATCGAACAATACCGGCTGACTCCCCAAGGCAATTGCCCAGCCTGCGCCGCCGCCATCCCCGGTCGCTGGTCCAGAAAATTTGATGGTCAAATCGCTGCATCGCCCTTTCTGCCTCGCAAGGGCGCTCCATCGCTTAACATCCTCCCCTAATCGAACTCTGCATCTCGCCGAAGCCTGTCCCCATCCTGATAAAATCCCTTCGCACTTGCCGACAAAAACTCATGCGTACGACAAACCACTTCCTGATCGCATTGCTCTGCCTCCTCTCGTCGGGCTTGTCCTGCTCGCCCCGCGATTTCCTTTCCCGACGCCTTGCGGCCGACCTGATTTCCGCCTCCGACTTGTTCAAAACGCCTCAATTGTTCTGGCTCAAGACTGGCCTCGTTTCTAACAAAGATTTCAGCTCCCCTGACACCATGGTCCTCCAGCGTCGCGGCTGGATCATCGGCACCGAGCAACCGTGTCCTCCCAATCTCGACCCTCCTCCCTGCTGGGACGTCGTTCTCTCGCCCCTTGGAGTCGACATCATCCGTCCGCTGATCACCAAAGCGCTTCCTGACAATGGCCCCATCGGAATTCAGGTCGCGCGCCGCGAATTGATCGCCATCTCCGGAATCAGCAAGGCCGGCAACTTTGCCGACGTCGAATTTACTTGGCGATGGGTCTCGATCAATCCAGTCGGAGCGGCCCTATACGACGGTGGAGTCCACTACCGTTCCAACGTCGCCTTTCGCGGTTACGACGACGGATGGCGCGTCCTCGAACAAAGTGTCCCCAGCAACCAGCCGTTAGACGAAGCTCTCCGCAACGCGCAACCCACATCGCCATGACTTATGACGAACGAAAAAATCGTATGTCCCTGGGACGGCAAATTAAGACGCACGATAGATTCAGGAAATGGTCATCCGAGTTCAGCACCGATCCGCACCCCGCATCTTTGCTATATTCCTACCTGCTCTCTCAATGACAAAATCACGGAGACCCATGCACCGCTCAATTCTGTCTGTCATCCTACTGTCAACCTTGGCCTCGCTTCTCGCCAACGCTCAATCCGCTAAGCCGAAGCTCACTCTCGATGATTTTTTCAATTCCGTCAGCTTCTCATCGGCGAAAGTCTCTCCCGACGGCAACTCCGTCATCATCGAGGTCGAAAAGGCCGATTGGGACCAGCAAATCTTCCGCAAAGAACTTTGGCTCTACCGCGAAGCCTCCGCTGCGTCGCCAGAGAGTCTCATTCAACTCACTCAATCCGGCCACGATACCTCTCCGCAATGGTCGCCCGACGGTCGATGGATCGCCTTCCTCTCGGAACGCAAAGGGGGAGATTCGAAAGACGCCGATACAGGAGACGCCAAACTAAGAAGTGGAATGGCAAAGAGGCGGAAAGACGACGACAAGAGCAAAGACATCTCTCAACTCTTCCTGATTTCACCTCGTGGCGGCGAATCCTTCGCCATCACCTCCGGAGACGAAGAAGTTCACGCCTTTGCCTGGTCCGCCGACTCGAAGGCAATCTTCTTCGCCACTCGCCAGCCTTGGAACAAGCAACAAACCGACGACCACAAGAAAGAATGGAAAGACGTCGTTCGTTATCGCGGCGATGAGCGCGGCGACATAATCTTCCGTCTCAATCTCGACCTGGCCTTGGCGCACCACGCTGCGCTCGGCGCGGCAGAAATTCCCGACGCAGAAAAAGATTCCGGCGCCACCCCCGGGGCGGTCACCATCTCCCGCACCCCTCTCAAGGTCGATCAACTCAGCATCTCTCGCGACGGCGAGCACCTGGCCTTTTTGACTGCCTCCGTCTCCGAGCGCCAGGAAAAAGTGGAAGACGTCGATCTCTACCTCGTCACCATCAACGGCACCGACACCGAAACCGAAGCCGAAACCGCTCCCATCCGCCTCACGCGCAATGAAGCCGTCGAATTGGCTCTCGACTGGTCTTCCGACAACCACCATCTTTTCTTCCAGGTCAATTTAGGATCGGCCGAAGGGAAGTACGAAGACCCGCAACCTCGCCTCTACTCCATCGATATTGCATCCGACAAACATCAAATCCAACGCTGGTTTGCCGACTACCCGGGCGAAGTGGTCCACTACACTGTGCTCCCCGACAATTCGGTGCTCTGTGCCTGCCGCCTCGGCACCGAAGTTCAGTTCGTCTCCCAAGCGAACCCGAAATCCGCCATCGTCAAACGCGAAGGATGGCCCGGCACCTACGAATCTCCCAACTCCTCATTTCATGCCAGTCGCATCGCCTTCGCCTTCTCAACCAGTGTCCGTCCCACCGAAATCTATCTCGCCGATGGACCCGATAAACTCTCCCTGGCCCGCCCCATAACCTCTTTCAATAAACTCTTCACCGAGCGCGAACTGCCTCAGGCGAAACCCTATCGTTGGACCTCCGATGACGGCACGCCTGTCGAAGGGATGTTGATGTATCCGCCTGGCAAATTCGAGGCCAAGAATCTTCCCACCTTCGTCTTTATCCACGGAGGCCCGCAAGACGCCGACGGCAACCACTTCGAAGCCGATTGGTATCAATGGGATCGCCTTGCTGCCACCGCGGGCTGGCTCGTCTTCGAACCCAACTATCGCGGATCCACCGGCTACGGCGACAAGTTCGCTCTTCAAATCGTCCCCGAAATTGTCTCCCGTCCCGGCAAAGATATATTGACCGGCGTCGATGCGCTCGTGAAAGATGGAATCGCCGACCCCGACCATCTAGCCGTTGGCGGATACAGCTACGGCGGTTATATGACCAACTGGCTCATCACGCAGACCACGCGCTTTAAGGCCGCCGTCACCGGCGCCGGAGCCGTCGAACACGTCGCCAATTGGGGCAACGACGACACTACTTTCGACGATGCCTATTTTCTTGGAGGCCTGCCTTGGGAAACCGCCGATCGCTATCGCAGCGAAGGAGCGATCTACCAGATAAATAAGGTTCGCACTCCCACCCACATGGTTGCCGGAGCTGACGACGTTCGGGTTTCCGTCCTCGAAGACTACTTGCTCGATCGCGCTCTGCACGAACTGAATGTCCCCAGCGATCTGCTGATCTTTCCCGGCGAAGGCCACTCGCTCGCCAAGAATCCATGGCACGGCAAGATCAAAGTTCGCGAAGAGCTGAAATGGTTGCAGAAGTATGGCGGAGTGCCACCAACCAACTGACTCGATCAGCCAGCTCACGGTCAAAGGGAATGATCCGAAAAATTGCGGCCTCGGCTTACTGATGATCTCTGGGAATCGTTTCCTGCCAGGTCTTCGTCCTGATCTGCTGCCCGTCCTTCAAGAGTTCGCGCGTGTATTTGTAGTAAAAATTCTGGACGTCGCTAGTCAGAGTGAGATGGCCTCTCCAGATAAGAGTTTGTTGCTTCAATACCAGGGCGATCTCGGCCTCTGCCTGTACCGAGCTCGTTTCGGGATGGTTATCATCCGCTAAATAAGTGATAGCCTCGAGATCGGTCTCTTTTCCCCAGGGGTAGGTTTCCGCCGATTTTCCGCTCCAACTCACCTTCGTCTTTGCGTTGACTTCATCGCGCTCCGTCTTCCAATCGCCGGGCCAGGGAAATCCTTCGCCCTTGATGTCGGCTCGTTCTTCCGAAGGCTCCGGCGGTTCAAACTCAGGCGCCGCATACATAGACGGCGGCACTAACGGAAGCATCAATCGCGATCCGGTCGCTCCTCCCAGTTGCAGAGTGGTGGTCATTGCGTAGGGATTCGGCCATACCATAGGCCAAAGCGCGTTCGAAACCGATAGCCGGATGCGGTGCCCCTTCGGAAACGTCCAGGTGGCCAAGTGCATCTCGATATCGAGAGCGTAAGTCTGATTAGGTACGAGATCCTTCGGATCGCTCGGATTCTCGCGTTGCGCGCCGTTCAATCCCGCTCCCGCCACTTGTGTCACGGTGCCATCCGGCGCAACATCCAGCAGGCGCGCAAACCAATCGGCCAGCGGAGCCGAAGAACTCGCCTGCAGCAGCGCGTGCGGCCGCCCCAAAATCGTCAGATCCGTCTTCAAAGGAGTGGAATCATAAGTCAGGCTAAAGGCGTCGACCGGACGTTGGTCCGTCAGCAACTCTCCCCACCAGAATCCCGCTTCCACCCCGATGCTCGGAACATACCGCAGTTCGTGGACCGCGGGTTTCGCCGGTTCGGTCGAAAGCACATGAGCGTCGTACAGATAGAGTGTCGTGTTCGATACATTTCTTGGAGGCCATCCGACTTCGCCTCTCCATTTTCCCGGCACAGTCTTTAAGTTAACGTCAGGCGCATGCCAGTCCTGCATATAGATCGACAGCGGCGGTCCGTCCATGATTCCGGTATTGTGGTTCTTTAGCCAGTAATCCCACCACCGCAGAGCTTGGTCTCTCCATTCAATCTGTGGCCCCGGCTCCGCGTCATTCGGAAAGGTATGGTTCCAAGGACCAATGATCGCCTTCACTGGAGCCTTTACTTGCGCCAGCATCCGCGGAATGGAATCCCGATACCCATCCAGTAGTCCGCCGATCAGAAAGCACGGAATCTTGATTTCGCTAAGCGGGCGCTCAGGAGCTGTCCAGAACGGTCCATCGCGCTGATGCTTGAAATATTCCAGCGACCACGGCTCCGATTCGAACCGCGGACCAAGCACTTTCTCGTCCAACGTGTAGTCAGGAGCTCCCGGCATCGACGGAGCCAGATCCATGTTGAGCTCGAATTCGTCAAAGTGCATGAGCCCGTCGATGTAATGTATGTCGTCGTGGAAGAGTTGCTCCGTGGCATCCACAGCCAGAATCGTTTTCAACGCGGGCGGATGTCGCATCGCCATCTGGATCGAGTTGAACCCTCCCCACGAGATGCCGAACATTCCCACTTTGCCGGTCGACCATGGTTGCGCCGCCAGCCACGCGATCACCTGCTCGCCGTCGAGTTGCTCTCTCTCAGAATATTCGCGATCTGTCGGCGTTCCTTCGCTCGTGCCGAATCCTCTTATGTCTACCCGCACGCTGACATATCCATGTGCCGCAAACCATTTGTGCACGGGATAATCGCGCGCTGCGGTCGCGTCATCTTTGCGGTAGGGAAGGTACTCCAGCAGAGCAGGGAACTTCTCGTCAGCCTTCAACGCATCCGGCATATATAGCGTCGCCGACAGCCGGACTCCGTCCGTCATCGGGATCCACTCCTGCACCATACGGACAGTGTGCAGCGCCGCCGTCGCCTTCGATGCGGCGGCAACTTTGGAAGAAAATGCCAAAAACGCTACCACTAGCAAAAGAACCTTCAACGTGCGTTCGCTTGCCTTAGGAGGCGAGCCGGTCCGTCCCCACGCGAACAAATCAAGACGCGATATCATGGATGCCGCAAATCATAACACCTTCGCCAACTCCACTTCCCGTTCGCTGTGGCGATGCTTGACAGCTTCTGACTATCTTCTTATTGTTGCTTTCCGATACGTTGGGCATTTCCTATGAATATTGTGAAGGCAACAAATAAATATGAGCAGTGGCTCAGCTCCCACGTTCGCATCGTGGAGCCCGACCTGCGATTCAAGCACGAGCAAATGGCGGCCGCTCTCTTCCCGTTTTTCCGCGCCACGTTTTATCGCTGGCTTCAGCTCTGGCCCGAAAGCTGTGCCGATCTTGATCGTGTGCCGCACATTCTCTCAGTTGGCGATTTGCACGTAGAAAATTTCGGCACCTGGCGCGACACCGATGGCCGTCTCGTGTGGGGCATCAACGACTTTGACGAAGCCTGTCTCTTCCCCTACACCATGGATCTCGTTCGTCTCGCCACCAGCGCCCTTCTCGCTGCGCGCGAAGAGCGTCTGACCATGAAAGCCAAAGAGTCCTCGGCTGCCATTTTGGAAGGCTATGAGCGAGGCATGCAAGACGGCGGTCGTCCCTTTGTATTAGAGGAAGAGCACGCCTGGTTGCGGGCCATCGCGGAAAGCAAGCTTCGCGACCCCGTTCTCTTCTGGCAAAAAATGGACCGTCTCCCCACCGTCCGCGCCGAAATCCCCGAGAGTGCCCGTGAGGCCCTCGAACACTTGCTTCCCCAACCCGGCATTCGCTATCGCCTGGCCCGCCGCAGGGCCGGTCTCGGAAGCCTCGGCCGCGTGCGACTGGTCGCGATCGCCGACTGGAAGGGTGGCCGCGTCGCCCGTGAGACCAAGGCCCTCACCGCGTCCGCATTGCAATGGCTGTATCCGCAGCAAACGCCCTCGGAAATCCTTTATGGTGCCATCCTCAAGCGAGCCGTCCGCTGCCCCGATCCCTACGTCCAACTCCGGGGCCACTGGATCGTTCGCCGCTTGTCCCCGCACTGCTCCCGCATCGAACTCGAGACGCTCGGAACCAGCCGAGGCGAATGTCGCCTGCTCGAAGCGATGGGACGTGAAACTGCCAACGTCCACGTCGGCACTGAAGAAAAACGTCGCTCCATCCTCAAAGACCTGCGCAAGCGAAAAGGAAACTGGCTCCTCGCTGCCGCCACTTCAATGGCCGATGCTGCCCAAAAAGACTGGCGTGTGTGGAGAGAGCGCCGGCAGAATTAAGGCTCTGCCGGCGCTTTATTGGAGGGATAGTCCATACGTGGGTTCGGGTTCAAAAAGGCGGAACTCGAGAGCTTGCGGTTTACTGTGAACTCCTATGCGCAGGATCGCGTCCAGAATGCACTCCAACGACTCCGGAGACCCGGACCACACCCGCGAAAACGATTCGCGATGCACCGCCAGTTCCCCGAGCAATCGTCCTACCTCTATCGGACCCAGATCGAAGTCGGCTAGACTCGGATCGCTACCGATCCGCATCGGAACTGTTTGGGATGGCGGCAAACGAAGACTCGCTTGCGTGAGCCAATGCGCGATAAGCCTCTTCAGATGGTCTCGGCAACACACACTCTTGATGTCTTTTTGTGCCGCCAGCGAAGAGTGCCATGACAGTATCTTCAGCCGGTCCAGCCACCGGTTCTCCACCACCAGAAACCATCCGGCATGGCGAATGGTGTCCAGTCCGCAGACCGAGCAAGGGAATCTCTTCGTGATCGTGTAATTCATTATCCCTCCACGAGTTTCGTCAAACTCTCGCGGCAACGGTAGACAGTCTCGTCGTCTCGTAGTTGGGCAGCGGCACCGTTAGCATGCCTCGATTCGGGTCGAAACGCAGCGTGAAGTGGGATGAGCAGGCGTCGCACAGCCAAAAATGCTCACGCCGTCGCAGTTTCCGCCGGGTTCCATCAAACGCAAGGTTGAGATCGGAATCGCAGGTCTCTGCCAGAAACAGCTTTCCTTCGCGTAACGAAAGAAAAGGAACTGTACAGGTGGGGTTGGCGCATTTGTGCAGCATCGTGCTTAGTCCCTTCTTCTCGTCTTTTCGGTCAGAGAGATTCCATGCACATTGCACGCCAGAGACCAAGGCTCAATAAGAAGAACTTAACGAACATCCTCGATGTTACTTTAACTTACCCCACTTTTGCCTACCCGCTTTCGTCACAGGAGAAACCTCCGCGACGTGTCACAGTCGCGTGCGACGGATCGCCGTCGTCACCGCAACCATCCTGTCTGTGACCCCCGTCACGCCATTGCGGGTTGAAAACTTATTGTTTCTAGCTCGGTATCTCCCTCAAGGGACGGTGCCCCCTCTCCAGCGTCGTCTCCCCATGATGCCCGCCGACAAAATCCTTAATGAACAATCAACGACGACGCCGCAACCACAACCCCGGCAATAGCCATCAGCAAGCCTAAATGCCAGTAGATCCGCCGCCCCGATAGCAATGTGATCGACGTTACCACTAACGCAATCTCGAGGAACACCTCCCCTAAGTCGAAGCGGTCCGCTTTGCGCCGCGTCAGGTCCGTCTCTTTCTCCGTTTCATGTGCCTTGGCGTCCAGTTCCTTCTGGTCGTCCTTGTACCGGTCGGCCTCACCACGATACTTTTCGTGCAGCTTCGTTGCTGCCTCCGCATCCTTTGTCGCAATGATCGTCGTCAAGTCCGCGAACAATTCATCGTTGTGCCGCCGTATATTTTTCGCCTGGTAATATGCCCACTCGTCCGTGACCTTATTCTGCAGGATGATCTCTTCCGTATGCGTCCGATGTCCCAGCAGCGACACGGTCGCTACCAACACCGCCAGCACCGCCATCGTCAACGTCACCGGCGCCAGATCCGGATGCTCGCGCGCATGCTCGGCATGCTCATGTAACTCATTCAATTCTTCGGACATGGTCTCTCCTGTGAAATCACAACATCTGCTTGCATTTTCTAGACGGTGGTCCTGCTCTTTCTGACAACTGAGAACTGACAACTCAACCCTATTCTCCCATCACTTTAATAATCACGCGTTTGTCCCTTTGCCCGTCAAACTCAGCATAAAAGATTTGCTGCCATGGTCCAAAGTCCAGCCTTCCCTTCGTCACCGGAACAATAACCTCATGATGGATAATCAGCGATTTCAGGTGCGAGTCGCCATTGTCCTCGCCCGTCTGATGATGTTTGTAATCCGCCCGAAACGGAGCCAGTGTCTCCAGCCACTGATCAATGTCTTCGATCAGCCCGCTCTCGTTGTCGTTGACGTAAACTCCAGCCGTGATGTGCATCGCTGAGACCAGAACCATCCCATCCTTGATCCCGGATTTCTTCAGCGCGCTCTCCACCTGCGGCGTCAGATGAACATAAGCCCGTTTCGTTTTCGTGTGCAGGGTCAGGTATTCCGTGTGGAATTTCATGACTCTATCTTAAACGGGCAATCGGAAAGGGTGGGCCGTCCTATCGCGAAGCGAAGCGCGGGATGTGCGAGGCGAAGGGCACGATCCATTGAATCTCTTTTTCTTACCGCATCGACTCTTCAATTTCTGAAATCCACTCCGGACGCTTCAACACTTCCCGCGGCTTCGGCCCATCCGCGGCCCCCACAATGCCGTCTCGCTCCATCAGGTCGATCAGGTGTGCTGCCCGTCCGTAGCCGATCCGCAACCGCCTTTGCAGCAGGGAAGTCGAAGCCTTCCCGAACTCAATCACCAGTCGCACCGCGTCATTAAACAGCGGATCATTATCGTCCGCCGAAACTCCGCCCGAATCATCCCCATCCGCCGACGATCCCTCGCGCTCTTCCTTCGGCGTCTCCAGGAACTTCTCCTGATACTGCGCCTGCCCTTGCGCCTTCCAGAATTCCACCACGGCAGCGATTTCCTTCTCCGTAACGTATGGCGCGTGCAATCGGTGAACCCGCGCCGATCCCGACGGCAGATAAAGCATGTCGCCTTTACCAAGCAGGGATTCCGCGCCATTCGCATCAAGAATGGTCCGCGAATCCACCTTCGTCGCCACGCGGAACGACACCCGCGCCGGGAAGTTCGCCTTAATCAATCCCGTAATCACATCCACCGAAGGCCTCTGGGTCGCTAATACCAAATGAATCCCAACCGCGCGCGCCATCTGCGCCAGTCGCGTAATCGATTCTTCTACGTTATTTCCATCGAGCATCATCAAATCGGCCAATTCGTCAATGATGATGACGATCTTGGGAATCGGCCCATCTTCCGGATTCGTCTGCTCGCTGAACAGGCTCGGCGTATCATCAAACAGCCGGTTGTAACTGTCAATATTGCGTACACCCTTCGCCGCCAGCAGCTTCAGCCGCCGTTCCATCTCCCGTACGGCGTTTCGCAACGCGTTTGCGGCCAGCTTCGGCTCGGTAATGATCGGTGTGTAAAGGTGCGGCACGCCCTCGTAATTCCCCAACTCCAACCGCTTCGGATCCACCAGCACGAGCCGCACTTCGTCGGGCGTCGACTTGTACAGAATCGACATGATCATCGAATTGACCGCGACGCTCTTGCCCGTACCCGTCGATCCCGCGATTAGCAGGTGCGGCATGCTCGCCAGATCCGCAGCCGCAATCCGGCCGTTGATATCCTTGCCCATCGCAATCGTCAGCTTCGATTTCGACCCCAGAAATTCCTGCGACTCGATGTTCTCGCGCAGCCAGATAATCTCCCGCTCGCGATTCGGAACCTGAATTCCGACCGTGCTCTTGCCCGGCATCCGTTCCACGAGAATGCTCTCGGCCCGCAACGCTAAACAAAGGTCGTCCGTCAGCCCGATAATCCGGCTATATTTGATTCCCGCTTCCGGCTTGAATTCGAACGTCGTCACCACCGGCCCAGGATTGATCTGCGTCACTTGCCCGTGGACTTCGAACTCCGCATACTTCGCCGTCAGAACCTGTGCCACTACCTTGAGTTCTTCTTCATGCACCGCCTGCTGTTCATCCGGACGATGTAACAAACTCGAGGGCGGAAGTTTGTAACTTCCCGCGATCTTCGGCAGAGTCGTCTTCGGCTTGTGCTCTGAATCCGCTCGGTCCGTGACTTCAATCCCCGAACCGGACGCCGCGGCCTCCACCGGCCCACCGGCGTCATCCTTTGCATGCTCCTCCGCCATCATCCGTTCAATGCCGGTTCTCGGAGCCCCCGGCGCCGTTTGCTGCGCCGGGTTTTGTGCTTCCGCATACGAACCATCTTGTCGTGCCAAAGTCGGACGCTGCGTCTCAGCCCGTTGTGCGGCCGGACGCGCCACCAGTTGCGTCGTGACTACCGGCTTTTCGGCGCGGCGCTTCTCCAGTTCTTTCTGCTGACGCCGGCGCTCGCGCTCAATCTGCCAGTCTTGCAAACGCTCTTTAAGCGCCACCACGAAGGCAAACCGCGTTGGCATCCACAGTTCAATCGCCGAAAACGAGAAAGCAGTGGTCAGGTAGAGCGCGACCGCCAAAACCGTTGTGCAGACGATATAAGCGCCTGCAACGTTCAGGTAACGGATCAAGACGTCGCCGACGATTCGTCCCGCCAACCCTTCAATCGGGATCGAGCCCATCCAGTGAAAATGTCCCGGCAGAATCGCCAGCAAGGCCGGCACAAACATCAGAAGCCAGATTCCGCCCAGTGTCTTCGCGATCGGAGCCTGCACCGCTCGAGACCGGAACCACCGTGCCCCCAACATCATCATGAAAACCGGAAACAGAAACGATCCCACCCCCCAGAATTGCAGCACGACATCCGAGAGATACGCGCCGAGGATACCGATCCAATTCCGGGCGGCATGCGAACCAGTGAGGATTGACGCGCTATTCAGCGATGGATCGAGTGGAGAATAGGAGGCAAGTGCGAGAAAAAGGAGGAGCGCGGAGACGCACAACAGGAATCCGACGAGCTCATTCAGACGCCGGTTCTTGGTGGGCGTGAAAATCTTCGAGAAAAATGTCATGTGGCAAGCGACGCCGTCGCCGGGGCGAGATTTGCCCGACAAAGTCGTTACATGGCCAGAGCTTGATAATTATGACAAGAACCCGCGATTCCTACAATGCGGGAAAAAGGACAGGGTGGCGAGTTGGGTTCCCACCAATACGTCTTCACCGTTCCAGTATTTCCTTGTACGCGTTCAGCGCCACTTTCTTCGGCTGGCCCGGCAAAATCGCATCCATACTCCGAGTCGTGTTCCCGCCGATCGCGAATTGGATGATAGGAATCATGCCGTTGCCAAAATCGGCAAAAACCGGAAGTACCATCCCAAAATGTTCGTCAACTTCGCTCTGGGTCACCGTCATATGCAACTTCACTTTGCCAGTTTCCCCCGGAGACAGTTGGTACTCGAAGTGGTATCGCGGCACTTGCGTCCCATAGACCCACTCGCCGAAGAACCAGTCCAGCCGCCCGTTCCGTTGCAGATCCATTTCTTTCGTCATGTGCTTTTCGGCGATTGCTTTAAAAGATTCGGTCGTCGCCGCCTTATCGTGGTGGCTTTCCACAAAGTCATGCATCATCGCGATAAACGCCTTGTCCTGATCTTCATTGGAGTACATCATCGAGCGCAGCATCTCCAGCACGTACGCTCCTTTCGGATAGACCACGTTCTGATAGGCGCTTTCGCTCTTCGGAGAATTCAGCCGTTCTCCCATCCAAATCGGTCCCGAATCGTTGGGAGCATTCCCGAAATTATTCTTCTCCAGAATTCGCTTCTGGAGCCTCTCCCAGAAGTCGATATAGTCTTTCCGCCAGTCTTTCCCCACCGCCTGCTGCAGAAACAGTGCTGCCGAAAACTCCGCAAACCCCTCCGACAGCCACTGATCGTGATACGATGCCCATCCCACCGAATGTCCCCACCACTGGTGCGCCACTTCATGCGGCGTTACTTCCTGCACAAAGCCAGTCAAAGTTCTACTGATATGTCCCATCAACAGCCATCGCTGCGTGGAATCCATGTACGCCGATATCGGAAGGTAGACGAGATTCGGCCACGACTGCCCAAAATTAAAGTTCGGCTGTTCCGTGATGTAGATATCCTCATATGGACTCCTGCCGAAGTAATAGGTGCACAACTGCATCTGTGCCCGCGTCTGTTCGAGTGCATACTTCGTCATCGCCCCCGGAGCCATCGACTGTAGGAATGCCCCTTCTTTGGCATGCATCAGCGAGTTTGGCAATTCCGTCAGATAGTATCCCGAGAGCTTGTATCCCGTTTTCTCGTCGGTCAGCTCGACCTTCCGATAATCACCGTAATTAAATCCAGCGACCGCCACGGGAATCGGAGTAACCCAGTGCGTAACCGCGAAACCCTGCTCGGTCGATTCTGATTGCAGTTTTCCCACACTCACGACTTTGTAATTATGCGGAACTTTGTAAGTAAGGTCATACAGCGCATGCTCTCCAAAACCGTTCAAATTGGGATACCAGGAACTTCGCGCACTGACATAAAAACTTCCTTCACCAGCCTGTTCCAGAACCTTGTCGCCCGTGTATTCGACCGTAATCGAATGTTCTTTTCCCGCCTCGGGCGCTTGCGGAAGAATTGCATAAAACGATCCATCCTCCTTGCGGCTCTCCTGGATCCAGTACAGCGCCTGGCCTTGCTCGTCCGCGACTCGCGCCACCCGTAAGTTTGGCAGCAAGCCGAATTTAAGAACCCTCTCTCCGGCGACGATAGGCTCAAAGGTGATGGTCGCCGTCCCAAACAAGTGATCGTTCTTTGCGATGACGGTCTCAATCTTGTAACGAACGGTGGCAAACAACCGCCGGTCCTCAGCAGAATTTGCCGTCCGGTTCACATACTCCGACTTGAGATGAGCCAGATACCACACCCCATCGTCCATCCCTCCAGGATCGTAATTAATCAGCGCGACCTCCTCCGGAGAGTCAAGCTGCGGCAGTGCTCCCACGTGCGCTCGCACGAAGAAACGCAGATCCTTCCGCTTTTTCCCGCGAATGTAAGCATTGAAAAATGGCGGATGCCCCGGGTTATAAAGCGCCGCCAGCAGGTCGGCATCCACGTTGTCCATGGTTTCGCCTTGGAGCAGATACTGCGTGAACCCCAGTGGCTCCCGCCTTTCTCGCATCCGCTCTCTCCATTTGCTGAGAGCCACAGCTGGTTCCGTCGATGTGCTGACCTTCGCTCCTAACCCCGGAACGAACTTTGCCCAAGCCTCTCGCGTGAATCGAAACACCACTTCGGTAAAATCTTCACCGAATTCCGCGGAACCCGTGCGTCGTTCGAGTTCTTTCGCGTCCATGTGCATCACGGGTTTGAGAGTGAAGTGCCCCTCGCCGACAAAGATCGCGCCCGTCTCGATCCCATCCACGGGATTGATAACCGTGAGCGTCCCTTTCACAAATTGAAACGTCCCCACGTCCCACGGCAAGGTGAAGTTGTCGATCTGATACGTTTGCCCGGCTCCGACACCACGCAACTGCCTGTAGAGAGGATCCGAATTATCGAACGCGAGATTCTTCCCCGCCACATTGACGCTCACCTGCTGCCGCGTTATCGCCAGCGTCAGCTGTAACTGAACTGCGCCCTTCAAATCCACCGTCTTAGTGAGCGTCTCAAAGCCATCGCGAATTACTTGCACCGAATATGTCCCGGCCTTCAGATCAGGGGACGCAAAC
>Ga0182016_10000322_pt1 | contig 59787 bp, 53 predicted proteins | sample 712S2MmetaG_FD_120491 | JGI IMG/M metagenome (GOLD analysis project Ga0182016, IMG submission 120491) | Permafrost microbial communities from Stordalen Mire, Sweden - 712S2M metaG | ecosystem: Environmental > Terrestrial > Soil > Wetlands > Permafrost | place: Sweden: Stordalen | collected...
CCGGTGCGGGTGCGGAAGAGGTAGCCGGTGACGCCGATGTGGTCGCCGAGGTCGAGCAGCTTGTAGAGCGCAAAGCCCTGGTCGCCGACGGCGTCGAGGCGGACGTAGATCTGGAGCCGTTCGCCCTGCTGCTGGAGGGTGGCGAAACCGGCCTTGCCCTGGGCGCGGATGGCCATGATGCGGCCGGCGACGGCGACGGTGACGCGGTTGGCTTCAAGGGACTCGGCGGTCGCTTCTCCCCACTGCGCGCGGACCGCGGGCACGGTGTGCGACGAGGGGAACTGGTTGGGATACGCGGCCTGCCCCAGCTTCTCGATTTCTTTCAGTTTTTCCTGGCGCAGATTGAAAAGATTGCGCTCAAATTCGGAATCGAACACGGTTATTCCTTCCACCAAACTGGCCGATGCTCAAAAGGGAAGTATACCTGCTTGCCGCTTGGCGCTGTATGCTTTGACAGGAGCTCCGATGCCGTTCAATCGTCCCATTCCGGAATCGAAGCAGCGCGGCAAGCTGTCGGGGGGGATTGCGGCGTGGGCGCAGGCGGAAAAGATGATGCAGATCGCTCTCATACTGCCCTGCGCGGCATTTATCGGTTGGCTGGGCGGCGCGTGGATTGGCAGCCGTCTGCACCAGCCCTGGATAGGCCTGGTCGGCATCGTCTTTGGCGGCGTCTCGGGGCTGGTTTACGTGGTCCGGATGGCCGTGGCCGCGGGAAATGCTCCTGAGAGCGGTGACGAAAGCGAAAAGCCGGGGGGCAAGGGCAGCGCCGGAAACGAATCATGACGGAAGAGACCCACCCTCTGGCGGTGCTGACCGACGCGGGCCTTGAAGCGCTGCTTCAACGTGCGTTCCGTATCACATTGATTCTGGGGCTTATTGCTGCGCTGGTGCTATGGATAGCTTCGGGCTGGCGGAATGCCGCGATGCTGGCTACGGGAACCGCGATTTCAGCCGCCAGCATTTTGGAGTGGCAGCGGCTGGTTCGGCTCATCAATGCCAAAATGGACCTGAAGCAGACGCCGCGGGGCGCGCTGGCGGCCGCAGTGTTTTTTGTGCTGCGGCTCCTGGTCTTTGGGGGGGCCATTTATGGTAGCCTGAAGTGTTTCCAGGGTTCGGTTGTGGCGCTTCTTTTCGGCCTTGGCCTGGCAATTCTGGCCATGGTCTGGGAGGCAATTCGCCTGCTTCGAAGCTGAGCTTCACGAATGTTTTTTGGCCCGATTCCGATCGGAAACAGAAAGACTTAAGCTTAAATGCCGGAACTTTTTGGATTGACTCACCTGGTGAACGTGCTGTTGTCGGGCCTGGAGGTGAAGCTCTATGGCTTGATCGGCATTGGCGCGGCGGATGCGGCGCTCAGAGCCGAAAAAGTAAACGGGGCGCTGGCGCTCGAACTGCTGGTCGCGGCCGGCCTGGTGGCATTTTTCGTGATCGTGCGCATGACGCTGTCAGTGGAGAAACCGAATCCGGCTCAGCAGGTTGCGGAGATGATCCACGAGAGTGTGGGCGACCTGTCTGACCAGATTATCGGCCACGGCTACGAGCGTTTCCAAGCCTTCGTCACCTGCGTTGTTCTGTTCATTTTGATCAATAACTTGCTGGGGCTGATTCCCGGCGTGGTCACACCGACCAGCGTTCCTGAGGTTCCGCTGGGGATCGCGGTGCTGACTTTTCTCTATTACAACTTTCACGGGGTTCGGGTGCAGGGTCCGGTGGGCTATCTGAAGCATTTTGCGGGTCCGCTATGGTGGCTTGCGCCGCTCATGTTCCCGATTGAGGTTGTTTCGCACCTGGCGCGCATGATGTCGCTCACCATCCGGCTTTACGCCAATATGTTTGCCAGCGATCTGCTGACGCTGGTTTGGTTTTCGATCATTCCGCTGGCTGTGCCATCGATCTTTCTCGGCCTGCATTTTGCGGTTTCGGTCATTCAGGCGTTTGTCTTCATGCTGCTGACGATGATTTATCTGTCGATGGCAACGGCGCAGGAGCATTAGAGGCGAATTGAAGGTGTATTGAGTCGATTGGGGGGAGAAACGCAGGTCCCCTTTGGCTTCGCTCAGGGCAGGCTTTCGACTGCGTTCGGCGCAAAAGGCGCGCCAAACTCCGCTCAGGATGACGGAGGATAGAGATTCCGCCGGAGGAGCTTCCGCTCTGGATAAACGGTAGGGCCGCAAGCGTGAGGGGGCCAGCACGGTGAGCCTCAACCACCCACTGGCGGCCAATTTTTCGGGAAGCAGGAGAAATATGCGCAAGCTTCAATACGTGTTCATGGCTTTGGCGGCACTTTGTTTTGCCGTTCCGGCCTTTGCAGACGGCGGCACAGCGTCCGCGAGTCTGGTACCGATCGGCGCCGGCCTCGCAATGGGCCTGGCCGCCGGCCTCTGCGGTTTGGGACAGGGCCGGGCAGTTGCCTCGGCTACCGAAGCCCTGGCCCGCAACCCCGGAACCCGTCCCGGCATCATGCTGTTCCTGGTGCTTGGCCTGGCCTTCATTGAGTCCCTCACCCTGTTCACCATGGTCATTGTTTTCGCCAAGATGTAATTGCAGTTCAGAAGCGCAAGAGCGGTCCCGCACAACCGATGCGGGACCGCTGTGCTTTGTGCTTTGAAACCTAACGTCCGCCGGGAACCGAGCCGCCGGAGCGCATTTTTTGAATGGCTTGCGCATAGCTCAATCCGGCCGGGACGGGCGCAAACCGGGTTTCTTCCTCGGTGGTATCGAAGACCTTTGTCCAGAACAGGACGCGCGCGGTGATTGCCATCTGGAAGTGCACGGCCCGCCACTGACCGGCGCCCACATTGGCCTGTTCGATCACGATCCAGCCGCCCTTGTTCAGCCGTCCCAGAAATCCCCAGCCAACCTCTTCATCCCGCTGCAAATGGCCCTCCAGGCGCACGACGTGCCCATGGGCCGCATCGATCCAGATCTGGCCGTACATGGCAATCAAGACCTGCGTTTCCAGGTTGGGAGGGGTGAAATCCGGATTGGGTTTGAAGGTGAATCTTTCCACTTTTCCGGTGGGCCCGTCGGCAGAGCCGGCATATTGGTAGAGGAATGCAGTGGGCAACGCGCGCAGGATCATGAGGGCGCGCTCCATGTCGGTGTCCTCACTTTTCTTGCGATGGCGCTGCAGTTCCGGGTCCTCAAGCAGGGCATCGAGGCGCGCCTGTTCCTTCTGTTCATCGACCGGGCTCAGGGGCCGGTCGTTGATTGAGATGAGCCGCGCTACGGAGCCGTCTCTGGTTTCGCAGATTTCCTTGGTAGAGGTGAGGCGCGGGCTGGTTTTGTGGAGCAGGTAGCGCATGGGATGCGCGGAGTCCTGAGCCGACTGCAACTCAGTGGCAAGAACGCGCTTGAGGAGGGCCTGTTGCTGAGCGGCCGAGGAGGAATCCGGCATGTGCGCGGCGGGCTGGCCTAAAGACGTGAGGGCGCCGGAAAGCAGGCAAAAGAGCGGAATCAGCAAATGCGCGGGGGAGCGCTCAGCGAGCATCGGCCACCTTTCCCAAATGTCACGGTCCCTTTCCCTTATTAGACAATAACGCCTGCGCATGGGATGCGCCTCGCTGCGCGCGAAGCAGCAAGGCCTCCGGGTAGCTGTTATAGTGCGGGCAGGGCCTGTTGCGGGCTTTTGGAAGGGACAAGATCATGCCAGTGGAGAATACCCCCGCGCGCATCGGCAAGAGCGTAGTGATTTGCGGGGAAGTGAAGGGAAGCGAGGACTTGATTGTGGATGGGCGCGTCGAAGGGACGGTCAGCCTGTCGGAAAGCCGTCTGACGATTGGACCGAGTGCCCATGTGGCGGCGGACCTTTCGGCCAAGGACGTGCTGATTCAGGGCCATGTTCAGGGCAACGTGGTAGCCAGCGGGCGCGTGGAACTGCGCGCGGGGTGCACCATGGAGGGCGACATTCGGGCTCTGCGGCTGGCGGTGGAAGACAACGCGGTATTCCGCGGCAAAGTGGATCTGACCCAGGCCGCGGCCAAGGGGCCCGATGGCGCCAACGCGCCCCCCGCGGGCGGCATTTTCTAGGGAGAATGCCGCGCGCCGGGCTCAAGTTTATTCACTGGTCCGTGCGAGAGGAATTCAGGTGTGGAATTGGTTCGACAAGAAGCAGGGCGGAAGTTCCATCGCTGCCGGTCCCAGCGGCCCCAGGGTGCCGCGCCACTCGGGCGGCTGGGCCGCGCTGCGCAAGCGCCTGCAGGCTGAACCGGGGCTGCGCACGATCGATGTGGGTTTCACTTCGCCGGCCAATATCAACTTCCTTACCGAACTCGGCCATAGCGTCTTTCTGTCCGACCTGGTCCACGATGCGTGCGCAGAGAACTGGCAGGCAGGGACGGACGAGGATGGCAAACCCATCTGGAATATCGACGGTTTTCTCAAGCAGTCTCTCGACTTTGCCGGACGCACATTCGACGTGGTGCTGTTGTGGACGGCGCTCGACTACCTGCCTGAGCCGTTTTTGGCGCCGGTGGTCGCGCACCTGTTTTCAGCCATGAATCCGGGCGGCGACGTACTGGCCTTTTTTCACACCCGCATGCAGGGTGAGGAGACGGTGCACTGCCGCTTCCACGTTACCGCGTCGGACGACGTGGAAGTGCAGTTGGCCGAACCGTTTCCCATCCAGCGGGTATTCACCAACCGGAGCATCGAGCGGCTTTTTGCGGGGTGGCCGGGTCACCGGCAGTTCCTGGCGAAAGACAGCGTCTCTGAAGTGATCATGACGCGCTAGAGCCTGCGAGCGGCAGCCAGGCGGTAGTTCTCAGAGAGGCATTCGCGGGGGCATGACCGCAGCAGGCCGGCAAGAGGAGAAGCGAATGAGCGAAACAAAGGCCGGGAGCGAATCGAAAGCAACACGAATCACCTGGCTGGGGCATGCCACGGTGCTGATCGAGACCCCCGCGGGCACAAACATACTCATCGATCCATTCATTGCGCAGAATCCTAAATATCCGAAGGATTTTACGCTGCCTTCCAAAATACACAGCATCCTGCTCACCCATGGCCACTTCGACCATATTGCCGACGTGGTGGCAACGGCTAACCTGTACGGGTCGATGGTGGTGGCGATCCATGAACTGGCGGCCTATGTTGCGGACAAGGGGGTGGCCAATACGATCGGCATGAACCTCGGAGGCACGGTGGAACTGGACGGTGCAACGGCGACGATGGTGGAAGCCAAACACTCCTCGGGCGCGCAGGATGAGCAGGGAACCCATTACGTGGGAGTGGCGGCGGGATTTGTGCTGTCGGTGGCCGGAGGGCCGGTTGTTTACCACGCGGGCGACACGGCTGTCTTCGGCGACATGCAACTGATTCGGGAGTTGTATCACCCCACGGTAGCGATGCTGCCCATCGGCGGCCACTACACGATGGGGCCGAAGGAGGCTGCGATGGCCAGCCGCTTTCTGACGCCGGAAGTGATTCTTCCGCTTCACTTCGGCACATTTCCGCCGCTGAAGGGTACGCCGGATGAACTGGCTTCGCTGGTTGGCGCGGGTGTCAAAGTGGTGCGCTGGTCGCCGGGGGAGTCGTTCTTGATAGAGGTGGAATCTGAGGGGTGAAGCTGGGGGTTACTGATCGCGGGTCTGCTTGACGGCGCGTGGGGGTGTGGTGACATCGGTGTAGGCGGGAGTTTCCTGACTGCCGAGGCGTGGGGCGGAAGGGGATTCCGACGCAGCTCTACAGTTTCGGAGGTCGCGCAGAATCTCAGCTTTTTCGCGGGCGTATTGCCCGGCCAGGCGAGTGAGGGCATAGGTGATGATGTCGCTGTGGTGCAGTTCCGAGGCTGTTGGATCGCGGCGCATGTTGAGCCAGAGCCGGTGCACCAACTGCACGTCGTCCGGGCTCAGGGCGGGAGCATGGGGTCCGATGAAGAAGACCTTGACCTCGCCTTGCGGGCCGATGACATAGAAGTTGAACTGGCGCTTGGGCTCGGGCAGCGCCTCCCAGGCCTGCCCCATGTGAAATGCCTGTTCCTCGGCGGTCATGGAACTGGAGAGTCCGGCGACGACTGAGTCCACTTCCAGCGAATTGGCGCCCTGCACGAGCGCGGCGAAGATATCTCCGGCGGGAACCACCAGCAGCGAAACTTTTTTTCCAAAGCTTTCAGCCACCGAGACGGCCTTGGTGAAGAGCATCTGCTCGTTTTCGCTGAAGCTCTGCTGCTCGGCGCTGAGATACTCCGGGCCGCCCACGCCCATGAGGCGCACGCTGATGACCACCACGTCGCGTTCTTCGGTGCTGGTGCGGCCCAGCGTCCACTTCAACGCGAGAGGGTTGGCAGCGTCGCGCATGGTGACCATGACGCCGCCGGCCCGGATGGCAGCCGATTCGCGGCTTACGGTGTCCTGGTGTTCGAGCTGGAATTGATCCCTCATCTGCCGGGCGGTGAGCGCATGCTTGCGGAGGTTGGAGCGCTCGGAGATGGAGAAGATGACGAAGAAGGCTGCGGCAAAGACAATGCCGCTCACCGTGGCCACGGACTTGGTGAACAGGTTAACGATGGCGGTGGAGAGTAGCACCAGGAAGACGGAAATCAAGCCGACGGGGACTTCGGTATTTCCAATGCGAATGTTCGGTGGCACCTTCCAGCCGCGCTCGCCATGATATTTCCAGCGCAGCACCAGCATGGCCAGGCTGTTGAAGGTGAACGACCAGATGACGCCGAAGGCGTAAGCCTCGCCCAGGGTGATGATGTTGCCCCGGCTGGCGACGATGGTGACCATCTGTAGGATGAAGACGAGATTGATAATGCGGGAACTGGTGCCAAACCTGCGGTGTGGCTTGCGGAACCAGTCGGTGAGCACGCCGTCCTCGGCAACGCGCATCAGGACGCCGGTGGAGCCGATCATGGAGGTGTTGATGGCGCCGGAAAGGATGAGGAACCCGACGAGCACAACGAAGATGCGGAAGACGATGCGCCAGAACATCGGACCGACCATGTACATTGCGAGTCCGGCGATCAGGTTGTCCTGATAGATGTGGGTACGCGGGCCGGTGGGGATGAGCATGGAAGCGAGCAGCGTGGCGCCGCCGGTAAAGATGAGGCTGTAGATGGCGATGACGATTGCGGCGCGCTTGAGGTTTTTGAGCTTGGGGTGCTCGATCTCGCGGTTGACCTGAGCCAGGCTCTCTTCGCCGCTCATGGCGAGCACGGAGTGTCCAAAGGCCATGAGGATGCCGAAGAGGCCAAACAGCGGCACCAGGGGAGTTCCCTTGAGGAAGCCGAGGGCCTCGGGGCTGAATTTGAGATGAGCCGGCGTGGGCGGCGGCGGCAGGTGAACGCCACGCACCATGACGGAAAAAACGCCCCAAATGAGGAGAATGATCACCATGACCGTGGTGATCTGCATGACGCGCAGCGCCTTGCCGCTGGACTCCTCGATGCCTTTTATGTTCTGCCACCAGTAGTAGATGGTGACGAGGGCCGCGAACACCGCCGAGGTGTAGTTCATGTCGAACTGGAAGGGATGCCCCTGGGCGTCCATGAGAGCGGGAGGGAGCCAGTGGCTGTTGTTTGCCACCGTCATCAGTTCGTTCATTAATCCGGTAATGTATTGCCCGGCCGAGACGCCGGAGATGGGGCCGGTGAGGATGTAATCGAACATCAGCGCCGAGACGCTGAGCTTGGCGAAGGTGCCTCCCAGGGCTTCTTTGACGACGCGATAAACGCCGCCGCGAGTAAACATCGAGCAGCTTTCAACGTAGACGGCGCGAACGGCAAAGCTGAACAGCATGATGCCGAGGATGAACCAGGGAGCGGCGGCGCCGATGGCCTGTTCTGAAATGCCTCCGGCATAGAAGGCGGATGAGCCAAGATCGCAGAGAACGATGGCGGCTGCGCGCCAAAAGGAGATGAACGTGAGCATCACGGAGGATGCCACGATGAGCCGTACGCGGTCGGTCGGAGGGGCTACAGTCGTTCGGGTAGATGCCATCGTGAAAATGCCGGCGCGGCCACCGGCGTTCTGCAAGATTCCAGCGAGCGAAACCACCGCTCTGCGGAGAGTTTATCCCCGAATTGAGGCCGAGTCAACAGAAATGGAACGCTGGTAGTGTCCTAATTTGGATTTGGGGGGCGCTTATAGTATTCGGGTTGATATTCCCCGTTGTCACCGATGCTTACCCAAAAGCCCCGAGACAGGTCAACCTCACCCAAGCCACCGAAGGCGTGGTTGTATGCCCATCTGTTGTTAGACCTAACCTCCCACGTTCCGCCAAATATATCGTCATATTGAATAATGGCCCGCACAAAGACGTGCAGTTTTTCCTCTCGGACCAAAGAAACTCTCGCTACGTCGGGGCCGAAGGGTGGCTCGCCCCACGGCTTGTCTTCGGTCAGGATAGTCATGGACCCCTTAAAGGTGCGATCTTCTGGGGTGATAGTGGTTGGAAGTCCCATCCCGCGCCACCACGGATCATTCGCCGGAACTTCGTCGCTCTCACGAATCGCGACAGTGCAAGAATTCTCCCTAATAAAGACCTGCGTTGCTCCGTCGAGAATCAGATTGAATGGCACTTCGTACCCATTGTCGGGATGGGGATCATTGACAAGATCGACACGGCCAAACTCAATCCTCAATCGCCCTCTTTCTTTGTTCTTCACCATATCGATTTGGGCCATCGCGGCATCGGCGCTGGCTTGAGCGGCTTTAACAGAATCCCTCAGGGTCTCGGTCTGGTCCTTCATGTACCCTGCCTGTTTTTCCATCTCTCCGTGCTGAAGGGCCATTTCGTTAGCCTGGGTTTCCATCGCTTCCAGCATGGATTTCATCAGCTTCGTTTGCTTCAAGTAGACGAGTATCTGACCCAGTATTCCAAGAAATTGAAGACAAGCGCATATAGCGATGGCGAATGTGAGGTCGATTATGCGTTCGTTGACTCTGTTTTGTTCCGCGTCCTTGCGGGCTTCTTCGGCGGCTTCTTCCTTGCTTTGTATGGCGTGTTCATTTACTACAAACGGCGATTCCTCAGTACCTCTCTGATTGCCTTCGGCACTCTGATTGCCTTCGCTTCTCTTGCCTACATGATTCTCACCTTGGACTATGGACGTTTCACCCCATGCCAATCCGAGAACAAGCGCGAAAACCAAATATTTCTGCATAATTCAGCAATTGTACCCCACGAATGCCTTGACAGCATCTAATTATTGGGGTACACTTATTCAAGTGAGGCTTTATGGCTAACGTACTCAACACGGATAAGCAAGTCGCGGTAATCGCGGCACTTGCCGAAGGCTCCAGCATCCGGGCGATTGAGCGCATGACGGGCATCCATCGGGATACGATCATGCGCCTTGGGGTGCGGATCGGTGAGGGGTGCACCGCTCTGCTAGATTCCAAGATGCGCGATTTGCCCTGTAACCGTCTGGAAATTGACGAGGTTTGGGGTTTCATCGGCAAGAAAGAGAATCGCGTCAAGCCGGGTGACGATCCCCAGTTCGGGAACGTCTGGACGTTCTGTGCCATCGACGCCGAAACCAAGTTGGTCCCCGCGTTCAAGGTGGAATCGAATCGCAGCCTTCCGGTAACCACGGCTTTCATGCAGGACGTTGCCTCACGGATGCGCAACCGGGTTCAAGTCTCCACTGACAGCCTGAGAGCCTACCGGCAAGCTGTAGAGGCTGCATGGGGCGCGAACGTGGACTATGCGCAGATTGTGAAGATTTTTGGCCATGAGGAACGGGACGAGCATCGCTATGCCCCGCCCGAAGTGATTGGGACCGAAAAGACTGTCATGCAGGGAAACCCGGATTACAGCCTGATTTCTACCAGCTACGTCGAACGGCTGAATGCCACTACCCGGCTGCACATGCGCCGTCTGACCCGGCTTACGCTGGCATTCTCCAAAAGGATTGAGAACTTCCGCGCAGCCGTAGGGCTGCACTTCGCCTATTACAACCTCGTGCGCCGTCATAATACCCTGCGCTGCACCCCGGCAATGGCCGCAGGAATGGAAAAGACTTTCTGGACCGTAGCGGATCTATTGGAGGCAATCCAATGAGCACAGTACCTCACGAATTGAACTGGGTTAAAGCTCGCTCTGAATGCTCGGTTGGCCATGTGTTTAGTCAGCTTTTCATCGACACAGAGCAAGACATAAATGGCGTAAACCTGCTCCCCACAACTCCCGGCTATCCACCTCCAGCCTTCGCAGTGAAACGAAACGAAGCGGGGAATGCTTTTGTTGTTTTTGAGGCAGGTAACACAAACGCAATGGTCAAGTTCATGCTTGCTCAGGACCGCATCGCGATTGCCTTGCCAGACGGTAAGCAACTCGCTATTACGCTCACGCTCAATAATGAAGGCCTATGCAAATTGAAGGTCAACGGAGAGGGAGAACTGGAGCAATGGCAGGTTCGCAGAATGGCTTTGGAGAGCTTCTTTTTTGACCGTTTTCGCTAAACAGTAAGGATCAACCATGACCTACATCGAGGAATTGAAAGACGTAATCCACAAACTTCACGGGGTGCGCTCTAGCCACGTTCAAAGTGTGCCCGTAACCGAGCAATTCAACGGCAAAGTGATTTGGGATGGAATCGTGGAAGTCTTTGAACTGCACGGCCATCCCAAGGCCACTCACGCCTACGCCTGGACCCATGAGACAGACGATCCAGAACAGTCTAAGCGCAGCGTTACGGTCCTGAAAATCCCTCCCGCCGTCTCCCCGGAAACTGCCGTCAGAGTCGCCATTATGCAGGAGCTATCCGATGCCGAAACAGCCTAAGCCTCGTAAAGCCGGACGACCACCGCTCCCCAAGGGAAGCACCAAGGCCGCTATGCTCCGTATCCGCGTAACCGCAGATGAACTGCGAACGATTGAGACGGCTGCAAAAGCCAACCGTCAGACCAGATCACAATTCATTCGGGGCAAGTTGCTTGCCATAATCGGAGAATAAGCCTGTGGATTTCAAATTAGGACACTACCGGAACGCTCATTTCTGTTGTCGCCCGGCTGTCCGTCTAGTCCTTCCCGAACAGTTCTTTTCCGTCTTCAACAAAGCTGATGATCACGACTACGGCCGATCCTGCCAGGCCGACAAAAAACATGACCTCAAGCACCCGCATTGCGAAAACTTCCAGCAGCATGTCTTCGATTGTAACCCGGTTCTTCACAACCGGCGACGGGTTCGGAACAGTCTCCTGCCCAAATGCTTTAAACTCGGCCCTGTATGAAGCTTTCATCCTGGAAGTCGGGGTCCTGGCAGTTGTGGGCCGCGGCCGGTTTAACCGCAGGCCTGCTGGAGTTACCGTTTCCGCTGGCGGGGCCGCTGGCGGCGTGGCGCACGGTTTTTGCGTGGTTCGGCCTTGTGCCGCTGATCTGGGCCGTGCTTTCTCCGGGGTGCTCGGAGTCGCGGCATCCGCTGCGGCGGGCATTTCTGCTGGCCTACGTTTGTGGAGTGCTGTGGTACGCGGGCAACTGTTATTGGATCTACGACACCATGTGCGTTTACGGCGGGCTGCCGCCGGTGGTGTCGGCGCTGTTGCTGGTGGGGTACAGCCTGGTGCTGGGGCTCTATTTCGGGCTGTTTGGATTCGGAATCCTGCTGGTGCGGCGCGCTACCGGGTCAATACGGCTGGCGCTGGCTTTTGCGCCGTTTCTGTGGACGGCGCTGGAACTGGCCGGAGCGCGGATCACGAGCGTTCCGTGGGACCAGCTTGGTTATTCCATGGTGGACAACGGGCTGGTGAATCAGATTGCGCCGTGGACCGGGGTTTACGGGATCAGTTTTGTGCTGGTGGCGGCGAATGCGCTCATCGCCGGCGGATTGTTGCTGGGCCGCTGTCCCGGCAATTGGTTTGCCGACCGTCGCATGTGGGGCATCACGGGAGCCGTTCTGCTGATGGCGGGCGGCTTGGGGGTTACCATTCCGCCGCCGCAACCTGCGACTACGGCAACCGCGGTTCTGGTGCAACCCAACCTTGATGTGTCAGCGGCCAACAATTGGAGCGGTCCCGGCGAGTGGGATGAGCACATGGCTACATTTGCCCGCCTGGCGGACGAGCAGTGCAAGACGTACATCGACGGAATTCCGCAGACGGGCGCGCCCACGGGCGAGATTGTCTGCCCGCCTTACGTCACGCATCCCGACCTGGTGGTGTGGCCGGAGGCGCCGGCCCCATTTTTTGAGGAGGATCGGCGCTTTCAAAACGCCATGGGAAAGATTGCGCGCGCGGAGCAGGCTCCGCTGGTGGTGAACGGAATCGGCAGCCGTTTCTCACCCGAGGAGAACGACTGGCAGGACTATGTTTCCGCCATGGTTTTCAACGCGGATGGGAGCGAAGCGGGCCGCTACGACAAGATTCACCTGGTGCCGTTTGGAGAGTACGTTCCTTTTGCGCGGTTGTTCTTCTTTGCGCACAAGCTTACCGGCAGAGTGTCGAGGTTTACTCCGGGAGAGGAGCGCAAAGTCTTTCGCCTGGAGAGCCCGAACGGAGGAACACATCGCTACGGAGTGTTCATCTGCTATGAGGCGGTGTTCGCTGACGAGGTGCGGCAGTTTTCGCGGCTGGGAGCCGAGGTGCTGGTAAATGTGAGCGACGACGGCTGGTACGGCGACACGAGCGCTCCGTGGCAGCACCTGAACATGACGCGGATGCGGGCTATCGAAAACCGGCGCTGGATATTGCGCGCCACCAACACTGGCGTGACGGCGGCGATCGATCCTTACGGCCGGGTGCGGCAGAGCATTCCGCGGCACAAGGTGGATGCATTGCCGGCGGAGTTTGGATACCGCGACGATGTCACCTTCTACACGGCGCATGGGGATGTGTTTGGGTGGGTGTGTGCCATACTGGCATTGGGGATTCTTGGCCTGTCGTTTCAGGCTGGGCTTGGTCCCGAACGTCAATCCAAAGTCAGGTCATAAAAACGTGTCCTTAAACGATCTCGAATTCGCTTACGCTCCCGTCCGCGATCAGGTTCGCGACCTGCGGGAGTATCTTTGACCCGGCTCGCATCCGCAGGGAACTCTCAGACATAGAAACCAGGCTGGCCGATCCGGCGCTCTGGTCCAATCCCAACGCGACCAAGCCAATCATGCGCGACAAGAAGCGCCTGGAGAACCTCGTCTCCGACGATGAGGAATTGGTGCGCCGCGCGGGCGACATCGAGGCTTACTTCGAGCTGGCAAAGGAAGGCGAAGACGTGCTCGCCGACCTCGAAAGCAATATCAAGTCCCTCGCCGCCTTCAACGAGGCGCTTGAAGCGCGGACCATGCTCAACGGCGAAGCCGATCCCCTCAATGCCATTGTCACCGTCCATCCCGGCGCGGGCGGCACGGAGAGCCAGGACTGGGCGGAGATGCTGATGCGCATGTACCTGCGCTGGGCCGAGCAGCAAGGCTTCAAGACCGAGATGAACGATTACCAGGACGGTGAAGAGGCGGGCATCAAGTCGGCTACATTTACCATCCTTGGGGAATACGCTTTCGGGCAACTGGCGGGCGAGAGCGGCGTGCATCGGCTGGTGCGCATTTCGCCGTTTGACCAGGCCAAGCGGCGGCATACTTCGTTTGCGTCGGTCTATGTGTCGCCGGAGATTGACGACTCGATTCATGTGGACCTGAAGCTCGAAGACCTGCGCATCGACACCTATCGCTCGGGCGGCAAGGGCGGCCAGCACGTGAACACGACCGACTCCGCGGTGCGCATGACGCATTTGCCAACGGGCATCGTGGTGCAATGCCAGAACGAGCGCTCGCAGCACAAGAATCGCGACAAGGCGATGAAGATGCTGCGCTCGCGGCTTTATGAGTACGAGCTTGAAAAGAAGAAGGCGGTGAGCAAGAAGCTGGAAGACTCGAAGCTGGAGATCAACTTCGGCTCGCAGATCCGGTCTTATGTGCTGCAGCCTTACCGCATTGCCAAGGATCATCGCACCAAGGTCGAAGTGGGTGACGTGGACAAGGTGCTGGACGGGTATCTGGAGCCGTTTCTGCGCGGTTATCTGCTGGCCAAGCGGAGAGGGACGGCGGTGGAGGCGGAGGCGGATGAGGATCTGGAAGCTTAAGAGCAGGGAATAGGGAATAGGGAATAGGGAACGGGTTTGGTGTGTAAATGGGCATCATGGAAAACGATCCGACTGTTATCGACGAGATGCTGCGCACGGCGAAGACCATCGCCGTGGTGGGCATGAGCGACAAGCCCTGGCGCGCCAGCCACAACATCGGGCGTTATCTGGCGGCGAACGGCTATCGGGTATTGGCGGTGAATCCGGCTCTCAGAGAAGTTTTGGGAGGGCCGTGCTATGCCGATCTCGACGCGGCCCAGGCTGCGGCTCGCGAGGAGTCCGGCGCGGGGATTGACCTGGTGGATGTGTTTCGCGCTTCCGAACATGTTCCGGCGATCGTGGACGACGTGATCCGGTTGAAGATCCCGTATTTTTGGCTGCAGGACGAAGTGATTCACGAAGAGGCCGTGACGCGGGCGCGCGCAGCCGGAGTGAAATGCGTGCAAAACGACTGCATCTACCGGCAGCACGCGGCGCGGACGGATCTGCACTCAGCGCAATAAAGCCCAAGTGTTTTGCGACTCCGGTCCGTTAAACTGAGTCCAAGGAAAGGGATCAGGTTAAAGGGATCAGGGGTCATTGATTGCGTTTCATGCTTCGTCGTCTCTTCATCTTCGGGTTGGCGCTGGTGTTGGCCGTGCTTGCGGCGGGACTGCCTGCGTGGGCTGCCTCGAGTTCGGCGGATGTTGCGCATCTGCATGTGCAGCTGGTTTTGCCCCAATATCAGCTTTATCCCGGCGGACGCAACGATGCCGGCCTTTACTTCAAGCTCGAGCCCGGCTGGCACATCTACTGGAAAAACGCAGGCGACTCCGGTGAGCCGCCGAGCATTCAATGGACTGTTCCGAGCGGCGTAACCGCAAGCCCGCTGCAATTCCCTCCGCCGAAACGTCTGCCGCTTGGCCCCTTGATGGACTTCGGTTACGAGAACGAGGCGCTTTTCCCGTTTTCATTCGACATAGCAACAGCAGCAAGGCCGGGCCCTGCGGTTCTGCAGGCCAAGGTGAACTGGCTTGTCTGCCGGGAAGTGTGCATTCCGGGCAAAGCAGAGTTGGAGATGAAGGTCCAACTACTGGCCAGCGCGCAGGGCGCTACGACTACTTCTTACGTCGACGAGAATCTCTGGAAACGGTGGGGGAATTCGCTTCCAAAGCCGCTTCCGTCTACTGAGAATGTTGCTTTCCAGCCGACAGCTACGGGCTTTCGCCTGGGGATTGAAACAGGCCAGCGCGAGACGCAGGGCGTGTTCTTTCCTTCCGATCAGGACATCATCGACAACCCGGCTGCGCAGAATCTGACTCCGACGGCGAAGGGTCTGATTCTCGAGCTGAAAAAAGACGCCGATCTGAAGGCAAATCCGGCGCAATTAAAGGGCGTGGTCGAGCTGTCCGGCGGGAGGGCGTATGAGATTGCGGCGCTGCCCGGAATGGTAGCGGCGCCGGCGCCTTTGTTCACGTGGACGTTGCTGGCGCGCGCTGCGGGCCTGGCTTTTCTCGGCGGACTGTTGCTGAACCTGATGCCCTGCGTGTTCCCGGTGCTGTTTTTGAAGGGGCTGGCGCTGGTGAACTCCGGCCACAAGGAACTGCACAGACTCAGGGTGCATGGATTCGTCTACGCTGCCGGCATCGTGGTTTCTTTCTGGATTCTGGTTGGCGCGCTGCTCGCCCTGCGCGCCGCCGGCTCGCACCTCGGCTGGGGATTCCAATTCCAGTCGCCGGTGTTTCTGGCGCTGATGGCGGGGCTGCTGTTTTTTATTGGGCTTTCGCTGGCGGGGCACTTTGAGATCGGGTTGACGCTGACCAGCGCGGGTGGGTCGCTAGCGGCGAAACAGGGCTACACAGGCAGCTTTTTTACCGGCGTGCTGGCAGTGGTGGTGGCTACGCCGTGCACCGCGCCGTTCATGGGAGCGGCTGTGGGCTACGCGCTTGCCCAGTCGCCCGCTGTCACTTTCATCGTGTTTACGGCGCTGGCGCTGGGACTGGCCGCGCCTTATGTGGCTCTGACGCTGCAACCGGCGTGGACGCGGCTGCTGCCGAAGCCTGGTGCGTGGATGGAAGTGTTGCGGCAGGCTATCTCCGTGCCGATTTTCATCACCGTGATCTGGCTGGCGTGGGTGGTGGCGCAGGCTTACGGCGCAGCGCTGCTGGCGGCTTTGCTGTCGAGCTTCCTACTGCTGGCGATTGCGGGATGGTTTTTGGGGCGCTGGCCGGCGAAGCGATGGTCGACTGTGGTTGCGGGACTGATTCTTTTGGCCGTCATCGCGGTCAGTGTTTTCGCGCCGGGAAAACTGGCTGAAGCTGCGCCATCTTCTGTGGCATCCTCTGGGCCGGCGACACAGGGGCAATGGGAGCCATGGTCGGCCGATGCGGTGAGCCGCTACCAGGCGCAGGGAAGGCCGGTGTTTGTGGACTTCACGGCGAGCTGGTGCCTGAGCTGCCAGGTGAATGAACGGGTGGCGCTTGGCCAGCCTTCGGTTCAAAAGGCCTTTCAGGACGCCAAGGTGGCATTGCTCAAGGCCGACTGGACGCGGCACGATGAGGCCATTACCGAGGCGCTGACGGCGCTTGACCGCAGCGGCGTGCCAGCTTATGCGCTGTATGTTCCGGGGGAAAGCAGCCCGCGGATGCTGCCGGAGGTGCTTACGCCGGGAATTGTTACGGATGCGCTGGCGGGGCTGCCGAAGACGGCGCGTTGAGGGTTGGGGTCTCCCACGCTTTTTGCGGTGATGCTGCAAAGAGGATGGGACACCGGGCCGGTTCAACGGAGAGCCCGAAGAGCAACCGCAGGTCCTTCGACTCCCTTCGCTACGCTCCGGTCGCTCAGGATGACAGCACTTATGAGATGAAGTTAAGCGACATGATGCTATTCACGGTTGCGCTTGCCCGAGCGGATGCGGCGGATTTCTTCCATGCGCTGGGCTAGCTGTTTTTCGCGGCCTTCCTGGGTGGGGTGGTAGTAGGTACGCCCCTTCAGCGAGTCGGGCAGGCAATCCATATCAGCTACTTTGCCTTCTTCGTTGTGGGCGTAGCGGTAGCCTTTGCCGTAGTCGAGCGCCTTCATCAGGCGGGTGGGCGCGTTGCGCAGATGGAGCGGCACCGGTTCCTGGCGGGTGTGCTCGATCTCTTCCTGCACCGCGCCGTAGGCCGTATAAACCGAGTTCGATTTGGGAGCGAGGCAAAGGTAGACCACTGCTTCGGCCAGGGCCAGGTCGCCTTCGGGCGAGCCGAGAAATTCGATGGCTTCCTTGGCTGAGAGGCAGAGGTTGAGGGCTTCGGGAGCGGCGAGGCCGATGTCTTCAACGGCCATGCGGACGACCCGGCGGGCGAGGTAGAGCGGGTCCTCGCCGGCGGCGAACATGCGGGCGAGCCAGTAGAGCGCGGCGTCGGGATCGCTGTTGCGGACGCTTTTGTGCAGGGCCGAGATGAGGTTGTAATGCTCTTCGCCGGACTTGTCGTACGTGAGCACGCGCTGCTGCACGGCTTCAGAGGCGATGGCTTTGGTGATGCGGTGGGTTATGCGGGGGTTGAGACCACCGTCTCCCTCCGAATCCGGGCTCTCTTCAGGGGCTGAAGCCCCGCTCATTCCCAAGGCACTTTCGGCACGACTGAAGTCGTGCCCTGTTCCAGTGCCTGCTCTGAGGTCGGGGCTTGGAGCGGCGGGTTCAAGGGCTAGCTGGGCGGCTACTTCGAGGGTGTTGTAGGCGTTGCGGCAGTCGCCGCTGGAGTAGCCGGCGATGAGGTTGAGCGCGTCTTCATCGGCGGTGAGTTCCAGTTTGCCGAGGCCGCGTTCCCGGTCGACGAGAGCCCGATGCAGAAGGGCTGCGATCTGCGCTTCGCTGAGGGGTTCGAGCACGTAGACGCGGCAGCGGGAGAGCAGCGCGGAGATGATTTCGAAAGAGGGATTCTCAGTGGTTGCGCCGATGAGGCGAATGGATCCGCGCTCGACGTAGGGCAGGAAGGCGTCCTGCTGGGCCTTGTTGAAGCGGTGAATCTCATCAATGAAGAGAATGGTGCGAGAGTGCATCTGCGAGGCCTGGGCGGCGGCTGCCATGACCTGCTTGATCTCCTTGATGCCGCTCATGACGGCCGAGAACTCGATGAAGGTTGCCTTGGTGGTTTCAGCGATGATTTTGGCGAGGGTAGTTTTGCCGACACCGGGCGGACCCCAGAGGATCATGGACCCGGAGTCGTCGCGCTCGATCTGGACGCGGAGGGGTTTGCCGGGGCCGACGAGGTGCTCCTGTCCGCTGAGTTCATCGAGGCTGCGGGGGCGCATGCGCTCGGCCAGGGGCGCCATGGCATGGAGCAGCCCTTTGGAGGAGTGAATCGGGGGGCCGAGTTCGCCGTCGAAGAGACTCATGGTGCGCCTGCTCCGGTGGGTTTGGCCAAGCTGTTACGGGCGCGTTGCCAGGAGGCTTCATAGAGGAGAATGGCGGCGGCCGTTGCGGCATTCAGGCTCTCGACGGGGCCGGTGCAGGGAATGGTGAGAGCGCCATCGGCGAGGGCGGCCAGGTCCGGGGGCACGCCGTTGCCCTCATTGCCGATGAGCAAGGCTACGGGGCCGGAGAGATCCACTTCGTCGACGGAGGCAGCCTCGCGCATCGCAGTGGTCCAGATTTTTGCGCCACATTCGCGCAGGCGGCGAAAGCACTCTTCCGCGGCGGCCGCGAGCAACGGCACGCGAAAGACGCTGCCAGCCGACGCCCGTACCGCTTTTGCGTTCCAGGCGCTGACGGTGCCCGGGAGGCTGACGACGCAGGTGGCGCCGAAGGCTTCAGCGGAGCGCAGGATCGTGCCCAGGTTGCCCGGATCCTGCAATCCGGCCAGCACGATGACCAGCGCCGCGCGATGCTGTTTGCCGCCGAGCACCTGCTTCCAGGCCCAGTGCGGCGGCTGTATGAGCGCGGCAACCGCTTGTGGCGTTTCTGTGTCCAGGGCGGAGACGAGAAGTTCATGCGGGACGAGGAGCACCTCGGTGTGCGGCGGCAACGCCATTGAATCCAGCATGCGCTCGGCATTCTGGGCCACGAAGACGCACTCGATCCTGAGGCCGGCGCGCAGTGCTTCCGCGACCAGGTTTGGCCCTTCGATGCCAGCCAATGCGCCGGGATCTCGTCCGGGCCAGGCCAATGCCCGCCGGAGTTCTTTCAGGCGGGCATTCTGCTTACTCTGTACAATGCGAACAGGCATCGCGCGAAATCCTCTTGACGCTCAGGGCATTTCAGGAAATGCCACTAGCCGATTCTATGCCGTTTTGGGGATGGCTGAGAGGCGTTTCCGGTTTTCAAACTTGCACCGAGGCTGGTGCTGTGGTAGTTTCCGTCTTTACGGCATCTTACAGGCAGAACCAGGGGCGGTGTATCCCGAGGCCGCAGGAGTCAGGTCGACGCGGCCCGATCGGGGAGCGGCGGCCTGGAATGGAGCCGGCGCGGTGCGTTTAGCAGATTTTGCTTGAAGATTTTGGGTTTTGCTCGAAGGTTATTCTTGAAAATTCGGGAATCAGAGGTAAGCATTCTTGTCCGCGGAAATCTTGCGCGTCAATCCCGATGAACCCCAACCAGACCGGATCGACTACATAGTCTCCTGCCTGCGCAAGGGAGATGTCATCGCTCTTCCGACGGACACGTTTTACGGGCTGGCGGTGGACCCGGTGAATCTTCACGCGGTGGAGAGCATTTACCAGATCAAGACGCGGCAGAAGCACAAGCCGCTATCGCTGCTGATCTCAGGCCTGTCGCAGGCATACGAACTGGCGCGGGATACGGACGCGATGCTGGACAAGCTGGCCGACCGCTTCTGGCCCGGCCCGCTGACAATCATTGTTCGCGCCGGGACCAAGCTGCCGCTTCGCTCGACGGCCAACACAGGAAACGTGGCGCTGCGGGTACCGGATGCGGCTATTCCGCGGGCGGTGGTGGAGCGGTTCGGATTGCCGATCACGGCGACCTCAGCCAACCTGCAGGGAGCCAGCGAATGTACGCACGCGGCGTGCGTACGCGACCAGATTGGCGACCGCATTCCGCTGATCATCGACGGAGGCCCCACCGGACGCGCGCAGCCGACCACGATTGTGGATCTCTCGCTTGGGCCCGGACGCTGGGAGATTCTGCGGGAAGGTGCTATCCCTACGCATGAGATCGTCATGGCCCTGCAGAGGTAAGGAACAGGGGTCAGGGATCAGTCTATTGCGGCGGATGATCTGGATTCCGATGGGCGCGTCTGGTTTCTGATTCCTGAAGTAAGATGGTGCGCATGAAGCGCGGGACGAAGGCGAAACGTCGAAACTGGATTCTCCGGATGGGGCTGCTGGTGCTGTTGGCGCTGGCGGCGGGGGTTCTAGGCTGGTGCCGCTGGGTCTATGTACAGATTGAGAACTACGCCGGGCAGGACCAGGCCGCGCCTTCCGATGCGATCGGGGTGTTTGGAGCGGCGGAGTACGACGGGCGGCCTTCCCCGGTGTTCCGCGCCCGCCTGGACCACGCGCTGGTGCTCTATAATCGCGGCATCGCACCGCTGATCATTACGCTCGGAGGAGCGGGTGGAGACGAGTATTCCGAGGGCTCCGTGGGGCGCGAATATCTGATGAGCCGGGGCGTTCCCGAAGTGGCCATCATTGCAGAAACGGAGAGCCGCAACACCGAGGAGTCGGCGCGGCGCATTGCGGTGATTGCCCGCGCCAACGGGTTGCGCAGGCTGGTAATTGTGAGCGACGGCTCTCACCTGTTCCGGATACATGCCATCTGCGCGGCCGATGGCCTGGATGTGCTGACGTCGCCCCGGCCTACCATACCAGTCGAGGGCGGTTCAGGAGAGTTCGAGCGCATCGCGCACGAGATTCTCAGCTATTCGCTGTGGAGGCTGGATCTGCACTGAGCGGGGCTGGCGGAGGCAGAGAGGCAGCGAGTCAGCGGGTCAGCGAGACTGCGGGCCGGCCAGGAATGGGTATTTCAGCGTAGAAACGCAAGGACTGCCATGGCAAATGCCGCGGCGCTGGCTGTCGAAAGAAAGTTCACCGCATCGTTGTTCAGCCAGCCATGCTCTTCAAGTGTTGCGCCCAGCAGGCTGTCGAAGAGCAGCCCGAAAATGCCGCCGGCACAACTGACGGTGAAGAGGCGCGCGTTGCCGCCCAGCGCCAGGGTTCCGGCTGCGGCAACGATTCCCGCCGCGACGATTCCTAAGAGCGTACCTGCCAGGCTTACTGCGCCGTCCCGGCCCGGATCGACACTGCGCAGCGTGGTAATCATGCGCGGCCGACCGCCGAACACCTGTCCCGCCTCGGAGGAGACGGTATCCGCGGCCGCTTCAGCGAGCGCGGCCAGCGCTGCGGTAAACAGCAATACGGGCACATGCGCGAACCAGTGGCTACTGGTAAGCCAGATCTGCGCGGGCTGATTTGAGACCAGGGCGGCGATGCCAAGGTTGGCCGAGACCTGCGCAGCCGACCGTCCTTGCCGCTTTTCGGCGGTGCCCAGCCGCTCTTTCTTTTCTCTTCCGATGAGGGTGGCCACAAACGCGAGCAATGAGACAGCCAGCACGGGGATCATGGCGGTGTGCCATGGCCGGTAGGGAAAGACGGTGGTTGAAAACATCAGGTTGGCGGTTATAGCAGCGCCAGCCGCGGCTGCTGCGGGCGTGGCGGCGCGCAGCCTCCAGGTCACCAGTCCCAGAAGCGCGCTAAGACCCAACGTCCAGATGACCACCGCGGGCTGCCAGGTGACCCAGAAGCGGGTTTCGAGCAGTACGCCAACGCCCGCGAACGGCAGCACCAGGAGCAGCACCAGCTTGGATTGCCACGCCAGTTCTTTTTGCATCACGCTTCATCGTACCCTTCCGAAACGAGCGAAAAACGTGCAAAAGAAACCGGGGTGCGGCGGTTTACACTCATCCACGCAGCAGTTTTCCACTCGCCCGCGGGATCAATGGAGTTCGTAATGAAAAGGTATTCAAATCTCTTACTGTTTTTGGCCGGAGCGGTATTGTCGGCCGTCAGCATTTGCGCGCAGACGCCCAGCCCGAGTTCCGGAATCGCCTCGCTCGTATTTTCCCCGCCTCCGCCGGCAAACGCACCTCTCCAACGGCTGGAACTGGACCGCAAGGGCGAGACCATTGTGCTGGAGCCGTACGGGCCGAACATTCTGCGCGTGACGCTGAGCCTGGAGCGCGGTCCGGGGCTTGCTGCCGCGGGCTACGGAGTGATTGCCACGCCTTCTGGCGCCGGCTGGAGCGCGAGCCATACGCCCGATGCGGATACGTTCAAATCGTCGCGGATAGTGGCCACGGTGGATGTTCCGCATCCCTGGACGCCGAGCCCGTCGCTCAAGAACATTTCAAAGTATTTCAGCGGCTCGACACCGGGCGCGCACATCACGTTTCGTACCCCGGAGGGGACAAAACTGCTGGAATTGACCGGCTGGTCGCAGGAGGAACCGAACCACAAGGACGGGACTGCGGAGTTGGCGAGCGACCGGCGGCCGTCGGATGCAAAGATCTATGTGGTGGGCGCCACGTTTGTCTCGCCCGACGACGAGCACTACTACGGGCTGGGCCAGAACCAGGAGGGATTTCTGGATCACCGGGGCCACCCGGTCCGTTGCTGGGCCGATTATGAAGCTCCGGCCGCGCCCAGCTTTTGCGTGCCGTTCCTGGTGACCAACAAGGGCTATGGTCTGCTGTGGGACAACCCCTCGAAGACGACATTTGAGGGCGGATTCAACGAGCAGACGCGGTGGAAATCGGAAGTGGGCGACCGGGTTTCATTTTTTGTGATTGCGGGAGCCAGCGCGGACGAGATTTACACGGGTTACCGTCTGCTGACCGGCCCAACGCCGATGCTTCCCAAGGCGGCGTACGGGTACATCCAGTGCAAACAGAGGTATTCGAGCCAGGATGAGGTGCTGGCGGTGGCCAAGGGCTACCGCGACCGTCATCTGCCTGCCGATGTGCTGGTGGTGGACTGGTTCTACTACACCAACATGGGGCAGATGGACCTTGATCCGAAGTACTGGCCGGACCCGGCGGCGATGAACAAGCAGCTTCACGCGATGGGATTCGAGACCATGATCAGCGTGTGGCCGAGGTTTGTTCCCGATGACCGTTACTATGCGGAACTGCGGGCGAAGGGGTGGTTCATACACCTGGCGAATGGCACGCCCATAGACGGGCTGCCGTACGACCGCGCCGGATCGGACATCGACACCACCAATCCGGAAGCGGCGAAGTGGTACTGGAAGACGATCCGCGACAACATCCTGAGCAAGGGGTTCGACTCACTTTGGGCGGACGAGACGGAGCCCGACCTGCCTCCGAACGGGGCGTATTTCCACATCGGTCCGGGCACGCAGTACTTCAATGTCTATCCGCTGTTTCACACGGCGGCGCTTTACGATGGGTTTCGCAGGGACGAGCCGGGACGGCGGGCGCTGATTCTTTCCCGCGATGCATACCTGGGCGCGCAGCGCAACGGCGCATTCTTCTGGTCGTCCGATATTTATCCCACCTGGGACACGCTCAAGCGGCAGATTCCAACGGGGCTGGATTTTACGGCTTCGGGGCTTGCTTACTGGTCGAACGACACGGGCGGCTGGCAATACCTGCCCGGGGAGCATCACCCGGCTCATCCGCCATTGCTGGATCCATCGGACGCGCGGGCCACGGTGGGCGGGTACGACGATTATCCGGAGCTCTACACGCGGTGGTTCGAGTACGCCACATTCGAGCCCATTTTCCGAACCCACGGCAGCCGTCCGGCAAACGAGGTTTGGTCGTATGGAAAGCAGGCGGAACCGATTCTGGAGAAGTACCTGCGGCTGCGCTACCAGCTGATGCCGTATATCTACTCCCTCGGGTACCGGACGTGGATGACCGGAGCGCCCTACATGCGCGCGCTGCCGCTGGATTTCCCCAACGATCCCAAGGTGGCCGATATGCGTGACGAGTACATGTTTGGCCCGGCGTTTCTGGTTGCGCCGGTCACCGAGCAGGGGGCGACCAGCAGGGAGGTTTATCTTCCCGCTGGAAGCGACTGGTACAACTACTGGACCGCAGAGCGGGTAAAGGGCGGGCAGACAATTACGGTTCAGGCGGCCATCGATACGATTCCGCTGTTTGTGCGGGCGGGATCGATTATTCCGCTGGGCGCGCTCGTCGAGAGCACGCATGAGACGCAGGCGATCGCGAAGATTCTCGTGTATCCCGGAGCGGACGCGGACTTTACGCTGTTCAGCGACGACGGCACCACGTATGCGTATGAAAAGGGAGCGGGTTCGGTGACCCGGCTGCACTGGGATGAAGGAAGCCATCGCTTGACGCACGAGGGAGCTGAGGCGTGGAGCGGAGCAGACAGCGCGATTGTGGAAGTGGCCGGGCACTGAGGCTGGATGAGAGTGTCCTTTTGACGCCTGAGCCGTCTTTTCATGAGGGATCTGCCGGCATGTTCAATGCCTGATCGAGGATGGGTCAGCCATGCCTTCAACCCATCCGGCTGATTTACAATCACCAAGTAAGCAGGAAAGATCTGAATGAGGCTTTTTCCCATGAATGCAGGCCAGGCGCGCACGCTGCTGGCACAGGCGGGCGCGGCCCTTGTGGCTTCAGCCCTGATTGCCGGGTGCGGCAACAACTACCGGCCCGTGGTTACGCCGATTAATCCGAGCGGACCGGCAGCGCAGCCTACTTCGTATGTTGTTGTGGTATCGACTACTTCGCCCACCACACCCGGCGTCGCGACGATCATCGATTATTCGGGCGATACGGTGATGGCCGAGGCTCCGATCGGTCCCGGTCCGATCACGTTTACGATCGACGAACTTGGCGCCAACGCTTACACATTGAACAGCGATGGCACCATTTCGAATTTCTCTGTCTCCACCAGCCTGCAAGCCAAGTACATTTACGTCTCCACTCTTCCGCCCACGGCTGAGCCCGTGAACCTGATGGCGCCAGCGCAGGGACTATGGGCCTCCGACCTGAGTGGCAATGTCGCCGACCTTTTTACAGGAGCTCCCGAAGATTTCAAACTTGCTGTTCCAGTAGGGAATGGCGGCGTAGCGGTGACCATGCCGATGTTCATCACGGGCAGCCCAACGCTGAACGGCCAACGGGAATATGCGGTCAGCCAGGACGTTCCGGATACATCGCCGATGGCCTGCAACGACTCGCCCAAGACGGTTGGGGTAAACGGGGTGGTGACGCCGATCGAGATCGCAAACAACTCGGCCGACGCGCCGATCGGCCTGGATTATTTCAATCAAGACAACACGCCCGCCGGCACCTTGAACGCACAGTGCCCGGTCTTTGCGATTCAGAGCCCGGATTTGAGGAGGCTGTTTGTTCTGAACCGCGGCAGTGACACGATTTCAGTGATCAACTCGCAAAACAACGGGCTGGATGAGTGCGTATGCCCACCCACGGGGTGTCTGAACCAGAACGCCCAGGCGTACTTCTGCCATCCGATGCTGCCGCTTTCGCTTACGGCGGTGAGCGCCTTGAATGCAGCCAGCACGACGGCGATTCCGCCTGCAGGCGGCCCTCCCAACGGGACCGTTGGCATGAGCGCGATCGCGGGCCCGGTTTATGGGGAATACAACCAGGCGACTCAGCAACTGGTGGTGGCGAACTACGACGGCGGTTCGATCAGCGTGATTGATGTGAGCCTAGATGAATACGGCAACGACAGCCCGACCTTCGGAACTACGTACACCATCCCGGTTGGCAATACGCCGACACCGAACCCGGCCAGCGTGACGGTGCTCTACGACGGGAGCAAAGCTTATACCGCCAATCAGAACGATGGGACATCGAACGGGACGGTGACGGTGGTGAATTTAAGCACCCACACGGTGGAGAAGACGCTGACGGTGGTGGGGCATCCGCGCACCGTTGTTTCGACGCAGAATTCGGAATACAGCAAGATCTACGCCGCCTCGCCCGACAGCCCCTATCTGACGATCATCGAGTCGACCCCGACCGAGACGGACCAAGTGGACACCACGGTTCTGGTGGAAGGCAACGTGGTGGATGTGCGGGTGACGACGGAGAATGGATCGAGTGGGGCCAACTCCAACTACAGCAGTCGGGTACCCGGCTACGGCCAGCCGTGCAACCTGCCGGGCGCGTCACAAACCGTGTCACTGGCGGCCTGCATGTCCATTCAGTAACAGGCAAACGGGGAAATCTACATCAAGCAGCGAAAAGGGGCTATTCCAGATCATGGAATGGCCCTTTTTGCTGGTTTGACCGGCGAATTCGCGGGCAGGTTTGCGTCGGCATAAGGCAGGCGCTCTCCCGGCCGGAATCGGTCGGCTTCGAGATCGATGGCCGGAGTTTTCAGCGCATCTTGTGATTTGGAGCACAGACTCAGTTGGACCTGGACGCGAAGCATGGTCAGGAAGGGCATTCCGCCACGGCTTGGCCACCGAGCCGGCGGGCAGGTGTGCGAAGAGGAGATCTGCCGATGCAATCGAGCGGAAAGCGCGCCGTTCTTACGCGGCGTCAATTTGTGGCTGCGGGAGCCGTGGGTGGCGCGGCGGTGGCCATCGGATGCAAGGTAAACCACCAGGACGGCCGGGATTTTCTCACTACGGAGCAAGCCCTGACGCTGGGCGCGATCACGGATCAGATTGTGCCTGCCGATCAATTTCCGAGCGCCACGCAAGCCGGAGTGCTGAACTACATCGACGGCCAACTGGTGCGTCATTACCGGCGGCACCGGGACGCCTACCGTGAGGGACTGGAGCGCACAGATGCGCTGAGCAGGAAGCGTTTTGGCCGGGAGTTGGCCGCGCTCACCGCCGCGCAGCAGCAGGAGATCGTGGCCACCCTCGAGCGGCAGGAGCCGGCCTTTTTCAACCTGGTCCGCAATCACACGATGGAGGGCTATTACGGGTCGCCGCGTCATGGCGGGAATCGCGACGCGCAAAGCTGGCGCATGCTGGGGCTGGCAGAGCCGCCGCTGCGCGGCCGCGCCCAGTACGACCTGAGAAAGGGCTCAGCATCATGAAACGCGTGAATGCGGTGGTGGTGGGCGCCGGAGCCGGCGGCGGAATCGTGGCCAAGCAACTCTCGGTCGCGGGGCTTAGCGTGGCACTTCTCGAACGGGGCAAGTGGTACACGGAAAACGACTGTCGCAAAGACGACCTGCGCAACCAGCGCACCACGGTGCTGGGCAATGCGTTCGGGCCGGAAGATGCGGGCAATCCGCGGGTTTGGGTCGACGGGAAGGGCGTGGCGCACACGGTGCTGCCCTCAGAGGGGAGTTACCAGAACAATGCCGCCTGCGTGGGAGGAGGAACGCTCAGCTATGGCGCCATGGCCTGGCGCTATATGCCGCAGGATTTCCGCATGCGGTCCATTTATGGCGCGCCGGAGGGGAGTTCGCTGGAAGACTGGCCCATCTCCTACGACGATCTTGAACCTTACTACGAGCAGGCGGAATATGAGATTGGGGTCTCGGGAGACTACTCGGGCACGCCATTCAAGGGGCCGCGCAAACGCGATCTTCCGATGCCGCCGCTTCCGCCCAATCGCGAATTCGAGATTCTGGAGCCCGCGGCCAAGCGCCTGGGCCTGCACCCGTTTCACATTCCCATGGCGCGCAACAGTGTCCCCTATAACGGGCGCGGACCATGCATGCGCTGCCGGTGGTGCTGTGGATTCGGATGTGAAGAGGACGCCAAGAACGGCTCGCAGAACACGGTGATCCCCATTGCGATTGGTACGGGCAACTGCGAGCTGCGCTCCGGATGCATGGTCAAGGAGATTTTGACCGACGATCGCGGGCGCGCCACCGGGGTGGCATACTACGACGCGGACGGCCGGTTGCAAACGCAGCTCGCCGATTTTGTGGTGGTTTCAGCCTGCGCCATCGAGTCGGCGCGGCTGCTGCTGAATTCAAAGAGCCGGCTTTTTCCTGACGGCCTGGGAAATCGCCACGACCAGGTTGGCCGCAACCTGCAGGGGCACCACTATACCGGCGCCATCGGGTTCTTCGACTTCGATACTTACGACGATGTGGGTCCGGGCGCGAGCATCGCCATCTCCGATTACAGCCACGGTACTCCGGGTCTGCGCGGAGGCGGCATTCTGGCTAACGAGTTCATTCGCCTTCCCATCCACATGGTCGATCGGCTGCCCGGCGACATACCGCGCTGGGGTTTGAAGCACAAGCAGGCGATGCGGGCATTTTACAAGCGCAACATCGTGATCATGGGGCCGACCCAGCAGATTCCCACCGCGGAGGCACGGGTCACGCTGGATCCGACGGTGCGGGACAAGTGGGGCTTGCCGGTGGCGCGCATTTCGGGCAACGTTCATCCGCACACGTTTGACATTGGAGAAGTGCAGGCGAAGCGCGCCGAGGCGTGGCTGAAGGAGGCGGGCGCAATCTCCACGTCTCTGATGGCCTACCGGCCGGACAGTGTCTCGGCGGGGCAGCACCAGGCCGGCACCTGCCGGATGGGCAACGATGCGCAGGGCTCGGTGGTCGACCGCAACTGCAAGTTGCACGATGTGGACAATGTCTTCGTCATCGATTCCAGCGTGCACGTGAACAACGGAGGATTCAATCCCGCGCTCACCATCATGGCCATCGCTTATTTTGCGTCCGATGCGCTGGTTCGCAACTGGAAGGGCACGGGATTCAGGTCATGAGACGATACTTGAAAGCCGGCGCAATCGCTCTGGGAAGCGTGGTTCTGCTGGGGATTGGCGGGCTATACGGGGCGTCAGAGTACTACACCTCGCAGTACGGCCAGGGTTGCGCGAGCTGCCATGAGATGGCGGACTACGTGAACGTGGTGCATGGGTCTCCGCATCGCAACATGGACTGCATGCAGTGCCACGAAGCAGGCCTGGGCACCAAGTTGCGCCACATTCGCGTTCACCTGACGCGAAGCTGGCCAGAGCAAATCAGGCTGCGCGAAGTGGACGCGAACGCGATGGTTACGAAGTGCCAGCAATGCCACCGACAGGAGTATGCGACGTGGCAGGCGGGCCCGCACAGCGTTACCTACGCACAGATATTCGCCGACCCGGCGCAGAACTCAAAACGCGCCCTGGGCGAAGATTGCGTGCGCTGCCACGGGATGTACTTCAACGGCTCGATTCGCGAGCTGGTGCAGCCGCAGAATACGCGCGGTCCGTGGCACATTGTTCCGGCCGGCCTGGCGGACCAGGCGGCGATACCTTGCCTGGCCTGCCACTGGATTCACCGCGAAGGTGCGGCGGACAGCAAGCCTGCCTCGCGCATCTCAGTGGCGGGAACGGCGGTACGCGATTCGCTGGCCTTTTACGAGCGCCGCGAGGGAATGCATTTTTCCGTGGCTGTGCTGCCGATTCCGCAGCTTTACGACGGGGCTCGCGCGGTAAACAGGAGCGAGGATTCCCGGCAGGCGAACTGCTACCAGTGCCATGCGCCGCGGGTGCCGGAAACCGGATCTGCCGCCGCTGCTAAAGGCTGGGGGCCGCAGGTGGGCTCGGGTGACGATCGCACCCCGATGGGGGTTCACGAGGGTTTGAGCTGCGTATCCTGCCACAACGGGCACAATGAGAACGCGCGCGCCTCGTGCAAGACGTGCCATCCGCAGATGTCGCATTGCGGCATCGACGTGGAGAAGATGGACACCAGTTTCCTGAGCGCGACCAGCGCGCACAACATTCACTGGGTGAAGTGCGCGGACTGTCACCAGCACGGCATTCCGAAGGTGAAGGCGAAGGCGCCCCCTGCATCGGGGACGGCATTCGCTCCCTCGCTGGGCGGGCAGTAAGCGCAGGTTCGGCAGCCGTCACGGCACTCTTGCGGTCATTTACATTCAAGGCAGAGGATGGCGCGGAATGGCGGCTCAGGCGAAGATGCGTCTCGATCTCTTGCTGGTTTCGCGCGGACTTGTGCCGAGCCGCGAACGGGCGCGGGCGCTGATCCTGGCCGGGCGGGTGCTGGTACGGGAACAGAAGATCGACAAGCCCGGCGTGACGGTGGGGGAAGATGCGGCGATCCGCCTGCTGGGCGGAGAACAGCCCTACGTGAGCCGGGGCGGGTTCAAACTGGCGGCAGCGCTCGAACACTGGAAAATTGACTTGAAGGGCCGAGCCTGCCTAGATGTGGGCGCGTCGACGGGGGGATTCACCGACTGCCTGCTGCAGAACGGGGCCGCGCAGGTGACTGCCGTCGATACCGGCTTCGGGCAGATTGCGATGAAGCTGCGCAACGATGCACGCGTGCGGTTGATGGAGCGCACCAATGCGCGGCTGCTTGAGCCGGGATCGCTGGAGGCGGGCGAGGGGGCTTCCGCGGTGAGTCTTCTGGTTATGGATGTTTCATTTATTTCGGCCACGCTGCTGCTTGGGACGGTGCTGGCTGCCGCGCCGTCGCTTACTGAAGCTGTCGTTCTGGTGAAACCGCAGTTTGAGGCCGGGCGCGAATTTGTGGGCAAGGGCGGGATTGTGCGCGATCCGGAAGGGCATGAACTTGCGGTCAGCAAAGTGGCCGATTGCGTGCGGTCGCTGGGGTGGGAGGTAGTGGAGACCATTCCATCGCCGATCACGGGCATGGAAGGGAACCGGGAGTTTCTGTTGTATGCGCGGCGGCCCGGACTGTAGCTTGTTCATGTGATTGGGCCCAGGCGCGGTCTAATCCGTTACACTGGGACCGCATGGTACGTGTTGCGATTGTCTGCAAACCGCGCAAGGAAGAGCTGGCACGTCTGGTGCCGGATTTGATCGAGTGGCTGCGCGCGCACGACTACGAGCCGCGGCTGGATCACGAGGGCGGACAGTACACTTCGGCTGCCCCGGCGATGAAACGCTCGGAGCTGCCCAGTTGGAAGCCGTCGCTGGTGATCGTGCTGGGCGGGGATGGGACGCTGCTGTCAGTGGCGCGGATTTTTGCGGCCGAGGGGACGCCGATTCTCAGCGTGAACCTGGGCTTGCTGGGATTCCTGACCGAGGTTCGCCTGGGCGATCTTTATTCCACTCTGGAGAGCTGGTGCGATGGTTGCCACAGCGTTGACGAGCGGTCGATGCTTCATGCCGCTTTGTGGCGCGTGGACGGCGAGCATTCCAGCTATACGGCGCTGAACGAGATCGTGGTCTCAAAGGGTGACATCGCGCGCATGGGCGATTTTGCGGTGGAGCTGGACGGCAAAAGCGTGGCCCGGTTCCGCGCCGACGGGGTGATTGTCTCAACACCCACCGGCTCCACGGCGTACACGCTGGCCGCGAACGGCCCGATCCTGACTCCGGATGTGGATGCCATGGTGGTGACGCCGATTTGCCCGCACCTGCTCACGCTGCGGCCCATCGTGGTGCGTGGGGACGCATTGCTCACAGTCCGGGTGGAGGGCGTTCCGGAGGTGGCATTGCTGACCGTGGACGGCCAGCAGGCGGTTGAGTTGCTGCGGGGCGACGAGGTACGGTGCCAGCGTTCGATTCACACGGTGAAGCTGGTGCGCCTGGGCGAGAGCGGATTCTTTGAGGCTTTACGCAGCAAGCTGAGCTGGGGCGAGCGGTAAAACTCCGGAAAAATTCTGCTTTCTACTGGGTCAGCTCGGCGAGGAGCACCTTGGCCTTGGCGGCGAGGGTGTGCGCGCCGTCCACGTCGCCTGACGTGAGGGCGGTTTTGGCCTCTTTGAGGAACTCGCGAATGTGGTCTGCAGTCTTCTGCTCGGTGTCGTTCAGGGGGCGGGTGATCCCCAGCAATCCGCGATCGGTGGCGGCGATCAAGTCTTCGGTTTCGCGGCGATAATCGGCTGGATTGCCTGAGGAGAGCTGGCCGATGGCGCTTACGCCTGGATTGGGGTTGGCGGCTTCCTCAGTTGTATTCTTGGCGGCCGGTTTCTTGTGTTTTACGATCGGTTTGGGGAGCGGCTGCGCGGGGGTTGGAACCGTGGCAGCCGGCTCGGCGGGGACGGATTCCACCGGAGGCGGGAGATTGTCAGGGGCATTGGATGGCGGAGGCGGAGGATTGTCAGGAATGGGAGGCGCAAGTGGCTGCACCAGTGCCTGTTGCGTCTTGTGGAGGCAAGCCGTCAGCAACAAAGGCAACAGAAAAGCACAGCATTTTGCAGGGAATCTCATTCGGCAGTTTCCCTCTCGTTCTGATTGCTCACCGGTCGCAAATGCCGGCGCGCCCAGTCCGTGGCTGCAAGCGGAATTCGCAACCTGAATTCCGTGCCACGGTTTAACCTTGATTGTACTTCGACGCTGCCGTGGTGCAACTGGAGAATTCGGTACGTCATGGAGAGGCCGATTCCGCTGCCTCCGCTCCTGGTGGTGAAATAGAGGTCGAAGATTTTCTCACGGATCTCCTCCGGGATACCTGTACCCTCATCTGCGATGCGCAGCACGGCGGACTTGAAGCCGGGCGGGACGGAGCGGTCGCCAGCAGCCGCGGCTTTCCTTTCTCCTTCAAGAACCACTTCCAAGCGGCCGCCTTCGGGCATGGCCTGGGCGCCATTCTGGATCACGTTGAGGGTGGCCTGCTTGAGCAGGTCGGCATCGACATTGGCGATGAGCGGTTCATCGGGCATGCTGCTGACCAGGGTGACGTTGCGCGTGGACAGCTCGTCGGCGGCCAGGGCGAGAACGTCGGCGATGACCAGGCGCAGGTCCTGCTCGTGTAGCTGCAATTCGACGGGGCGGGAGAAATCAACCAGCATCTGGACGACGCGGTCGAGGCGATGAATCTCAGCGTCGATGATCTCAAGATGCCTGGCCGCTGGCCCGCCGGTATCACCAAGCTTGGCCTTGAGCAGCTCGAGGTGCACCACGATCGCATTGATGGGGTTCTTGACCTCGTGGCCCACCCCCGATGTGAGCCTGCCGATGGCCGCCATGCGCCGCGAGAGTTCCAGCTCGGACTCAATCTCCTCAGCCGACTCCAGATCGTGCAGGGTGACAAGCGCGCCGAGCCCCTGGCGGGTTTCGTCATCGTGAATGAAATCGACGGAGGCCTGTATGCGGCGGCCGGATTCAGTAAGGATTTCTTCCTTCACCATGGAAACGCCGGCATCGATGGCCTCCCAAATAGAGCGGCCCAATAACGTGGAGCGATCGAAAATGTCGCGGGCGTGCTGGCCGAGGATGGTATCGCGCTCGATGTGCAGGAAGCGTCGCGCCGCCTCAGAGACCAGCACGGCCCGGCCATCCCCGGTAAAGAGCAGGATTCCATCCTGAAGGTTGCCCAGGATCTGGTCCAGATTCTCTTTCAAGGCCGAGAACACTTCTTCGACGTTTCTCATGCGCTGGCCGATCATCTCGATCTTGTTGGAGACACGGGCGGCCATATCTTGTTTCGGCGCGGCTTCCTCATCGCTGGAGGAGGCGCTGGCCGCAGTCCAGTAGTCGAGCTGCAGGCTGATCTCTTCCATGGGTCGGAGGGCGAGATTGCTGAGCAGGAAGGCGGCGAGCAGGGCGGCGCCGAGAGCAAAGCCCATCAGCCAGAACGCCTGCCTAAGCCAGGGCCTGTAGAACGCCCAAAGCAGCGTGGTGCGGACCCCAACGTGCACGGTGGCGAACAGTTCGCCGTTGCGCTCGAGGGGCACCACTACGTCAAAGACCTTGGGCGGCCCGAAGACTTCCATCATCAATTGGAGAAGATCGGCATCGAGAAGTTGGCTGTAATTGGGCCGGGCGGGCAGCGGCTTGTCGTCGTTGTCGGGATTGGTGCTCAGCAGGGTGTTTGACTGGCTGTCGCCGATGTTGATGTCGTAGACGGTAAGCGAATAGCGGTTGAGGGAGTCGAGCGAGGCCTGCAGCGCCGGGTTGTTTCTAACCGCTTCGGCTTCCAAAGCACGCAACTCGGCCGGATTGCCGGGATCCACTATGCGATCTTTGAGCCCGGTTTCGAGGGCATTTTGCAGGGCGAGGCGAATCTGTTCCGCGCCGGTCCGGTTGGTGTCGTAAGACTGCTGCACGGCGGCGTGCAGCAACTGGGTGACATAGACCAGCGACACGAGCCCGGCGATGAGAAACACCAGCCCGGTAATGGCCAGAACGAGTTTGGTCTTCAGTCGCATGGGTTAGTCTTCAGTGGCGCGGCTGTACTCCTTGAGCTTATTGTGCAGCGTCTTGAGGCTTACGCCCAGGATTTCAGCGGCGCGAGTCTTATTCTGCCCGGTGGCTTCGAGGGTGCGCAGAATCAACAATCGCTCGGCTTCATCTACAGTGACGCCAACCTGCACCGAAACCATGCCGGCATCGAAGGTCTGTGCCGCGGGCAATCTGGTTTTGGCGAAACCCGGCGGCAGGTGACCGGCGTCAAGGGGCGCACCGTCAGGGCAAAGAATGACGGCGCGCTCGATGGTGTTGCGCAACTCGCGCGCGTTGCCCGGCCAGTCGTAGCTCATCATCCGGTCAAGCATGGAGGCGGCCACGCCGGAAACCCTGCGCTTGTGTTTCTGATTCATCTCGCTGAGCATGGCCTCGGCCATGGGGGGCAGATCTTCCATATGGTCGCGAAGGGGCGGCATGTTGATGTTGAAGACATTGAGCCGGTAGAAGAGATCGGGGCGCAGATGGCCGCGCGCGACGGCGTCGCCGGGGTCGCGGTTGGTGGCCGCGAGGATGCGCACATCCACATCCTGTTCAGTGCGCGCGCCGAGGCGGCGGAGCTTGCGTTCTTCAAGGACGCGCAGCAGCTTGGCCTGGGTGGCGATGGGCATTTCGCCTATTTCGTCCAGCAGCAGGGTTCCGCCCGAAGCCAGCTCGAAGCATCCCATGCGCCGTTCGGCTGCCCCGGTGAAGGCGCCTTTCTCATGCCCGAAGATTTCGCTCTCGATCAGGGTTTCGGGAATAGCGGCGCAGTTTACCGCGACGAAGGGCCGGGACTTGCGCGGGCTGAGCGCATGCAGGGTTCGGGCCACCAGTTCCTTGCCGGTGCCGCTCTCGCCGGTGATGAGCACTGGTACATTGGACGGCGCAATCTGCTCAATGAGGCCGAAGATCTCGCGCATGGATCGGGAGTTGCCCACCAGCGCGCCGAGCACTCCGCTTTCGCGCAAACGACGCCGGGCTACTTCCAACTCGATCGCAGTGTCCCGCTGACGGGTGGCATTGGCCAAAATGGTGCGCAGGCGGGTGGCGTCGACCGGTTTCTGCAGGAAATCGTAAGCGCCGAGTTTCATGGCCTCGACGGCGAGTTGAATGGAGCCCATAGCAGTGAGCACCACCACGGCGAGGTTAGGGCTGAGCCCCGATCCCTCTTCGGCCAGTTTGGTCAGGAGGCCAATACCATCGAGGCGCGGCATCTTCAGGTCAGTGACCACAATGGCCGGATCCCAGGCCAGTGTTTTGTCCCAGGCTTCAAGGCCATCGCGCGCGGTTTCGGTACGATAACCCCAGCCGGAGATCAACTCTGCCAGTCCCGTAAGGGCGTGCGGCTCGTCTTCGGCAATCAGGACCTTTACGGCGTTCTCCATGGAATAATCCTGCTCCGTACTCAGGTTACCTTTTTACTATGCGCCCAGGATACCGGCGCAGGTTTTGTGGGCGAGGAAGCCGGGATGGGGCAGGGTGGGTTTGTTCAGCCTTTTTGCTCCAACAGAACTTCTACGGCCTCGGACAGGGAAGCGCAGCGCAAATCTGCCCGTTGCGCGGCCTTCTCCGTTTTCGGGAGGAGCTGCGCCGCGTCCCCGCCGACAAGGATGGTTCTCATTCCCAGGCGGTTTCCAAACTCAATGTCGGCGAGGGAGTCGCCGATCATGACGCTGTGCGCCGCTTGAATTTCGGGAAAGTCGATTGCGGCCTGCTCGAAGAGTCCGGGTAGCGGCTTGCGGCAGTTGCACTGGCCGTGATCGTGGGGACAGAAATAGAAGGCGTCAACACGAGCGGCGTGGTTGATGAGCAGGTGTTGAAAAGCAGCATGAATGGCCTCCACCTGTGTGATGGTGTAGAGCCCGAGCGCGATTCCGCGCTGATTGGACAGGACGATCACGCGCAATTTGGCGCGATTGAGTTTGGCCAAGGCCTCGGGCACGCCGGGCAGTACGCGAAAATCGCGCCACCGATGCACGTATTCGCCTTCCGGCGCTTTTTCATTCAGCACTCCGTCGCGGTCAAGGAAGACCGTTGTTACATCCGTCCAGTCCGCTCTGCCTGCGGCGTTCGTCACCTCGCTATCATAGCAATGCCGGTGAAGAGGGATTATGAGATGGATTTGGCGGCCATGAGGACTCCCAATACGCCGCCCGGATACAATGTGGAGATGGACCTTGTTACCCATCCCGGGCAATCTTGCACGGGGTTCCTTTCGGGTGCGGGCGGGCGCGAGGCGGGCATGGCCGCATGAAGAACTTCCTGCGTCTGTTGCGCTATGGACTGCCCTACACGCTGGAATGGTTTCCGGGGGTGTTGCTGCTGGCGGCGGTGGGGGTGCTGGACACGTTCCGCATCCTTCTTCTGCAGCCTATCTTCGACCAGGTTCTGAGGCCGGATGCGCCCGAGGGTCCGATTCTTCTGGGGCTCACTAACAGCCGGTGGCACTTCGACCTGAGGACGCTGGTTCCGCATTTTCTGCACATGCACAATGCCTGGGACGTGGTGGCCTCTGCACTGGTAATTGCAACACTGGGCAAGGGCATTTGCGATTACCTTGGCACATACCTGGTGAACTATGCGGGGTTCGGCACGATTACCGACTTGCGCAATGATCTTTACGAGGCCACGCTGCGACGCTCGGCCAGCTTTTTTCACAAGCACGCCACGGGAACCATCCTGTCAACATTAATCAACGATGTGGACCGGGTGCAGAATGCGCTCAGCTCGGTGATCGGCGAGTTTCTGCAGCAATTCTTTACTTTTGTGGTGGGGCTGGTTTTCGTAGTTCGACTAGGAGGATATCTGAGCTGGGCGCTGGTGCTGTTTGTGCCGGTGGTGATTACTTCGTCGCGCAAGATCGGCAGGGAAGTGCGCACGCGCACGCGCACCGGCCAGGACAAGCTGGCGGAGATTCAGAATATTCTGCACGAGACCGTCACCGGGCACCGCATCGTGAAGGCGTTCAACACCGAAGTGTGGGAGATTTTGCGCTTCAAGAATGCGGCACGGCGGCTGTTTCGCGCCAATTTGCGCAACATACGGATTCAGTCCATCAGCTCGCCCTTGATGGACAGCATCGGTGCGGTAGCGATTGCGATGTTTTTGTTTATCGGGCGCAACGAGATTCTTCACCACAGGATGCCGATGGGGCTGTTCGTCGCCTTTATATTCCTGCTTTTCAGGCTTTATGATCCTGTCCGCAAGTTTGCATACTTCTACAACAGTTTTCAGCAGGCGATGGGCGCGTCTTCTTCCATCTTCGGATTTTTCGATGCGGAAGACGACGTGAAGGAGCGGCATCACGCGGCTACATTGAAGCGTTTTCATCAGTCGATCCAGTTTGAGAACGTTGGATTTTCCTACTCGACAGAAGAGGGCGAGCACCAGATTCTGTACAACGTGAATCTCGATGTGCGGGCGGGCGAGGTGCTGGCGGTTGTGGGTCCGAGCGGAGCGGGCAAGTCAACGATGGTCAATCTGATTCCGCGCTTTTTCGATGTAACCTCGGGCCGGATTGTGATTGACGGGCACGATCTTCGCGATCTGACGCTGGGCTCGCTACGGCGGCAGGTGGCGCAGGTGACGCAGGAGACGATCCTGTTCAACGACACGGTGCGCAACAACATAGCGTACGGCCAGCCGGATGTGAAGATTGCGCTGGTGGAGCAGGCTGCGCGAAACGCGCTGGCCCACGACTTTATTCTGCGCCTGCCGCAGGGCTACGATACGGTGATCGGCGAGAAGGGCTTCAGGCTCTCGGGCGGGGAACGGCAGCGCATGGCCATTGCGCGGGCGATTCTCAAGAACTCGCCTATTCTGATCCTCGACGAAGCTACGTCGGCGCTCGACGCGGAGAGCGAGTCGCTGGTGCAGACCGCGCTGGCCAACCTGATGCAGGACCGTACGGTGCTGGTGATTGCGCATCGTCTCTCGACGATTCGCCGCGCCAACCGGATCGCGGTTCTCGAAGACGGACGGATCACGGCCATTGGCTGCCACGAGGAACTGCTCAACTCATCGCCGACGTACCAGAGGCTCTATCAATTGCAATTCATCGACATGCCCGAGACGCAGCCGCAGGAACCACTGGCGCCGGCCCTGGCAACCGGAGCGGAGGGATAGCGGGAATGCCTATTTATTCAATGACCGGGTTTGCGCGGATGCAGGTTCAGATCCACGATCAGCTCAGTTATACGCTCAGCCTGAAGAGCGTCAATCACCGTTTTCTCGATCTTCAGTTCCGGCTTCCGAACGGCCTGGACGCCCTGGAGATGGAGTTGCGCAAGGTTCTCAAAGGCGCGCTTCTCCGCGGTCACGTGGAGCTTTCGCTCTCAGTCGATCGCGCCTCGCAGCAAAAGGCCGGCTACAATCGGGAGCTGGTGGCCGGCTACCTGGCGGCATTTGACGAGGCGCGCAGGGAGCACAAGCTAACGGGCGAACCGGATTTGAATGCGGCGCTGCGGCTGCCGGGCGCATTGCAGGCCGATAGCCGCGGAGAGGACGACCTGGCTATTCTTTCGGCAAGCGTTCTGGAGCAGATCGGGCCGCTTCTGGGCGAGTTGAAAGCAATGCGCGCCCGCGAAGGCGAGGCTCTTGAGGCGATTCTGCATGGAACGCTCGACCGGCTGGCCGAAGCGACCGAGGGGGTTGCGCTGCTGCGGCCCGAAATCGAGCAGCGCTACGAGGAGCGGCTTGCCCAGCGCCTATTGGCGGCTACCGGCCCTGAATTCAACCAGCAGCGGTTGCTCGAAGAAGTAGCAGTGCTGGTGGAGCGCAGCGACGTGTCAGAGGAATTGGCGCGGATGGTGACGCACATCGGGCATTTTAGCGAATTGCTGAACAGCGGCGGCGAAGCCGGCAAGAAGCTTGACTTTCTGCTCCAGGAGATGAACCGCGAGGCCAACACGCTGCTGTCAAAGACGGGCGGCGTGAGTGGGAAGGGAACGCGTATTACGGAACTCGGGCTGGCGATGAAATCGGAAATTGAGAAGGCTCGCGAACAGATTCAGAACCTGGAGTGACAGGACAGGGAACAGGGGAACGAGTGAAGAAGTGAATAAGTGAACGGGGAATAGGGAATAGGGAACGGATTGGCAGGCATCATTGCCTGGAAGGGACTCACGAATTTTGGCTGGAATACTTTTTATCATTTCGGCGCCTTCGGGCTCAGGCAAGAGCACACTGGTGAGCGAGCTGCGCAAACAGGTGAGCGGGGTTGACTTTGCCATCTCGTGGACTACGCGCGCTCCACGCGGCTCCGAGGAGAACGGGCGAGAATACCATTTCACGACGCGCGAAGAGTTTCAGCGGATGATCGATGCGGACCTGTTCCTGGAATACGCCGAAGTATTCGGCCGTCACTACGGCACCTCGCGTCGGTCGCTTGACGAGGCTCGAGCTGAAGGACACGATCTTCTTCTGGACATCGACGTGCAGGGCGCGGCACAGATTCGCGCCAAGATGCCAGAGGCGGTGGGTATTTTTGTATTGCCTCCGAACCCCAAGGTTCTGCGCACGCGGTTGCGCAATCGCAGCCGCGCTGAGGGGGTCGTCGACGAGGAGGAAGTGTACCGGCGGCTGAGCGAAGCCCGGAAGGAGATTGAGAAATATCGCGACTACGGTTATATTCTGGTCAACGACATTCTCGATCGGGCGGTAGCCCAATTGGAAGCCATTGTGCTGGCCGAGCGTTATTATCGCAATGGCGAAACGATTGCGTACCGTTCGCGCAGGGTGTTGGAGGTCGCCGCGGCCTGCCTGCAAACCAACTCGCAGGAGCGGCTTAAACCTGTGCTGGAGGCATTTGGTATCGATGGCGACTCCAGCCAGCAACAACTTCCCTTTGGAGATGACCGCGATGACGATTGAGACCCATTTCGACTCCAACTATCGCAAGGTACTGGTGGCGGCTCGGCGTGCGCGCCAGATACAGAGCGGTTCGCACGCTCTGGTCTCGACCCAGTCGACGAAGGCATGTCGAATCGCCCAGGAAGAGATCGAGGCGGGCAAGATAGCCTACGTCAAGACCGAAGCCGAGGTCGTTAAACCGCTGGTCGAGGGACCTGCGATCCCCATTCTGCTGAGCTAGAAACAGTGAACCGCGATCGGTAAACCGCGATCGGTAGTGGACTACGGCCTGCTGACCCGGATTCACTGCCTCCTGCACTACAATCTACCTATGCGGGTGACGGTGGGCGTTTCCGGCGGAATTGCCGCGTACAAAGCGGCGGAGCTTGTGCGCGCCTTGCAGCGGCAGGCGGTTGAAGTCCACGTGGTGATGACCGCGGCGGCGGCGAAGTTTGTTCAGCCGCTGACCTTTTCCGCGCTGACCGGGCACAAAGTGATTACCGGTCTCTGGGATGAGTCCGGCACCGGCGACGCATCTGTCGAGCAGGACGGTATCGACCACATTGCCGAGGCGCAGTGGACTGAAGGCCTGGTGGTGGCTCCTGCCACGGCCGATATTCTGGCCAAGTTTGCGCAAGGCATCGCCGACGATTTCCTTACCACGATGTACCTGGCGACCACTGCGCCGGTGCTGGTTGCGCCGGCCATGAACGTGAACATGTGGAACCATCCGGCCACGCAGGCCAATCTTGAAATTCTGCGCCAGCGCGGGGTTCGGGTTGTAGATCCGGGTACGGGCGATCTGGCCTGCGGCATGGTGGGGACGGGACGCATGGCCGAACCGGAGGCGATTGCTTCCGCGGTGTTGTCCGCTCTTGGCCGGCGGCACGATCTGGCCGGCGAAGTTTTATTGGTGACCGCCGGGGGGACGCGGGAGGCGCTGGATCCGGTGCGCTATCTCGGCAATCGTTCCAGCGGCAAGATGGGCTACGCGCTGGCTGAAGCTGCGCAGAGCCGCGGCGCGAAAGTGATTGTGGTGAGCGGACCCACGGCGCTGCATCCGCCGGCGCGGTGCGAACTGATCAGAGTTACGACCGCGGACGAGATGCGAAACTCCGTATTGGCGCGCATGAACGAAGCCACCCTGGTGATCAAAGCAGCGGCAGTGGCCGATTACCGGCCCGTCGCAGTGTCGGAACAGAAGCTGAAGCGCAGTGGCCCGCTGACGCTGGAGTTGGCGCCGACCGAGGATATTCTGGCCGAGGTGGTGCGGCGGCGGCGGCCAGGGCAGCTGATTGTGGGCTTTGCGGCAGAGACGCAAAATCCGATGGAGAACGGCCGGGCCAAACTGCTGAGCAAGGGCCCTGACGCCATTGTGGTGAACGATGTGGGCGAGGGCGTGGGCATTGACGCGGACACCAATGCAGCGACATTTCTAACTCTGACCACGGCGGTGGAGATGCCGCAAATGGCCAAGCGGCAACTGGCGGACCGCATTCTCGACGAGATTCTGGCGCTGCGCCGACCGCGGCCGGTGGTGGTTGAGCTCGACGGAATCCAGGATGCACAAACCCGCGAGCGGCAATCGCGCCAGGACCGGATTCTGGAAGAGACTGTCCCCGCCGTTTCCGCGCGCGGGCAGCTGATTGTGGAGTAAGGGAATTGCCGCGCGCGCTCGATCCAGCCCTTCGTGACGCTCTTGCCGCGCGCGTCCGCTTCTATCGCGACCTGGGACTGACGGAGTTTTATCGCAGGCCGGTGGATGCTGTGGCGGCGGATGAAGCCGAGGCGGCGAGCGTTGAATCCGGGCCATCCACCGTGTTATCTCAACCCAGCTTCATTGCGGAGGACCAAGCCATTCGCGCACGCAAGCCTTTTCCTGCCGCACCAGAGATTGCTGCTGCTGTTCCCGCCGCGGACCGCGCCGCCGCGCTGCAGATGATCCGCGAGGAGATCGGCGACTGCACGCGCTGCGCGCTGCACAAGGGCCGCAACAAGATTGTTTTTGCCGACGGCTCGCCGACTGCGCGGCTGATGTTTGTGGGCGAAGGGCCGGGTGCGGACGAGGACGCACAGGGGTTGCCGTTTGTGGGCCGCGCGGGACAACTGCTGAACAACATGATTGCGGCCATGGGACTGAAGCGCGAAGAAGTCTACATTGCGAATGTGGTGAAGTGCCGGCCGCCGGGAAATCGGACACCGGAGCCGGAGGAAGCAAACACGTGCTCGCCATTTTTGTTCCGGCAGATCGACGTGGTGCGGCCGCAGGTGCTGGTGGCTTTGGGGGCTACGGCGGCTACGTATCTTTTGGGAGCGCGGCAGCCGCTGGCCGGGCTGCGCGGACGGGTGCACGCGTTCCGCGGGATGCAGCTGATCGTGACGTACCATCCGGCGTTTCTGCTGCGCGATCCGCGGCAGAAGAAGGAAGCGTGGGCGGATTTGCAGATTGCGATGCGGGAGTTGGGGCTTAGCGCACCGGGGAAGGGTTGAAGCTGTAGTCGAACCCAAGTCCCAAAGCGGGACCTGGGGCACCCGGCACCCGGATTTGAGGGTAGAGTGAGAGAGGCACGGGGGCGATCGCCGGTTCAGGGTTGATCGCGCCAGAGGGCTACGCCGCCCAGCAGGCCGGTCTCGTTGGAGACGATTTCGACGTTTTTGGGGAGCTTGAAGTCGAATTTCTTGGTGTTGCCGCCGCCCAGATAAAGGTGATCCCAGTTGAAGAGCTTTTCGGTTTGCGCGATGGCTTCCTGGACGTGCACGTTCCACTGCTTTTTCCCGAACTTGTCGAGACCGCGGCGGCCGATGTAATCCTCATAGGTTTTTTTCTTCCAGGGATGGTGTCCGAGCTCGAGACCGGGGCAGAGATGGCCGTTGGTGAAGAGGGCGGAGCCCATGCCGGTGCCGAAAGTGAGAGTGAGTTCGACGCCGTCTCCCCGGATGGCGCCGTAGCCTTGCACGGAGGCATCGTTGGCTACGCGCACGGGTTTCTTCCAGCGCTTCTCAAGCGCAGCCTGGAGATGAAAGCCGACCCATGCGGGGTGCAGATTGGCGGCCAGGTACGCGGTGCCTTTTTTGATTACGCCGGGAAATCCGACGGAGACACGGTCGAACCTGGGGAGGTTGACGACCAGCGCATCGAGCGCGGCCAGCACGGCCCGGGGCGTGGGGATGGTGGGAGTGACGACGCGCTCGCGCTCGCTGACCGGCTTGCCGTTGGGGTCAATCAGCATGGCCTTGAGGCCCGAGCCGCCGATGTCAATGGCCAGGGTGATGGGGGAGTGGGAGCGGGTTTTGGGCAGAGCGGCGAAGGCAGCGGCGCGCTTAGGACGGGCGGTGGAAACTCGGACAGTCATTTGGAATGAATTGTAATCTCGCCGAGCGGCTGATGCACCCCTTTTGAGTTGGCGAAGCCGGTGGGAGGCTAAACTGAATCTTGCCTCCCATGCCGGTCTGCTGCGAAGTCGCTTTGCCCGTTCCGCTCGACCGCACGTTTACATATGCGGTGAAAGAGGGACAGTCTCCGCGGCGGGGCGCGCGGGTGATCGCGCCGTTCCGTAACGAAAAGCTGATCGGCGTGGTGACCGCTCTCGACGTGAAAGCGCCGGTCGACTTCGAAGTCAGATATCTCGAGGCTGTTCTGGACGAGGAGCCGCTGCTCAGCGACGAGTTGCTGGCGCTGGCGGAGTGGATGGCGCATTACTACCTTGCTCCACTGGGCGAGGTGCTGCGCACGATGCTGCCGCTGATGGCCGAGGTGCGGCGCACGGTCTATTACCGCATTACCGACCTGGGACGGGATGCGCTGGCGACGAGTCTGGATGGGGACTTGGGGCCGAGGGGGTCCGCTGGAGGGGGTACCTCCGGGGCTAAAGCCCACGACGATTTGGAAGGCATTATGCAGGGGTTGAAACCCCCACCTCCCTCCGGATCGAGGCCTGTGGCGCCCGGATTCAAGCGTCGCGGCAAGCTGTCGCCGGAGTTGCAGGACATGGAGCACCGGGTGCTTGCGCGCCTGGCATCGGGCGAGGCAGTGAAGGTTTCGACGTTGCGCACGGCCACCGCTGCCACGCTGCCGGTGCTGGCGGCGCTGGTGCGCAAGAAGTGGATTGCGCGGGAGACCGCGGCGGCGGAGCGCGATGCGCGGCGGATGGAGCGCTTTGCGGTGCTGATCCCGGAGACGCGGCTGCCCACGCTGACCGATAAACAGCAAGCGATTCTGGCCGAACTGGCCGCGTGCGGGGGGGAACTCAAATTGGCCGAGCTGCGGCGGCGGGATCTGCCGTCGTCCACGCTGCAAACGCTGGTGCGGCGGGGGCTGGTGCGGATCGACGAGCGGCCGGCGGTGTTTCATCTTGGCGGGATTACGCCGGTTGCTGCGCCGTTTGTGCTCAATCAGGCGCAGACGGATGCGCTGGCAACGATTACTGCGGCGCTTGGGGGCTTCACCCCTTTTTTGCTTTTTGGAGTGACTGGATCGGGGAAGACGGCTGTTTATCTTGCGGCGATGCAGAAAGCGCTTGACCGGGGGCAGGCTTCGATCCTGCTGGTGCCGGAGATTGGGCTGACGCCGCAGACGGCGGGACTGCTGGACCAGGCATTTGGCCAGCGAGTGGCGCTGCTTCACTCCGCGCTGACGCCTGAAGAGCGCAGCGAGCAGTGGCGACGGATCAAGCGCGGGGATGCGCAGATTGTGGTGGGCACACGATCGGCGATCTTTGCTCCGGCGCCGAACTTGGGGCTGATCCTGGTGGATGAAGAGCAGGACGGGAGTTACAAGCAGGAAGAAACGCCGCGATACAACGCTCGCGACGTGGCGGTGATGCGCGCCAAGCTGGCCGGCGCGGCGGTAGTGCTGGGGTCAGCCACGCCGTCACTGGAGAGCTGGCAAAACTCGGTGCCGGGGAAGTACAAGCGCCTGGAGTTGCGGGAGCGGGTGATGAACCGCCCGCTGCCCAAGGTTGAGCTGATCGACATGCGGCGGGAGTTTCAGGAGACGGGCCGGGAGCAGCTTTTTTCGCGAGCGCTGGTGGAGCAGACCCGCATCGCGCTTGAACGCGGCGAGCAGGCGCTGATCCTGCTGAACCGGCGCGGATACTCGTTTGCCGTAATCTGCCGCGCGTGCGGCGAGAAGCTGGAGTGCCAGAACTGCGCGATCGCGTTGACGCATCACAAGCCGGCGGTGGCGGCCGAGACAGAAGAGGGCGTGGCGCGCACGGGGCAGCGGCTAGAGTGCCATTATTGCGGATTCCGCCGCACGGTGCCGGCGCGCTGCCCGAAGTGCGACAGCGAACATCTCTTTTATCTCGGCGCAGGCTCGCAGCAGGGCGAGGAGCGGCTGACGGAGATTTTTCCGGGCGCGCGGATCGGGCGCATGGATCGCGACACGGTGCGGGGGCGATACGATCTGGAAAGCCTGCTGGCGCGGCTGCACTCTGGCGAGATCAACCTATTGGTGGGCACGCAGATGATCGCCAAGGGCCACGACATACACGGCATTACCTTGGTGGGCGTGGTGGGCTGCGATCACGCGCTGTCGATGCCGGATTTTCGCGCCGCGGAGCGGGTGTTTCAGCTGATCTCGCAGGTTTCGGGGCGGGCGGGGCGGGGCGAGTTGCCGGGGCGCGTGGTGGTGCAGACCTATTATCCGGATCACTACGCGATTTTGGCCGCAACCGCTCACGACTACGCCGCTTTTGCTGAGCGGGAACTGAAGTACCGGCGCTGGATGCATTACCCGCCATTTGGGGCGCTGGCGAATGTGCTGGTGCAATCGCAAAAGCTGGAAGAGGCTGCGGGGTGGTCAGCCACGCTGGGCAAGTGGTTCCAGAAAGCCGTGCCGGAAGGGGTGCGGGTGCTGGGGCCGTGCACGGCGCCGATTGCACGTATCAAGGGCGTGTATCGATTCCACATGATTTTGAAGGCGTCGTCGCGCAAGGCGCTGAACGCGGCGCTGCGGGGCATGCTTGCGCACGCCGATGAAGCGCAGATCCCTCGCCGGAATGTTGTGGTGGACGTGGATGCGCTGCGGCTGATGTGAGGGTTGTGGCGGGGGGTACGATTACCGCTAGGAGAAACGACATGCGCATGCACAACCCGCCGCACCCAGGCAAGGTATTACGGGAATTCTTAGGCGACCTGGACGTAACGACTGCTGCAAAGCATTTGCAGGTTTCTCGCGCAACGCTTTCCCGCATCCTCAATGGCAACGCCGGTATCTCGGCCGATATGTCGCTGCGTCTTTCCGCCGCGTTTGGCACTCAAGCTGAAATCTGGTATGAATTGCAAACCGACTTCGATATATGGCGCGCATCCCAAAAGAAGCAACCAAAGATAGAGCCTTTCAATCGGGCCGCTTAGGAACGAAGACTGGCGAGCGGACCTGAATCCTGCCGAGATTAGTGGCTGAGACGGGAGCGGCGAATCAAAGGGAGAGCCCGCCGGTTAATTGCAGCAAGGCGATTTGAGCTGCGAAAAGCGATGAATTTCGTGGCGCTCTACCGCAGATGGCTACGGCGTCGTTCTGAACGAATCTGTGTGAAGGATTTGCAACAGGGAGTTGTCGTAGAAGGGGGTGGGGGTGAAGGTGAGCAGGAAGATTGCGATGCCGATCGCTCCAAGTATTTTGCGGCTGCGGCTCAGGGCAAGTGTGGCGGGAACCTTGGGGTGCCGCATGGCGGGGATCAAGAGGATGATTCCCCAGAGAATCCAGCCTGCCCAGTAGAAGACACCGGCCAGAAACAGCGCGAAGGGCAGCCCCCTAGTGAATGCGCGATGCAGCCCAGGAGACAGGGCATAGAGGATGTGGCCGCCATCGAGCTGTCCGGCGGGAAGGAGGTTGAGCGAGGTGATGAAGAGTCCGATCCAGCCCGCGATGAGCACCGGATGCGGAGCAATGTATCGAAAGGACGGCAGAGCGGGATCAAAGTGTGCGAGCAAGGCATGGAGCAAGCGGATGGTGAGGGGCTCGAGGCCGAAGCGCGCGACGACGGCGGGGGCGCCAGAGCTCGCCCGTTGGCTCAACCCGAAACCCACGGCGACGGCGACGGCTGAGGCGATGTACCCGGCCAGCGGCCCGTAGACTCCCACGTCCATGAGAGCATCGCGGCCGGGAATGCCGGAGCGAATCTGAATGATGGCGCCGGCAGTGCCGCTCAAGGTGGGAGCGGGAAGCACCCAGGGCACGGTGGCGTGGATGCGATGCGCGCGGCAGGCAAGGTAGTGGCCGAACTCGTGGATGAGCAGGATGCCCAGCAGCGTGAGCGAGAATGCAAAGCCGGCGGCAAAGTGGTGGGGATGGCGGGCGACCCAGGCCCAGGGCCAAAAATCGCTGTCGCGAATCCCGGACGGCATTCGCTCAATGAAGTTTTGCATGAAGCGCGCGCCGCTGGCAGTGGTGGTAACGACGCTGGCGGCCAGCAGCAAGGCAGGCAGGCCATACTCCCGAAAATTTGAGCGCAACGGATCCCTCTTGGTTCTGCAGCCGCAACAGGAAAGCCGCGCGGGGATACTTCGGGCTGCGGGCGAGCCGAGTACGGGCCGACCGACGACGGCTGCCCGCCAATTGGTGAGGGGCGGTTGGCCGGGTATTGCTAGCTGCCGGTCCCGAGCGAGTGGAGTTCCTTGCCTGGCTTGAAACGGACAGCCTTGCCGGGGGCAATGCTGACCTCAGTCCCCGTGCGAGGGTTGCGGCCGATGCCGGTTTTGCGGGCGCGGACGCTGAAAACGCCGAAGCCGCGCAGTTCAATGCGCTCGCCGGCCGCCAAAGCCTGTTTCAGGCCCTCGAAGACCGTATCCACCGCCGCTTCTGCTTTCGTGCGCGGCAGGCCGGTGCGCTCAATCACTTGATGAACGATGTCCTGCTTGATCAATGGGGTATCCTCGCTGGCGCAAACTGATATTGACTTTACTACGACCTACACCGGTCATACTACAGATTTCGCAGCGATTATGGAACAACTCCGGCGCTGTTGCCCGGGTTTTCCTGAGAAAAATTGTGTTTCCGCCGTTTTGCCGTCGCTGCAACCGGTGCCGGAGGCCATTTCCCGTTGTCAATTGCCCGAGCGCTTACGTAAGATGAATCATCGAGCTGGAGTTGCCGCGGGAGATTTTTCCGGAGGATAAACCCTTCGCACAGGAGACGCATGTCGATTCAGAGTGACCGTTGGATCAGGGAACAGGCCATCAAACATCGCATGATCGAGCCCTTCAGTGAAAAACAAGTGGCTTCGGGCGTTATCTCCTATGGACTTTCCTCCTACGGCTACGATCTGCGAGTCTCCGATGAATTCAAAATATTTACCAATGTGAACAGCGCCATCATTGATCCCAAAGCCTTTGACGAACGATCCTTCGTCTCGGTTCAGGCGGCATCGGTAATCATTCCACCTAATTCATTCGCGCTGGCGCGTTCAGTCGAATACTTTCGAATCCCCAGGGATGTTTTGACAATCTGCGTTGGAAAATCTACTTACGCGCGTTGCGGCATTATTGTGAACGTGACGCCATTTGAGCCGGAGTGGGAGGGGTTTGTGACCCTCGAGATCTCGAATACCACCCCGCTGCCGGCCAAGGTATATGCCAACGAAGGGCTGTGCCAAATTCTGTTTTTCCGCTCCGACGAGGCCTGCGAGGTCAGCTACGCCGACCGCAAAGGCAAATACCAGAAACAGCAGGGAATTGTACTTCCCAAACTCTGAGGATGTGCGGCTGTCGACCTATTGCTTTGGTTGGCATACGGCAGGATGCGTGTTACGGTTACGGGGACGTGATCCCCGCGCCGTCACGGGTGCGGCTCTCCTGATCACCTAAGTGATGAGTGGGGAGCGGTGAGATGTCAACGAATCCGAGGCCTGACCCGATTCGCATTGGGTTGGTGGCAGACGAGCCGATCCGGCTTGCCGGCCTGGCCAGCATCTTTGATCAGCCGGCCCAGCAGGGTCAGCCGCGGCTATTGCCGGTGGTTGGCAGCATGACGGAGTTGCTGGCCAGCGCGGATCTTGAGTATCTCGTATTCGACCTGCACGGCTCCTCGAGTGGACTTGAGGTTCTCGGTCACATCCGCCGCACGCGTCCCGATATCCGCCTGATCGTGATCGGTCCGGAGGGGGACGAGGAACTGGTTCTGAATTCCATCATTGCCGGGGCCCGGGCATACCTCGACCTGACGGCCGGTCCCGAGGTGGTACGCAAGGCTGTGGAAATTGTTACCTGCGATTCGATCTGGGCGCCGCGGAGGCTGCTTTCGAAACTGATTGACCGGTTGCTCAACGTGCGCGACAGCAGCCTGACGAACGCCGGCATGCAACTCACAGCCCGGGAGAAGCAGGTGCTCGAGCTGATCCTCACAGCGCGGTCGAACCGTGAAATCGCGGCGCAACTGGGGATCGAGGAGCGCACCGTTAAAGCCTATGTAGGCCGTCTGATGCGGAAGACCGGAGCAGACAATCGCATCAAGCTTTCGATATCGGCTCTCAATCACTTCATTCTTTCGCAGGATAGTTCCAACGGAAGCCGGGAGCCGGGCGAGCCGCCAAAGAGGGTTACCAAGAAGTAAACTGTGATGGTTACTTATAGGCACAGCCCTTTAGTACTCTTGTGGCATACTGCAGTTTTCCACAATCCTGTTAACTGAAACAACGCAGATCTGGGGAAAGGAGTTCTTCGGCCGCATGTTTTCATGAAGCCTAAGAACTCCTATTTTTTTCTATTTACTGTGAAACCCGGACTGAAATTCGCCATTCCAGCGCTTTGGCGCTAAATCTCTAAAAATCACTTGTAGGTAGATCGGGCCGTCACGCCTGTCCCGATGAGCCTTTGACAGCAGCCTGACCAACAGCGTTGGCCGGCATTTGCCCGGCGCGCAATCGATCCTCCGCTTTCCTGGAATTATGCTTTACCCTTGCGCTGCGTCTCCTCCAGCTGTTTGCGCTCGTCAATGTCCTCTACGCTGCCATACCAGCGAACAATCTCACCCGCCGACCCAACGCGCGGCGATCCTCGAGAGCGCACCCACCTCCAACCGCGGTCAACGCTCTTCACCCTGTACTCAATATCGACTGCCTTTCCGGTCTGCAGGGCCTGCACAAGCATTTTCATGGTCTTCTCCACGTCGTCGGGATGCAGGGCCTCAAGCCAACCCAGGTTGCGCATCTTCTCCCTGCTCATCCCTGTCAACTTCGTCCACCCGGAATTTACGTCAAGAATGTTGCCATCCGAATCCATGGCCCATTGCACCTCGGGATTGAGATCGATCATGTAGCGGAGGTGGTCTTCGCTCGCGCGAAGCGCGTCTTCGGTCCGCTTCCGCTCCGTAATGTCCACAGCGGCCAGCGAAACTCCGATCACTTCTCCCGCCTCGTCGAGAGCGGGCTGGTAAGACAACAGAAACGTCTTGTCTGCTTCGCCGGCCTTTGGGGATGGCACGGAGATCTCCACCTCCGTGATCGCCTCGCCCTTCAAGGCGCGCAGGAGGTAGGGTTGAAAGAATGGGAACGCCTTAGGAATCACCTCCTTTACAGTTTTTCCCATATAGGCAGACATTTGGAGGCCATCCGTATCGGCAAGCCGGCGATTCAGGCTGACGTAGCGAAGGTTGCAATCCAGGAAACCTAGGCCAACGGGAGCGCCGTCATAGATGGCCTGCAACTGTGCCAGCCGTTGCGCGGGCTCCGCTTCGAGACTGGAAACGACCCAGCGATCGTCGCTGTCCAACGGCCTGGCCGTCAGCTTCTGGGGAATGGAAGCGACGACGGCGGGAATTCTATCGGCCGTCATGGGCCTCCCATAGAACCATCCCTGGCCGAATTCGGAACCGAGCCAAAGCAGCATCTCGGCCTGTTCCGCTGTCTCGATTCCCTCAGCGACGACAAACATGCCGAGGCTGTGCGCCAGGCCGATGATGGCAGCGACAATCTTTCGGCTTTCGCGTGTTTTGGTCATGACACTCACGAAGCTTTGGTCGAGTTTCAACGCATCGATCGGCAGCGACTGAAGGTGGCTCATGCTCGAATATCCCGTTCCAAAGTCATCCAGCGCCAGTTTGCAGCCGAACTCTTTCAGTTCATGGGTGATGGTTTGCGCACTCTCGAAGTTGTCTACGAGGCCATTCTCCGTAATTTCAACAATCAATCGATGCAGAGGAAAGCCGGTCTTCTCCGCTGCATCTCGAATCTGGCCGGGGAGGCTCAGATCGTGTAGCTGCGCCGGGGAGACATTTACCCCCAGCAACAGCGGCTCCGGTAAGAGCGGAGAGGATTGAAATGCCTTTTGCATGATTTGCTGCATCAGGATTCCAATCAGGCCGTTTGCTTCCGCCAGGGCAATGAAGTTCCTGGGCAGGATCGGGCCCAGCTGTGGATGCTGCCAGCGCGCAAGGACCTCAAAGCCGGCCAGTTGGCCGGTGTGCAACTCAACCACCGGCTGGAAGCACGGGGTGAGGGCATCGTCTTCGATTGCCTGACGGACTTCGGCAATCTCCACGCGCAGTGACATGAACAGGACTCTATGACTGAAGCATCCCAGAAGCTGTCTCAATTTATACAGTTTGCGGGCAACATTCGGGGGACAAAATGCAATCTCCCAAATACGCCTGAGATCCCCGCGCAGGCCTGTAAATAATTCAGCGAATTGACCTTTTTCTGCGCGAGGTGCTTAATCTTGACTCGAGAAAGAGTGGGACTCAAGCGTCCTGAGCAGCTACGAGTGAGGGAGCGGATCGGCAAGAGAACCTGGCTTTCTGCCCATGTGCGCGTGTCAGGAGAGCAGTGGCGCCGCCCGTGGCCGGACCTGCCTGGGAATACCCGCACAGCCGGCGGCACAAGGGCATTGACTGGGAAGAGCCCACCCCCCAAAATCGGTAGACCCCGTGCTTTAAGGATGCGGTAGGCTGTTTCAGGAGGCTTGGGCGCAGCCTCGAAAGATGGACTCCGTCCAGTTCCGCCAGCCTGGCCGACGTGGCAGCGGGACGCGTAATTTGATCGCCATGCTCACCCAACAGGACCACAATCGTCCCCCAATGTGGAAAGGATTTTGAAATGAAGAAAACTCTTGCCGCCGTCAGCCTCTGCGTGATGCTTACAGCCACCGCCTTTGCAGCCTCAACGCGCGAGGACCTGCAGGACCGCATTGAGGCAGCCAAGACGGTTCTCGACCAGATCATGTCTGCCCAGGACAGCACCGTGCCCATGAACATTCTGCATTCGGCGACCTGCGTAGCCGTGGTTCCGGGCCTGATCAAAGGCGCGTTCATCGGCGGCGTTCAATATGGCCAGGGAGTGGTCACCTGCCGCACCGGCCACGGCTGGAGCGCCCCGGTGTTCATACGGATGGCGGGCGGATCCTTTGGATTTCAAATCGGCGGCCAGTCGACGGACCTGGTGCTGGTAGCAGTGAACGACCGCGGGTTTCAGGATCTGCTCAAGAGCAAGTTCAAGATTGGCGGAGACGCCTCAGCCGCGGCAGGTCCGGTGGGCCGCGCCGGCCAGGCTGCAACCGACTGGAAGATGAATGCAGAGTTGCTCAGCTACTCCCGCAACAAGGGACTGTTTGCGGGCGTCGACCTGGACGGCACGAGCGTGAGCCAGAACAAGGAAGATACAGAACTCTACTTTGGCGCGCCGCAGAGTTTTGACAACGTGCTGAGAGGCAACGTGCCCGTACCTCCGGGCGCAGTGGCTTTTGTGCGCGATGTTGCGCACTACTTCGTGGAGTCGAAGAACCACTAGAGGCTGTGTCAAAGCCGGGAGCAAACTGCCGGGGATGACGGCCGAGGTCAAAGTCCGCATCGAGAGACTAAACTGAATCTTGCTTTCAACGATGCGGGAAAACCTTGAGTATTGGCTGGTGGTGGCCGTGGCGCGGAGCCTTGGATGGATGCCGCGCGGCGTGGCGCGCCTGCTGGGCGGCATGCTTGCATTCGTGGTTTACTGGCTCTTCGGACGCCTGCGCCGCGTGGGTGTCCGCAACCTCGAACTGGCTCTGCCTGAACTCTCCATCGAAGCCAGAAGAAAGATTCTGCGTCGGGTCTACATCCATCTTGGCTGGCAACTGGTAGAGTTCTGCCGCATGACCGGCTACACCGTTGAGAACACGCGCGACTGGCTGCGCACCGAGGGGCTGGAGCACTACCTGGCCGCCCAGGCGCACGGCAAAGGCGTGCTGGTGATCACCGGCCACCTGGGCGCATGGGAGCTTTCAAGCTTCTATCACTCGCTGATGGGCTACCCGATGGGAATGGTGATCCGGCGGCTGGATAACCGGAGACTGGACGCGTATGTGAACGGTATCCGGTGCATGCACGGGAACCACGTTCTGCACAAGGACGACTTCGGCCGCGGGCTGCTGACCGCCATGCGTTCGGGCGGGACGGTGGGGATCCTGATGGACACGAATATGACGCCGCCGCAGGGCGCATTCGTTCGGTTCTTCGGGATTGAGGCCTGTACGGCAACCGGACTGGCCCACGTAGCGCGAAAGACGGGCGCCGCGGTTCTTCCCGGATTCATGGTGTGGGAGCCGGCCGAGCGGCGCTACGTTTTACATTTTGGGGCTGAGGTTGCGATTCCGCATAGCGAAGACATTGCGGCGGACATTCTGAAGGGCACCGAGCTATGCACGAACGCGATCGAGTCCTGGATTCGGCGCTATCCTGACCAGTGGTTGTGGATTCACCGGCGATGGAAGACGCGCCCAGAGGGCGAACCGGGGCTATATTAAATCCAGGTCCCAACTGAGGAGACGGGTATGACACTGGGCGAACTGATTGAAGAGTTGGGCGGGAACCTGGTGCAGGGGACCGCGGAACAGGTACTTTTCGGAGTGAATTCACCGGAGCATGCCCATGCCACGGACCTGGTGTTTGCCGAGGACGCGGCCTCAGCGGCTCAAGCGGTGGCCGGCAATGCTGGAGCGATCGTGGCAAAGCCCGGTTGCGCTGAGGGAGCGCCGCCGCACAAGTCAGTGATTGAAATCGGGCAACCGCGGCTTTGGTTCGCGCGGGCCGCCAAGCTGCTTGCACATGTGACGCACGCGCCCGCAGTTCACACCAGCGTTGTCTTTGGAAAGAACGTCACTCTCGGACAGGGCGTGGTTATCGCTGCGGGGGTGATTCTGGGCGATCAGTGCTCCATCGGCGCCGGAACGCGGGTGGAGGCCGGGGCGGTGATCGGCGAAGGCGTCAATATCGGGGAGCTGTGCCACATTTATCCGCGCGTGGTGATCTATCCGGAAACCAAGATCGGCAATTCGGTGGCGGTCCATGCCGGGGCGGTACTTGGGGCGGATGGCTTCGGCTATGTGCGGGATCCTGAGACCGGAGCTTACACGCAATTTCCGCAGCAGGGCACGCTGGTGATCGAAGACGATGTGGAGATTGGCGCGAACTCCACCGTCGACCGCGGGGCGCTTGGCGAGACCCGCATCGGGCGGGGCACAAAGATCGATAACCTGGTGCACGTGGGGCACAACTGCGGCATCGGCGAAGACGTGATCCTGGTTGCCCTGACCGGCATTTCCGGCTCATCGACGGTGGGCAACGGCGCCGTACTGGCCGGCCAGGTGGGCATTGGGGATCACGCACACGTCGGCCCCGGCGTCATTCTCGGAGGGCAGGCGGGCGTATTCAGCGGCAGTTCCGTGAGTAACGAGGGCCTGACCGAGGGCACGGTGCTTTGGGGAACGCCGCCGCGCCCGCTCAAGCAGGTTCTGCGCGAACAGGCCCTGGTTTCTCGGCTGGCGAAGGACGCGCGCAAGGACCTAGAGTAGGGAACAGAACCGGTGGCGATTGTTGTTGTAGGAGGCGGCGGGCGGAGCGCCGGCAAAACGGCGCTGGTCTGCGGAATCATTGCCGCGCTGCCGGAGTTCGAATGGACGGCGGTGAAGATTACCCGGCACGGGCATGGTGATTTTGAGCCGATCCACGAGGAGACCGTTCCAGGGCAGGGGACAGACACAGCCCGCTATCTGGGCGCAGGCGCGCGACGCGCATTCCTGCTAACAGCCGACGATGGAGAGCTTCCTCAAAGGCTCAGTGAACTGAAGGAGAAGCTTGGCGCTGCTTCGCATGTGATTTTCGAGTCGAATCGGATTCTGAACCATCTTCGACCCGATTTGTGCGTGGCGATTGATTCCGGGATCGACGCTGCGCAAAAACCATCGTTTCGACTCGTCGAACAGCAAATGCACGCGGTGGTGCGGTTAGACGAGCGGGGTAGATTCGAGCGAGGCTTGGAATTGCCGGTCGCGAAACCAGTGTTTCATCTGGCGGCGTTCGAGTGCATTTCATTGCCGATGCGGGAGTGGCTCCGCGAACGGCTCAACGTGCGGGCCGGCTAGCTGAAGGTGCGTCTCAGCCGCGAACTGCAACGGCAGCGAGGATGTGGTCAATGCGGACGAGCGCTTCTGCAGGGAGGGTGACGCCGGATGCGCGCACATTGTCTTCAATCTGCTCCGGCCGCGACGCGCCGATGATGGCCGAAGAAACTTCCGGCCGCCGCAACACCCAGGCCAGCGCCATCTGCGCCATGGTCAGCTCCAGATCGGCGGCGATGGGCTGCAACTGCTGAACGGCGGCGAGCAGATTGTCCGACCGGTAGTGGCGGCCCGCGGTTTCCATGAAGATGTTCATTCGTTCGCTGGCTGCGCGACTATTTGGCGGGGGCGGTTGCCCCGGCGCGTATTTTCCAGTGAGCGCGCCATGTGCCAAAGGCGAGAACGCAAGGTTGCCGATTTCGTGACGCGCGCACGATGGAAACACCTCGGCCTCAGGCTTGCGCCACAGCATGGAGTACTGCGGCTGGCTGGAAGAGAAGGGAATCAGCGATTCGCTGCCGGCCAATGCAGCGGCGGCGTCGATCTGCTCCGCTGTCCATTCACTGAATCCGATGGCGCGCACCTTGCCTGCCTTCACGACCCGGTCCAGGGCGCGCAATGTTTCTTCGAGCGGCGTTTCGTGGTCATAACGGTGACACTGGTATAGATCGATCGTTTCCACGCCGAGCCGTTGCAGCGATCGATGCAGTTGCTTCTCGATCTGCGCGGCAGAGAGCCCGTGATCGGACTCGTCTCCCACGGGAAAGTACAGCTTGGTTGCGATCAGGAATTTATCGCGAGGGTAGCCTTTGAGCGCCTCGCCCAGCACGAGCTCTGCCTGGCCTGCGCCATATTGATTGGCGGTATCGAAGAGCGTAATCCCGTGGTGGAGGGCAGCATGAATGCAGGCAATGGCCTGTTTCCGCGCGATTCCGCCCGCAACAGTCAGCCAGGTTCCGAAGCTCAGCTCCGAAACCTCGAGCGGGCCGCGGCCCAGACGGCGATATTGCATGCATTCCTCTTCCCGCCAGGTTCGTCAGGGACTAAATCCGGCGATCATTCCGTAGCCGAAATCAGCCTACCGGCTGCACGGCGCCCTTGCCCAGGAGTTCTTCCACGCGTTCTAGCCAGCCGCGATCGGCCGTCACGCTCATTCCTTCCGGTTCCAGGATGACCGAGTACTCGCCCTTCTTTTCCAGGTGCAGCAAGATCTTTCCCGGTCCCGGCGCGGCATCCGCGGCGCTCTTCAACTCGGTAAGCATTTCCTCGGTGGCCAGTTCGAGATTGACGCGGATGCGGACTCCGGCGGGCAGCCTGACCTGCACATCTTCGAGCGCCTGCACGGAGCTGACGGCGATCTTTACCGCTGCATCTTCATCGCCACTGAGGGCACCGCGGAGCAGGACCGGGACTTCAATTTTCAACGAGTCTGCCAGGCGCTCATAATCGCGGGGAAAACAGATCAGGTCGATTCTCCCACTGGCATCCTCGAGCGAGGCTTGCGCATAGAGCTTCTGGTCGCGGCGCGTTTTGAGCACGCGCAGGCCGTGCATGATACCCGCCACTTGAATCTCATCTCCGGGGTCGTGCTGAGGGCCCCAGCGCCGCTCCTGAGGCTTGCGCTCCAGCGCCTCGGCCACGGTAATCACGCTGGTGAGATTGCGCAACTTCTCAGCGTACTTGTCGAGCGGATGGCCGGAGACGAAGAACCCCAGCACCTCTTTCTCATTGGCCAGGCGCACACCCTCTTCCCAATCGGCGACATGCGGCAGATCGTCGCCGCCATGACCGCGCGCGGGAGCCTCGTCGAATAATCCGAACAGGCCTGTCTGTCCCTGGGCGGCATCCTTCTGCGCTTTCTGAGCGCGCTCCATGGCTTTGTCGACGGCGGCCATCAGCGGTCCGCGCTTGCCAAGCGAATCAAGCGCGCCGGCCTTGATAAGCGACTGAATGACCCTGGTATTCATGACGCGGAGGTCGACTTTCTCGCAGAATTCCCAGAAGCTCTTGAATCGTCCGCCTGCTTCCTGGCGGGCCGTCAAGATGGACTCGATCGCATTTCCGCCCACGTTCTTGATGGCGGCGAGGCCGAAGCGGATAGCCTGGCCTTCAGGGGTAACATGGGGTGTAAACTGCGCGCCTGAAACCTGCACGTCCGGCGGCTCCACGGCGATTCCAATCTCTCTGCATTCGCCGATGTATTTGACCACGCTCTCCGGTTTTGAAGTTTCAGAGGTGAGCAGCGCGGCCATGAATTCGACCGGATAATGGGTCTTCAGAAAAGCGGTCTGGTAGGCCACCAGCGCATACGCCGCGGAGTGCGACTTGTTGAACCCATACTCTGAGAACTTGGCCATCTGTTCGAAGATTTCGCTCACGGCGTTCTTGTTATGGCCCAGCTTCTCTGCTCCGCTCAGGAAGCGGTCTTTCTGCTTCGCCATCCCTTCCTTGCTTTTTTTGCCCATGGCGCGGCGCAGCAAATCCGCTTCACCGAGCGAGTAGCTGGCCAGCAGTTGCGCAATCTGCATCACCTGTTCCTGGTAGACGATCACGCCCAGTGAGTCTTTGAGCAGCCCCTCAAGCTCGGGAAGGATGAATTCCACTTTGCGCCGCCCCCATTTGCGCTCGATGAAGTCGTCAATCATGGCCATGGGGCCAGGCCGGAAGAGAGCATTCAAGGCGGTCAGTTCCTCGACGGTATCCGGCTTGTAGCGGCGCAATACGTCGCGCATTCCGCTGGATTCAAACTGGAAGACGCCGGAGGTGAGCGCGGAATGAAAGACCTTTTTGAAGGTCGGCTCGTCGTCAAGATCAATGGCCTCAATGTCGAGCTTCTCGCCGCAGCGCTGTTCAATGAGCTTGAGGCAATCGTCAATGACGGTGAGCGTGGTGAGGCCCAGGAAGTCCATCTTGAGGAGGCCCATTTTTTCGACAGCCTTCATATCGTAGGCGGTCACGATTTCGTCGTTCTTGGTTTTGGCCACCGGCACCAGTTCGGTGAGCGGGCGGGGCGCAATTACCACTGCCGAGGCATGAACTCCCTGGCCACGCACCAGCCCCTCGAGTTTCTTGGCGGTATCAATCAGCTCGCGGATAGTCTGGTCGTTGTCATAGACCTTGCGCAGATCGGGCACTTCTTCGAGGGCCCGGTCGATGGTCATTCCGACGGTGGTGGGAATGAGTTTCGCAATCCGGTCCACGTCTCCATAGGGCATGTCGAGGGCGCGCCCGCAATCCTTGATGGACGCCTTGGCCGCCATGGTGTTGAAGGTGATGATCTGGGCAACCTGCTCGCGGCCGTATTTCCGGGTCACGTATTCGATGACCTCGCCGCGGCGGTTCATGCAGAAGTCCACATCGATATCCGGCATGGACACGCGCTCGGGATTGAGAAAGCGCTCAAACAGGAGCGAATTCTGCAAGGGATCGATATTCGTAATCTCCATTACGTAGGCGACGAGCGACCCGGTCGCCGACCCGCGGCCAGGACCGACAGGGATTCCGTGATCGCGCGCGTACTTGATGAAGTCCCACACGATGAGGAAGTACCCGGCGTACTTCATCTGCTTGATGATGTCGATCTCTCTCTCAAGCCGGGCCTCATATTCATGGAATGCCGTGCGCAGAACGCCACGCGCCTCCAGACGATGGATGGCGGTTTCCAGGCGTTTTTTGTACCCGGCGCGGCAGACCTCCTCAAAATAGCTGTCGATGGTATGCCCCTGGGGCACCGCGAACTCGGGAAAGGGATTGTGCACCTTGTGCATTTTCAGGTTGCAACGCTCGGCAATCTCCATGGTCCGCGCTATCACGGAAGGAGAATTTTTGAACAGTTCCGCCATCTGGTCGGCGCTTTTTACGAAAAACTGATCGCTGTCGAACTTGAAGCGATCGGTTTCGTGGACCTTGGCGCCGGTCTGCACGCAGAGCATCACGTCGTGGGCGTGGGAGTCTTCGCCGCAGAGGTAGTGGGAGTCGTTGGTTGCGACCAGCGGAATGCCCAACTCCCGTTCAAGGCGATATAAATCCGCCTGAATTTTCTTCTCCTGTTCGAGTCCCTGATCCTGGATTTCGAGGTAGAAATTTCCTTTGCCGAAGATGTCCTGGTACTGCAGAGCGGAAGCCACGGCGCGCGAGTATTCTCCCTGTTCGAGCGCCTCGCACAACTCACCGCTCAGGCAGCCGGAGAATCCGATCAGGCCCCCGGAGTTTTCAGAGAGATAGCGCTTGCTCACGCGCGGCTTGCGATAAAACCCGTGCAGCGAAGCTTCCGAGGTCAGGCGGATGAGATTCCGATAGCCTTCTTCGTTTTCGGCGAGCACCAGGAGGTGGTTGTACTGATCGTTGGGAGTGTCGGCGCGGTGATCCTCAGCCTTGCAGACGTAGAGTTCGCAGCCGAGGATGGGCTTGATCCCCTTTTCTTTGGCCGCCTCGAAGAAGTGAACTGCCCCGTAGATATTTCCGTGGTCGGTCATGGCGACGGATTTCTGCCCCAGGGCGGCGACCCGGTCTATCAGTTTCGTAATGTCGCAGGCGCCGTCGAGGAGGGAGTACTCGGTGTGCAGATGGAGGTGGGTGAATTCGGCCATGGCTA
>Ga0182016_10000325_pt1 | contig 59595 bp, 39 predicted proteins | sample 712S2MmetaG_FD_120491 | JGI IMG/M metagenome (GOLD analysis project Ga0182016, IMG submission 120491) | Permafrost microbial communities from Stordalen Mire, Sweden - 712S2M metaG | ecosystem: Environmental > Terrestrial > Soil > Wetlands > Permafrost | place: Sweden: Stordalen | collected...
ATGCGGCCACGCTCATCGGCCAACTTGATAACGAACTCTGCCATGTCTACGCTCGCCGGGGGATTCGGCCGGCCTCTCCGTGTAGTTTTCTCTCAGGATTCAGGGTACCAGCTTTGGCTTCCCGTACTCGTAACGGATAGACGCGAAAGAAGGATGCGGCGCTCAAATCCAGCGGCTCGAACGGCAGGGATTACTGGGTGCTTTCCGGGTTGGAGATACGTGTTTCGAAGCGATGAATCCGGAGGCTTTGACAGGGTGCGGTTGGGCCACACCCTGCGAAGACGCCTTTATGCATTGCGGGCCGCCAACATGGCATTGACTTTGGCCATCACCGGGAAGGCGTCGGCGATATAGACGACGTCGGCCTTGCCGCGGGTCCAGCCGCAGTTGGGATCGAGCGAGATGGCGCGGCGGTCGGCGATGAACCGCCAACCGACGACATGCGGCTCCTCGCCGTGGCAGCAGGTGGAGAGGCCTTTAGCATGGCGCGGTGTTGCGCCGGTCTGGCCGATCTGGTTCAAATGCGTCAGGAAGGGAAGAACGGAGTTCCCCTCGCCGCCCTGGTCCACGAGCGATTTGCTGCTGCCTAGCGATGCGCCTGAGACGCGCAGGAATTCGAGGATCAGCTCGCCCGCCTCGGCCGCATGGGTCTGTCCGTCGGCTTGTTTCTTGGTCCAGCCAGCGCCGGCGACAAAAAGGAGCTTGGCGTCGGGGCGGATGGTCTGCGTGCCTTGAGACGGCGCGCGGAGGCCGCTGACGGTGGTGCGAATCGCGGGGAGTGCGACGGCGACCTCTTCGGCTTGGGCTGTGGCTGGCTCGCCGGAAAAGGCGTTGTGCGTGCCTGCGTCGAGGAGCAGGAACCAGGGACGGGCATCGCGGCTGAGGACGGCCTCGACACGCTGGCGATAGAACCATCGCGTGGCTTCGACAGCTTCAGCGCCGCCGATGGCCGTAACGTGAGCGTCGATGAAGCCGCCGAGGCGGTGGGCAACGCCAGCGGCGACCCGTGTAAAGCGGGAACTGCCGGGAGCGAGGACGATGGTGGCGTTCGCGGCACGGCAAAGTACTTCGCAGGCGGCTGAGTCGGTTGCGTAACGCGGCTGGGCGAAGGCTTCGCCGGAGACGGCCAGCAGGCGCGCTCCGGCGGAGGGAAGGGAACTGGCCAGGGCCGCGGAGTGGGGGGCGACGATGCCGATGGTCAATGGGGCATTGAGGCGGGCCGCGAGCTCGATGCCAGCGGTTACGGCTTCGAGCGAAGCGCGTGTGAGAGCGGAGCCGGATTCGTCAGCGTGCGTGAGTACGAGGATGCTTTCCATGGCTTTTATTCGGCTCCCATCCACTCGACAATCTCGGCGGCAATCTGGTCGGGCGTCAGGTCTTTTGCTACCCTGGTTGTCCGCTGCTGTTTGGGCAGGGCGACGGAGACGTAGCGCAGGCCGTTGGCGGCAAGGGTTGCGGCTTTGGCCTTTTGCAGCGCGGGCATCACAGTGCGCATGTTGGCCATGCCAATCTGCGGATTGTTGCGCGGCTCGGCCAGGTTTCCGGTGGCCCAGCCGAGGACGGCAGGCGCTCCGGCGCAGACCGAGACCTGATGCTTGCCGCCCTCAACGCGCTCCAGCACTTCAAAGCGGCCGTCTTCGCGAAGGTCTATTTGGTCCACACCTTGAAATTGATCCGTGATGCCGAGGCGCTCACCAACGAGCTGCAGCGTGACGCCAGCGCCCCTCGTGGCCGACTCCCATCCGCCGAAAAGCAGGAGCTTGGCGCGGTCGAGACCGGGGATGGCAGCGATGGTTTCGGCAAGCACGGCCGCTGTCGAGTGCGCATCGGGAAAGCCTCCGATGGGTCCGTCGATAGGAACCAGCTCGAAGGCGGCCTTCTGGGCTACGGTCATCATCACCTGTTGCAGCTTGGCCTTGGGGCCGAGCGAGACCAGCCAGAGTTTGCTGCCGGGGTTCTTGGCGGCCAGAGCCGCCGCTTCATAAAGGGCGCTGGCGGCCCATGGGTCGAGGACGGCGGGCAGAACCATTTCATTTTTGAGCCCAGGTCCGGTCGGGCCGGTGATCGGCTCCAGAGTTTGTAGCGGATCGGGAACGATACCCGCGCAAACCACGATATGCAAGACATTTGCCATGAAGGTTTCCTTTTTCGAATAGTCTAATAGCTCAGGGATGGTCAGTTCTCCGCTGAGTGAAGGCCGCCCGCGCCGGCGCGGAACGCGATGTTGGAGTGCGCACCGTCCGGCGATTGCGCGCAGTTCCACAAACACGCGCCGCAGTGGACGCATTTCTCGCGCTCAAACGCAGGAACTCCGCCGGCAGTTTGCGTGAGAGCCTGGCCGGAGCACATGGCGATGCAGGTCTTCTCTACGCAGTGAACGCACAACCCCGCGTCGCGGAAGACAACGTGATCGGCAAAGCCCGGCATGGCCTGTACCTTGCCGCCCATCAGCAGTGCGTCCTGCTGCGTGACCAGCAAGCGGCCGTCGAAGGGAATCTCAGGCCATCCGCGCGCCGTGAGCAGAGCATCGTGGAGCGAACGCCCATCGGCCAAGGCCAGCGCCGCCGCGCCTTTCAATTTGAGGCTCTCGGACGAACGCGATGAGAAGGGGCGAATCTGCTTGTGCGCCGGAGGAATGTGTCCGCCCAGCGAGAGCTTTCCGCCGCTGAGCCCTGCGAGCGCCATGCCGATCATGCCCTTGACCAGACCGTTTTGGAAACCGTTGCGGGCATTCTTGGCCTCGTCAGCTCCGCGCTCCACCCAGCTTGCGCGGCGGCGGGCTTCATACGTCGCGGCGAGGTTTTCCCGGGTGAAGGGCTTGCCGGCGCGCAGCAATTCAAGCACTGCCTCGCCCAGTTGCGTGCCGGTGGCCCAGGCCTCGTCCACGCCGGAGCCAGTGAGCATGTTGGTCGAGCCCGAGCCTTCGCCGATGCGGGCAAAGCCGTCGCCGGTGAGAAACGGTTCGCCGTGCTTGCCGCTCTCTTCCAGCGACTTCGCGCCCCATGACCGCAGGGTTCCGTCCTTGAGAACCTTCCACAGCGCGGGGTGCTGAATGTAGTGCTGCAAATAGCGGTAGGCGGTACGCGAGGGGTCGTGCATCCAGGAGGGAACAAAGATGCCCACCGAGACGAGCCGCTCGGGATGCACATAGAGAAAGCCGAAGATCTCCGGTTCGGGGTAGCCGAAGGTATGCCAGACGGTTCCGGGTTCAAGTTGCGAATCTTCGGCCAGCTCGATTACGAATTTCATGCCCAGCGCCCACTCGCGCCGCGCGTTCCCTTTGGGCAGGCCGAGGCGCTCGTCGAGCGCCTGACCGACCGCGCCTACCGGGCCATCGCCGACAACGGTCAGCTTGGCGCGCACATCCATGCCCGCCATGAAGCCGTCGGCGGCCGCGCCGGATTTATCCACGCCTTGATCGGCGAGACGCAGCCCTTCCACTTTCTTATCTGCAAACAGCGGCCCGGCTACCGGACTTCCCGGCCAGATCTGCACCAGCCCAGTGGCCATGAGCTGTGAGCCAACCCACTGGTTGAATTGGCCGATGGAGAGGACCAAGCCGCCGCGTTTATGCAGGAAGCCGGGAGTCCAGGGCAACTCGAAGGCGTGTTCGCGGACGCCGGCCAGCCGGCCCAGCCCGCGCAACGCGGCATCGGCTGCGCGCAACGTGAGCGACCGCCGGCTGGCGCCGATGGGATCCAGCAGATAGAGCACGCGCTCCTGCTTGACTTCGGCAGCCATGGGAATATCAGCAACATTGAGATCGGGAAAACTGGCGCGAATGCCCTGTGCGCGCGTCACCACGCCGCTGACTCCTGCCGCCAGATCGTCGGCGCGCTCATAGCAGAGTACCTGCAAGGGCATTCCTGGGGTGACTTTGCTTTCAAAGGCTGGGTCTTCAGGATGCGCGGTCCACTCGCGTGTGAGAGTGGTGAGAAAGCCGCCCATTGCCGGGCCAAAGCCCACGCAGGCGATATCGACTTCCATCGACTGGCGGTCGATCTCGGAGACCGTCGAGGTAATTGGTTCTGTTTCGACGTTCAAACTGGCCTCTTCATTTGGACTTGCTTCCGAGTGCAGTCGTGAATTGATTCTGTTTGCATCATAAGATTGGCCTACTTCTTCAATTGTTGTCCGGGTTGAGGTTCGGTCTGCCTCTCTTCTTTAGGAATGTTCCACCGAAAAAATGGAAGGTAGGTGAAAGGGCCAATCGCAATCGAAGATTTGTCGAGGTCTAGCGCAAACTTAACTCGCATATACCAGAATTCGTCGACGTGACTGAGCGGGACACTGAAGAGGATATCCTTGCCCGGCTGCACTCTGACAACACCGGAAACTTCATAGGTATAACCTTCAGGTTTATGCTTCAATCTTGCTTTTCGCAGTTCCTCTCGTCTTTGAAAATCTTCGGAATCTTGGTCGGAAATGATTTGTATTCCCTGTTCTTGTTCCACAACTTCGTCTTCAAGTGCAACTCCTGGTTCACCTGGATATCCGCCTGAAGCCCGCAGAACTATTGGTAAGCGACAGTTGTTCACTAATCTTAGCCAGAGTCCCGCATCGTCTTCGCCATTTGGGTGCGATTTTCGCGGCCCGATATGATCGAACTTCAAATAGACATAGGGTTTCGAAGGGTCTAGTACGAACTTAGTCGAGTCATGTTCCTGCGAAAACGCGTTTGCTCCGAAAAACATGATGAGGACAAAAACAAAGTTCTTCATGCGCGCCTCAGACTCCGGTTCTTTAATCCCATACTAATCACGACCGTTCGGTGGCTGCCTGTATGGATTTGCGAGCTCCCACCCTAGCCGCAAAAACAAATACGCGGCGAGGGTTGGGCACCCGGTATTTGAGGCGGACGCTCATGCCGGGTAATCCAGCGCTTCGGGAATCATGACCTTGCCGACCGTCTCCGCGGCGCGGTCCTTGGCCAGGCGGCAGCCGCTCAGGCAGGTGGTGAGCTTGCTTTGCAGGCGCAGAAACTCGCTGGAGCCGGCGCAGCCCGCGCAGGGGCCGGCCTTCTGCGGATGAGTTCCGTCGGCGGCCAGCACATCCACGGCAAAGGCCGTGATGCCCGGCATGGTTTCCTCGTACCCCGCAAGCTCGCTGGCCAGGAAGCAGCATTTGTGTTCTTCGTCCTGCCAGGCCGGATGGCGGTTGTAGCCGAAGACCAGTTCGCCGCAGATGCGAGAGACTTCACCCGCCGCCGCTGCCGCCTGCGTGTGGCACAGGTCGCTGAGGAACTGAACGGTGCCTTCCAGTCCTTCCGCAGCCACGGGGTCGTTCGGGCCGCGAGCTTCGAGTTCGAGAACATCGAGAATCTGCGCGCGCGAGGCTACCAGCCAGCAAAGCGCGTCGGCCAACGCAAAGGTCACGCCCTGGCGCTGGCCATGGTAGAGCTTGTTGCCGTCGGGGTCGCTGGACCGTTGCAGATAGCTCAGCGTCCAGAGCCAGAGATTCATTGCCGAGGCCAGCGTGCATGCGCCGGTTCCGGGGCGGTCTGAGGCAATGCGCCGCATGGCGGTGCTCCAGGCGCGGAACTGGGCCAGGAAGACATCGGAGGTCATGGTCACCGTCAATTGGCGCCGCTGCACGGCTTCCGGTCCTTCGTAAGTAGCCTCCAGTTGCGCGTCCATCCACTTGTTGGCCAGGAAGCCGGGGCAATCCTCGGTGATGCCGTAGCCGCCCATCAGGCTCACGGCCTCGCGCAGCATGTTTGCGCCATGGCCGGTATTCCAGAGCTTGGTTGCAGGGCAAATCACGTTGGCTTCGGCGTCGAGCAGGACAAACTCGACCAGCGGATCGGCTTCAAGTTCGGCGCGGCGCGGATCGTCTTGGCGAAGCGAGAGCAACTCGATGGCCCGCTGCTCGGTTTCCTTGAGCGCCTTCATCTCCGCGCGGCCGCCCTGGACGCCGCGCTCTTTCAGCATCGCCGTCTTTAGCTTTTCCAGCGGGTCGAGGGTGTCGAAGAGCCGCGCGGCGGCAAAGCCGAGAGAGGTTGCTGCCTCGCCGGTGGCCCACACATCCACCAGCCGATGAAGTGCGTCCTCGCGCTGCTGGATGCCCTGCTCATAGCGCAGGGAACCGGGCTTGGCGCCCTCGGCCCCGCGAAAACGCTGGCGCTGGTAACGGATGACTGGCTCGATGGCCGAGAGCAGCTTGGCCGCGGTCATCAGACCGACCGGCACGCGGGTGCGGCGGAAGACCGCTTCAATGATTTCGCCATGGTTGTAATTGGGGACGATGACGCCGTCCTTTACCGTGTATCCGCCCACGATGCGGCTGGCGGGAACCTTGAGGTTGAAGATGGGATCGCCCGTGGACGAAAGCTGGTGAACAAGCTTCTTGGTCGGGGTTCCGCGATCGAAGGATCCCTCGTCGCCGTCTTCCATAATGACGACGCAACTGCCCTTGATGCGCGGGTCGCAGGAGTTGACCGCGGCGGTAACGAAGTTGGCGAACGCGATGTTGGTGATAAACCGGCCGCGCTTGTCCACTTGCAGCCAGGGTTCTTCGCCGTCTTTCCACTCGGCAACGCTGAGTTTGCCGCTCAACATGCCGGTATCCACGCCTACATAGGGGATGGGCTCGGTGAGGGCAAATGCGCCGCGCCAGGGCTTGCGATCTTCTCCATGCTGCGGCGGAGCGGCGAGCGTCTTATAGCGGGTGACTTGCTCCTGAGTGCCGCGCTCGTGAATGGGAGATAGGGCGAGAAAGCTGGCCAGGCTGGCAGTGGCCGCGCCGCCGTCTACCCAGGCCAGCTCAAAGGCCGAGAGCGCCAGGGCCAGGTTTTTCGGGCCAGATATGAAACCGCCTTCTTCGGGCTCCATGAAGACCGCGGTGATGCCGGCGTGATCGAAGGCCTCGAGCATTTCCTCTTTTCCGGGGGTCCACTCATGGGTATTGCGCTCGCCCGAGGCCACCAGACGCGCCACGGTTCCCCGCGCCACGCCTCTCGCCGACTGCACCAGCATCTGCAAATCGAAGCGGTCGGCGAACCGCCATTGAATCTGACGCACCGCGTCTCCGGGTAGGGTAAGCATGGTTTTCGTTTCGGATAGCGCAACTGTGGCCATCTATTTTGTCCTCAAGCAGCGGAACTATTGTCCTTGACCGGAGGTGTCGCGGCATGTGACACGTATCACTTTCGCTCCCGAGCAGGCGAGCGCAGGCTTATTTGGTTGGAAGGACGAGTCATTCAGTCGAAGGATTGGAATTTGCCCACTCGTTTGGGAGACTTTCTTTTCGATCTGTGATCGTCGTCACTTCCGGAGGAGTTTCGCAGACTGTATGACAGGTCATTAACAAATTAACAACCGGGAGGATCCCCAACGACCGGCAAAGGAGCAGTACCATGACTCTTCGAATCAAAATGGCATCATTCATCCTGCTTGCAGCTTTCGTGGCAGCGCCAGCCTTCGCACAGACCGGTGGCGCGGACCTTTACAAGGCCAAATGCGTCCTGTGTCACGGGGGCGATGGGCTGGCCACTACCCCGATGGCCAAGAACATGAAGGTGCTCTCTTTCAAGGACCCCGCAATGGTCAAGGCGTCCGACTCTCAATTCATCGCCTCGACGACAAACGGCAAAGGGAAGATGCCCGCCTACAAGGGCAAACTGACCGACGCTCAGATCAAGGATGTCGTCGCTTATATTCGCACGCTGCAAAAGTAGGCAGCGCGGGGTAAGTCCTGACCGCGCTTGGACGCCGGAGAGCGGGCAGGGACGATCGCTTGATCGGAGTGGCCATGAAGACTGTTTCTGTTATCCCGATGACCTTGGCCGCATCCGCGCTGCTGCTTTTCATGGCGTCGCGCGCCGCTGAAGCGCAAACGGATTGCCTTGCCTGCCATGCGGACGCGAGCGCGCAGGATGCGTCGGGGCACAGCGTTGCGGTGGATGCGCCAAAGTTTCATGCGAGCATTCACGGCAGCCTGCAATGCGGCGATTGCCACAGCACGATCAAGGATTACCCGCATCCGGACAAGATTGAGCCGGTCAAGTGCGAGACGTGTCACGCCGATGAAGCGGCGGGGCTGGTTGGAAGCGTTCATGCTTCCCGCGCAGAGCATCCATGCACCAGTTGCCACGGGGATGCTCATGCCATCTTTCCCAAGACGGATCCGAAGTCGGCGGTCTATCCGCTCAATATTCCGCGCACCTGCGGACACTGCCACGGCGACGCAGCGCTGACGAAAAAGCACGGCCTGCCCAACGTCTATCCGCTCTATCTGGATTCCATCCATGGCTTCGCGCTGAGCAAAGAGGGACTGTTGGTGGCGGCGAACTGCCAAAGCTGTCACGGATCGCATCACATCCTGAGCCACACCGACCCGGCGAGCCCCACCAACAAGGTCAATGTCCCCAAGACGTGCGGTAACTGCCACGCGGGAATCGCGGCAGACTACATGGGCGGCGTCCATGGGACGGCTGTCGCGAGCGGCAAGAAGGATGCGCCGGTATGTTCGGACTGCCACACCGCGCATGCCATCGAGCAGCCGACGGCGTCGGGTTTTCGCATGCAGTCCACGCCCATCTGCGGCAGTTGCCACAAAGACAAATTCAGCACCTACCGGGACACCTTCCACTCGCAGTTGGGCTCGCTTGGCGGCTATGTGGAGACGGCGCGCTGCTGGGATTGCCACGGGGCGCATCAGATTTTGCCGGCGTCCGATCCTCGCTCTCCGGTCAACAAGGCGAATCTGGTGGCGACCTGCGGCAAGTGCCATGCCGGGGCGAATGCCAGTTTTGTTCAATATCAGCCTCACGCCAACGCGCACAATCGAAAACTGAATCCGGCGCTCTACTACATCCGGCTGTTCATGAATCTGCTGCTGGCCAGTGTGCTTACGTTCTTCATGATCCATACCATTCTGTGGCTGATCCGCTCGCGCTACGACCAAGTGAAGAGGAGAAAGGCAGAAGGAGGAAACCATGCCTGATCTGGAGCAAGCGGCAGATGGAAACAGGGGACACGGCGGCGGGGAGGGGCGATACTTCAAGCGCTTCACGCGGGCGCAGAGATACCTTCATGCCATTCTGTTCAGCACATTTCTAGGGTTGGCGGCTACGGGGCTGCCGATGCGATTCAGCCAGAGCGCATGGGCGCGCCAGTTCGCCAGTCACGTGGGCGGATTCGGAACCATCATCTTCTTTCATAAGCTTTGCGCCGTGGTCCTGACGCTGGCGTTCTTGATTCACGTGAAAGATATATTCCAGCGCGCGCTGGTAGATCGCGAACCAGGAATCTTTTGGGGACCTACCTCGATGGTGGGTAACTGGAAAGATGTGAAAGATATCATTGGGCACCTGCGCTGGATGGTGGGTCTGGGACCGAAGCCGCAGTTCGAGCGCTATGCCTATTGGGAGAAGTTCGATTACTGGGCGGTCTTCTGGGGCATGATCGTCATCGGTTTTTCAGGCTATGCCATGTGGTTCGCCCCGTTCTTCGCCAGGTTCCTGCCCGGATGGGCGCTGAATGCGGTTCTGGTGATTCACAGCGAAGAAGGACTGCTCGCGATCCTCTTTATTTTTTCCATCCACTTCGTCAACACCCATCTGCGCCCTGACAGTTTCCCCATGGATATGGTGATCTTCACCGGCGTGGAGAGCGAAGAAGAGTTCAAGAGCAAGCGGCCGCGAGAATATGCGCGGGCAGTCGCGCAGGGGAAACTGGAATCCAGGATTGGTGTGAAGCCTGCGCTGTGGGCAGTGAACTTCAGCAGAATCGTTGGATTTACGGCGATCTTTATTGGGCTCACTCTTCTGGTCTTGACCTTGAGCGCCTATTTCTGAGTGTCTGTTGCAAGGAGTCATGAGGCATTGCATGTCATTTTGGAGCAGGCAGAAGGGGAGCAAGAGCGAATGGATCCGTGTCTCGCTTCTTGTATTGTCTCTGCTTGCATGCGCGTACGCGGCTTGCGCCGAAGATAGGCTCAAGGACAGCGATTGTCTTGCGTGCCACTCCGACTCAACCCTGACGAAGCAGGTTGACGGCAAGCCGGTCAGCGTTTACGTCGATGCGGACAAGTTCAGGCATTCGATTCACGGCGGCATGTTCACGTGCGTGGATTGCCACGCCGATGTGAAGAGCCTGATCCACGAGAAGACGCCGCAAAAGGCCAGTTGCGCCCAGTGCCATGCGGACGCGCAGGATGCATACGCGCACAGTTACCATGCGAAAGCGGCCACGGGTGGCTCCGGGCCAGCCGCAAACTGCCAGGACTGTCACGGCGGCGCGCACGAGATTCTGGCTGCGGACGATGCGAAGTCGCCGGTGCACCACGACAATATCCCAGCCACCTGCGGCCGATGCCACGGACAGAAGTTCCTGATGGAATCGAATGGCGAAAGCGGCCAGCCCTTCGTGTCTTACCAGCAGAGCGTGCATGGCTTGGCTATCGAGAAAGGATCGAAGAAGGCCGCGGTCTGCACGGATTGCCATGGCGCGCATGAGATTCTCCCGGCCAACGACTCGAAGTCGCCAATCTATAAATTCAATGTTCCCGCCACCTGCGGCAAGTGCCACGGCACGATCGAAGCTACCTTCATGCAGAGTATTCACGGGCAGGGAATCACCCGCGGCAATGGGCTGGCTCCAGTCTGCACAGACTGCCATGGGATTCACTCGATCAAGGCGCATATCGACCCTAACTCGTCGGTCTCCGAGCAGAACGTGGCCCGCACTACCTGCGCGCGCTGTCATGAAGGAGTGCGTCTTTCGCAGGAATTCGGCGTGCAGGGCAATCGCGTATCGAGTTATCTCGACAGTTATCACGGATTGGCTTCGGAAGGCGGGTCGGTGGTGGTGGCAAACTGCGCCAGTTGCCACGGCGTGCACGATATTCTTCCTTCGAGCGATCCGCAATCGACAATCAACCGGGCCAACCTTGCAGTTACCTGCGGCAAGTGCCACCGGGGAGTCGCGCGGAAGTTCATCCTCACCAAGGTGCATATGGACAGCGGTGTGTCAAAGGACATCGGCTCGGTTGCTGTCCAATGGGTGCGGTGGTTTTATCTCGCGTTGATCTTTGCGGTCATCGGAGCGATGTTCCTGCATAACGCCATTATCTGGCGGAGCAAGGCAGTTGCGCGCCACAGTGTGCAGAATCCCAATATGGTTCGCATGACCGAGAACCAGCGCTGGCAGCATCTGATACTGCTCACCAGTTTTATTATCCTTGTAGTTACTGGCTTTGCCCTGCGGTTCCCGAACTCATGGATAGCCGCGGCGCTTCCTATGGCCGAGAAACTGCGGAGCGTCGTGCACCGCGTCGCGGGAGTCATTCTGATTGGCGCAGGCATCTATCACCTTTTTTACGTGGCTGCTACGAGGGAAGGACGGCGGCTGATCCGCGATTTCGCGCCCGCGCCGAAGGATTGTTTCGATGCGTGGGGTACGATGCGGTATTACCTGGGACTTAGCCGAGAAAAGCCGAAATTCGGGCGATTCAACTACGCGGAAAAGGCCGAGTATTGGGCGCTAGTGTGGGGCACAGCGCTGATGGGCGTTACTGGCGTGATGCTATGGGCGAAGGTGTGGGTGGGCAATCTGCTGGCGCGCTGGTGGGTCGATGTGGCTACGGCAGTGCACTTCTATGAGGCGATCCTGGCTACGCTGGCCATTGTGGTGTGGCACTTCTATCAGGTGTTCTTCGATCCCGATGTGTATCCGATGAATTGGGCGTGGTGGGACGGCAAGATGCCGGTGGAGCACTATCGCCATGAACATCCACTCGATACTGAACCATTGGGCATGACCGGAAATGAAGCTGGACCGGACGCCCAGAACGAACCTGACAGCCCGAGCGAAATCAAGCCTGAATCCGGACCGCCAAAGGTGTGACGCCACTTTAGAACGCCATGCTCGAAGTTGCGTGAAGGGGAAGCGTTGTGTGGCGGCATGAGCGCTCAGCTTGGCTTTGCAACGGCTTAGATTGCCGTCTATCGAAAATAAATCAGGGCTGGGCGGAACATTTTGCCGTGGGCTGGGTTTGTCTCGATATGGGACTGACAAGATGCAGTTTGTAGCACGATTTTCTTGACAGTTTCGCGGCTATGTTGTACGTTTTAAGGGCTTGCAGGCTACTTCTTCCCCAACAACAATGAAATGAAAGAGGCGTATGGCTAAGGTGCAGAAGCTTGGCGCATTTGGATTCGCCGTGATGGCGGCGATTTTGAGTATTGGGCTGGAAGCTCAGGCAGGGGATCCGGCGACGCTGATCCAGGAGAAGCTGGTCTCTCAAATCAAACTCACGAAGACCACAGCAGACCGTTCCGATATCGTCACCGCCGGCGACGTTGTGCTCTTGCATAAGGACGGGCTGATGATGTGCGGTTCCAGTTCCTCTTACGCATTCTCAAACACCTATAGCAACGGGGTTCTGGCAGGCAACTACAAGAACCGCACCAAGGATGCTCTGAAGTCCTTTGGCTTCGGTCATATTCCTGTGTTTGGCAGCGGGGTCAGCGCCGGCGACGCGGCCAACAACGGTTGCCCCTCGCGAAAGTTCGTGGCTGGAGAGAAGTTCTGGGTGACCGGGATAGCCGCTCAGAAGGACGGTATTCTGGTCAGCACCTACAGCGATCCTTACCCAGATGCCCAGGGCAATCAAGTGCATTACTACGGAGAGATCAAGTTTCCTTTCGCGAAAGGTTCTGTACCTCCGGCGGATCAGTTTGTAAAGACGGTTTCAGAGGTCATTACGGTTCAGCCTTCGGACGATCAAGGTGGGCAGGGCGGGCAGGGCGATCAAGGCGGTCAGCCGACACAATCGGCTGCGCCGCCGGCAGCTCCACCACAGGCTCCGATGCAGGAGATAGCGCCTCCTCCTCCGCCGTCGGATGCGCCGCCTCCTCCGACAATTGCCATCGGCCAGACCAAGGCGCAGGTAACCGCTGCTTTCGGTCAGCCGACCAAGACAGCGAAGGTTGGAACAAAGGAAGTCTACACGTATCCAGACATGAAAGTGACTTTCACGAATGGGAAAGTCAGCGACGTTGAGTAGAGCGTTCGCTCCTCCAAGATGAGGCGCGGGCCCGGAACAGGAATGAGGACACGATGACCATGCAATTTCTTCACAGAGCCATAAAAAATGGTTCAGCAGCATTGATTCTTGCCGGGCTGCTGAGCGCAGCGAGTCTGGTTAGCGCAGCAGCCGATTCAAAAAAGCCCGCTGCTCCGGCTCCGAAAGCGCCCTCGGGCGGCTCTCACCCCGCAGCCAGCAGTGCCTCGCACGCTGCAACTGGCGGTGGAGCGTCGCACGGCGCGACCACCGGGGGCGCTTCGCACACCACAACCATGGGTGGTGCGCACACGTCAACAACGACTACCTCGCACACGACCACCACCACGACGCACACGACAACTACGACCGGTATGCACACCACAACAACTGGCGGCATGCATCCAACAGGTGGGCCAGGTGCCGGTACACATACGGGCGGCATGGCGGGCGGTGGCCATCCGGGCGGAATGGGTGCAGGCGGCGCCAGCCACTCTGCGTTCCACAGCGGCCCCGCGCCGCGCGGAAGCAGTGAGCACGTTACCCGCAGCGGCAGCGCGGTTCGCATGCGTCCCAATGGCAGGGTAAGCGACGTGCATGACGCTCGCAGAGGCATGGATGTCCACCACGGACTCAATGGCGGCCGCAGAGTTTCGATGGAGCGTCACGATGGCAGCCGCGTCTTTGCTGAGCACGGTCGTGGTGGATACGTGCAGCGCGGATACGCTTTCCATGGCCACGATTATGCGCGGCGCTCCTATTTCTATCACGGCCATGAGTACAACCGCTTCTACCGCGGTTATGGGTATCGTGGGTTAATGTTGAACGTCTATGCGCCGGGATTCTACTTCCATCCCGGATTTTACGGATGGGCCTACAACCCGTGGGCGGCGCCGATTGCCTATGGCTGGGGATGGGGCGGCAGCCCGTGGTATGGGCGGTACGGCTACTACTTCCAGCCGTATCCTGTGTATCCCTCGGCCGCATTCTGGCTGACGGACTATATCATCTCGCAGAATCTACAGGCTGCCTATGCGGCGCAGCAGGAGGCAGCGGAAACGGCGCCCACTCCTGACGGTGGAAGCGGCGGACAGCCGGTGCTTACCCCCGAAGTGAAGCAGATGATCGCCGACGAGGTGAAGGCGCAGTTGGCGCTTGAAAACCAGGAAGCGCAGCAGAACTCCCAAGGACAAGATGTCGATCCCGGTTCGAGCGGGATTGCGCGCCTTCTGAGCGACGGTCATCCGCATGTATTTGTGGCGGGCGGCAACCTGGACGTGACGGATGCATCCGGGCAGGAATGCGTGGTCAGCGACGGCGATACGCTCCAGCTAAGGCAGCCGCCGCCATCGGACGCCACCACGGCGAATCTAGTGGTTCTTTCCAGCAAAGGCAATCCGGAATGCCAGATTTCGCTTACCGTGCAGGTGCAGTTGACCGACCTGCAAGAGATGCAGAACCACATGCGTGAGACCATCGACCAGGGACTCCAGGATCTGCAGGCCAAGCAGGGAACAGGCGGCTTGCCGGCGGCTCCGCCTTCAGCCCAGGGTGCGCCGGCTACCGCGCAGTATGCAGCGGTCGCGCCTCCTCCAGAGCCGAACCTGGCCGCGGATATTCAGGGCGCCGACCAGCAGAGCGCGCAGGCGGAGAAGGATGTGACCGCGGAAGCGGCTGCTCCGGATGGCGGTGGCGCAGCCAGCGCCGCACCGGCTGCCGCTCCGGCCTCTGTCGAACTGGGCCAAACCACCGATCAGGTGCAAGCGGCTCTTGGCGCGCCAACCAGGGTTGCGAATCTCGGACCCAAGGTCATCTACTACTACAGCGGAATGAAGGTTACCTTCAAAGACGGCAAGGTGAGCGACGTACAATAACCGCTGCAAGCAAATGCGGGAGGGGATCTGATCCCCTCCCGCATTTCTATTTTCAGGCAATTCTCAAAGCGAGCTGTACCCTTACGCCAAAGGCAAGGGGTTTCGCTCAGACTCTCCAGTCGTCGGCGCGCCAGTTCTTGATCCGCTCTTTAATCTGCTTGCGGTTCAAGTTTCCCTCTAACGCCTGTTTCGCCAGCTCAACAACTTCATCGTCCCCGGCAAACCGCAGGCCGATCAACTGGTCTTCGGTCAGGCGATAAATCTGTGTGTGCCACTCCTCGGGGGCCAGCGACTGCAAACGCAGCCGCTCTTCCAGCCGGATGACGCGATCCTGGACCTTGAGGGGATAGAGGCGCAATTTGAAAACAGGAATGAACCAGGCTCCCGAGAGAATCACCAGCCATGCCGTGTATACGCTGAAATGATGTGCCATGTAGCTTATGGCGACGATGAGGTTGAGGATGAGAACAGCGAAGAGAACCATGTGAAACGGCGGATCGAACCGCCCGTGGTTCTTGAAGCTCTGCGGCGCGGATTTACTCATGTGTATCCTTCATTTCTTTGGGGTTAAAAGTTGATTTCGTTCGACGTTGGCTCTTCGCGGGGAATTTGCACAGTTTCTCTGAGAGCCCGAGTAGCCATGCACTCCGGATTTTGCGTGGCGAGGGCCGAATCTGTCAATGGCACGAGATTGCCGGACACTCTGGTATCGTGATCTTTCCGGGAAATTCAGCCAGCCTTCGGTTTTGAATCTGCCGGCACTTTGTTTACCGTGAGGCGTCTTGTGAACGTACGAACGTTGCTTCTGATTGCGCTGCTTCCGGGCGCGGGAGTTTCCGCGCAAGTGACTCTTCCGAAGATTCTGGCCAGCCACATGGTGGTGCAGCGAGACCTTCCGGTGCATGTATGGGGGTGGGCAGCGCCAGGAGAGGATGTGAGCGTGACTTTCCGCGGAGCGACCCGCTCGGCGAGAGCCGGGCAACTGGGCCGCTGGAGCATTTATCTGCCGCCCGGCGGGGCTGGCGGGCCGTTTCAACTTGTTGTCACGGGTACGCCGCCGGCTGCCGGGGGCGTACCCGCGCCAGCGCAAACCATTACGCTGGACGATGTTCTGGCGGGCGACGTTTGGGTGGCATCCGGGCAGTCGAACATGGGGTTTGAGATGCGCCAGGCGGCTACGGCCGGCAGAGACTTGCCGAACGCAGGCAATGACCGCATCCGGCTGCTGATCGTGAAGCAGAGCGCGGTGGAGTATCCACAGGACGATATCGACACCGAGGGATGGACGGCTTCAACCCCGGAAAGCGCCAAGATTTTTTCCGCGGTCGGATGGTACTTTGCCCGCGAGATAGAGCAGCGGGAGCATGTGCCGGTGGGCGTGATCGATTCCACCTGGGGCGGGACGGTGGCCGAGGCGTGGACGCGGATGGCGGCTCTCGGCGAAGACGCGGCATTGGCGCCGGTGTTTGTGGCATGGGGCAAGATGACCGAGCGCGAACCGGACGCGCTGCTGTCTGCTATAGACGAACAGCGGCAACGCGACGAGGCCAAGGCGCAGGGAAAGCCCGAACCGCAGTTTCCCTGGCATCCGAAGTTGATCAGTTGGGGACCCGGGATGCTCTACAACGGCATGATTGCGCCGCTGACGCCGTTTCCCATTCGCGGGGCGATCTGGTATCAGGGCGAAAGTAACAGCATCGTCAGGAATTATCCGGGACTTTATGGTCGAGTGTTCAGCACCCTGATCGAGGACTGGCGCCGGCAGTGGGGCCTGGGCGACTTTCCGTTCCTTTACGTGCAGATTTCGAATTTCACGTCCATCCCCGAGGAGGATTGGGCAACGATCCGCGAGCAGCAGCGGAGGACGCTGGAAGTGAACAACACGGCCATGGCGGTAACGATCGATATAGGCGATCCAAACAATGTACATCCCACCGACAAGGTGGACGTAGGCATGCGCCTGGCGCTTGCGGCGCGGGCTCTGAGTTATGGCGAAGATATTTCCTATTCCGGGCCCCTGTTCCGGCAGGCGACGCCGGAAGGGAATGCGATTCGCGTCTGGTTTGAACATCACGCCAAGGGGCTCACGGCCAAAGGCGGCGCGGTGACCGGGTTTGAAGTTGCGGGAACGGATGGGAAATTTGTGCAAGCAACCGCGACGATTGACGGCAACACGGTTGTGGCATCGAGCCCGCTGGTGGCAGAGCCGGTGTATGTGCGCTACGGCTGGGCCAACAGCCCGGAGTGCAATCTATTCAACGGGGAGGGACTGCCGGCCTCGCCGTTTACGTCGGTCAAATAGGCCGCTCAGCTTGCGGAGGAACAAGCGTTCAGCTCTTGGGGGGAATCACTATCGTGGTTTCCTGGATTTCGATCAGTCCAGAGCCGGTGCGCTTCTCGAGTTCAGGCAGAATCGCATCGACTTTCTCGCGGGTTTCGATGAACTCGATCTTGATGGGCAGATGGTCGGAGATCTCGAGAATATGGGCGGAGTGAATACGGTGAGTGGAGCCAAAGCCCGCGACGCCCTTCAGGCAGGTGGCTCCGTAGACGCCGCTGCGGAAGAGGAAGTCCAGCAAGCTGGTGTAGACAGGAATTCCGTGATGTTTGGCTCCATCGCTCAGGTAGATCGAGACTTTGACTGCTGGTCCGTTCTGTAACAAGGCTGGTCCTCCCAGGTGGCTCCAATGGACATCTTGATTCCGAGGAACGCCGCAAAGCGCTCAGCGGACAACGAAGGATTGAAGCACCATTCAGCGACGATTGGCAAGCCCGTTCAATACGAAACGGGGAAGCCTGCGCCAGCTAGAGCAGCTCGGCAAGCCAGGAGCCGCCCCAAACCGCGACCAGGCCAAGGATGAGGCTGCCGCCGGCATAGAGCGCGGCCAGCAGAAATGCTCCCGAGCGAAGCGTTGACAGCGTCTCCCACTCATAGGTGGAGAAGGTGCTGTAGGCGCCGATAAAACCCACGGCAATCAGGAACCTCCATGCAGGGCTCAAGTCGGCGCGCTTGCCCAGGTAGGTGAGCGTGAAGCCGATGACCAGGCAAGCGGTGAGGTTCACGACAAGTGTGCCATAGGGAACCTTGATCCCCAAGCGGCCGGCAACGGAGGAGCCGACCCAGAACCGGGCGATGGAGCCGAGCGCGCCGCCGATAGCGATGAGCAAATATTTCTGCAAAGCGAATACTCCCTTTGGATACCTCCCTGCCTGCCCAACACGCGAACGCAGCACACGCGAGAGATCCAGATTTTCTGATTTATCAAGGGATCGCGCCGGGACATGACTCCGCGACAGGCGCCCCTGTCAGGAGTCATCATCTGTCCGGCCCGTGGGGAGGGGACAGCGGTTAAGGGTGAACTCCTTCACCACAACCAACAGTTCCATTACACGCCAGGATGCGGAATCATGTCAATTCATCCGGCTTCGGCCGAATGCCCACCGGCAACCGGAACGCACAATTGCGAAGGGCCGTGGGTTGCTCCGTCCGCCCTCAATTTGCCATGGTCCGCCGATGGAGGATTATCATGCGCAAAGTGGATCGGGTGAGACCGGTCCTTCCATCTCCGAGAATCCAGAACCGCACCGAGGACGGAACCTTGTTCGGGGGAATTCAAAGACCAGAACTACGCGGTACCCGGCATTCCAGACCGGCAATCGAAAGAAAGGCCGCCGCATGTTGATCTTCGCCGCTATCGTCGCCATCTTTGTTTACGGAATGATTGCCGCCATGCTGGGCACCATCCTGCCCAACCTGTCGGATCGTTTCCACCTTACCCCGACTCAGAATGGGACCATAGCCTTCGCGCAGGCGCTGGGACTCATCATCGCCTCGGTTGGAGTGGGGCCGCTGCTCGACAGCGAAGGCAAAAAGCTCGGCCTGATTCTTGGACTTGCCCTGATCGCCATCGCGCTCTTCGCTCTGCCGCGTTCGCCGGGCTTCCGCAGCATTCTCTTCCTGTTGTTCCTGCTCGGGGCGGGCGGCGGCATTGTGGTAACGGGCGCAAATGCGCTGGTCAGCGACGTGGGCGAGGCGCATCGCGCCACCGCGCTGAACCTCGTCAACCTTTTCTTCGGCCTGGGCGGGCTGGCCACGCCCTTCGTCTCCGCAAATCTCTTCAAGAGCAACTGGGTTCGCCTCTGTTACACCGTCGCCTCGCTTACCGTGGTTGCGGTTGCCGTCCAAGCCGTGACGCACATGCCCGCGCCTGCCGGCGGCGCGGGATTCCTCTTGGCCGATGCGGGGCCTGTTCTCGGCCGGCCGCTGCTCTTTCTGCTCGGACTTTTCCTTTTCCTCTACATCACCTGTGAGGTCGGCGTGTGGAATTGGCTGCCGCGTCACCTCATCGCCCAGGGCATCCCGGAGTCGCGCGCGCTGAACATCCTCTCGCTGGGATTCGCCCTCGGCCTGCTCATCGGGCGCGTCGGCGTCTCGCCCATCCTAATGCATGCGCGGGCAGTCGATGTGACACTGGCCGCGTCTGCCGCAATGGCAATTACCACCTTTCTCATGCTGCGCACCAACAAACCCACTGCGGCCTTTGTTCTGGTCTTCGTCGCCGGAATCTCGATGGCGCCGGTCTTTCCCACAACGCTGGCGATCGTTGGCGACGCTTTTCCGCGCATGACGGGCACGGCCATCGGCTTCGTCATTACCTGCGGATGGATTGGCCTTGCAGTTAGCTCGCGGATCATCGGCGCCATTGCCGGAGGCGACCCGGCGCGGCTGAAGAAGGCTTTGCTGGTCATCCCCGCTTCGGCAGTCCTGATGGTGGGATTGAATCTGGCGATGCGGAGCGCGCTGCGCTAGGGGGCCAGGCGAGCTGAATTAATCTGCAAGATTTTGAAAATATAGGAGGGGGGACCAATTTAGATGGGCTCGCCACGGCATTGTTCGCCTGGTCTTATTAGCGATTATGCGGAGATGGGAGGTTATTTTCCGCAAAATGAATATCAATTTAGTTCCGGCTCTCCCCTGGAACACTGTCAGAAATGCTTTGTAAGAGGGCACGACTTCACAGGCTGCGGAAAAACTCTTTTGGAGCGTCGAATAGAAGGCTTTGTAATAAGGGCATGGCCTTAGCCAGGCCGATAAAGGCAATCAAATCAACGTCGGGCTTTAGCCCCTGCCGCATTTTTTCAGCCACTTGCGCATTAGCAGCGGCTGAAGCCGAAGTTCGATTGGGGGCGGCAATCGGCCCGACTGAAGTCGTGCCTTTTTACAAAGCCAGATTTACAAGATACATTACCACCGCAATCGATCCGCCTGAGCAAAATCGATATTCATCTATCATTGTTGCTGTAATACGGGCACCCTGCCCTCCCTCCCTAGCCGCAAAAGCAAACACACGGTGCCCAGAGGGCGCCGAGGTGGGGCACCAATGTGCGCTAAGATAAGCCGCTTCGTTCAATGGCCGATATTGAAAATTGGCAAGTGGTGATCAATTCCTCGACGATTACACCCGAATAGGCGACCAACCAGGCCACTGTACCTTCCAAAAATAACCTGGGTTTGAACGATCAATGCGATTGTCGCGTCTATCCTTTCGATCCAGAAATACAAGAGCGCGCGCCGAAGTTGTGCTCTCTGCGCCGCTCCCAGTTGAGCAAATCAACTACTGTTTTTCCGTTAACTCAGAAAGGAATGTGGGTCGAATGCCCATGTTTACCCGTTCCAATCGATTGACCTACATTGGTGCCCTGTGCGCCGCCACCTGCCTGCTTACTTTTGTTGCCACCTCCAATTGTCAGCAGCCCTCAAATGCCCCAATGACTCAGGGGGGCGCGCCAGCGCCCATGGCCTTCGACAAGGTAATGTTCTATTCCGATACCACCGCCGATAATGGCGCTGGTTTCCTGTGGTGGGGCATCCCCAACATTTGGACGTTTTCTAACGTGTCGTCGTTGAACCTTGTCGCCAACGCATACGGCCTTGGCATGCACCAGGTGATCGGCTCTCCAGGGTGGGCCGATACCGACCGGTACAATCTGTCGGTCGAGATGGACCTAGAAAAGTTGGAGGCGTTCAAGACGCTTCCTATGGACGAGCAGTTGAAACAACAGCAGTTGATGATGCAAGCGGTTCTTGCTGAGCGGTATCAGCTCAAAGCGCACCACGAAACCCGCGAAATGCCCGTCTACGAACTGGTCGTCGCTCATGGAGGACCGAAGTTGAGGGAGAAGGTGTCTGAAGGGCGTCCAGGGGCATCTTTTTTTCAGCCTCGAAACTGGTGGGGGAATTACGGCACGATGGGGGACCTCGCCAGCAAACTCTCGGGACCCACGGGCGGTGTCGTTATCGACAAGACGGGACTGGGGACGAAGACGTTCAATTACTTTCTCAAGTGGACTTCGGACAGCCAAAGCGGCATGGCAGGAGGCACCCCTTCGATTTTCACTGCTCTCGAAGAACAGCTCGGACTGAAGTTGGTCCCGGCCACAGGTTCGGTGGACGTTCTCGTCATCGATCACATCGAGAAACCGACCCCGGCAATGAACCTCAAGGCCTCTTCGGGGTCGTCGCTCTAAAAAGCAGTCGCGGAGCGGTTTTCACGCTCCGTTGGAACTGGCTAGGCAATGCGGCACTGCACGTTTTCGATCATTGGTCCCGAATGACCGGCGATCCGGAAGCAATTTTTCCGTATCTTGGCGCTTATGGGCGGGGCACCAGCCAATTAACAGCCCACGTGGTTCCCCGCTTCGCTTTCCTCCGGCAGCGGCGTCACCGGAATCTGCAAGGCGGAGTTGAAGCGCGGGAAGAACTCGAAGGCGGCGGCTACGGCGGTGAGCTCGACGATCTCCTGAAAACTGAAATGCGCATTGATCGCGGCGAAGGCCGCTTCGTCGATGGCGTGTCCCGAGCCGTGCAGGAGGGTGGCGTAGCGGAAGCCGGCCTTCTCCTTTTCGGTGAAGGGGCCGGTTTCAAACGCATCTGACTCGAATGCATCCAGACTTGCCACCTGTTCATCGGTTGCGCCGCGCAGCCGGGCCAGGCGGCGGTGGGCGCTGACGCAGTAGTCGCACTGATTGAGCGCGGCCACGCGGGTGGCGATCAGCTCCTTGTACCAGCCGGCCAGAGCGCCCTCGCCCATCAGCGGCTTGAGCAGCGCGGCAATGCCCAGCACCAGTTCCGGCGCATTGGCCAGCGCCTTGAACATATTGGGCACCACGCCGCGGTCGGCATAGAGCTTGTCGTAAAGGACGGCCACCTCGGCGGGGACCCCTTCCCGCTCCACGAGTGGGACGCGGGCTTCAAGAGAGGATTCAGCGTGCATAAAGACTCCGAAAAAAGATCCTTGCCAGTGTAAATCCGGAGGCTGCGCGGCGCAGTTCCGAAATTGAACAAACAGAAGAAACGGGAATGAAAGATCTGGAAACCGCAAATCCAGACAGGTTTTCATTGGAGCATCTCGCTTGTCCGGCTTAGGGTGCAGGCAGAGCGGTTGCCGGGGTCCAGCGCTTAGACCGCGCTGGGCCTCGGCGATTTAACGATAGCGATGGCCGAAGCGGCGACAGCAACAACTACCAGCGAGGGCTTGACGGGTGGTCTACAGGGCCGCTTGACAGGCCGGTTGACCGAGGTGGCGCTCGCTTGCCAGCGGATGCTGGATGAAAACCCGCGGCAGCCGAAGGCGCTGGCGGCAATGAGCCTGGTGGCGCTGGGCAGCCGTCAGTTCGATGCAGCCGTCAAGATGGCGGAAGCGGCTGTCGCCGTCGCGCCAGAGATGGTGACCGCATGGGTGGCGCTGGGGCAGGCGCTGAAGGCAGCCGGGCGAGGCGCTGAGGCAGAGCGCGCATACGGCGAAGCCATCCGCCGGGACGGGATGAACCCGCTGGCCAGGATGGGTTTGGGCGAGCTGTGGCTCGCTACTGGCCGACCGGAGGAAGCCGCGAAGGAGTTTCAGCTGGCCCTGAAACGGCAGCCCGCGCTTGCGCCGGCGCAACTGGGCCTGGGCAACGCTCTGGCTCTGATGGGGCGGAATGAGGAGGCTCTGGATCGCTATGAGCAGGCGATCGCGTCAAGGCCCAGCTTGCCCGAGGCTGAGTTTGCCGCTGGATTTGTGCTGGCCCGGATGGGAAAAGCGAAGCAAGCGGAAGCCCGCTATCGGCGGGCGCTGGTGCTGCGTCCGGACTTTGCCGCCGCCTGGATGAATCTGGGCAGCCTGTTGCGCGAGCAGGGGCGCGAAGTGTATGCCGAGGCGGCCTTGCGGCGGGCGGTCGAGTTGCGTCCGGATCTGATCGCCGGCTGGATCAACCTGGCGATTCTGGAGCGGGAACGGCGCCGGCCTGTCGAGGAGGAAGCGCATCTGCGCAAGGCTCTGGCGCTGAATCCGGAGCAGGTGGAGACGCAGGTAGCCTGGTGCCAGTTCCGCGCAGCGGAGCGGGATCTGGCCGGCGCCTGGGGATGGCTGCGCTGGGCTTTGGCGCGCGAGCCGGATCATGCCGAGGCGGTGAATATGCAAGGCATTCTGCTGCACAACGAAGGCCGTTTTGCCGAGGCGATTGAGGCGTTTGAGCGGGCTGAGGGTCTGGGAAACCGGGGCGCGGCGTCCAATCGCGGAAACTCCTTGCTGGAGCTGGGCCGGATGCGGGAGGCTCTGCGCGCCCACCGGATGGCGGCCGAGCGCGACCCAACCAACGCGGGCGCGCAATACAATCTGGCGCTGACGCAGCTTCGTCTGGGAGAGTGGCCTCAAGGCTGGCAGTCGTACGAGGCGCGCTGGCGCTTCCGCGAGGTACATCGCGGGCCGCGCATCTTTCGCCAGCCCCGGTGGCAGGGCGAGCCGCTGGAGGGCCGCCGGGTATTGCTCCACGCAGAGCAGGGACTGGGAGACAGCATCCAATTTTGCCGTTACGCAACCCTGGTTGCGGCGCGCGGCGGAAAGGCCATCCTCCAGGTGCAGGGGCCGGTCGAACGGCTCTTGCGCTCGCAGCCCGTGGTACGCGCCGGGCAGGCCGAGGTTGCGCAACTGGGCGTTAACGGCGGGGGATTGCCGGAGTTTGACCTGGAGTGCCCGCTGCTGAGCCTGCCGGCAGTGTTTGGAACAACCGTGGAGACGGTTCCGTGGCCTGGACCATATTTGGGAGGCGACCCGGAGCTTGCGCTTGAGAGGCGGGCGCGGACTCCGTACATAAGGGTCAGTGCGGATACAAAACCGCGCCTCAGCCGGAGCTTTGCGCCGCAGGCCTTGCGCGCCGGCATTGCCTGGGCAGGTAATCCCCGCTACAAGGCAGACCGCCAGCGGTCGATGGAGCTGAAGACGATGCTTCCCCTGCTGCGGACGCCTGGGATCAACTGGATCTCGCTGCAAAAGGGCGAGGCGGCGGAGCAATTGACAGGCCTGGCCGGCAGTGTTTTCGTATGGGATGGGTCGAGCGCGGACAAAGACCTGGCCGAAACCGCGGCGATGGTAGCGACGCTCGATCTAGTCATTACCACCGACACATGCATTGCCCATCTTGCCGGCGCAATGGGTAAGCCGGTCTGGATTCTGCTGCCGCACCTCTCGGACTGGCGCTGGATGCAGCAGATCGAGACGACGCCCTGGTATCCAACAGCTAGGCTTTTTCGCCAAAGCAGCCCCGGCGACTGGGCAGCAGTGTTGCAACGCGCGATCGGGGAGTTAAGGGAACTGCGCGATGCGGGAATCGGACATGCGGTCAAGGGGACGCCCAGAGAACCTGCGAATCCGTGGCTCGTTCCTGCCTGATTCCGAAGCACTGCCTCCAAAAATCGATGAAAAATAGTTCTTGACTTTCTGTACTCTATAAAATAGAGTTCTCTATATGAAGAACAACACTGCATCGAACGACTTTCCGATTGACCGCGGCAATGAACCTCGCGCCACGGTTCGGGAGAAGGGAAGGGAAGCGGTATGAGCAACCAAACCATCCCCACGGATTCGGCCCTGTCCTCGTCAAGCGCGCTCCAACCGCCGCCGCCCGAGCCGATCCCGCTCGAAGTTGCGTCGCTCGTCAAGCGCTTTGGTCAGGTAACGGCAGTCGATGGCATCTCACTGGCACTGAACAGCGGCGAATGCCTGGGACTGCTGGGGCCAAACGGAGCGGGCAAAAGCACACTGATCCGCTGCATTGTAGGCCGGGCAATTGCGAACGCTGGGCGCATTACCGTCTTCGGATTTGCTGTCGGCACGTTCGAAGCCCGTGAGGCTCTGGGATGGGTTCCGCAGGAACTGGCACTTTATCCCCGGTTAACGTGCGGCGAAAACCTTCGCGCCTTTGGCCGCTACCATGGCCTCGCCGGCAGCAAGTTGGCGCAGTCCGTGGCATGGTGCCTGGAGTGGGCCGCGCTCAGCGATCGCGCCGGCGACTTGGTCAAGAATCTATCGGGCGGGATGAAGAGGCGGCTGAATATGGCTGCCGGCATCATCCATCGGCCCAGGGTTGTGCTGTTGGACGAACCAACCGTTGGTGTCGATCCGCAATCGCGCAATCGCATCTTCGAGATGATCGAAGCCCTGCGCGCCGAAGGCACGGCGATTATCTATACCACGCACTACATGGAAGAGGCTGAGCGGCTCTGCGATCGCGTCGCCATCATCGACCATGGACGCATCGTTGCGCAGGGCACAAACCGGGAGCTGATTCAGAGCTCCTTCGCCTCGCGCAGCCAGGTGCTGGCGCGCTTTGCCGGGCCGTCAGACGAGATCGCTGCATGGGTCGAACGGCACGGCGGGCGGCTGGTTGACGGTGCCGCTCAGTTCACCATCGAGCAATCCACGCAGATTGCGGGCCTGCTCGACGATGCGTCCAAGGCCGGCCTGGAGCTGGTCGATGTTTCGCTGCGGCGGCCCAATCTTGAGTCTGTTTTTCTGCACCTTACCGGAAGGGAGTTACGCGATTGATCGTCCCCATTGTTCGTACTGCTGTGATGGCCTTGCGCCGTGACCGTCCCGCTTTGGCAATGAGTTTCATTCTGCCCATTGCCTTCTTCAGCATCTTCGCCGTCATCTTTGGCGGCCAGCATAACTCGACTGCGAAGATCAAAGTCATTCTGGTGGACGAGGACCGCAGCCGCGCATCGCTTGAGCTGGTAAAGGGACTCGAGCGCGAGGCTTCGCTTGTCGTGAGTACGCGGCCTCCGTCCAAAGACAAAAGCGCCGCGCCGGATTACACAGCGGCAACCGCGGAAGCAGCGGTCAAGGCGGGCGATGTGCCGGTGGCGCTCATCATCCCCGCGGGCTTTGGCCAGAATCCAATTTCATTTGGCGGCAATCAGACAGGCCCAGTCATTCAACTGCTCAGCGATGCAAGCGACATGATCGCTCCGCAGATGGTTGCGGGGCTGTTGCAGAAGGCGGCTATGACCGCGATGCCTGCTGCTTTGGCCGAACAGGGAATGAAGTACACAGAGCAGTACGTCGGCGGGCTCACGCCGGAACAGCGCAAGACCATGAGTGGAAACATCGAGCAATTGCGGCAGCTTGAGAGCCGGTTAAACGCTCAAGCCGACAGCACTGCCCCGGCTCATTCCGCGCAGGGCAGTGCAGGCGTTGGAGGGCTCGTCGCTGTCAAAGTGCGCTCAGTGGTCGGCGAAAACAAGAACGGCAATATGGTTTCGTTTTATGCCGCAGCCACCGGCGTCATGTTTCTGCTCTTCACGGCCAGCAATTCCGCTGGGGCGCTGCTGGAGGAAGCCGAGAGCGGGACTCTGGACCGCGTGCTCAGTTCGCGCGTGACGATGACCTCGCTTCTGGGCGGCAAGCTGGCATTCAATACGCTGCTGGCATTTGCGCAGCTAGTTGTCATGTTTCTCTGGGCCCAGGCTGTTTTCAAGCTCGATCTCTTCACGCACATTCCGGGCTTTGTAGTCATGGGTCTTTGCACCGCGTTTGCGGTCGCTGCTTTTGGAATGCTGCTGGCCAGCATCTGCCACACGCGGGCGCAGTTGGGCGCGCTGTCCACGCTGGTGATTCTGACGATGTCTGCAATCGGCGGCAGCATGTTTCCCCGCTTTCTTATGCCGGCCGCAATGCAGAAGGCGGGCCTGTTCACCATCAACGCCTGGGCGATCGACGGTTTTACCAAAGTATTCTGGCGCGATCTTCCGGTCACCGAGCTTTGGCCTCAAGTCAGCGTTCTTCTGGCAGTCGGCATTGTGCTATTCCTGATCGCCCGTAGGATTGCGCGCCGCTGGGAATACGCCTGACGGCTTGCATCGCGTGAACTGCGCAAAGAGCCCATCAACGCCGTAGATTTCTGAGATCCACCAAGGAGAATCGCCATGACCGCAAACGCCGAAGAACAGGAACTGAAAGACAGGCTAAGCCTGATCGAAACCATGATCGCCGAGGGCCGGCGGACCACCGGTAGCTGGGGCTGGACCTTTGTGTTCTGGGGCGTTGCGTATTATGTCGCAATTGCATGGACCGCCTGGAACCAATGGCCGTGGGCCTGGCTCGTTACGATGATGATCGCCTGGGCGCTCTGCTGGGTCATTATCCACGGAAAGCAAAAGGGCCAGGCAAGGCGAAATCCGGGGACTACGATGGGCCGGGCCATCTTTTCCATCTGGATCGCCATGGGTGTATCGATGGCTTTGCTGCTGCCTGCCTTAGGGTTCAGCGGCAGGTTCAACCAGCACATTTTTGTGGCGGTGGTAGCCGCCATGCTTGGCACGGCCAACGGGGCGTCCGGCATGATTATCCGATGGAAGGCGCAGATTGCCTCCGCTTGTGTCTGGTGGGCGGCAGCCGTGGCGGCGTGCTTTGGGTCCGACGGCCAATGCACCATCGTATTTCTTGTCGCCATCTTCTTCTGCCAGATCGTCTTTGGCGGCTACGCGATGAGTTGCGAGGTCCGCGCGCGCAGGCAGGGTGCAACCTATGCCTGAGTTGCCGGAGCTGAATCCTGTGATCCACGGGAAGCTGCGCCTGGCCTTGCTCTCGCTGCTGACTGGGGTGGAGGAGGCGGAGTTTACCTGGCTGCGCACGAAGACCGGCTCGACGGACGGCAATCTGGGCGCGCAACTCTTGAAGCTCGAAGAAGCCGGATTCGTTGCGGTCGAGAAGAAGTTTGTTCAGCGCAAGCCGCAGACAATCTACCGCATGACCGAAGCCGGCCGGCTGGCGCTGACCGAGTATGTGCAAGCTTTGAAGCAACTTTTGGGCGGAGCCATTGGCTCTCAGATAACCCAGGATACTCGCAATGAGTAACTTCCCAATGCAAATCGATTCAGCAGACGGGCCATTGGCTCGATCTTGTTTCTGGCCGCGGTCTACCTGTTGCGCCTGTCGAAGCGATGGCCGCGCGTGCCCGACGATCCTGCCATTGGCCGCGCCTTTGGCTGGACGAATGCCATTCAGTGGATCGCCGTCGCCATCGCGGCTTTCAGTTTCGCTAAGTTGCACATCGACGCGTACGTAATATCCGCTATCGCCGCCATGGTTGGCCTGCACTTGCTTTCCCCGCGCGCGGCTCTTTCGTTATCCGCTGCATTATGCGACGGGAAGCCTGTCGGTGGCGTGGGCCTTAGCCAGCGTTTCCTTCGCCCAGCATTTCGGATCGGTCTTGGCGGCATCGAGGAAGAAGCGGTCGTAGGCAGCCAACACGTCTGGCAGTAGTGTGAAAAGCTCCGCATCGGGCACGAGCTTCGCGGCTTTGGAAACGATGAAGTTGTTGCGATGGGTGAGGGCCTTGCGCAGGCGCTCGATTGCGGCGGGGTCCAGCCCAGCGCCAGCCTTCATCGCCTCGCCGAGCGCTTCCAGTTCCGCAAGCTCCTTGTCGAAGTTCCGAGACGACGTGGCTGACGAGGAGGCGCGGCTTGAGGGTTTAGGAGACATGGGCTGATGAAAGAAGGATAACGCAGAGGTAGGAGGGCGGTTGGTTCTGGGGGTAACCGGACTTTGAATTATTGAGGTTCGTGCGATCCCACCCTAGCCACAAAAACAAAGACGTGGCTAGGGTGGGGCACCCGGCTGTCGGGCCAACTACTTTTCGGCTTCTGGCCTTTTTGCTGATTGCCGTACCGGACCCAGCGAGCACCGTCGCATCCTGCGGATAAATACTCGGACAGGCGCGAATCTATGAGCCGCCTGCCTTCCGGCCCCTCCTTTAAGTAGATAACGTCATTGATGGCGAAATGACCGTGTTCTTGCACGACAATCGCAGCAACTTGCCAAGTCCACTGTTTTTCAGTCGGCAATCCATACGTCAGTCTTACATACACGCGAAATGAGCCACCCTTTTCCGATTCTGTTCTTTCAATTTGGAAAGAGCGCGGTTCCGCTTGTTCGTCGTCACCTGAAAACAACCCGCTTTCAAACCAGCCAAAATCTGGCTTCATGCTTGGATCTGGACGCTGCCGATTCCAATCTTCGAAGCAAGCGGTAGCTAGGTCGATCCGATGTAGCAGTGCCTTACTTAGGAATGGCGCGAAAACCTTCATGTCTTCGCCATCGGGAATACCCAGCGGATGACGGGCCACTACCTGCGTATATAGGCTCCGGACAAGAACTTCGGGCCCGTTGGCTGGACTAGGTCGATCGGTGCCGGTAGCTTGGCCAAAGGCCAACGGGATCGCAATCTGAAGAAGTAGGATCGGTATGACACGCATTTTGTTACCTCGCAAGCATGATCACATAGTAGTTTTTGGGGTTGTCCGAAAACCCAGTGGACGTTTGGAACCTTGTTCGTATCGAAGGTGGTTCAGCACCTGTGCCGGGTGCCCCAGAGCTCGACCCTTAAACCCTGGGATCTCGGTCGTATTCGCGACGCCGGATCGTAGTTGAGATCTTGCCCGAGCCTGCGCTCGACTACGCTCATCGCCAGCGTTCGGCATAGTCGGCCACCTGGTCGCGGCCGATTCACTCACCCCACACGCGCGCCCGAGTCCTCTCGTAAGTCCAATGGCGTGCCGGCGCTGATCGGATTCTCGCTCATCCTAGGTTTTAGTTCTCCGCTTCTTGCTCAACAACTCCTTCGATGCACTTTCAAAGTCGCTTTCAAAGCTCCGGTCCTGCACGACGCTGAATGCTTCATAGTGCTGCTCTGCAAGCTGCCTGGCAACCTCGTGCGAGACTTTGCCAGCGCTGGTGAGTACGTCGTACTCGTTGAACTTGAGGAAAGCGTCCAGTTTTTCTACCCAGTCTGCCATGCGCATGGGAATCTGGCGCGATGCCTGATTTTCCGCATAGTCCAAATACATGCCGACGATGCGTTCGAGGGACTTGATCTCGTCTTCTTGCAGGTAGTTCTTGGCCACGGTAACGTCGGACTTCAGGATGCGTCCGTGGGGCGCGTTCTTCCAGGTCTTGAGGCCCATGTACGGCAGCGAAGAGTCCGCCCGCTGGGAGACGATCTCTGCCGCAGTTTTGCCGGTGATGGCCCAGTGCAGCTTGTTCTGCACAGTCTTGAAGAATGTCTGTGTGATCTCGGCGTCGCGGTTGTAGTCGATGCTGCACTGCTCGTAAATGTCTGCGATCTTGAGGTAAAAGCGCCGTTCGCTGGCGCGGATGGACCGAATGCGCTCCAGCAGTTCGTCAAAGTAGTCCTTGCCAAACCGCTTTCCCTGCTTCAGGCGCTCATCGTCGAGCACAAATCCTTTGACAAGGAACTCCCGCAGCACCTGAGTCGCCCAGATGCGAAACTGGGTTGCCTGACGGCTGTTTACCCGGTAGCCGACGGCGATAATGGCGTCGAGGTTGTAGAAATCGACCTCGCGGGAGACCTGCCGGTCCCCCTCCGGTTGAACTATTCGAATTCTTCGAATAGTTGCTATCTCATTTAATTCGAGAGACTTGTATATCTCCTTCAAGTGGCGGTTGACGGTGGGTATGCCAACACCGAACAGTTCAGCCATCTTCCGTTGCGTAAGCCAGAAGGTCTCGTCTTCAAAGACGACCTCGACCCGAACGGCCCCCTCCGGCGTGGTGTAAAGCAGAATCTCGTGATTCAAGGGTTCCATGCGGCTCCTCTTAGTGCGAAACCAGGGTTACAGTGTCCTGCCAGTTTTGCGTAGTGTTGCTGGGTCCCTCATGTCTTGCTTTGAGACCTGGGATCTAGGTTTATACGCTCTTACACCGGATCGTAGTTCAGGTTCTGCCCCAACCAGCGCTCGACCTCGGCCACGCTCATGCCCTTGCGTTGGGCATAGTCGGCCACCTGGTCGCGGTCGATCTTGCCTAACGAGAAATAGCGGGACTCGGGGTGCGCGAAGTAGAGACCGCTCACGCTCGATCCGGGCCACATGGCGAAGGATTCGGTAATCTTCATGCCGGTGTTGGCCTCGACATCGAGCAAATGCCACAGCGTATCCTTTTCCGTATGATCGGGGCAGGCAGGGTAACCCGCAGCGGGACGGATGCCGCGATACTTCTCGTGAATGAGATCGTCCGTGCTCAGAGCTTCCGCGCGGCCATAGCCCCATTCGTCGCGCACACGTTTATGCAGGCATTCGGCGAAAGCCTCAGCCAGGCGATCGGCAAGCGCCTCAGCCATGATGGCGTTGTAGTCGTCGTTCTCGGCGCGGTACTTATCGCACAACTCTTTGAGGCCGATGCCGCTGGTGACCGCGAAGGCGCCGATGTGATCGGGAAGACCGGTCTCTTTGGGCGCGATGAAGTCGGAGAGCGACCTACAAGGTTCGTTACCTTCCTTGTTCGCCTGCTGGCGAAGGAAGTGGAAGCGCGCGAGCACCTCTGCGCGCGTTTCGTCCGTGTACAGTTCCACATCGTCGCCCACGGCGCTGGCGCGAAAGAAGCCGTAGACGCCGCGCGCCGCGATCAAGTTCTTCGCGATGATGAGATCCAGAAGAGCATTGGCATCGCCGAAGATTTGCCGCGCCTGCTCGCCTTGCTCCGCGTGCTCAAGAATGCGCGGATAAGAGCCTTTGAGCCCCCATGCATGGAAGATCGGCGTCCAGTCAATGAACGCGCGCAGCGTGGCCAAGGGGAAGTTCTCAAGCACACGCACGCCGGTAAACGCGGGCGCGGGCAGGTCTTCTGCGCGCCACTCGATCGGTGTCCGCCGGCTGCGCGCCTCCTCAAGCGAGACGACGGTCTGGCGCTGGCCTGTGTGAGCCTTGCGGAGCGCCTCATAGTCTGCCCGATGCTGCGCCACGAAGGCCGTCTTGCCCTCGTCGCTCAACAGGCTTGAGGTGACGGGCACGGCGCGGCTGGCATCCAGCACATGCACCACTGGCTCGCTATAGTGCGGCGCAATTTTTACGGCCGTGTGCCTGCGGCTGGTGGTTGCTCCGCCGATGAGCAGCGGCAGCTTGAAGCCCTGACGCTCCATCTCGCGGGCCACATGCACCATCTCGTCGAGTGACGGCGTGATGAGGCCGCTGAGGCCGATGAGGTCAGCCTTCTCGGCCTTGGCACGCTCGAGGATTTTTTCGCAGGAGACCATCACCCCCAGATCGATGACGTCGTAGTTGTTGCAGGCCAGCACCACGCCGACGATGTTTTTGCCAATGTCATGCACGTCGCCCTTGACGGTTGCGAGCAAGATTTTTCCCTGCGCCTTGACCACCTCGCCGGCCGCAACCATCGCCGCCTTCTCGGCCTCCATAAAGGGCGTCAGGTGCGCCACGGCCTTCTTCATCACGCGGGCAGATTTCACCACCTGAGGCAGGAACATCTTGCCCGCTCCGAAGAGATCGCCCACCACGCCCATGCCGTCCATCAGCGGGCCTTCAATCACCAGCAGCGGGCGGCCCAGCTTCTCGCGGGCTTCCTCGGTATCGATCTCAATAAATGCATCGATCCCTTTGACCAGCGCGTGCGAAAGACGCTCCTCGACCGTGCCGCTGCGCCACTCTTCGGCCTTCTTTTCATTCACAACCGCGCCAACGTCCTTGAGCTTTTCGCCGTGCTCCACCAATCGCTCTGTGGCATCAGGGCGTCGGTTGAGCAGCACATCTTCGACGAGCACTTTCAGCTCGGGCTCAATCTCCTCGTAGACCTCGAGCATTCCGGCATTCACAATGCCCATGTCCATGCCCGCCGTAATGGCGTGATAGAGAAACGCGGAGTGCATGGCTTCGCGCACCTTGTTGTTGCCGCGAAAGCTGAACGAGATATTCGATACACCGCCCGATACTTTGGCGTGGGGCAGGTTCTGCTTGATCCAGCGGGTGGCGTTGATAAAGTCGAGCGCGTAGTTGTTATGCTCCTCCATGCCGGTGGCGACGGTAAGCACATTGGGGTCGAAGATAATGTCTTCGGGCGCGAAACCAACCTCGAGCAGGATGTTATAGGCCCGCTCGCAGATGCGAATCTTCTCTTCGTAAGTCGCGGCCTGGCCCTGTTCGTCAAAGGCCATCACCACCGCGGCCGCACCATACTTCAAGACAGCTGCCGCGTTCTGGCGGAATTTCGCTTCGCCCTCTTTGAGCGAGATGGAGTTGACAATACCCTTGCCCTGGAGGCACTTGAGCCCTGCCTCAATCACATCCCAGTTGGACGAGTCCACCATGAAGGGCACTTTGGCGATCTCCGGCTCGCTGGCCAGCAGATGCAAGTAGCGCGTCATGGCCGCGACGCCATCGATCATGCCCTCGTCCATGCAGATGTCGATGACGTTCGCGCCATTGTCTACTTGCTGCCGGGCCACGCTGACCGCTTCTTCGTATTTGCCTTCCTTGATGAGCTTGGCAAACTTGGGGGAACCGGCCACGTTGGTCCGCTCGCCGATCATGATGTAAACGCCGGGCTGCTGCGTGAATGGCTGCGATCCGGACAGACGCAGGGGCTTGAATTCTGTCTCCGTCTCCGGGGCTAAAGCCCGCGTCGATTCTGTTTGCGATATGCGGGGGTTAAAACCCCCGCCTCCCTCCGCATCGGGTTGCGCCGTGGCTTGTTGCGCTGCGGGCGCAGTCCACAGCCGCCGCGGAGGCTTGCCGTCAAGCGCTTTGGCGATAGCCGCAATGTGCTCGGGAGTATTGCCGCAGCAGCCGCCAGCAATATTGATCAGTCCTCCCTGTGCAAACTCGCCCAGATAACGGGCCATATCCGCCGGCTCCAGATCGAAGCCAGTTACCGACAGGGGATTCGGCAATCCAGCATTGGGATAGCAGGAGATGGCCGCGTTCGATTTCTCAGAAAGCTGGGCCAGGAACGGATACATCAGGTCGGGACCGAGAGAACAGTTGAGCCCCACGGACAGCGGCTTTACGTGCTTCACTGCATTCCAGAATGCCTCGATGGTCTGCGCGGAGATCATGGTCTCTCCGCCGCGGCCCACGGCCGCCGAGATCATGATCGGCAACTCTCTGTTGCTTGCGGTCAAGCCATCCTGATCGAAGACCTCGCGAATGGCGACTAGCGCAGCCTTGGCGTTGAGCGAGTCGAAGATGGTCTCAACCAGCAGCAGGTCAGACCTGCCGGCAATGAGGGCACGCACCTGCTGGGCGTAGGCGGCCTTGACCTGATCGAAGGTGACCACGCGGAAGCCCGCATCGTCGGCATCGGGCGAGTTAGAGAGCGACACCGTGAGCGGGCCGATGGCTCCCGCCACGAAGCGCTGTCGCCCTGTCTCATTCGCAAAACGATCTGCCCATTCGCGGCACTGCCGCGCCGAAGTCTCATTGATCTCCCAGGCCAGGCCGTTGAGGAACTTATCTTCGATGATCTTCTGATAGAACTCAGGATCCTTGCGCCCGCCGCGCTCGCGCGGATCGTCCACAAAGAACTCGCTCTGCGTAATGCTGGTGGCGCCAAAGGTGTTGGTCTCAATGATGTCGGCGCCGGCCTCAAGAAACCGGCGGTGAATATCGCAGATCATCGCCGGCTGAGTCAGGCTGAAGAGATCGCCGTTGTTCTTGAGATCCTTCGTCGAGTTTTTGAATCGCTCTCCACGGATGTCCGCTTCGGTCATGCCGTAGGTACGGATGGTCGTGCCCATCGCGCCATCGATGATGGCGATGCGGCTCTGGAGTATCTTTTGAAGCGGATGCTGGTGAGATTTAGTCATTGTCCTTTTGATGGTTTGCGTTGCGGCTAGATTCATGTCGCGCTGTTTAAGTTCCTTGAGAGAATCCGTCAATAATAGCTCCTGACGACCCAGCCACCTTGAAGAAAGGAAAAATCGGCCAACACCCTTAGGATAAATGCTTTGGAAGTAAGCTGTGAAGAACAGCCACTCTATGCCAAAAACACATGAGTCCCCAAGCCGCCGACGAACTTGCGGAAAGCGAACGACGCGCGCGGCTGAAGGTGCTTCCGGCGCTTAGGTCGGCATGACTATACCCATTTATGCAATATGACTATAAACGGAATAATCTGACCGATTAACGCCGTCTTCTCCATGTATCGGCTATATTATGCCTATTTTTGGCAAGTCATTTCGTTATCGGTCAGAATCAGACCTTGAACGCTCCAAACGGATCGTTTGAAACCTACTTCGCCGCCGTCAGCGCCGCAATCGGCAACAGCATGTCTTCCTTGCGCATCACCAGGTTGGTGGCGTTCAGGGTGGCCAGCTCAAATCCGTGGCCATGGGTGATGGCGTCGGTGGGACAGGCTTCGACGCAGTAGCCGCAGAAGATGCAGCGGTTGTAGTCGATGTTGTAGACCTTGGCGTAGCGCTCGGAAGAGGAGATGCGCTGCTCCTCGGTGTTTTCAGCCGCCTCGATGAAGATGCAATTCGCTGGGCAGGCCGCCGCGCAAAGAAAGCAGGCCACACATTTCTCCAGCCCGTTCTCGTCGCGCTGCAACACGTGCGCGCCGCGGAAGCGCTGCTCCAACACGGCTCCGCGCAGGGGGCCGGGACCGTCCGGGTAGTTCTCCACCTGGGTCGGCTGGAGAATCTCCCCGAAGGTGATGCTCATGCCCTTGGCAATGCCCGCTAAGTTGCCCACAATCGACATGAGGTCAGTATACGATGGATTCCGGGAGGGATTCACGATGCGCATGAGGGTTTGGGCGGCTGTATTGGTGTTTGGGCTGGGCGCGGCGGCGGCCATTGGGCAAACGCCGTCGCAAAACCAGCCGATGCCGATGAGTGGCATGGACATGGGCCACGGCATGGGCAAGCCATTGGTCCCGGCCGGCCCGTTGAAGATCACATTCGGCGACAAATCCGCCGAGTGGACGCCGGCTACCCTGGCCGCTTTGCCGCACAAGACCGTCACCCTCTTCAACGAGCACGCCAAGATCAACCAGACCTACAGCGGCGTTCCGCTCATCGACCTGCTCACGCGGCTGGGCGTGCCCGACAAGCCTCACGGCAAAGATTTGCGTCTGTATCTGGTTGCCGAGGGATCCGATGGCTACAAGGCTGTCTACTCCGTGGCCGAGGTGAACCCCGATGTGCATGACGCCACGGTGATTGTGGCCGACACGCTGGACGGAAAGCCCCTTGCCGACGACGGGCCTCTCAAGCTGGTTGCGACCGGCGAGAAGCGCCCCGCCCGCTGGGTGCGCAACCTGGTGACTGTCCGGGTGCTGACGGTGGAGTAAGGAAACTCTACACAATTCCGCTTTGTAATGGGGAACGGTTTCAGTCGCGCCGCAATGTAATAATTGCGGGCATCAGCCCCGGAGGGAACGGCGGGCGCGCGACAGACGCTTGTTCAGAGGCTCCCTGGTTCCAGCCAGGCGGCAAGGCAAAGACGCCGTGCCGCGAGGACGCCCAAATCCTGGTATTGCTGGATCAGCGCCGCGCTCCCGGCGGCACAGACTTGCCCCGATTGTTGGGGGGCGGGGTGGTCACGGGCTTGCGTTCGACACGTGGCGGCACGAGTTGCTGGCACAGTGCCGAATCCTGCCCGCGCGCGAGCCCCGGCAGCGCGCCCTGCCCCGTGCAAAGCCGAAACTTCATGGAGTCGGCGTCTTTGCCCACCACCGGCTGAGTGTGCTCCAGGCCGCTCAAGGCGTCCATATCGTAGCGGTAGATAAAGTCCTCCGGCGGCTTCAGCTTGCCATAGTCGAAGTGGCTCCAGGTGGCCATCAGTTCGCGCCCATTGGGCTCGGCCATTGCGGCGTAGACCTGGGTCCAGGCAACGCCCGCCGGGGGATTCGCGCTCCACACCGGGACAGCCTGTCCGCCGCGCATCCAGCGAGCCGCCCAGAAATGCTGTGACGGGTCATAGTAGAAGACCGTGAAATACATATCGGCCGCGCACTCGCTGCAACTGTCGCAGAGCGCGGCCAGCTCCAGCGGCGAGTTCTCGGCCAGCTTCATCCAGTTCACCAGGCGCAGGTTCACGCCCGTAATCAGCGGCGTAAAGCCGTGATTAGTCAACGACGTGCTCCACACGGTAAAGGTGTCCGCGCCGGGCAGCGAATCGGGGCCGGCCCGCCGTGTAGTGACCACCAGCGCCGCGTCATACTGCACGCCGATCTCGCGAATGGAGGTCCACTTCTCCGCTTCCAGCGACCGCGTCACCCAGGCAATAATGTCCTGATCCTGCGGCGAGTGGAAATTCATCCAGCGAAAGGTATCGGTCTGCTGGGCCGGCAACGGAGCCGCAACGGACAGCACCGCCGCGATCGAAACAATCAAATTCCTGGGGAAGTCTCCGCACATGAGTCTAGGTATAACAGAGGGAGGCCGCCGTCCAGCGCCGGGCCCAAGCCCACGGGGAAGATCGACCATCCCTGGAGGGATTGGGAAGAATGCGGTCCAGCCGGGGACGTTTCACTCTCGAACCCGCTCATGCCACACCGCGTGAGACAAGCTCTCGCGGATTTCACACGGCGGTTGCCAGCGCAGAAATCGCAACTGGTGGCCTTGGCCTTCGATGGCCAGAGCCGACTGATACTCCTCATCCACTTCGATATCGTACAAACTCCAGCGAAATACTTCCTTCGGCTTGCTTGGCACGTGGAGAAGCGCCGCCGGTTCTCCTGGACGGAGCGCAACCTCAAAGCTGTGCAACGGCAGCGAGAGTCCCTCTCCAATCGCTTTGAGATAAGCTTCCTTGCGCGTCCAGCTGGCAAAGAAGGCTTTTGTCCGTTCCGCCGGCGGCAGCGATTGCAGCGTCTTGGCTTCTGCGGAGGCAAAAAAACGTTTGGCTATCTCCCCGGCGGCCAGTTTCCCGTCGATCCGCTCGATATCCACTCCCAGCATCGCTCTCCGTGCCACCGCCAACACGGCAATCGCCGCCGAGTGAGAGAGATTGAATCGCAGTTCCGAGTCTTCCAGTCCGCCGGCCAGTTCCGGCTTGCCATGCGCGCCGTAGGCGAAAACCAGCCCCTCGGGTGCAGCGGGAAGATAGGTGCTCAGAATCTGGCGAAGAGCCATGCGTGCCACAACAAAGCGCCGGCGATCCTTTTCGAAGGCATACCGGCCGGCGCGCCGCAGCTCATCCGGAGAAAGCCATGGGCGGCCGAGGCGAATCTCCTCCTCGGAGAGCGTAAGATCGATGCGCCAGATATCCACCACAGAGCACGAGGCGTTCCGCATACATCCTCCGCATCCTCCCTCTCTCTACTTTCCGTTCGCGCATCCGTTCGCCGCGGCCCAGGATAAGATTCGGCGTGGCGCGCGGCGATTCCAGCCAAATAGCGTCTATCTGCTGTCGTGCCGGAATTGCATGGCGTGGAAGCGCCGATAGATTCCATCGAGCCGCATCAGTTCCTGGTGCGAGCCGAGTTCGGCAATCGCGCCGGAATCCATCACGGCGATACGGTCCGCGCTGCGCACCGTGCTCAGACGATGCGCAATGACCACGGTGGTGCGGCCGCGCATGAGATCGGAAAGCGCATCCTGCACCAGCTTCTCGGATTCGCTGTCCAGCGAGTTCGTGGCTTCATCCAGAAGTAGAATGCGCGCATTGCGCAGAATGGCGCGGGCCACGGCGATTCTCTGCCGCTGGCCGCCGCTGAGTCTTACGCCATGCCCGCCGATAGGCGTCAGATATTTACCGGGAAGCGCCATGATGAACTCGTGCGCATGTGCTTGTTTCGCCGCCGCAACAACCTCGCTATCGGTTGCGTCCAACCGGCCGTAAACGATGTTTTCGCGGATGGTTCCGCCAAACAGAATAGTCTCCTGAGGCACAATGGCTAACTGCGCGCGCAGGCTGGACTGGGTCACGGAGCGCAGATCCATTGCATCCATGCGCACGGTACCGCTGGTGGGATCGTAGAAGCGGGGAATCAAATTGAGGAGCGTGCTTTTGCCCGCGCCGCTGGGCCCAACCAGCGCCAATGTTTCGCCGGCTTGTATCTCCAGGTCGATTCCCCGCAGCACCGGCTGCCCCGGAAGATAGCAGAAGGAAACGTGTTCGAAACGGATGCGGCCTTGCACGGCGGGCATGCGCACTGCGCCGGCCGAATCGCGCACGGATGGCTTCAAATCGAGTATCTGAAAGACGCGCTGAATGCCGCCCATGGCCGCGCGCATTTGGCCATACCAGCCGGCGAGGCCGGAGAGGCTGGTGGCAATAATCACGCTGTACATCAGGAAGCCGGTAATCATGGCCAGCGAGAGGCGGCCAGCGAGCGCCTCGCGCCCCGCGTACCACATGATTGCTCCGATGGAGGCGAAGCAGAGGAACATGATCAGCGAGCCAAACAGCGAATTGTAGACCGCCTGGCGCACGGAGGACTGAAGCGCTCCCTGAGCCGCCGCGGCAAATCGTCCGGCTTCGAACTCCTCGCGCCCAAAGCCCTTCACGACGCGTATGCCCTGGAGTGCTTCTTCAGCGACCACGACAGAGCCGGCCAGCTCATCCTGCACGCGCTTGCTGCCGTTCTCGATTCTCGAACCGAGGATGACAGCGGCGGCGATCATGGCGGGAACAATGGCCAGAATAAAAAACGTCAGGCGCGGATTGATATAGAGGACAATGCCCATCGCGCCCAGCAAGGAAATTGTCTGGCTGAGAAACGATGCAAATTGCGAGGTGAGCACATTGCGCATCTGGGTGACGTCGTTGGTGAGCCGCGAAACCAGCTCGCCTAGGCGGCGGTTGGCGAAAAAGTCCAGCGAGAGGCTTTGCAGCTTATCGTATAAACGGATGCGCAAATCGTAGACGATGTGCTCGCCGATGGTGGCCAGCATGTAGGAATGCACGAAGGTGAATGCGGCTTGCGCAAGGAAGATGCAAGTCAGGATCAAGGCGCGGCGATTGAGCGAACCGGCGCTTCCGGCATGATTGACCGAATCGAGCAATTGCGCCACTACAAAAGGAAAGGCCAGCCCGAAGATGGAGGAGAGAAGCAGTGTCCCGGTGGCGACTGTCATGCGCCGCCAATAAGGAAGCAGGCAAACGAAGACGCGTTTCCAGAGGACGGATGGCGCGGCGGCCGGCTCCCTTGCGCCGGATATAGCCGACGGACGCCGCCGTGGCCTGGTCTTCGGGGCCGGTTTCGAGATCGTCGATAGCAGAGACAAGCCTGTTTCTCCCCGTGCCGGACAAGCAGCCGCCTGCATGCCGCGATCGTTTTTCAGGTTGCGCGGTCCGAGATCATGGAATCGCCACAACCGTTTCGTTTCTATGAAGCTTGACCATGAAAGCGCGGTTTAAGTCGGAAACGGAGATGACGATCCCGCGCGTTTCTCCCTCCTGATAAAACGCTCCGCGCACGCCCGCCAGCGGACCCGTACCCACTTCGATCCCGGAACCGGAATGAGCCCAATCCACTGTCTCTTTGCAGCGCGCACTGGCCGCGGCGATGCGGATGGAGCGGAGTTCCTCCTCGGCCACGGTAGCCACTTTGGAGCCGAAGCTCACCACGCTCAACACGCCTGGCGTCTCCACCATTCGCTGTGGATTGGTTGCGTCGAAACGGCAGAAAACGTACCCCGGAAACATCGCCTTGCCGCAGCATCTCGCGGCGCAGTTTTTGCACTCGGACATGCGCGGATACTCCACCTCGTAACCGCGCATGGATAGGAGCTGAGCGGTATTGGCTTCCGCGCGTTTTCTGACGTTGAGAACAATCCAGCGGTTATGCATTTGCGATATAAGCACATCCAGCCTCACTTTCTGGCAGAACCGGCTGCCAGTTACTCTGCGGCGACGGCGACGCAGGGAGCGGGAACAGAATGCGCTTCCCGTAAGATTTTCAGGGGAGCGCGGAGTAGAGGGAATCACACAGCTTCCAGGGCAAGAACAGCATCCGGTTGCAGCGCCGCGCCACGGGAGGCCGGCATGAGGCTTTCAATACGATCGCAGGCCAGGGTAATGGGATCGGTCTGTTCGATCTTGGCGGCGTAGAGCCGGCAGTTGGCCGCCACTTCGGCGGAGGTCAGAAGATGCCGCAGCTTCTCCGTGGCCAGGGGCGCGGATAACTTGGCCGACGCAATCCAATCGCCGCATCCGGTTTGACGCATGTGCACGGCATTCTCCGGCTGATCGAAGGCAAACGGGACGATCAGTTGCGGAATGCCCGCGGCAAAGGCCTGCGCGGTTGTGCCGATGCCGCCGTGATGGACAAGCGCGGCCGCGCGCGGCAGAAGATCGGTGAAAGAGGCGTAACGGAAATGGCGCACGCCGGCGGGCAAATCCGCGGGCACCTGTTCGGAAAACGAAGTGAGCAGCATTCCGCGGCGGTTGAGATTGCGGCAAACCTCGGCGGCCACGGCGAAAAATCGACTGGCAAAACGCATCGCCGTTCCCGCGGTAAAGACGATCGGCGGTTCGCCCTCATCGAGATAATCGAGCACTTCCTGCGGCAGCTCCGTGATGCGATCGAAGAGGGGAAAGCCCGTCAGATACGTATTGGCAGGCCAATCCGGCTGCGGCGCCGTGAACCAGTCCGGAAAGAGGCCAAGCCCTAACTGGGGCGAAAGAACCCAATCGAAAAAACCGCGCCGAATGGGCGGAAGTCCGATCCCGGAACGGAACCGGTTGAGTGGCGGCAGCAGCATCGGATCCAAGAAGAGGCGATCGATAAGACGGTTCCTCAAGCGTGTCACAAGCCGGCTGAACACCCGCGGCAGGCCGGCCATGGGCACATTCGATGTCCGTAACATCGCCGGTTGCAAATGAATGGAGACCAGTGGAATGCCCAGCTTTTCCTGCGCGAAGCGCGCGGAGAAGGACGAGAACGGCGCCAGGAGAACGGTTTGTCCAGGCACGTGTTTTTCCTCGATCATGCGGTACGTCTCCGGCATGACCCGGAACATGGCTTCCATCAGTATGCGTAGGCCGGCGAGGGGCTTCCACAGCTCTTCTCCATCGGCCACTTTGGAGAAAGCGAGATCCACGGGCAGGAACTCAAATCCCGCTCCGCGAATCCATTGCTCATGCTCCACGTTGCAGATATACGTCACGGTATGTCCGCGCTCCATCAATTGCCTGTTGATGGGGATGTAGGGAAATACATCTCCGGCGCTGCCCATGGCCACAGTGATTACATGCATCTTCTACCTCGTTTCTACAGGGAATTGAAGCGCTTCCGCGCGTTCTGCAAAGCGCAGCGACTCAATCCAGTCGCAGGTTTCGCGGATCGGGTCAGAGGACGCGATCGCAGCGGCATAGGTCCGGCAATTGGAAGCGATACGGCGGGATTGAAGCACTGCTGTAAGAGCGTTGGCCACGCGTTGCGGAGTGGCTTTCCGCCAGGGAATCCAGTCGCCAACGCCGAGAGAACGAACCCGGTCCGCATTGTCCGGCTGATCGAAATACCGCGGCAAAATCAACTGCGGCACGCCCGCGCGCAGAGCTTGGGCGGTGGTTCCGATGCCGCCCAGATGCACCACCGCGGAAGCGCGGGGAAACACCTCCCCGAAGGGCAGATACTCCTCATGCCGAACCCCGGCCGGCAGACCCGAGGGAATGGCATCCCTGGAACCGTGCAGCAGAAGGGCGCGGCAGCCGCATATTTCGCAGACTTGCGCGGCAAGATGGAAAAACATTTTGGCCGCTTCGAGGTGCGAAAGGCGGAGAGAGGTGCTGTAAAAAAACAGAACCGGAGGCGGCCCCGACTCCAGAAACTCCGCAACGTGCGCGGGGATGCGGGAGAACGCAGGTTCCTCTTCCAAGGGAAAACCGGTGAGGCGAATCTGCGGCAGGACTCCCGGACCGGGCATTGCGAACCATTCGGGGAAGAGGCCGAGGATGCATTGCGGCGATTCTATCCATCCTCCGTAAATGTGGCGCAGCGGCGGCAGGCCCAGTTCCACGCGAAATGCATTGAGCGCAGGAAGCAGATGCGGCTCCAAGGCCCAGTTCCGCGCCAGAGCAGCGAAGCCCAGCGACATCGTGCGCGCGGCCGGGCGGGCATACGCGGGCAGATCCGCGCGCACCTCGTAGCCGCGCAGGCCAAAGGGCTGCAGAGTGAGATTCACCAGAGACACGCCCAGCTTTTCCCGCGCCAATCGCGCTCCCAGGCAAGAGATCGGCGCGGCCACGACGCCCTGCGGCGCGCAATGCCCGGCGACGATGCGGTAATCCGCGCGCATTTGCCGCCGCATCAGATCGAGCAGGAAGCGATAGTCATCCGGCGACTCGCGATAGCGTTGCGCGCAGGCTTCGTACTCCTGCCGTGTCATGCTGGCTTCGAAATCCAACCCTGCATCGCGCACGGCCGACTCATAATTCGAGTTGCCTGCGAAGAGCACGCGATACCCGCGCCGGGCTAGGGAACGGGCAATGGCGAGGTTCGGATTAATCTCGCCCAAGCTGGCGCCGATGGTGAGGATCACCGCGTCATACCGGGCATTCCGTATCGATACCGGCGCGAGTTCCTTTGCCGAAGTTTCCGCGCAATCATCGAGAAAGTCCCTCATGCGCTCGATGGTCGCCTGAGGTTTTTCAAAGGCGTGAAAGTGACCGGCATCGGCGATCTCCACGGTGCGGCAATGGGGAAGAAAGCGGCGCAGATAGCGGCTCTCGGCACGGAAAGGCGATCGCTTGCCAGCCAGCATGAGCACCGGCGTATGGATCTTTTTTAAGGCGTCCCGGTTCAGATCCTGTGCCTGCATGGACTCCCGGCCGAGAAGCGTCCGATCCAGCAGCGTGCGGGTGCGCGCCATTGCTTGCCCGCTGCGCGCGCCATCTCCGCCTAGCGAGGAAGCGACTTTCAGAATGCCGGAGGTAGCATCGAGTTGCGGCTCCCGGTCTTTGCCGGTCCACAAGCGCAAAAGCCGATACCAGCGATTGGCGCAGGGTACAACCGGATCGAGCAGCACTGCGCCGCTCACTCTTTCCGGATAAAGAAGCGCGGCATGAAGCGCGATCGAGGAGCCGAAACTATGAGCCACCAACGTCGCCCGGCGGATGTTGAGATGGTCGAGCAGACCGAGAAGATCGCCGGCCAGGGAGCGGGAGCTGTATCCGCTGTCAGTCTGTCCGGAAAGCCCATGTCCGCGCAGATCGTAGGCCGTGACACGATAATGCTCGCCGAGCCTGGGGAAATAGTAAACGTACCACTGAGACAGATTGGCCGCGAGGCCATGGATCATGACCACGTCCGGGCCCGAGCCCTTGGTCTGGTAATGCACCTCGATGCCGTGAATAAAAGCTTTAGGCATAGAGCACCGCTTGTGTGCCGTTGAGGCAATCCCACAGGAAATCCCGCAGGCGGCCTACGGTGATGTCATCCGCCCGCTCCTCCCCGGCTTGCATCAGAAACGCGGCGAAGGGAAACTCGCGCCGATAGTGCTCTTCAAGCAAGGCTCCCAGAGCGACGGCCTCGATGGAACCAATGTCCAGATCGTGAAACAGGCGCGTGTGTTCGCCGAGACCGGATGCAATATGCCGGTCGTCCCGGACGCGCTGAAGCACGGCGCACAGATCCTTGAGCACATCGTCTTTACTGAACGTCGGCATGAGTGGCCTCCTGAAGAACGGCGATGGCGACGATGCGGTCTTCGTGCCGCAGGCTATGCGCGCGGAGGGTGGATTCGCCGCAACACAAGGTGGCGCATCCATGCAGCTCATCGCTGTCAAGCAGCCGGAAATCGTCCGGATTGGAATCGCGGCCCAAGAGCTGCGCAGCCGCCGTGCGCGCGGCGTGCTCGAATCCCAGCGAGGCGGGCACAGTGGCAATGCCGATCTGGCGTTCGCTGGCCACGCTGTAGCCGGTCATGCCCTCGTTGCAGGTCGAGACAAAGGGCCGTAGACCCAGTTCCTCCACCCACTGGCCTGTCGCCCGAAATCTTCCGTCCGGGGTATGCGCAATTTCCACGTCGGCGGGATAGAGATCCCGGTCGAAGTGGCGTTTGACCCATCGGCGCACGGCCTCTGTGGCCGCGCACAGCGCCGCGCCTTTTGCATGCCGGGCTTCTTTCTCTGGAATCGCATTGAGATACTCCAGTTCCCGGCGGCTGAAGACCGTGCGCTCGCGGATCATCTCCCACAACTCGCCCTGGTCATTGCCCTCGTCCTTGATCTCCAGATGCACGCATTCCACATCGCTCGCGGTCAGGGAAGGGAACTCCAGGCGATCGCCAAGGTATATGGTCTTGGGCGTGCGCCAGAACTGGCGAACCTCCGGAACCCAGTAGAAGCGCCAGTCCATCCAGCCTTCGATGCGCATATAGACCTTGCCATCCGCATCGAGAACGTCGTAGTCAACTAAAAAGCGGCGGCGGCCGACCTCGCGAATACGCACGCGCACCTCGGCGCCCTCTCCGGGACGAAGATGGCCACGATAGATCTTCAAATCGTTGAGGAGCACGGGCAGAACCGACTCGCCTTCCTGGAGGCGATCCAGCGGCCAGTAGCCGACGATCTGCCCCGCGGCATCGAGCAGGAATCCATCTAACTGGAATTGCGGATCGGGATTGGATTGCAAGAGATTGTGCCGCGGCAGCGTTTGGAGTTTGCCCACGATGCCGTTATCGCCCACGGCATCGAAAGAAACCACGCCCTGAAAACGCGGACCATGAAAGGTATACTTCTGCCCGTAGTTGTCTTTGCTGGTGCGAGTCGGCGCGGTGGGGTTTTCCAGCACGAGATCCATCGGAGCGGGCGGCGGCGCGTAGGCATCGCCGACAACCAGCGTGCCTTCCGCGCACAGCTCCATCTTGCCGTCCAGTTCGTCGCGCACGGTAACATGCACAGTGTTGACGCCAGACTTCTTGGCCTGAATGGAAAGAAAAGTAGACGGGCCATTCTCAATGACGTTGATCCATCGGCGCGCCTGCACGCCGCGTGCGCCGACGACAAGCCGGCCGGGAGTGAGCAGCACGGCGGCTTCAGCCATCAGTTCCAGGGTGCAGGTCATGGGGATGCAGCAGATGGCAGAATCCTGATTGTCCCACTCCGTGGCTTTTTGATACAGGCAGTGATCGGCGATGTAGAGATGCTCGCGGCTGTCGATCTCGCAGCGCAGGCGAATGGACTGCCCCTGCTGATGCTCTACAACGGTGGAAGCGCGCAGCATGGGTCCGAATTGCAACGGGGCGGATGGGGCGGCGGGCATGGCCGCGCCATGCTTCCCGATCAGATCCAGCAGGCCGCGCAGAGTTGTGACTTCTGCGGCATCCAGCCAATCGCGCGTTGGATCTTTGCTGGCGCTGTATTCCTTCGGCAGAAGCGTTTCGAGAATGTGCAGACGCTTCAGATAATCGATGCCCATCTCGGATTCCATATCCGCGTCCAGCGAGATCATCTCCGACGGATAGCCGGTGATGACGCTTACGGCCTGGATCAATCTCTCCTGCAAGCTCGCCCCGGAGGGCGGCGTTTCAACAGAAGCAGGCGGCGCGGGCTTGGACGGCGCGGCGGCAGTCGACTTCACTTCTGTCCGCGGCGCCGCGGGGGGAGGCTCGAGGACCGCCGTCCGCGGGGCGGCGTGCACGGACGCGGCTACGGTTCGCTCGCTTGAGTCGAGCGCGGGCCCGCCCAGATAATGCGCCATCACCGCTTCCTGCGTGGAAAGAAATTCCTCCATGATGGCGAAGTGATCCACGAGCGCGGCGGGCGGAGCCGAAGTGGAGCGCGCCGCGAAGGCCGCATGCGCAACCTGCGGACCAGCCGGAAGCGGCGCGGCGGGAGCAACCGCGGCGGGAGCGCGATCGCCGCCATGCGCGGCCGGCGCGGGGGTTTGCGGATGGCTCTTATGCACGACCGGATCGGGAATTCCCAGGTGCGGGCTAGTAGTGGAAACCTGCACCACGCCTTTTTCCAAATCCGGATTTGTACGATTGTCTTCCCGTGGATCGAAAGCCAGGCGCCGTGCGCCGCGCCGGTCGTAGAGCGGCTCCAGATTGCCTTGCCGATGAGCCGCGGCCAGCATGGCGACCGCGTGGTTCAGCGTGGTCAGGCCGGGCCTGCGGTAGCGATCCATGGGCACGGCCAGATGTGTGCGCCCGCGCAGAATGTCATCCACAAAAGCAGTCACATTGCCGCGCGCGCCGGCCTCGAGAAAGATGCGCGCGCCGGCCTCGTACATAGTGTCGATCGTCTGGCCGAAGAGCACGGGGCGGGCAAAGGTCGTCGAGACCAGATCGCGAATGGCATCCGGGTCGGAGGGATACAACTGGCCGGAGGTGGAAGAATACAGCGGAACGAGAGGCGCCCGCAGATGCAGCTTGCCGAGATATTCGCGCAGCGGCGCGCAGATTTCGGCATAGGCCGGCGTGTGATAGCCGCGCTCATACGGAAGTTTCTCGAAGTAGACGCCATGCCGGCGCAAATGCGCGGAGACCTCGGCTTCATCCTCGAGTTCCACCACGATCACCACCTGATGCGGGCAGTTGTCGTTGGCGATATGCACGGTGCGCGCGATCTCGTTGACCAGCGTCTCGACGCGCTCGCGGCCGGCGCCCACTGCCAGCATGGCCATCGGACGGACGTCCTTGTTCCCGGCCAGCCGCGTGTAGATGGCGCCGACCTCGCCAAAGGTGGAGAAGAACTCATCCAGCTCGACCACGCCGGAGACGATAATGGCCGTCCAGTCGCCGGTGCTGTGGCCCATCATCATGTCGGGCGCGCCAAATCCCAGCGCCCGCATAAGGCCAATCATGGCGATCTCCGCAAGAATGACCGCGGGCACGGCGCGATCGGCGGAATACAACTTGTTGTTGGCCTGAATGGCCTCTTCCTCGGAGAAGAAGGGCGGCGGAAAGATGGAGGCATTGATCGATTGTCCGCCGTTATCCCTGAGAATCGCTCCCAGCTTGTCGAAGACATCGCGCACCGCGGGGAAATGCATCGCCAGGTCCGACATCATGTTCACATACTGGGAGCCTTCACCGGGAAAGAGCAGAGCGACTTTGCCCTGGATTAGTTCGGGATCGGAAAAGTAATAAATTCCATTCTGATCGCGAATCGTATCGCCCTTCAGTTGTTCCAGCAAGGCGCGCGCCCGCGTGAGTTTCTCCCGCAGGTCTTCCAGAGACGAGGCCACGAACGCGATGCGCTCGTTAAGCAATCCTGGCGCGGTGTTGCAGGTGTAGGCGATGTCGAGCAGGGTGACGCCTTCGGTTTTGGAAGCATATTCGGCAAGGAGATCCATTCTTTCGCAGAGTTCCCGGCGCGAGCCGCCTTCCAGAATCACAACTTCGGATTCCCATTTGCGATAGAGCGACGGCGGAGGGTTGTCGCGGTTGCCAGTGTACTCTTCGAGCACCACATGGGCATTGACGCCGCCGAAGCCAAAAGCATTGACGCCGGCCCGGCGCGGACCGCCGTCGCCGGAGTGAATCCAGGGACGCGGCTCGCTGTTGACATAGAAGCGGCTCTCCGGTTTTTGCAGCGGCGCGCGAGGCGTCCGGCAATGGATGGAGGGAGGCAGGATTCCGTGATAAAGGCCGAGGATGGTTTTGATGAGTCCCGCCGAGCCGGCGGCCGCCATGGTATGGCCGATCATGGATTTGACCGAACCCAGCGCGCAGCTTGCGCGGCCATCCTGGCTCTCGCCGAAGACGCGGCCGATAGCCTCGATCTCCGCCACATCGCCAATGCCCGTGCCGGTTCCGTGTCCCTCGATCAATTCCACGGTCGAAGGCGGAACGCCGGCCATTTGATAGGCGCGGCGCATGGCCAGTTCCGCGCCTTCCACGCGCGGCGCCACCACGCTCTTGGCCTTGCCGTCGCTGCTGCTGCCCACGCCGCGGATCACGGCGTATATGCGGTCCCGATCGCGCTCGGCATCCTCCAATCGCTTGAGCACGAGCACGCCGGCGCCTTCGCCCAGAATCGTCCCGTCCGCTTCCTGGTCATAGGGCCGGATGGTGGATGTGAGCGATGAGGCGCGCATCGAAGCAAAGACGCACATCAAAGGAAAAAAGGCGCTGGTATGAATTCCGCCCACGATGGCCATATCGGAGATGCCGCTGAGCAGCTCGGCGACAGCCACTTCCACAGCGATCAAAGAAGACGCGCACGCTGCATCCACCGTCAGGTTGCGCCCCATCAGGTCCATGCGATTGGATACGCGCCCGGCCAGAACATTGGGAATGATGCCGGTGGCAAGATCCGGCGTCATGGGCGGAAGCGGGGCGCTGACGATGCGCCTGATTTTATCCATTTCCTCCTTGCTCAGCTCCGGCTCAAGCCCTCGAACGATATTGGCAATCTCATCGATGGCCAGGGTCCGATTGGTGAGTGTCATCTGCCCCGGACCGGTGAAATTTCCTTTGCCGATGGTCACGCTGACCCGCGTGCCATCGAACTTTCTGTCAAGATATCCGGCGTCTTCCATGGCCTCGTAGACCGTGCGCAGCATCAGGAACTGATCGGGTTCCGAGCCGGTGATCTGCGAGGGCATGATGCCGTATTTCGCGGGGTTGAAGGCAAAGGACTCGCCAATCCATCCGCCCTTTTTGCAGTACACCTTGCCCTGAGCGTTGGGATTGGGATCGTAGCCGGTTTCAAGATCCAGCCGCTCGGGAGGAGCATCGGTAACGGCGTCCACCTTGTTCACGATGTTCCACCAGAACTCTTCGAGCGTGCGTGCCTTTGGAAAGACACACGCCAGGCCGATGATGGCGACGCCTCGCGAGGAAGACGGTTGCGGAGTAGGAAAGTTATCGTTCACTGTCGATGGCCTCCTCTTGAGCATGCGGCTGAGCGAGCCGATTGAGCGCGCTGCTACAGGTTCCTTCCATGTCGTCGATTGCGGCGATGACGCGGCCCGTCTCATCGCGGAAGAGAATATCTCCGCGCAGAATCGGGTTGCCTGGGTGATGTTGAATCCTGGCTTCGCACAGAATGCTGTCGCCCGCGGCCGGCGCGAACCGGCGATAGCGGCCGATGCGCGCCGGCAGCGGAGTTTGATCGAGCTTGGTCCGCGCCCACACAACCGCTAGTTGCAGCGCGCTGTCTATCAACACTGGATCGGTGATCCATTCCCCATCCGGCTCATGGGCGAAGAAGGCCTCTGGCGTCGAGGTGCGCAGTTGCGCGATCACGCCATCGTCGGCAACGGCATGTATCTTGGCGATGCCGGCAAACAGCGGGCCATGGAAGAGCCAGCGCTCGTAGATATCCGCGACCGTGATGCTGAGCGGCTGCTTGTTCCGCAGGTTGAATGCGGGGGTCTGCGGCGCCGCCTCCAGATGCTTGCGCAACTCCACGCCGACCTTGTAATGCAGCGTGTCGCGGCCGTCGCGGCTGGACCGGATCGTGCACGCGATAAGCAACTCCTCGGGCGAGGCCTGGGGCGCGGCTTCCGCATGCACTCGCAGCACCCGGCTTGCTTTGCCGGGGAATGTGATGCCGTTCAACATGCGCACATCGCGGACGGCGGCGACCTGCATCTCCGGCCAGTGGGAGGCCGCAACTTCGGCAACCAGCTCCAGAGCCATCGCCATGGGCATCACAGGCACGCCATCCAGTTCATGATCGAGCAGGTAGATGTCTTTCTCGGGCCGCACTTCGAGCAGCACTTCGATTCCGCCGTTGAGGTTGCGCTCGACGCGGCTTTCATCGCTGAGCAGCGGCCCGGCGGCCTGTTTTGCGAGACGGATTTTTTGCGGCGCGGGACCACCCAGAATGACTTCCGCATCGTTGCGATCGCCATAGAGCAGCTCCTTGACCAGCGCTTTCGGGCCTTCCTCCGGCGTCACCAACTGCACACCCGCTTTCACAAAGTGTCCACGCAGCTCTGGGGAAACCATACCCGCGTCGGAGTCCCACGGCCCCCAGTTGATCGCCAGCACGCGGCCCGGCCATTGCCCGTTCAACTGGCGGGCAAGTTTGTTCAGCACTTCGTTGGCCGAAGCGTAGTCCGATTGGCCGCGGCTTCCGTAGCGGCCGGCAATGGAGGAGTAGAAAACCAAGAAGCGAAGAGTGCCGGCATCCACTTTATTCACGAGCGTCAGAGCGCCGGCGATCTTGGGCGACAAAACTCTGTCGAAGGAAGCCTCCGACTTATCGCGGATCAGCTTGTCTTCGATGACTCCGGCTCCATGCAGAATGCCATCGAGACGCCCGTGGCGTTCGTAAATGGATTCGATCAGCGCGCCGAATGCATCGGCATCCGCAACATCCACGGGGTGGTATTCCACCGTGCTTCCAGCAGCGCGCAAAGCGGCGAGATTGGCGCGGATTTCGCGATCGCGGCGCAGGCGCAGCAGTTCGGCCTCGACGGCGGAAGGCGTGGGTTTGGTCCCGGCATTCTGCATGCGCGTCATCAGGGCAAGTTTCAGCGCGCGTTCATCGGCGATGGATGCAATGTCCGCCGGTTCTTCTTCAGATGGCAGCGGCGTGCGGCCAGCCAGCACCAGTGTGGATTGGAACTGTTCGGCGATCTCCAGAGCGGTCAGCGCCGTGATGCCGCGCGCGCCGCCGGTGATCAGAACCACCGACTCGGAATCCAACTGGATCTGCTTCTTCTCGCCTTCGATCGGGCGCTCGGCGCTCACCAGCGTCTCGCGGCGATCCGCGCGATAACCCACTTCGGTAAAGCCGTCGCGATGCGCTAATTCCGCGAGCAGTTTTTCGACGATGAATTCGTTGCCGGCGTCGAAGGCGAAGTCGATGGTTCTGGCATTCGTTCCCGACCACTCGCGCGCCAGGCTCTTGAGGAATCCTGAAACAGCGCCGCTGCCCGGCCAGAATTGCTCCGCGTCCGCGCCCGTGCATCCGAATGCGCCGCCCAGGCGCACCGCCGCCAGCACGCTTCCGTTCTGCCGCAGGCCGCTTTCATGCGCGCGCACGAGGTGGAACAGGGACTTCAATTCGCGCGACAGCCGCATTTGGAAGTCCGCTCCCGCGCCAGGCGGCAATGCCAGCGGAGCCAGATGGATCAGCGTCCGGGCCGGCGTTGCAACCTCGCTCTTGACCGCACTGGGAGCGAGGATCTCCGTCTCCACGCCAAGATCGCGCAGCTTCCCGGCAAGCAGTGCCGCAATGCCCGCGCCGTCGTCGGTGATCGACACCGGACCGATCTCGGCGAGGGAAGCCGGTTGTCCATCGAACGCGGCATCCGCAATTTCAACAACCAGTCTGCGCAATCTGGGCTGCGCCGCCTGCGTCAATGCGGGAACGTGCTCAACCACGACGGGCGCGGCTTTGGGCGCGGTCTGCGGCGTGGGCGCGGGAAGGGCGGCCTGTTCATTGGCCAGTTCGTTCTGGCGCTTGATCAAGTATTCGGCAATGGAGCGCAGCGTCTTCAGCTTGGCCAGATTCTCCAGCTCGGCTTCCAGATCGCTGGCGGCCATCTGCGGCGTGGGACCAGCCGACTCTCCCTGCAAGGCCCCGAATACTTCGATGCGTTTGATGGAATCGATGCCCAGATCGGCTTCGAGATCGAGATCCGGATTCAGCATCTCCAGCGGATATCCGGTGCGCTCGGCCACCACATCGATCAGCCGCTGCAGAATCTCTTCCACCGTGATCAGAGCTGGCTTCTCTTCTTTTTCGGGTTCATGAACAATCGCCTGCAGCGTGGCCACGGGCGATTCCTGAACCGTGTACGCGGGAAGGATCTCCGTGGGCGTTTGCTGGGCCGATACAGGGACCATTGCTGTTGCGGAAGCGAAGTGCGTTTCCGCGGGCCCGCTATAGCCTTGCAGATAGGCAAGCATGACGGTCTTCTGCGTTTCCAGGAACCTGCTCATCACCTCGGAGTGACGCTGCATCGCATAGTCCACGCTGCCCTGCGGTTGTATCCGTGCCGAAGCAACCACGGCAACGGGCGCGGTGGGAACGGCTGTTTGTATTGGCGCAATCGTACGCGGTGTATTCTCCACACTCTCCTCCTCGTCGGTGCTTATTCGCAGTTTGTGTTCCCTGTTGGCCAAAGGCGCCGATGCGGACGAGAGCGCCACCGCGGCCGGGATCGCCTTGCCATGGCGGATGACCCACGAAGTGGGCGGCAGCGCCGCCGGTTTGGTTTCCTCGAGCAGGCTCTTCAAATGCAGGCGCTGAACAACGCGGTCCTCATACAAGCGGTATCCCTGGAAATGCACGCCCGCCAAGGCGAGTTGCGCAAGCGCGTGGGCAAGATGCGCCAGGCCATGCCTGCCCGGCTGATCCATATGCACCGCGGTGAATTCCCGGTTTTCCAGGGTGCGGCTCACAAGCCCGCTCAGCACCTTACCCGGACCGACTTCGACAAAGATGCGCGCCCCCGCATCGTGCATCGCGCGCAGCTCGTCGGCAAAGCGAACCGGCCGCGCCAGATGGGCCGCAAGTAGATCGCAAATTGCAGCGGCATCGCCCGCGTGCGGCGCTGCCGTGGTGTTGGAGAAGACTGGAATCCGGGGAGGCTGGATACCGCTCTGGCGCAGCATCTCCAGCAGCGGCTTCTGCGCGCCTTCCACAAGCGGCGAGTGAAAGGCGCAGGCCACGGGGATCGAGCGGCCGTTGATCCCTTTCCCCGCGAGGCGGCGCAGCGATTCCTCCACTGCCGCGCGCGTGCCGGCAATCACCGTCTGCGAAGGGGCGTTCAAGTTGGCGATGGTTACGCCTTCCACGCCGTGGATCGAGGCGCGGATAGCTTCTTCGCTTGCTTCAATGGCCGCCATCGTGCCCGGCTCCGGGCTGGCCGATTCCACAATCAATCTTCCGCGCGCCTCGGAAACCAGCATGAGTTGCGAAAGCGGAAGCGCGCCGGCCGCGCAGAGAGCCACGAATTCTCCGTAGCTGTGTCCCGCCATCAGATCCGCTTCAATGCCCAGTTCCGCCAGCAGACGGCAGAGGGCGATGTCTGCCACGCCCAGCGCGGGCTGGGCAACGCGCGTGTTGCGCAGCGCATGTTCGTGCGCGGCCTGTTCCTCTTCGGTGAAGGAGGAAGGAGGGTAGATCAGCCGGCTGAGCGGGCTGCCCAGTGTGTTGCCCAGCGCGCTATCCGCTTCTTCCAGCGCCTGGCGCACGACTGGAAATGTCACGGCCAGATCCTGGAGCATTCCGGTGCGCTGGCTGCCTTGTCCGGGAAAGAGAAATGCGATTTTGCCCGTTGTTTTAGCGGCTTTTGATGAATAGTAGATGCCGCGCGGATCGCGATACTCGGGATTGGCCAGTCCCTGCCGCGCCAGCTCGATCTTGGCGGCAAGATCGTCCAGCGATTCGGCGACAATGGCCAGGCAGTGACTGCCTTCGCGCCGGCCCGTTTCCCAGTACACGGCCGCGGCAAGGTCGCACAAACGCGGACGCGCCCCCTCGCGAATGGCTTTTTCTATCTGATCCAGCGGCTGGCCGATCTCTTCCGCCGAGGAGCCGCGCCAGAGGAATAACTCCGCCGGCCACACCGCTACCGCATCCCGCTCCGGCAGCATCTCCTCGCGCGCTTCATACTCTTCCACGATGGCATGGAAGTTTGTGCCGCCAAAGCCGAAGGCATTCACGCCCGCTCGCCTCGGCGCTCCATCAAGACGCCGGACCCAGGGCCGCGCCTCCATATTCAGATAGAACGGGCTGTCACTGAAGTTCGCTTTGGAATTGGGTTTGGTAACGCCGGTCATCGGCGGCAGCACTTTATGATGAACCGCCAGAACCGCCTTCAACAGGCCGGCGATGCCCGCGGTGCACTTGGTGTGGCCGATCATGCTTTTCACCGAGCCCAGCGCGCACATTCCTGTATCCGCGCCCGTGGACTTGAAATACTTGGTGAGCGATTCGATCTCGGAGCGGTCGCCGACAACGGTTCCCGTTCCATGCGCTTCGATCAGGCCCACGGTTTCCGCCTGAATGCCCGCTTTGCGATAGGCGCGATCGATGGCGCGCACCTGTCCTGCGGGACATGGAGCGGTGAGGCTTTTGTCTTTGCCGTCGCTCGATGCGCCCACGCTCTTGAGCACCGCATAGATCTTGTCGCCATCCTGAATGGCGTCGTCCAATCGCTTCAAGATCGCCACGCCAAAACCTTCGCTGATGACAATGCCGTCCGCGGTTTCATCGAAGGTGCGGCACTGGCCGGTGGGCGACAAGGCCTGGGTTTTGCTAAAGCAGAGATAGCTGAATGCCGTCTGATTGGTATCCGCGCCGGCGACAATCACCAGATCGCTGGAGCGTGTCTCCAGTTCATTCATCGCCAGACGCACGGCGGCCAGCGAAGTGGCGCACGCCGCGTCCACCACATAGTTCGTTCCACCCAGATCCAGGCGGTTGGCCACGCGTCCGGCGGCGACGTTGCCCAGCAGGCCGGCAAAGCTGTCCTCCGTCCACTCCGGCAGCCCCGGAGAAATCCGATCGATGAGCTTGCGCGTGTCGTCTTCCGTGGCGCCGGCGCGGTGCAGATACTCCGGCATCAAGGAGCGGAAGCAATAGCCAACGCCCAGTTCTCCGCCGCCGCCGCTGGTTCCCACAACCACCGACGTGCGCTCGCGATCGAACTTGCGATCGTGATAGCCGGCATCCTCCAGAGCCTGACGCGCCAAATCCAATGTGAGCAACTGCATGGGTTCAATGGAGCGGACGGAATTGGGCGGCATGCCATAACGCACCGGATCGAAGACCACGTCATCCAGAAATCCGCCCCAGCGCGAATAGATCTTGTCGCGGGCGCGCCGGTCGGGATCGAAATACAAGTCCACGTTGAAGCGCTCATCGGAGATCTCTTCGACGGCGTTGACCTTGTCGAGAATGTTCTGCCAGTAGCTTTGAATGCCGTCTGCCTTGGGAAATATGCACGAAACGCCGATAACGGCGATGTCCGACGGCTTCGCATCCCGCTGACCGGATAAAATTCGCGCTTCGAGAAATCCGGATGCGCCGCCGATCTCCGCGTGAAGATCGGCAATGCCGATTACTCGATCGCGCATGGCGGCGACCTGGCCCAGCATGAAGACGCCTTCGCGATGCTGCGTTTCGCCGTCCACGCGCTCGTAGGCGCTGACGCCGCTAGGCATGTCGGTGCGCGCAATGCCTTTGGCCGCTATGCGCAAACGTCCGAGATTGAGCCTCTCCAATTGATTTCTGATTTCATCCCGGTCGATGCCCTGCGCGAACATCGCGCGTTTCTGCCGGTTGAAGTAATCCACAAAGGGCGTCGGGGCACAACGCGTAAGGTATCCAACCCCCGACTCCAGCAGCGCGGTTTCCTTGCAGCACAAGGCTTCCTGCTGGAACCTCTCGCCTATCGCGCCGGTCTCCACGGCCTCACGTGTGAAGACATAGGCGGTGCCGACGATGGTTCCGATCTTCACGCCGCGCTCGGCCAGAGGTGCGGCAATGGCGCTTACCATCGCCGCCGAAACGCGATCGTGGATGCCGCCGGCAAAGAGCACGGAGTAATCTTCTCCACGCGCTTGCGCGCCGCCCTGCCGCAAGTGCTCAAGCAGCACCCGCACTGCCTGCTCCCACAAGACAAAGCTGGTTCGCGGTCCCACGTGGCCGCCGCATTCGCGCCCTTCAAGCACGATGCGGCGCGCTCCCGCATCCAGATAATTGCGCAGCAGTTCCGGCGCGGGCACATGCAGGTAAGCAACGATCCCTTCGCGCTCGAGCATCTTGGCCTGTTCCGGACGGCCTCCGGCAACCACCGCCAAAGAAGGCTTGAACTCCAGCGCCGCGGCAATCTGCTCGGACCAAAGCTCGCGGGGCACAAAGCCCAGAATGCCGATGCCCCAGGGCAACTCTCCCAGTTGATCACGGGTTTGCCTTGCCAGTTGCCGCACATCTTTGCCGTTCATCAGCGCCAGCGCCAGCACCGGAAGCGCTCCGCCTTCCGCAACCGCCAGCGCGAACCCCGGCACATCGCTGACCCGCGTCATGGGGCCTTGCACAATCGGATAGCGGGTTCCGTGCAACCCGGCCAGCGGCGCATATTCGCCCAGCACCGACTGCCGCGCGGCCACGTTGCACTGGCGAACGGCCTCCCGCTTGAGCGACCGGCACACGCTTCTAACCGTGCGGAACTCTTCGGCAAGCGGCTGCGCAAATGCGCCATCCTGACCGATGAGCAGAAGCTGGCGCGCGACAACCCGTTCCTGCAATTTCGTGTTCCACGCCTCGGCGGAAGCCTCATCGCCGCTCGCATTGCTGCGCTCGGCCATCTCCCGCAACTCCAGATAGGCGGCTTCTCCGGCGCGGGCATACACGCGATACGTCTGCTCCGGCCCGGTGCCCAGCAGTGCCGATTCCCCGCCGTCCATCCTCTGCAAACGAGCCTTGACCGGCTCCGGCAATTCGGATTCTTCGCATAAGGCCAGTTGCCAATCCAGAACCACGCCGGCAGCTCCAGCGGCCAGGCAGGCGGCGGCCGTGCGTATGCCGATTCCCCCTTTCGCCAGCACTGGAATTGCGATCCCGGATAGAATGCGCTGAAGCAGAATGTAGGTGGTTTCGTCGCTTACCAATCCGCCGCTCTCGTTGCCCTTGGCGATCAAGCTATCCGCGCCCGCGGCGGCGGCCTCGATGGCCTGTTCGAGAGAAGTGACCTCAACCAGCGCGCGAATGCCGATTCCCTTCAGAAACGCCAGGTCGCTTTGCAACGCGCGGGACGGCGCCGCACGCAGAACGACGGTGGTCAAGCCCTTGGCCGCGGCATCGGCCATCGCCTCTCGCAGAGCCTCGAGCTTCTCCACGGAAACAGCGAACTCCCCGGCGCCGGAACAGAGCGCCTCGATGATTGCTTTCGCTTCCTCGATGCTGCTGTAGGTGAGATCGGCGGTACCAAGGCACCCAGCCCGATATGCGGCCTTGACCAATCGGGTGCCCGGAAATCCCGCGGGAGTCGATGCAAGGATGGTGAAGATCATTCGTAGCTCCTTTCCATTCCCGCTTGGGGAATAGGTAGACAGAAAATCATGACCGGCTAACGATCGGTCCAATTCATCCTGCGCTGTGACGAATCGCACGTAACACCGCGACGTATCGTCTTCTCCGCTGCGATTTCACGGCGTAAGCCGCGCGGCCAAGGCCCTCTTTCTATCCCGGCGCAAGGCGTCCATCGCATCCAGATCCAGAGACAACACTCCTCCGACCCGCAACGTGTCCAATCACTTGCGGGGTCCATCCGGAGGGATGGCGGAAAACACCGTCGTCTGTTTGTCGGTCTTCGAATCGAAGCTGTGGCTCTCGCAAGATCGCTGAGGAACGATCGCGCGAGTCGCAGTTTTATAGAACCGGCAACCTAGAAGGGACTTGCGAGAAAGGTTTCTGAGAGTACAGGCTCATATCTCGCGAAAGCGGGCTGCCGCCATTGGCACGATTCTCCAGAATCTTACCTAAGTAACGTCTTGAAGCCCATTATGGGTAAACCTTGGTAATGAGTCAAGTCATATTTTTGTGAATTCGGCCGGGGACGGGCAGCGGAATTGGCCGCCGAATCGCCTTAAATTCCTGCTGCCGCTGGCTTTCCTGGCTCATTTGGGTGTGCCTCGCCAAGAATTCCATCGGGGCAAAAACGAGGGCGCGATTTCTGAATTTCGAGGCAGCTTGGCAATGAGTTCCGACCGTAACGATGGGGCATTCTGTGGCCTCGGATCGTCACGAATACACCGCTTTGCGGGCGGCGAAAGGTTAGCGGGCGCAGCTCTCCCGCAGTTCGTTACTCGTTTCGATGCGAGATGTTCTACGCGGCAACTCAGGCGGCCAGTATCTTAGCGATGATGCAAGCCGCCGAGTCTTGGCATGGATACGAGTCACAAGCTGCTTCGGACTCGGCGCTGCCGCATGGCCGGCCAGCGCTCCCTTCGACACCGCCGAGCCGGCAATTCCATGACTCAATATCTCCGTTCGCTGAAATATTCGCTGAAACTCGAGCCTTAACCGCCTGCCTGAAAAATGGGGACAAGTTCATAACAGGCCTTCACGAAAAATGAATAGATTCACTTGTAAGTTCGCTTGCATTATCGACGAAAGCATGGTATTAAATAAGTGAAGGATTGAAATCAATGCGCGTCATCTTAGTCAACTCTGATCGCCTCTCATCGTTCAGCTATTTGCTGGAATCGGGAGGCTTCGTGCGCTGACGCCATTGGAATGGTCAGAATCGAAGCCCTCCGAGAAATCGGGGGGCTTTTAGTTTGTGCGGGATTGGCGAAATGGAAGCCGCGCTCGACTTAAGATCGGGTGTCTTAGGACGTGCAGGTTCAAGTCCTGCATCCCGCACCACGAGCTTTGATTCATAAGCTCGACGCGGCGACATGCAAAGTCGTCATAGGTGAGTTATGCCTTCAGGAGTTATACCCGGATGGTGGAATGGGAGACACGCAGCGTTGAGGTCGCTGTGCTCATTGGAGCGTGAGGGTTCGAATCCCTCTTCGGGTACCAAGCGGATGGGTTGGAACGGAAGACACGCATGGTTCAGGAGCATGCGCCGTAATTGGCGTAAGGGTTCGAATTCCTTCATCCGCACCAAGATTGTAGGAGCGTGGCGAAACTGGAAGCCGCACTTGACTTAGAATCAAGCGCCTTCGGGCTTGGGGGTTCGACTCCCCTCGCTCCTACCAAAGATGTGCCGGCCTGGCGGAATGGAAGACGCGCTGCATTCAAAACGCAGTGTCTCACGACGTGGGG
>Ga0182016_10000326_pt1 | contig 59580 bp, 55 predicted proteins | sample 712S2MmetaG_FD_120491 | JGI IMG/M metagenome (GOLD analysis project Ga0182016, IMG submission 120491) | Permafrost microbial communities from Stordalen Mire, Sweden - 712S2M metaG | ecosystem: Environmental > Terrestrial > Soil > Wetlands > Permafrost | place: Sweden: Stordalen | collected...
AAGTCCCTTCCCGCAAGCACTGGAACGCTTCCAGGACAACTTTTTGCCTGGAAGCTGTTCTCCAGCCCCGCCCAGCTCCGCCACTCCCCGAAAAAACCGACCCCTGTGAGAAATGGCGGCTAATCACCGTTGCGCCTCCGGCGCGGTCGAAATCGGAATCAATCTGTTGAACAAAATGGATTCATGCGATTGTCCTGCGATTGTCCCGTAAACGGAAAACACGCTACAATCGTGGATATGCTGCTTGCTCTCTTTGCGATGCGAGTTCTCGAATTAATGTTCTTCGTCGGCCTTGCCGGGTCGACGCTGGTGGTCATCATCAGCTTTATTGAGGACGGCAAAGAGTTATTTGGCAAGGACGAAGTATAGCGCGCCCTTTTCTTTGCGGGGGCTTTTGACCGCAGCCTTTCCAATTTTTCGTTGACTCCAGCGCGATTCAGACATACACTCACCGCAGGGCGGGCAGAGATTGCGCGCTCCCGGTTCCAGACAGCCGGCTGTTTCGCCGGCACCCACGCAATGGCATCTACTCGAACGGTTGTAGCCCCACCTTCAAACCGCGTCCGGCTGATCGTGGCATCCTCGGTGATGCTCACGTTCATCTCGTTTTGGCGGGCCGCGGCGATCGTTCTGTGCGATCTTGGCTCGTCGGCCTTCTATGCCGGGGGCATCGCCGAAGAGGCTGTGGGCGCAGCCGCGCCGTGGTTCATCCTCGCCATCATGCTGTTCAGTTTCGCGGTGCGCGCGGTCTACGTCGAGAGCTGTTCGATGTTTACCCGCGGCGGCGTTTACCGCGTGGTGAAGGAGGCGCTGGGCGGCACCTTTGCCAAGATTACAGTGTCGGCCCTGATGTTCGATTACATTCTTACGGGACCGATCTCCGGCGTCTCGGCCGGCCAATACATTACAGGCTTGATGAACGAACTGATGACAGTGGCCAACACCAGCCACTGGCTGCCTCCGGCACTGATGGACGCGCAAGGCAACGCCTTCCAGTTCGACATGAATCACACCTCGGCGGTGTTCGCGGCGATAGTTACCATCTACTACTATTGGCAGAACATCAAGGGCATCGAGGAGTCCAGCGGGAAGGCCATGCAAGTCATGCAGATCACTACGGTGATGGTGGTGATTCTGTTGGTTTGGGGCACCTTTACGTTGATGGTTCGGGGCGGTCACCTGCCGCCTTCGCCCATACCGTCCCACCTCCGGTTCAGCGCGGAAGCCCAGGGCTTTCTGCAGGGGCGCGGACTGCCGTTGCTGGGCCTTTTCGGCATCATCATGGCCTTCGGCCACTCCATCCTGGCTATGAGCGGCGAGGAGAGCCTCGCCCAGGTTTACCGCGAGATCGAGCATCCCAAGCTCAGGAATCTGAAGCGCGCGGCGATCGTCATTGCGGTGTATAGCCTGATCTTCACCGGCGGCGCCACGATTCTGGCCTACATGCTGATCCCGCTGAAGGATCACGTTCTGTATCAGGACAACCTGATCGCCGGCCTGGCGATGAACATGGTTGGGCCGTTGTTCTGGCGCATCGCTTTCCGCATCTTTGTCGTGCTCGTCGGCTTTCTGATTCTTTCCGGCGCCATCAACACCTCGCTGATCGGCTCGACAGGCGTACTGATGCGCGTGGCAGAGGACGGCGTACTGACCGACTGGTTCCGCAAGCCGCATCCCAAGTTCGGCACCAGCCATCGCATCATCAATCTGACCTTCATCCTGCAGATGACCACCATCATCGTCACCAGGGGCGATGTGTTCATGCTGGGTGAGGCCTACGCCTTTGGCGTCATCTGGTCATTCTCTTTCAAGGCTCTGGCCTTGCTGGTGCTGCGCTGGAAGTTCAAGGGCGAGCGCGGCTGGAAGGTTCCCGCAAATTTGCGCATCGGAAACTTCGAGATACCCTTCGGGTTGCTCTCGATCTTCCTGGCGTTGTTCTCGATCTCGATCGTCAACCTCTTCACCAAGTCCGTCGCCACCGTGAGCGGCGTTATTTTTACAGCCGTTTTCTATGCCATCTTCACATTTTCCGAGCACCAGAACATGCGCAAGCATGCACTCGCCGCGCGGCAGATGAAAGATCAGTTTCAGCTCGAACACCAGGAAACAGTAAGCCGGGAGTCGGCGGCCATCCGTCCGGGCGGCGTGATGGTGACCATGCGCGACGCCGCCAATCCGCTGGCGCTGAAATGGGCCCTCTCCCGCACCAGCACCGAGGAACAGGATGTGGTGGTGATGAGCGTGCGCATGGTGGGAGTGGGCGGTCCCGAGTATCTGAGCACGGAGGACCAGAGCTTCAGCGAGCATGAACAGATGCTGTTCACCAAGGCAGTGGCTGTTGCCGAGAGCTTTGGCAAGAAGGTATCGCTGCTCGTGGTACCCGCCGCGGACGTTTTCGCCGCGCTGGCGCAGGGCGCAAATTCGCTGGAGATGGACTCGGTGGTCTCAGGAGCTTCTACCAGAATGACGGCCGAGGACCAGGCGTTTCACATGGGACAGGCTTGGGAGGCTCTGCCCGCGCCGAAGCGCCAGTTCAATTTCTACGTCATCGGTTCCGACGGCACAGTCAAGGTTTTTTACATCGGGCCTCATGCTCCCGCGCTCAGTCCCGACGATGTACAGTTGGTGCACCGGTTGTGGGTGAATATGCGCCGCGATCCCTCAGTGCCCGACCTGCATCACAGCGACATTATCACCTATGCACTGACCCGGCTGGCCGGCCAATACGCTCGAGAGAAGCAAGAGATACTGCGCGATCTGCGCAACTATCGCGCCGCCGACGCACCAGCCACGATTCGCCTTGGCGCCCAGAACCTTTCCGGCAACCCGCCTGCCCGGCCTCCAGCCTCAACGCCCCCACCCAAGGCTCCGCGTCCCGTCTAGACAATCCGGGCATCGCCGCACTGTTCCTGCCCTCATGCAGGCTCCGGTTTCACCGAAAACAATCTTGCATTGAAAAAAATGAGCAGGCATTCTATGCCGTTCCATTCTCCGAACAAGCTGTTTCAGTTACTTTGCAGCGGATGCTTTCTTCTTTGCCGCGCCACGCCGTTTGACGGACTCAGCAATGTGCTTGCGGCCCTCGGGAGACAGATTTCTCTTCTTCTTGACGCCAGGCTTATTGGCGGCCGATGCGGCAGCATAGGCATTTGACGCTGGAGCCTCCCCGCGTACCAGCGAGGCGCGCGCCTTTTGCAGCCTAACGATTTCCCGATCGATTTGTGCCAGAATTTCCGAGACTCCCACAGTGACTCCAGTTAGTTCTTTGTAAGTGGCCCATATCCCTGTTTTTCCAAGATGAAAAACACGCGCGGGTCAACAATTCATCCTTTGCAACACAATACTCAACGACAAATCCTCTTACAAACAAAAAGAGCGCGATGCTACCGGGAGCGATACCTTGCAGGCCAGGAAGGCCAAGCCATCGGACACTAAATCAAGCTTCGTAGACTTCGCCTGGCGCCCAGTGAACAACTTGCACGCCGGGATCGACGTGAAGAGCTAACTGCTCCGGAGTTCCCTTGAGCGGCGGAAAGGTGCCCCAGTGCAGCGGCAGCACGGTCTCCGACGCCAGAAAGCGCGCAGCTAGCGCTGCTTCCGCAGGGCCCATGGTAAAGTGCCCGCCGATGGGAAGCATGGCCACCCTGGGCCGGTATAGCTCACCAATGAGCCTCATATCTCCGAAGACCGCGGTATCGCCGGCATGGTAAAGAACGGGACCATCCGCAATAGTCAGCACGAACCCAGCCGCGACGCCCACATAGTGGGTTCCATGTTCATCCTGCGCGCCCGCAGAGTGTTTGGCCTCAACCATTGTGGCCGCAACGTCCTCGAGCTGCACGGTTCCCCCCAGATTCATTCCTATTGTCTTGGCTACACCCCTGCCCTCGACGTAGGCCGCCAGCTCATAGATAGCCACCACGGTTGAGTTATGCCGGGCGGCCACCGGAGCCACATCGGAGATATGGTCGCCGTGACCGTGCGTGAGCAGGATGTATTGAATTTCCGCCGGCAGCACAAAATCCCTGGGGTATTTCGGATTCTGTGCTATGAACGGGTCGATCAGGATGTTAGTTCCCCTCGCGGTCTGGACCAGCACAGTGGCATGACCCAGCCAGGTAATACGCGTTCCGCTTGTTTCCCGATTCGCTGAAGTCATCGTCTCCTCCCCGGCAACGATCTCCTGCACTCGAACGCTTTATCGCGTCATAATAACTTCCGAGACGCTGTCCTTGGCCAGAAACTGCTTATGTTCCGACCAGCCATCGAAGAGGCGCTCGATACTCCGGTTCGTGAATGCGCGCTGAATGGGAAATGGCTTCGCCAATTGCACCTCCAAATTGTCGCCGGGGGTCAAGTGATAGCGGCAATACAAAGTTTCAGGGCCTTGTGTCCGGGTGTGGAATAACGCCAGCACCTGACCACCGGGATTCATCGCCTCATAGAAATGCGCAACCACCGGCGCCACCAGCGGCTCGGGCAGGTAGTCGAGTGTGGTCCACAACAGCACTACGTCAAAGGTGCGGCCGGAGAAATTGAGGGCTTGGTCAAGAAAGCCTTGAATATCCCAAACTGGATTTCCGTCTTCGAAGGCGCCGGTCAGCCAATTGCCGGTGCAAGCGGCGTGGACCGGATCGGCCATGAACAGGCTATGTCCCAGTTCGGTGAGATAGGTGATATTCGCAGGCGATGTATAGCCAATGTCGATGACCGACAGGCTGGACTCCGTCTCGAGCCGATGGCGCACCGCCGCCCATCCACCGGAGTGGCGCGGCACCTTGGGCCCGGTAAAGCCAGTGGCTGCAGCCGGGGGACCGCTGACCTGCTTCTTGCTGAACCAACGCCTTAGCAACTCGACATCCCCTTGCGGCCAGCCGGATAACCATCCGGCCGACCGAAAATGAGCGTTGCGTTAAATGCTGCCGCCGGCGTACGGACTTTGGACGCTATCGGCGGGCTTGGCCGCCCCCTGCGTCAGGTCCACTTTGCCCCTAAACACCGCGTTGTCCTCCACCACCAGGCGGAGGGCGCAAATATCGCCTTCCACACTGCAACCGGCACGCAATTCCACGCGGCCGCTGGCCAGCACATTGCCCTTGACCTGGCCCAGAATCAGCACTTCCTTGGCGGAGATGTCGGCCAGAACGGATGCGTTCGGCCCGATGGTAAGCCGGCTCTCGGGAAGGTTGACGGACCCCTCGACGCGCCCATCCAAAATCAAATCTTCACTGCCCTTCAATTCGCCGCTAATCACAATGGTCTTGCCAATGCGCGCAGGAGCGTTCTCAACTGCCATATTCTTTGTTCCTTCCGTAGACAAAAAAAGTCCCTGCCCGCACTATACGCAACCCGGCCACGTTCCTTCAATCCGTGCAATGTTAAGAAACCGCGCAAGCGCTTCCAAGTCTTGCCATTTAGTCAACGGCGCGGCACTCGACCGGGAGTCCATTAGCCGGTAAACTACGGTTGTGCGCAGCTTCACTCCCCTCTTGCTTCTGCTGCCCTGGGCTGGTTTTTCCGCCGCGTTGTGCGGAGGACAGACCGCTCCGGCCGGCCAGACCTCCCTCGCGCCCGATCAGGCTCAAGCGCTGGTGGATCGAGCGCTTGCGTCGGAATTGCGCGCGGCTCAGGATGCAAGCCATCCCATGCGCTACCGGCTGCGCAAGACTACTCCGCGGCTCACCTCGACCAAGGAAATCCTCGAGACCAGGGACGGCGACGTGGCCCGGCTGGTTGCGCTGTGGGACAAGCCACTGAGCCCGGCCGACGAGCAAACGGAGCAGGCGCGCCTGGATGCGCTGCTCAACGATCCCAGCCGCCAGCGGCACCGCAAGCATGGCGAGGACGGAGATGCGGCAATTGTCTTCAGGCTGTTGCGCATCTTGCCCACTGCGTTCCTCTACCAGTACGCCGGCTCCGGGGCGGGCCCGGCGGGCAAGGTGGAGAAGTTCACCTTCAAGCCCAAGCCGGGTTTTAGCCCGCCGGACATGGAAACCAAGCCGCTGACAGCGATGACCGGAGAACTTTGGATTGACGCCGCACAAGAGCGCGTGACTCGCCTGGAGGGCCATTTACAGCAGGACACAGACTACTTTGGCGGCATATTAGGCAAGCTGGACAAGGGCGGATGGATCGTGATCGAGCAGGCGGACGTGGGCGGCCACCAATGGAGGATCGCGCGCTTCAAGATGCGGATGAACGCGCGCATTTTTTGGAGCACCAAGGATATCGACACAGCCGAGGAGATGACCGCGTATTCGCCGGTGCCGGCGGGGATGGGCTATCAGGAGGCCATTCGGTTGGTGCGGGCGGGCGCGGGAAGCACGGCGCAGGCTGGACGATAGAAAGACGGCTCCTGAACAATAAAGCGGCCTCGCCGGTGTGGGCGGGGCCGCTTTGCTGTGTTTGAAACTGGTTTACTTGACCTTGGCGAAGATGACGACAAGGGTGAACAGGGTGAGGGACTCGATGAAAGCCAGGCCGAGAACCAGCAGAAGCTGGATGCCGGCGCGTGCGCCTGGGTTGCGGGCCAGCGCTTCAGTAGCAGAAGCGGTTGCGCGGCCCTGACCGAGTCCACAGAGACCCGCGGCCAGCGCCATGCCAATGCCTGCGCCGATGGGCACCAGGTTGACAGCGGCTGAGCCGCCATCCGCGAAAGCCGGTACGGCGAAGCACAGAACCGCAAGAGTCATGAATACATATTGAAGCTTGTTCATATTTCTCCTGCTTCCCTTTGAATTAGCCGCCAGTGGGTGGTTGAGGTTCACCGTGCAGACCCCCTCACGCTTGCAGCCGTCCGTTTGCCCAGGGTGGAAGCGCTCCCTGGCGGAATCTCTTTTGGCGAGTGAGAAAAGTGAATAAGTGATCGAGTGAATGAATCGTAAGGACTGCTTCACTCCATTAGTTCGTATCTTCGCTCGTTAACTCCTTCACTCCTTCTTAGTGCTCGTGCGCAACCGCCTGGGAGAGATAGATCATCGCCAGCAGCATGAAGACGTAAGCCTGAATCAGCGACACGGCAAAGTGCAGGCCCAGGAAGATCGCGGGAATCGCTACTGGCATGAGCGAGAAGAAGACCAGCGTGACCAGATCGCTGGCCAGCATATTGGCATAAAGACGGATGGTGAGCGACATGACGCGGGCGAAGTGAGAGATGATTTCAATCGGAAACAACAGCGGTGCAATCCACCAGATTGGCCCGGCAAAATGCTTCATGTACCCGGCAAATCCCTGTTCGCGGAAACCGAAGTAGTGGTAATACAAGAAGGTCGGCACTGCAATGCCCAAAGGCACCCAAGGCTGGCTGGTCGGCGTGACCACACCGGGGATTAGCCCCAAGAGGTTGTTGAGGACTACAAAGAGAAAGACGCAGGTGACGAAGGCCTGGAAGCGCTCGTATCCGTGACCGATGATTTGCTCTCCGTTGCTGCCGGTGAACTCGTGAACCAGTTCGGCAATCTGCTGCGCCGGGTTGGGCTTATCCACAGAGAGCGTCAGCCGTACGAGCAGGAAAAAAGCGATCAGGCCGGCGGCCACCAATAATTCCAAACTGAGCGCTTGATTGAGCTTGCTCGCATGTTCGGCAGCGTCAGCTGGGGCAAGACCGATGGATTGAAAAGCGTTGGCCTCAATCCCCATGAAGAGAGCATTGAGCAGACGGACTAGGATAAAAGTTTCCGGCATCGACGGTTGAATCTTTCTGTTTCCCGCCCGGATTGCTCCCGAAAACCGGTTCGCCCAAGTCCAGGGGCTCCGTTCTCACTCTTTGAGCAACCGCAACGCTTCCCATGCCATGGCCAAAACCGCCAGGCCGAGACCGCACAAAAGCGCTATTACCGAACCATGGAAACACTTAAGGCTACCATAAATTGCCCCCGCAAACACAGTGAGCCGCAGCACAAAGAAGCTCACAACAAGCAATGCGCTCCTGGGGGTCTTCTGTTTGTCGAGCTTGGCATTGATCAGGCGGATGAGCCGCTGCCACTCCAGAATGCTTGCCGCCGAGATGGCTGCGCCGACGGCCAGCATGGCGGCGTCGCGCCAGCCAGAGGAAAAGAGCAGCACCAGCGCGGGAATCAGCCCTAGAATCAACGTGTCGCGGATGGCCCGCCGGAGCAGGACTTGCAGCGCCTCGTCGGTGAGGCCAACCAGCGGGTGAGGATTTTCGCTCATTATCAGAGGCCGGGGTTTCCCTTTCCGGGTTCGCTTCCACTTTTGGAATCGGTTGCCGCTTTGCCTCCGCTGGCCATGACCAGCCGTACAACATAGACCAACCCGGAGATGCCGCCAAAAAGGATCCCAACCAAACCGATCCACGACTGATGGAGGTGGATGTCAAGCCAGGCGCCTGCGAGCCAGCCGATAAACGCAGACGAGGGCAGCAATATCGCAATCTGCATGAGCTTTTCGGCCTGCACCAGAGTGGCGATGCCGCTGGAGGACTTGCTGCGCGGCTGGCGGTCCGGAATGGGGCGGTTGAAGGGCATCCCTCGTGATTATCAACGATGAACGCCCTCCCACGCGAAAAACAGGCTGGCTCACTTGTTGGTTGTCCAACTGGCGAGCTTCCAGGCCTTCAGCCGGTACTGGCCAGCGTCGTCGTCCAGTTGCTCAAGGCCAAAGTCGTATGTGGCGCTGTTCTCGCCGGTGGGAATCACCTTGACGTTGGCCGCGAAGTAGTAGACCTTGCCCGGCTCGGCGGTGAAGCTGGCCACGTCGATGCTCTTCTTCAGCATGGGCAGGGCCGATTGCCAGCTTACGCAGAGATGATGAACGCCGGGATCGACATTCACCGTGAAATAGGAGTTGTTATTGTTGGCTCCCGCCCAGGCTCCGTCCAAACCGAATCGAACCGTCGCATACATGAAGGGGCCGAGCATGTGGTTTTCGTTTTCTATGAAGACAATTTGAGCCTTGCCATCGGCCGGGGCGGCAGGCGGGGGCTGCTTGCTCTTGGTGGAGACTTCGAACTTGACCTTGTCGTCGCCGCATGCATCCGGCAGGATGGTGGCTCGTGCTTGCACCGCAAATGCGAGGGGTATGCAAATAAGGAAAACGCTGAGTCTGGGCTTCATGGAGATTCTCCTGTACCATTAGACACCCAACCAACGGCCCAGTTAGGCGATTACTTGAGCTGATGGCAATGCTTGGCGGCCGTCACTACCGCCTGGACTGGAACGTGCTGTGGGCCGAAGCCTTCACGAGCGCCTTGCCCTCCTCGTCGCCCACGAGCGCAAAATGGAGATCTGGAACTGCGGCTTCAAAATCGCTCTGCCCGCCGGCGGGGAGATTTCCGGCTCCTCCTGGATGGCTCTGCGGACCCAACGCTGCAATCGGCATTTCTTCATCGGCCCCATTCGCGGTCTTGTTGTGGTGCGGTGTTACCTTCACTTCGAAGTAGTAGGTATTGCCCGCTTCCGCAACAAGGCGCGCCGGCCCCAGCCTGCGTATCGCCTCGCTCGCGTCAGACTGCAAAGCCGCACAAAAAAGATGCTCGCCCGGCGCAACGTCAAGGGTGAAGTACGAGTTGCCCTTGTTTGCCCCAACCCAGGCCCCATCCATGCCAAAGCGAATCGAAGGGGCGCCGCAGCCGGAGCATTTGTCGAGCCTCTCGATAAGGACGATCTGCGCCATACCCGCTGCTGGTGGCGCGGGTTCCGGCTGGTTTTTGTCAGCCCTGATCTTGAAGCTGACCTTGTTGTCCCCACAACCATCCTGCTGCTTTTGCGCATGGACTTGCAGGGCGATGACGAGGAGAATGCAGAGAAGAAACGCGGTGTGTCTGGCTTGCATTGGTGCCCTCCTGAAAAATTGGACGCCCTCTCAGCCGGTCCAGTTAGTTGATTTCTTGAATGCTTCGACGCGTTACGCCCACCCTTAACGCGCCAAACGATATACTGGCTGTTGAATCTGTGACCGAGTTCATCCGCAAAGGAATCAACGTGTTCGATTCGGAGTTTGAGCGCAATCTCTTTGACCTGCGCAAGTCTAAATTAGTAGAGATCGAGAAGCTAGGGCAGCAGGCCTATCCCAACCAGTTTCTGGCCTCGCATACTATCCCGGAGGTGCGGGCGCGTTGGGGCGAGGCAACCGCCGAGGCTCTTGAAGCCGACCGCACGACGGTGACCGTGGCGGGGCGCATCATGGCGATTCGCGCGCAGGGCAAGGCGGGGTTTGGCACGTTGCAGCAGGGCGGCCAGCGGTTGCAGATTTATGTGCGGCTGGACGCGGTGGGCGAGCAGGGATTCGCGCTTTACAAGCTGCTCGACATGGGCGACCATATTGGGGCCTCGGGCTATCTGTTCCGCACACGCACGGGCGAGCTGACCATCCACGTGGAGAAGCTGACCTTTCTGGCCAAGGCCATGCTGGCGCTGCCGGAGAAGTTTCATGGGCTGGCCGATGTGGAGCTGCGCTACCGGCAGCGCTATGTGGACCTCTTTACCAACCTGGAAGCACGGGAAGTCTTTGTGAAGCGCGCCAAGGTGCTGCGCGCACTGCGAACGTTTTTTGACAGCCGCGGGTATCTCGAGGTGGAAACGCCGATGATGCAGCAGGTGGCCGGCGGCGCGGCGGCGCGGCCCTTCACCACGCACCACAACGCGCTGGACATGGATTTGTTTTTGCGCATTGCGCCGGAGCTTTATCTTAAGCGGCTGGTGGTGGGGGGCCTCGACCGCGTGTATGAGATCAACCGCAACTTCCGCAACGAGGGCGTGAGCACGCAGCACAATCCCGAGTTCACCATGCTGGAGTTTTATCAGGCGTATGCGAATTATCACGACTTGATGGCGCTGACCGAGGAGCTGATTGCGTTTGTCGCAACAGAAGTGAACGGGACCACGATCCTTCCGTCGGGGGAACTGGATGAGAGCGGCAGGCCCCAACCGCGGCGCGATCCGTCCGGCGAACCTATCGACTTAGCAAGGGAAAATTGGCGGCGCATGACGATGAAGGAAGCAATTAGAAAACAATGGGCGAGCGACTGGTCCCCCTATGTTGGCGAGGCACCGACCTTCGCGGAGCTAGGCGACTTGGGCATGCTTGACGAGTGCCTTTTGCGCGCCCAGGATAAGGTCCTCCCCCGACCAGATGCGAAGCCAATAAACGACGCCCTTCGGACGGTAATCAATGAAGGATTCAAGTCTCCGCTCCTCGGCAAGGTCATCTACACACTCTTCGAAGAGCTTGTCGAGCCCAACATAGTCCAGCCGACCATCATCTACGACTACCCAACCGAAGTCTCGCCGCTGAGCAAGGCCAAGCCGGACGACCCGGCACACGTCGAGCGCTTCGAGTTCTTCTGCGGCGGCTTCGAGCTGGGCAACGCATTCAGCGAGTTGAACGATCCGGTGGAGCAGCACAAGCGATTTGCGGAGCAACTCGCCCAGCGTGCCGGCGGGGACGACGAGGCCCACCAGATGGACGAGGACTACGTGCGCGCCCTAGCCTATGGCCTGCCTCCCACCGGCGGCGAAGGCATAGGCGTAGACCGGCTGGTGATGCTGCTGACCGGGTCGAAGTCGATACGTGACGTGATTCTGTTTCCGCTGATGCGGAACAGAGATCAGGGGTCAGAGCTCAGAGATCAGGGGTCAGAGCTCAGAGATCAGGGGACGGAAGAACCTGCCGGTTGAGGTTCGTGCTATCCCACCCTAGCGACAAAAACAAGAACGTCGTGCCCAGAGGGCACCCAGGTGGGGCACCCATTTTCTGCTTGAGATGAGGTACACAAGTTGGGCTTTCCCCCAGGGGCTAAAGCCCGGCTGAATTTGCGGCATTTACGGCACGACTGAAGTCGTGCCCTTTCAAAGCGCCTTCTTCACTCAGATGTTCTCCGTGCGCTTCACCGGGTTTAGCTGAAAGCTGGAAGCTAAGAGCTAGGAGCAGTTTTTGAACATTCTTTTTGTAGGAGATATTTTCGGCAGCGCGGGACGCAGGATTGTGCGCGAGCACATTGGCCATGTGCGGCAGGCGCACGCCGTGGATCTGGTGGTGATCAATGCCGAGAATGCCGCCGGGGGCTTTGGCGTGACTCCGCAGCTCGCCGAGGAACTCTTCGATCTGGGCGCGGACGTGCTGACCACGGGCAACCATGTTTGGGATAAGCGCGAGCTGATCGACTACATGAACTCCGTGGCTGCCGATAGCCAGGCACGCGCGCGCCGCGTGCTGCGGCCGGCCAACATGCAGCGGAACCTCCCCGGATGGGGCGTCTTTGAGGGGACCACGCAGGGGGGCGTGGAGTACGCGGTGGTGGACCTGATGGGCCGCGTCTTCATGAACGGGACGAACGACCCTTTCCACGCGGCCGACGAGCTGCTGGCCGCGATCAGTGCCAAGGTGATTGTGGTGGATTTTCATGCCGAGGCCACCAGCGAGAAGGTGGCGATGGGCTGGTATCTGGATGGCCGCGTGACCGCGGTGCTGGGCACGCATACGCACGTTCCCACCGCCGACGAGCGCGTGCTGCACAACGGAACCGCGTACCAGACCGATGTGGGCATGAGCGGCCCGTACGATGGCGTGATCGGCGTGGAAAAGGAACTGGTGCTGCACAAATTTCTGACCGGGATGCCGGGCAAGTTCGAGGCCGCCAAGGGCAACCCCAAGATGTGCGCGGCGCTGGTGACGTGCGACCCGCAGACCGGGCGGGCATCGGCGATTCAGAGGATCATGCTGGGGGAGTGACGAAAAACAGGGATCAGGGAACAGAGATCGGGGGTCAGGGGTCAGAGATCAGCGGACAGTTGTCAACCCACCTCTTACTTTTTCACTTCTTCACTGCTTCACTGCTCCCCACCGCGTTGCCCGCTGCGTCGATGTCGATGGTGGGAGGCAAGGGCGTGCCTTTGGGTTCAGCTTCGCTCGACGGAACGGCGCTGACCGCAAGCTGGCCAACTGGCAAGCGCGAGGCCTTCAACAATCGTCCCTTGCGGTCGAAGGTCATCGTCCATTCCATGGGCTTTGGACGAGCGGCTACATCGGTAAACGAGAGGATTGCGCCGCCGCGGACTGGAATCTCAAGTTGTGCCGGGACACCGGTCAGGAACTTCTGGCTCTCGGTGTCTTCCGCCGGATTCGCGGCCTGGGGATGCGCGCCGGCAAGTGCCGCGTAGCAGAGGCCGGTCCCAAACCAGTCGGGCGTGTTTTCGGGGTTTTCTTCGGCCCGGATGTGGTTGAAGGCCGCGATGGTCATCGCATTGATGGGGGCGGGAGACCACAGCGAATAGCCGCGCAACTGAATGGGAATGATGCGCACCCGGCCCTCGCCGCCGCGCGGAATCGAAGCGGTAAACACGCTCACGTCTCCGGTCCCGTTGTTGCGCAGAAAGCGCAGGAAGAGATGGTTGGGCAGCGCGGGGCAAACCAACTGCCTGTAACTCCACGCGCCCTGGTTGAACTCCAGGCCAATGCGCCCCACATGTTCGCCGATGGAAGACTCGGCGTCTGCCACCAGATCGCGATCCTTCTGGGTCATTTGATCGGCGGTGCGGTACTCGACCGGCGCCACAACTCCGGGAGCGGCGCTGCCGGGAGGAAATGGCTTAGGGGGCACTGCATCGGGCACCGGCCTGACCTTGAGATGAGCCGCGGAAGTATCCTGCGCTTGCGTGAAAGCACAGAGAACTGCTACGGATAGAAGGGCCAGGACCAGCGACGGGACTCTCGATTGCGCCATGCTGCCCCTAGATTACCATTGCTGCGGGGAACCGTACTCGTGGTTCGACGCGAGGGGATATTCTGGCGAATATGGATTTCGGCGAGTAAATCAAAGGAATGAAATCAGCGAGATGAATATCGACTTGGTTCCGGCACTACAAGGAAACAATATTGCTATTGAGCCGGTATTTGAACGATTTGTAGTACGGTACGACGAGGATTATGGGAACAAAATCAGCAAGTTAGCGTCCGCTACGCGGACATGGCAAGTTAGCAAGTTGGCGGCGGCGTTGACGCATGGAGTTTCATCTCCCATGGGTTGGCATTGCCGATGTGGGACTGTTACAAAGCGAGATTTTCCTCATCCGCCACTACCGTACGCCTTTGCCTGAACCAGATCGATATTCATCATCAGCGATTTTGAAAGACTGAGAATCAGCGGCGGGAGCAGGCGTCAGTATAGGCGGAAGTTGACCTCGACGGTAATCATCACCGGCACCGGAGTCTTGCCGTCCTTCATCGCCGGCTTGAATTTGTACTTGCGCACCGCCTCGATAGCCTTCTCGTCCAGGCCCATGCCCAGCGCACGCGTCACCCGCGGATTCTGCGGATTCCCTTGCGCATCGACAATCAGCGAGATCAGGCAAACGCCCTGATACTTGGCCCGGCGCGCCTCGTCTGAGAACTCCGCCTCCACCTGGTTGAGAGCGACGGGCGCGGAAACCCCGCCGCCCACGCGATACAGCCCGCCGCCAATATTGCCGCCGGTTCCGTCGCCGTAGCCATTTCCATGGCCGTTCCCCACGCCCATACCGGAGCCGTTTCCGAGGGAACCCAGCTTCACATTGGGAGAGTTCGACATGCCGAAGTTGGGCAGGTTCGGATTGTCGGGGATGATAATGTCCTTTTCCACATCGATGGTGGGAACGGGAGGCTGATCCAGCTTGGGAATGACCGGGGCCTGCATGCGCGGGGGGATCCTGCCCTTGATGGCTTCCATCTTGTCCGGGCTTCCGCCTCCGCCGCCTGCCATAACGTCTTTCTTGGGGGCGATGAATTCCGGTATGTCGACCTTGGTTATGTTGGCTTTGGGCGGCGCGCTCACGGCGTTGATGATCGTCCTTACGCCGAGGAAGAGCATGATCGCGAGAATGGAAAAGTTGACAAAGGTGGCTATGCCGATGGCCCAGGGGTTGGGCTTGACTGCCATGCGGTCCGGCACGGGGATCGGCGTCGAGGTCAGCACCAGAGGGGGAAGTTTGGGCGGAAAGAAGACGTCGCGGATGCTCTCGTAGAGCCCAACCCAGATGGGCTGCTCCTCCACGGGAATGCCGAAGGCCACATCGAGATCGAGGCCGCTTGCAGTGGTTGCCGCGGCAGCTTGGGAATCCGTTTCTGACATAGGTGGATCTTTTTCCATGGTTGCTGCTGGAGTGGCAGTCAGGAGCAGTGCGGACGAGGGATTCCCGTCGTCCCGGCCCGCCAAATCGTTATCATCCATTATGCTTGACAAAGGCTGCCCTTGTCTCGGAATCCCCGAATCGCCGTCCAAACTTCCATATTTCAGATCGAGAGCGATTCCCATAAACAATAGACGAAAAAGAGATGCATTTTGTAACCGAAAAAACGATTGCCTCGCCATTTACACTGGAGATTGATCCAGTTCGCACCATTCCAGGGAGTGACAATGTCCGCAGCGCCCGAGTTGAAGGCGACGCTTACCTTACCCCAGACCGCCTTTCCAATGAAGGCCAATCTGCCGCAGAATGAACCGCTTCGGCTGGCAAAGTGGGCCTCGCTGGGGCTCTACGAAGAGCTGCGCAAGGCTGGGCGCGGCCGTCCGGCCTACATTCTCCACGACGGGCCGCCCTACGCCAACGGCCCCATCCATCTGGGCCACGCGCTCAACAAGGGGCTGAAGGATTTTGTTGTGAAGTCGAAGACCATGGCCGGCTTCGACGCTCCCTACGTTCCCGGCTACGACTGCCACGGGCTGCCCATCGAGATCAAGGTGGAGGAGCAGCTTGGCCGCAAACGGCTCGATCTGCCGGCGGCGGCGATCCTGGAGGCTTGCCGCGCCTATGCGCAGAAGTACGTTGACCTGCAAACCTCGCAGTTTGAGCGCATTGGCTGCTTTGGACGCTGGCAAAAGCCATACAAGACCATGTCTCGCGACTACGAGGCGCGGACGCTGGAGGCGTTTTTCGGCTTCCTGGAAAAGGGCTTTGTCTATCGCGGCTTGAAGCCGGTCTACTGGTGCATCCACGACCGCACGACCCTGGCCGAGGCCGAAGTCGAGTACGAGATGCACACCAGCCCCTCGGTGTATGTGCGCTACCGGCTTACATCGGATGCGGCGGCGATTGACCCGGCGCTGGCCGGCCGCGAGGTCTACACGATCATATGGACGACCACACCATGGACACTGCCCGCGTCGCTGGCCGTGGCGTTTCATCCGGACTTTGAGTACGTGGCTTTGCAGAATGCCGATGGCAGCGTCTACATTGTGGCCGAAGCTTTGGCCGCGGCTACACAGGCTGCCTGCAATCTTGGCGAGGCAACAGAGATTGCCCGTTTCAAAGGCGCTGTGCTCGACCGAGTTACATTTCAGCATCCCTTCCTGGACCGCACCGTGCTGGGCGTCAACGCGACTTACGTCACCGCCGACACGGGCACTGGCGCTGTTCACACCGCACCAGCTCATGGAGCGGACGACTTCTATACCGGGCAGCGTTACGGTCTTGATCCGACCAGCCGCGTGGATGCCACGGGCCATTTGCATGTGGATGCGGACGCCTGGAACCAGGCCGCGCCGCCCGCCTTTGAGGGCCTGAAGGTCTGGGCCGCCAATCCCATCATCGTGGCCATGCTGGAGGAGCGCGGCGCGCTGCTGGCCAGCCGCGACCTGGAACACTCTTACCCGCACTGCTGGCGCTGCCACAAGCCGGTCATCTACCGCGCCACCGAGCAGTGGTTTATCGGGCTGGAGACCGAGGTTGAGCGCGAGGACGGTTCCAAGACGACCTTCAGGCAGCTAGCCATCGAAGAGATCGACAAGGTGGTGTGGGATCCGGCCTGGGGCAAGGAGCGCATCACCAACATGATTGCCACGCGGCCCGATTGGTGCATCAGCCGGCAGAAGATCTGGGATGTGCCAATCGCGGTTTTCCTGTGCGAAGGATGCAACAAGCCGATCGTCTCGGCGGAGCTGAACCGCGCGGTGGTCGAGCTGATCGAGCGCGAAGGCATCGAGGCCTGGCGCACGCCCGAGGCGGATGCGCTGCTGCCCGCGGGCTCCGTCTGCGCGCACTGCGGCGGCACGGCCTTTCGCAAGGAGACCGACATTCTGGACGTGTGGGTGGACTCCGGCACAAGCTGGCTGGCCGTGTGCGAGTCCGATCCCGACCTCAAGACGGCCTATACCGCGTTCCAAAACGGCGAAGGCGTTGAAGTCTTATATCTTGAGGGCGGCGATCAGCATCGCGGGTGGTTTCACTCTTCGCTGCTGACGTCGGTGGCGTTGCGCGGGCACGCGCCCTACTCCCACGTTTGCACTGCCGGATGGACGCTGGACGAGCAGGGGCGGGCGATGAGCAAGTCGCTGGGCAACGGCGTCGACCCCGTGGATATTGCCAACCGGCTGGGCGGCGAGATTGTCCGGCTGTGGGTTGCGTCGATCGATTTCCGCGAAGACATGGCGGCCAGCGAAAACCTGATGCAGCGCTGCGCGGATATCTATCGCAAGCTGCGCAACACCTTCAAGATTCTGCTCGGCAATTTGCACGGGTTCGATCCCGCGCGCGACCGGGTTCCCGAGGCTGAGCTGCTGCCGCTGGACCGCTATATGCTGGCGCGCACCCGCGAGCTGACGGAAAAAGTCCGCGACTGGTATGCGGCCTTCGAGTTTCATCGCGTTTACCATGCGGTGAACGAGTTCGCCATCGTCGATCTCAGTTCGTTCTATATCGACGTGCTCAAGGACCGCATGTACACCTTTGCGCCGACGAGCCAGGCGCGCCGCTCGGCGCAGACGGTGCTGTGGCAGATTACCGAGGCGCTGGTGCGGCTGGTTGCGCCGATTCTCTCGTTTACCGCCGACGAGGTGTGGGAGCATCTGCCGGTGGTGGAAGGGCGCGAAGCTAGCGTGCATCTGGCGCAATTCCCTGCCCCGGAAGAGGTCTTCTCCGAAGCCCCAGAGGTATTGTTGGAAGAATGGAAAGTACTCCTTTACGTGCGCGACGAAGTTCTCCGTGACCTAGAAGAAGATCGACAAAAGAAATTAATCGGAAAATCCCTTGAGGCGCGGGTCCAAATCGTCGCAAATTCAGGTCTTGGCGATCTGCTCCGGCGATACGAGTCCAGCCTCAAAGAAATGCTGAACGTATCTCAAGTCGAAGTTGTCTCGACGCATTTTGAATCAATCTCGCCTGGCATGTACCGCGTAGGATTCGTGCAAGATGGACATATAAACATCGTAGTTGGCATAGCCAGCGGCCACAAGTGCGCGCGCTGCTGGAATTTTATGCCTGAGGTTTCCAGCTACGGTATCTGGCAGAACGTCTGCACACGCTGCCAATCGGCGCTGACCGAGATGGGCATTGAACCGCCGCAGCCCCCGCCAACCGAACCGACGGAGATCGCCTCGTGACCAAACTTATACCTCGCCGGCTGCCCTGGCTGCTCACCATCTCCGCGTTGCTGGTGCTGGCCGACCGGCTGACCAAGACCTGGGTCGAGGCGCATGTACGCATGGGAACGGTCATTCCGGTTATCCCGCGCGTTCTGGCCATCTCCCACTGGACCAACAACGGCGCGGCCTTTTCGCTTTTCTCCGATTCGGCCTCGCCGCATCTGGTCCGCTGGGCTTTGGTCGGCTTCTCGCTTTTAGAGGTGGTAGTTGTACTGGTCGTGTTGATGCGCATGGGCAACCGCATCTCCCTCACCACGTTTGCCCTCGCGCTTATTCTTGGCGGTGCGCTGGGCAACCTCCACGATCGCATCCTCTACGGCTCGGTGGTGGACTTCATTGAGGTTCACATCTTCAGTTACCACTTTCCCGATTTCAACGTAGCCGACTCCTCGGTGGTCACAGGCGCCTGCCTGCTGCTGCTCGATTCGATTCTTCCGCACAAGCAACGCGAGCGCTGACTGCATTGCTTGCGCGTTCTTCGCCCAGAAGAGTTATGGAGCAGGCTGCGGATTGGAGCTTGAGCCGTGGCCGGAGACGGTTTTGAGCGCGGCCTCATTGAGCCGGGCGATGCGGCCGCTGGGGCCGACAACGAAGGGCAGCGAGAGAGCATTCCAGTTGCCGTCGTCAAGAGGCTGCCATGTCTTGCCGTCGTCGCGGCTGATGTCGCTGCCGTTGGTTCCGACGGTGATCCAGGCTTGCAGAGATTCGCTCCATTGTACGGAAGAGCGAAAGCCGTGCGGCGGGGTGGTGGAGGCAGCCCAGGTCCAGCCACCATCGGTCGACGATGCTGCCGCCGTTCCCGCGCTTTCGTTTGGCTTAGCGTAATCGCCACCCACTGCCACAAGGTGCCAATACATTCCAAATCCACAATCATTGCATGGACTCCCGGTATAGCTAAGGGCGAGTGCAAAGGCTCCTGCGCTCTCAGCTCCACCTGTGAGTGGAAGGGCTCGGCAATTCCAATCCGGTAGCAGATACATACTCGCGAACCTTCCATGGGAGAATCGCGCTTTCGTCCGGGATCTGCCTTCCCAGCGTTCAATCAGAAACGCGCCAGCCTTGCCCCCGGTGACGAAGCCGTTGAAATAATCAGTTCCCTGACCTCTTGTGTCACCCTCTCCTCTGCTTGCTCTTCCAATCGAGCTATTGCTGGCAGCGAATGCGGTAAGTGCCATGCCCTTCAAGCGCAGTGATCTGCTCTGATCGGGCTTCCAGGTAACACCTCCGTCTTGAGTGACCAGAACCGTGAATCGACCTTTGACTGGATCGCCAAGCAGCATTCCTTCGCCATAAATTGCATTCATCCAAAAACTATCGAAAAAGCCCTCTGGACTATCTGGATTCTTGAAAAGCAGCTTCCACGTCCCGCACCCATCCGTAGTCTTATACAGCCGGCTCTTATCGCCCGGTCCCGAGGCCATCACGATCGCCGTATCGGAATCCCAAGCCTGCACGCCGCGAAAATCCAGCGTCGCTCCATCCTTGGCCGCGTCCGGCACCGCGCACTTCTGCCAATGAGCGCCGCCGTCGGTGGTCTTCAGCACCGTCCCGCCCGTTCCGCTGGCCCAAGCCACCTTGCCATCCACCGAATCGATGCCGCGCAGGCCGGCGGTTGTGCCCGACTCCTGCATCTGCCAGACTGTCTGCGCCACGAGCGGCGCCTGTGGCTGCAAGGGGGCCGGGGATTGCGCTCTGCCAACCACTGCGACGGCAATGACTAACAAGCTGATTCGGCAGAAGCTCATGGCTGGCAGTATAGCGGCCAAGCCCGCCGTCTTGCATACAGGGAATCGCGTGTCGGAGATCACTTTGCGGTGATAAAAGAGCTGCTATAAACGAAATCAACCCGTGAACACATTCAAAACTATTTCATCTCTTGCATTGGCGGCCACTCTTGCGGTCTGGGCGTCTCCGGCGCAGGCGCAACAATCCTTCTACCAGAGCTTCAGGACACACAACAGTTCCATGACTGCCCTCCAGCCTTCTTTTGTCACGCCGCTAATTGAGCCCGATCCGCGGCTGATTCAATACGTCAAGGCATCCTTCTCAAGCGAGTACACCGCCGCCGGCACGCAGACAGTGAGTTACGGAAACGGCCGCGGCGGCGGCGTGATTGTAGCCCGTCGCGTCGAACTCGACTATATGCCCCCGTCCTACATCCAACACAACAGCAGCGCGGTGGATGGCCTGGGCGATACCTCGGTGCTTGCCAAAGTTCGCATCGCCTCTGGCAACGCGGAGCGCGGCAACTTCGCGGTGGCGGCAATATTGAGCCACTGCTTTGCCATCGGCGCCTACAAGAACGGCGCGGCCACTGACAGCTTTGGGCCCGCGGTGGCCGCGGGCTTTGCTTTCAGGCGCTTCGACGTGCAGTCTTCGCTGGGCGGCACCATGCCCACGGGCAAAATTGCCGAGCAAGGCCGGACGATCGCGTGGAACGCTTTGACCCAGGCGCACGCCACACCGCATCTGTGGTTCGAGGTGGAGAATAACGCCATGTATTACTTCAGTGGCAGCCACGACGGCAAGATGCAGAACTTTGCGACTCCGGCGGCCTTCTACGTGGTGCGGCGCAAAGAGTGGACACCCACTCATGCCTTTTTCATCTTCGACACCGGCATGCAGATCGCCACTTCCGGTTTCCACACGTATAACCACAACCTCGTTTCCGAGATGAGAATTCTTTTCTAAAGCTTCCTTTGAGGCATTGCTGCTCGATGGAGCGGCGTTTGCTCATCGGCAAGCAGGAGTTTCTCAATACTCGATCTTGTTTCCCGAAGCCATCCACGCGGCAAAGCTGGCCCAGGCTTCATCGGCGAGCAGTTGCGTTGCGGGGAACTTGCGTTCGGCATTATCCTTGCGCAGTTCCCAATACATCGCAGCGTCGTCGAAGCCGGCGCGTGCCGCGTCGGCGGCGCTGGCGCCATAGTAGATGGTCTCGATGCGCGCCCACCAGGCAGCGGCCAGACACATCGGGCAGGGCTCGCAACTTGTGTAAAGCTCGCAGCCGGCCAGCGTAAAAGTACCGAGCGCCTTGCAGGCGGCGCGGATGGCGTTCACTTCGCCGTGCGCGGTGGGGTCGTTGGCCGCGGTTACCGTGTTCGCGGCCTCGGCCACAATCCGGCCATCGCGCACGATCAGCGCGGCAAACGGACCGCCCGCGCCGGCGACCACATTTTCGGTGGCCAACTGAATCGCGCGGCGCAAAAACTCCGGGTTGGGTAGTGCTGGCATCGCTTCCAGTATATGCAGTTGCGAAGGCTGTCTTTGTCTGGCAGCCCAACACAATAGAGACCGCGCCTAGCGGTAGCGGCGTGTGGCTTTGAGCACCATGGAAAAAACGCCTGACTCGTCGCGAGCTACCAGCAGGGAGACGTGGCGGTTGATGGCAACTTCAGCCTGGATCAACTGCTGGCTGGTGGTATTGACGTTGGTGGCGTAAGTAAGAGTGAGATCCCGGCCCAACTGCTCCTCGACGATGATCCGGGATGTGGAGTTGCCGAGAGCGCCAAGGTAGTTGGGATCGACTTTTACCGAGCCTACGCCGAAAAGTTTTTGCACACGGCTGCTGACGCTGGCGTTGAGAGCGCCGTTGAGCAAGACGTCGGTGGTGGGATTGGCGAGAGCTTGCTCCTGCTGCTGTGTGTAGAGCCGCTGCTGGCTTCCGGTGCGGCCGAGAGCGAGGAGAGCGACTACGTCGGCTTCGGGGAGCGGGGGATCGCTGCGCCAGGTGACGGCGGGGTTTTGCAGCGTTCCGTGGAGACCGAGAGTGATGTCGTAGTCTTCCACGCGGGCGGTGGCGTTCAGGTCAATGGAGGGTTCGATGCGAACAGGATTGCTGAATGAGATATCTCCGCGCTGCAGTTCGTAGCGGGTGCCGGCAATGGTGGCGCTGCCTTCGGTGATGGAGACGCGGCCGAGCAGCGAGGGCGATGCCACCGTGCCGCGCAGGCGCAGATCCACGTTGCCGGCCAGCTTCGCGTAGGCGTTCTGGAAGTTCAACTGCGGCGAAGAAGCCACGCGCACATCGAGGTGAACGTGGTTGGAGGGCGCGTCAGGAGGCGCGATGGCCGGCACGGCGTTGGCCTGCGCGGCCAGTGCGGCAACATCCAGATCGGGGCTTACCGAGAAACGTGTGATGAGCACATCGCCCGAGAGCAGCAGGTTGTTTTGCGAGCCGAGCAGGCGCAGAGTGGCGTCGGCAAGCGAACTGACGCCAGGCGGATAGCGAATGCGAATACCCTTGCCGGTGACCGACAGATCGGCGTAGATGCCGTGCTCATAAGCCAGGAAACCGGCTACGGTCAACAGGCCGCCGCCGCTCATGGCCGTGAGGGATCGGACTTCGAGCCGGTTCTGATTGAATTCGAGCGTGCCGTGCAACTGGCTGAGGCCGTTGGGAATATCTTCCAGCGAAAGTGATCCGTCCTTGAAGTCGACCCGTCCCTGAAAGCCTGGATTCTTCAACGGGCCGTGAGCCTCGACCTGGAAGGTTGTGGTTCCGCTTGCGGTCAGGTCTGGATCGACGGTCTCGGCGAGCTTGAGATTGATGTCGCCTCGGGCCGCAAAATCCAGTTGCCGCTTGCCCTTGAGGTCGAGAGTGCCCTGCGCGTGCAGGTCGGTTTCCTCTCCGGTTACATGAAGCGGATCGAGATCGATGCGGGCATTGGCCAGCTTGGCATGAACCCCGCCCTGGCTTTCCAGGTGGACTCCGGCAACCGTGACCGCTAACTGATCGAGGCGGGCTTCACCGCGAAGTTGTTCGGGGTTCGCCAAAGGGCCCTCGAAGGTGACTGTGCCGGCCAAGGCAGACTGGCCGGTAAGGCCTTGCACGTGCGCCATCTTCAGCACCGCGCCGATGTTGAAGCGGGAAAACACGAGTTCGGCTTGTGTAGCGTAGTCGTCGTTGAGCGTGGTCATGCCATGCAGGTTTACCTCCGCGCCCTCCAGCCTGGATGTTGCGTTATAGGTGACTGTGCGGTTTGCCGAGTGCGCCACAAACTCGAGGCCGCCAAGCGGTTCTCCAGCCAGCGCCAGGGGGTTGAGCGTGGCGTGGGCCTCAATACGCGGGTCGTCGAGCGTGCCCGAGCCAGCGATTGTGAAGCCCAGTTTTCCGGTGAGATCGATCCCCTGCCGGCGCAGCGCATCGATTTTCGCCACGTCGATGCCGTCGCCTTTGCCGTCCACCTGGAAGCGGCGGGACTTCAGATCGTAGCTGCCCGCTACCGAAAAACTGCCGGCCGGCGCGCTGACGTAGAACGACGCCAGCTTGAGCAGGCCGTTGGTCATTGTTCCCTGGGCGCGAACTCGTGCCACAGGCTCGCCGTAGACAGCGCCTCCGTCCAACTCGACCCATCCGGAGCCTCCCAGCGCGTGAACCGGCCCATCGGCCTGTACTTGCGCGTCGATCGCGCCGGTGAACGGGCTCGGTCCTGTGAACGGGACCAGATCGTCGAGTCCGACCTTGGTTGCGCGCACATGCAGATGCAGTGTGGAATTGACATCGAATGCAGGAGCGTGTTCCCGGCCGGGCGGGGCATCCAGCGTGCCGGCCAGAGCGATCGAAGCATTTCCGCGGCGGAGCAGGCCATCTGAGATGTCGATTCGGTTAGCCGAGTAGAATCCGGTTGCTTCGACCGTATCCCAGGGCACAAACCCTGGCTGAACAGCTTCGGGCGGAACGGATTTACCTTTCGTTACGGGCTCGACGGGCAGCAACTCAATGGCAAGCTGCGTGGCTTTCAGGATGCCGGCGATGTGCGGATTAACCATAGAGCCTGTCCATGTGCCGTGAAAGTCGCCCTGTCCCGCCAAATTCACCGGCAGTGCCGCGGCGCCGGTCTTCCCGTAGCGGTTCAATCCCAGATCGCGGAGCACAGTATCGAACTCCCATAGGTTGTGAGAATGGAAGTCGACGGCCAGCGCCGTGGCGCTCGTGAGCGGATAAGCACCCAGATGGCCGTGGACATCCAATTGGCTGGCTGGCGTCTGCAATTCGAATCTGCGCAAATCCACGCTGCCATCGCGCTGCGCATAGGTTGCATCCACAGCGCCGCTAGCGGCTGTTTCTCCCTGCACGGGCTGTGCCGGGGTATCGAAGCGGAAAGAACCGCCGACTGTAAGTGTATTTACGTCGCCGTTCGACCATACGGCGGTTATAGGTCCGCTGATGCGGGTAGCAAGTCCAAGGCGCTGGAAGGGCCGCTGGCTCACCATGTCGAGAATGGTGTCCAGAGAAACGTCTTTGCACCGGGCCGTTACCTTGCCGTTCATAGCAATAAAGACAGGTGCGTGCTTGGCCGGGGCTGCGGGGGCTGCCGCTTGCTTTCTGACGCCGCGTGCCTTGCCGGTACTCGCAGGCGCAGGCTGCATGGTTGCTGCGCCGGGAATGGGAGGCAGCCACGGCGAAAGTGCGATCTCGCCTTCCATTTGTCCGCCCTGCCGAAGATGCGCATCGATCGAGGAGATCAACAACTGCTTGGGGTCGGCATGGACATGCAGGTCAACGCGGAGTCCGGTTGCCACCACGCCGGTTCCAATATAGGAGCCGCCGTCGATGTGAATGCCGCCGTCGGCGCGGAATTCCCCGGCCTCGCCCGCGCCGCCAAGGTCAAGATGGGCCAGTCCTTCCGGGGCAAAGGGATAGCCGAAGAGCGGGTTGAGCAGCCTCATATCCAAATCGCCCACGGCCTTTACCTTCCAGCGCGGATGGCGGAAGTCGTCGAGCTCGCCGGAAACTTCCATGGTATGGTCTTTGGTTCCCAAGCCAAGGTTTTTGAGGATGGCCGCGTGGCGGTCTTCGGGAGAACGAGAAGCGATGCGCAGGGAACGGAGAAAAACCGAGGTCCGGGTCAGGTCGAGGGTGGCTTGAAAGCGCGCCTCAGCGGGCTGCGCCCTGCCTCGCGACAGGTTCAAATCCGCGGCCCCGGCCTCGACATGAAAACTCTCGGGATCGGTGCCGACGCCGGGGCGGTAGCTCATGAGCAGGGAAACGTCGTTGGCCTCGAAGTCGAGTGGGGTGAAACGGTTCTGGAAATCGAAGGCGGCGGCGCGGTTTTCGTAGTGGAAGACGCCCTGCTCGATTGAAGCGTGGCCTGCGCGGAGGTCGAAGAAGGTATCGAGCGCGGATTTGCCGGGCTTGCTGGGCCTGCCGGGCCGGGGCTGATTGGTTGTGCCGTCGGGGTAGACGATGAGGTGAAAAGCGGGACGGAAGATATCAATTTCGCGCAGTAGAATGCGCGGGCTCAAAAGGCCCAGCACGCTGATGCCGGCGCGAAGGTGTTCGGCCTGGGCGTAGGGGGCTTCGCCTGGGGCCTCGCGGCCGTGGATGACTATTCCCCCGGCGTCGGCTTCGAGATCGAGCAGGCGCCAGTGAAAAGTTGCAATTTCGACGCGCCCGCCGGTTGACTGTTCGAGGTTGGCAATCAGTCTTTTTCGGACGAGCCCCTCGAATTGCGCCGAACTGGCCCAGAAGAAGAGGCAGACAACTGCAAGCGCCAACAGAATCGTGCCGCCGGCTATCGATAGAGGTAGATGGCGCAAGAAGAATCGTCGCAGGCGGCTCGCTGGGGGGCGCGGAGCAGGTTCAGGAGGAATGGAAGCGTTGGAATCGCGATCGGTCATTGGCTTCCCTTCCCTTGGACGGTTTGCGGCCAGCTCATCGGCTTTGGCGATGAGGCCGGCGCCGGGACGCCCTGCACGGTTGGGGCTTCAGGGGATGCAAGCGTTGGGTCCAGCACCTCGATTTCACCTTCTTTGCGGAGGTTCGTGAGCCAGTCGTCGAAGAGCGCACTGACTTGCCGCTGGAGCAGAATCTCTTCAATGCGCGGGGCCACCGCATCCAGCGGCGGAACAGCCTCCCCCGCTGCGTACTGGGGCAGCAGGGTCTCGCGATAATAGGTTTCGATTTCCTTTGGCGGGATGCGGATGTCCTGGCGAAACCGCTGCTCAATGAAGCGTAGAATCTCAACGCGGTAGCGCAAATAGGCCTCGACCCTTTCCGGCGTCAGGCCATGCGCGGTCAGGAATGCATTCCATCCAGCATCGGAGGCGCAGTTTGCGCGGACACAGGCGGGGAGTTGCTTTCGAATCTCCGCCAGGCGCGCGTCAACCTCGGCCCTGGAAGGATCGGCGGCCTGCATGTCCTCCTCGCGAATTTGCTGCTGGATGAGGGCGCGGGCGATCAACTGCTCCAGAGCTGTCTTGCGGGTAAGAACGGCTAAGCCGCCTCGGCCTGGGTCGAGAACCGAGAGCCGGATCTCCTCGTCGAGGTCGCTGTTCAGGATGGCGTGGTTGTTCACCACAGCGACCACGCGATCGAGGACCACCGAGGCGCCGGACTGAGGCGTCCGGGCCAAACCAGGAGTTGAGCCGGCGAGGGCAAAGCACACGACCAGGCAGACAAAGCCAGGCGTTTTCTTGAGCCGGATTAGCTGCCGGTAGCGCATCAGAAGGTCTGCCCCAGGCTGAAAAAGAAATTGAAGTGAATGGCCTCGCCCATGTGCGACGGGGCCGAGGTATTGGAGTAGTCGTAAATCACCGGAAAGATGGGCGGATTCAGGTTATAGCTGAAGTCCAGCCGGATCGGCCCGACCGGCGTATGGTAGCGCAATCCCAGGCCCGGCGCATGGGAGAAGTAGTTAAGGTTGCAGCCGGGCGATTGCAGCGTGCAGGTGTCGCGGTCCGGCTGGCGAACGCGCAGAGCGCTGGCCCAGGCATCGGAGGCATGGGCGAAGACATTGCCCATATCGTGAAAGAGGACGAAGCTGAGCGTGTTGCCCAGCCAGGGAAGAGTGGGCGGCGGCAAGCGCAACTCGGTGCTGTTGATCAGCGCGCCGGCGCCGCCGATGGGAAAGCCAGTCTCCGGATCGCGCGGACCCGCGGCATTGATAGAGAAGCCGCGCAGCGATGTGGCTCCGCCGGCGTAGAGCCGCTCGGGAAGGGGTATCAGCTCTTCCCGCGGTGTGCCAAAGGCCCGTTCCTGGCCGTAGCGGGTGTTGCGGGCCAGTACGTACTTGCCTTTATCAAAGCTGTAATAGCTTGAACTGGAAACATCGAGACGGTTGAACTCGGCCTGAGCCCCAAAGGGTTTAGCCGACAGGAACTCTTGAAAGCTGGTGTAGGTTCCGCGATGGGCATCGAGGGGGGAGTCGCGGGTATCGCGAATCCAAGTGAGCGCCGGACCCGCAACTCGTGCCGCCGTGGACAACTGCGCTAGCTCTCCAGGCGCCACTTGCAGGCTGTTTTCCTGCACCTTCACGCGCCGGAAGTCCAGTTCATAGATCAGGGTATTGGCTTTTGAGAGGAAGGAACCGGGCGAATTGAAGTGCTCCGACCATCGAATCCCGCCTTCGAGCTTTGAAGCCACGTAGGTGGTCACATCCAGGCTGTTGGCATAGCCGCCGGAAAAATCGAGCCCGAAGTTCCGGTCGCCTTCGAAGTGCGGAACCTGGAAGAGCAAGTCGGCCTTCTGTTCAAGCAGGCCGTAGTTCAACTGCAAAGAGGCCGACTGTTCGCGGCCAAAGAGGTTGTTGCGGGTAATGTCGACGAGCACCCGGGGGCTGACTCCGGTCTTGCCCTCCGTATTGCATGGCGCGCCGCTCAAGATGACAAGCCCGCAGTTATAGTGCGGAGTGCCGGTCTGGGCCTCGAAACCCGCGCCATAGGTCAAGGCCCAGCGCTTGGCCTCCACCGCTTGCAGCAGAACCGTCTTGGAGGTCTCGCTGCCCGTGGGATTCTCGACTGCTGTATCGACCTCGTTGAAGAGCGCGAACTCGTAAAGATTGCGCTGAGTGTCTATAAGGGCGGTTTCGTTGAGCGGATCGCCCGAGTGCAGCGCGATTGCTCTCGCCACCGTATCCGGACGCGTGAAATGCAGTCCGGTGAGCAGTACATCGCGGACAAACGTCTGCTGCCCCTCGGTGATATGGAAGACCACGTCCACCTTGCTCGGATCGGCCTGTTCAATCTGCTGAGCCACATCGACATGCGCCTTGAGGAATCCTCGGCTCATATAGCTGGTCAGGAGCGCATCCCGGTCTCCAGCGAGGTTCTGTGGAGAAAGCAACTGGCCAGCTGTGGTATTCAGCAGCAGGGAAAGCTTTTTTACGTCCACCTGCTCAGTCCCCTCCAGCCGCACCGTGCCTACCCGCTGCTGTTCGCCCTCCTCGATGCGAAAGGTCACATCCAATGGCCGCGCACCCGTGGCAGCGGCCGCTTTGCCGACGGCTTGAATGGCCGCGGGTGCGCCGGCATCTGCCGCGCCAGTTTCAGGGGTGCTGGTCTCGGGCGTGACCTTCACCTTGGAAAAGCCGTTGTTCCGATAGACGGCTTGCAAGGCGCCAATATCGGCGGAGACGAGAGCCTGACTGTAAGCGCCATGGCGGTCCAGGGCATTGGCGGCATGGACGCTGAGAAGCGGAAGGAGAGTGGCGGAGTCGAAGTAGCGGTTTCCCGCGACCGAAACCCGCTCGACGCGACGCCGCGGACCCAGGCGCACGGTGTAGAGAATCACCACATTCTCCGTGTTGGTGGATTCGATCTCGTGGTCCACCTTGACATCGAAGAAACCCAGGCGCTGATAGTAATCCCGAAGCCGGCGATTGCCCTCATTCAGCAGATCGTCGTCAACTGTACCCTCCTCGAAAACTGGAATCACGTGCTTGATACGCTCCGGCCCCATCTTGGCGCCCTCCAGGAGCACCTTCACCTGGGGACCCTGGTTTGCGGTAAAGTGAAAATCGATCCTGTCGGTGTTCTCGACATACTGCTTGGATTCAAGCTTGATCTCAGCTTCCAGCCTTTGCTGTCCCTGGTAGTGCTTGAGGACTCCATTCAACGCGCGGTTGGCAGTGTCGTGGTCCACGCGCGCGCCGGGCCTCAGATGGGCGCGGCGGCGAAATTCTTCATTCGTCATCCCAGAGTCCCCTGTAACCTGGACCGTGCCTACGCGCGTCTGTGGGCCAGAATCCACATGAAACGCGATATCCACAAGCTGCTCTTGGGGGTGGGGCGCCAGCGACTCTGCAATCGCCGCATCGTGGAAGCCGTTCTCTGCCAGTGCGCCACGCATCTGTTCAAGCGCCTGGTTCATCTTGGCTTGGGTAAAGCGAGTTCCAGGCTCGAGCTGGCTGGCGCGCTCAAGCTGTGTATCGATCGTCGCGCCTCGGGCGCCATCCACGCTGACCGTTCCGATAAATGTGCGCGGAGTCCCGCGGAAGACGAGGTCCACGCCGTCCTGCTGACGCGTTGCTTCGACCTGGATGGTTTCGAAAAGGCCGGTCGAAAAGAGCTGGCGCAGACTCTGCTTGAGGAGTTCATGGCTGAGGGGCGCCCCCTCAGCCTGGGCAAGGTGGCCCGGCAGCGGGGCAAGGCGGGCAGAGGCGAGACCAGCGAAAGAGATTCGGCGCACGGTTAAGCCTTCCCACGTGGTGAGGGCGCCAGCATTCACATCCGGAGGCACCTGGGCTGCTTGCGTGTCCGACGCGCCGGCAGAAGCGGTCGCGGGTAGTGCGGCGTTCTGGCTCCAGCTTTCTACTCCATGGCCGATCCCGAAGACAAAAAGGCACGCGAACGCAATCCCAAACCAAGTCGATGCCGGTCTTGCGCTGAAGATCATCTCTCTCCGAAAATTGGGGAATTAATTTCAGTTGTTCGCAGCCAGTTTTTCGGCGATCGCCAGCCGCTGTTTACTCACCGCAGTTCCCTAATCCCATTCCCTTATACTATCGAGGATAGAAGGACGGTGCAGGGGCACCAAGCTCACGGAGAGATCCGAAAGGAAAACATGCCCTATTCGAGGTTTCCAGAGCAATTATCCGATCTCGCTCCTCAATCGCCGGAAGCGGATGCTAGCTCGAATGACGAGGCGCCCGCGCGGATTTCCAAGCCTTCTTCCGGAGAGATTGCCGGCGATACCCAGCTGGACTCCGTTGAGACCGATGCACTGGCCCGCGCCCAGGCCGGCGACCATCGCGGATTCGCCCAACTCTACTCTTTGCACAAAAGACGCATCTATTCTTTATGCCTGCGCATGGTGGGCAATATTGCGGAAGCCGAAGACCTGACCCAGGAGGCTTTTCTTCAGTTACATCGCAAGATTGCGACCTTTCGCGGCGACTCGGCCTTTTCAACCTGGCTGCATCGGCTGGCCATCAACACCGTGCTTATGCATCTGCGCAAGAAGGGCCTGGCACTCATTTCTCTGGATGAAGCCATGGAGCCCGCAACGGAAGAACGCGCTGGACGCAGTTTCGGCAGCCCCGATCTCACTCTCGCCGGCGCGATCGACCGGATGGCGCTGGAGCACGCAGTCGACAATCTTCCGTCCGGTTACCGGCTCATTTTTGTGCTGCACGACATTGAAGGATATGAGCATAACGAGATTGCCTCCATGCTCGATTGCTCGATCGGCAACAGCAAATCCCAGTTGCACAAGGCGCGGTTGAAGCTGCGCGATACGCTGCGCAGCTATCCCCGGCAGGAAGGGCGGCGATGACTGAAGAATCCAACATTCTAAGTTGCGCCGCGTTCCAGGCACAGTTGCCGGAGTTGATCGGCTCGGGCGAGAAGATCGGCACGCACCCACATCTTCAGAGCTGCGAGCTCTGCCGCGCACTGCTTGCCGATCTTGAAACCATCGCCGAAGCCGCCCGCCAGTTGTTCCCCATCGTCGAGCCGCCCGACGAATTATGGGAACAGATCGAATCGGCGATCAAGAATGCCGATTCCAGTCCCTCTCCGGGCTAACCCCTTGGGGGTGAACATGCTGCGCAAAGATCCGCGGCTTCGTTCTCTCAAGCGCGCTGTTATTCTCACATGGCTGCAACTTTGGCCGATAATCCATTCGAGCAACTATGCATCCAATCCCACGGCAGGCATTGCAGCCGCCGGCTGGCAATTCGTTGTGCGACCTTGCATTGGCCAGCAGGTGCAGAATCGGGTTGGGGAACCCCCACTGGCGCCTGATCGTATCCCCAGACGCGGGCTGAGGAGTTGTATGTGAGAGCGGGACGTGACTGAAGATAGCAAGAAGGAGGAGAATCTTGAAACTTTTCCGATCTTGCGCTGTCTAATGAAGGAAAGTTGATAAGAGGACACTCAATGCCTAACCAGCGTTCAATTCCTACTCCAGACTGGAGTGCATCGGGGAAAAACACCCCGCAAGTGCGACGGATTCCCGTTTTGCCGGTGCGGGATACCGTATTGTTTCCCCATGCCGTACTCCCGTTGACTGTGGGCCGGGAGAGCTCCATCCAGTTGATTGAATCTCTGGGCGAGGAGCGGGCGATTGTCGTCGCCGCTCAGATCGATCCCCGTCTGGATTCCCCGCAACCCGCCGATCTGCACACAGTGGGCACCCTCGCGACCGTGCATAAGGTTGTGCGGATGCCCAACCAGAGCCGGTTTGTCTTCACCGAAGGTGTCGAGCGGGTGCGGCTGCTGGCCTATTCGCAGACCGGCCCATTCATGGTGGCTGAAGTCGAGACTCTGCAAGATGTTTTGCCGGATTCCACAGCCGGCGTCGAGGCTCTGGTGCGCAACGTCATCGGACAGTTTCAGCAGATTGTCTCCGAGTCGCAGACGCTCTCTGACGAGCTTCGGACGATTGCCGCGAACATCGAGGAGCCGAGCCGACTGGTGGATTTTGTAGCCTCTTCGCTGCCTTTCCTGACCACCGACGACAAGCAGCAATTGCTGGAGACGCCGAGCATCGCAGAACGGCTGGAGTTGCTGAACAAGCACCTGGCCAAGGAGATCGAGGTGCAGCAGTTGCGCGCCAAGATCCAGACCGAGGTGCAGGATCAGGTGCAGCAGTCGCAGCGCGACTACTACCTGCGCGAGCAGCTTAAAGCCATCCAGAAGGAACTGGGCGATGTGGACGAGGGCCAGCGCGAGACCGATGAGTTGCGCAAGAAAATTGACGATGCCAACATGCCGGAGGACGTGAAGAAGGAGGCGGTGAAGGAGCTGACGCGCCTTTCGCGCATGTCTCCGATGGCCGCCGACTACTCGCTGACCCGCAACTACATCGAGTGGCTGGCTCTTCTGCCGTGGGCAAAGAGCTCGGGATCCAAGATCGATATTGGCAGGGCTAAAGAGATTCTGGACGAGGACCACTATGAGCTGAAGAAGGTGAAGGACCGGGTTCTCGATTATCTGAGTGTCCTTGAACTGAAGCCGGACATGAAGGGGCCGATTCTCTGCTTTGTGGGGCCGCCGGGGGTGGGGAAAACCAGTCTGGGCCGGTCGATCGCGCGGGCTCTGGGCCGCAAATTCCAGCGCGTCTCGCTGGGCGGCATGCACGATGAGGCAGAGATTCGCGGACATCGGCGCACGTACATTGGCGCTTTGCCGGGACAGATCATCCAGAGCATCCGGCGGGCTGACACGAACGATCCGGTGATCATGCTGGACGAGATCGACAAGCTGGGCCGCGACTTCCGCGGCGATCCGGCCTCGGCGCTGCTTGAAACACTTGACCCGGAGCAGAACAACACGTTCCGCGACAACTACTTGGACGTGCCGTTCGATCTTTCCAAGGTGCTGTTCATCTGCACGGCGAATATGCTGGACACGGTGCCGCCTCCGCTGCTGGACAGGATGGAACTGATCCCGCTGCAAGGCTATAGCGAGGAGGAGAAGGTGCATATCGCCTTCCGCTACCTGATTCCGCGGCAGATCAGAGAGAACGGAATCACGGCCGAGCAGGTCGAGTTTCCCGAGGAGGCGGTGCGCCACATTGTGCGCCACTATACGCGGGAGGCCGGCGTGCGCAAGCTGGAGCAGGTTTTGGGTACGGTCTGCCGCAAGCAGGCGCGGCGCGTGGTGGAGGGCCACACGGAAAAGCTGACCGTGACCCGCGAGGTGCTCAAGGAGTTCCTGGGCGGCATTCAGGTGCGCGTGGAGACCGAAGTGGCAGAGCGGGTGAAGCGCCCCGGCGTGGCTGTGGGCCTGGCCTGGACGCCAGCCGGCGGCGACATCCTCTTCATCGAGGCCAACAAGATGAAAGGAAAGGGCAGCTTTACCATGACCGGGCAGATCGGCGAGGTGATGCAGGAGTCGATGCAGGCGGCGCTGACCTGGGTACGGTCGAACGCTGCGAGCCTGGGGCTGGCCGAGGACTTTACCAAGGAGATCGACCTGCACATTCACGTGCCGGCCGGAGCCATTCCCAAGGACGGTCCATCGGCGGGCGTAACCATGGCTACGGTTCTTGCGTCTCTGTTGACCGATACGCCCGTGCGCCCGCTGACGGCCATGACCGGCGAGATTACGCTCAGCGGCAACGTACTGCCGGTGGGCGGCATCAAGGAGAAGTTCCTGGCCGCGCGCCGGGCCGGGGTGCAAACCATCATCCTGCCCGCCGACAACCGCCAGGACGTGGAGCAGGATCTGACAGCGGAACTGATAGAGGGCGTGGCGATCCATTACGCCAGCCGCATCGAGGACGTGCTGACCGTAGCCCTGCCGCTCTTGAAGGCGCGGCCGGATTTTCGGCCGGTCGATGCCGAACTCGCCATGAGCAACCCTGTGTGAGAAGGGCGCCGTCCTAGGGAGGGATAAGGCGGCGTCTGTCACTGTTGTCCGCTAACTCGCCAACTCGCTCCCACCGAGCCGCAGGGGCCAACCGGCTATACTCCCCATTATCGAATTTTCTTTTTCGGGAGTGCGCCCATGCCTTCATCCGCCGTCGTCTTTGCCCGCCAAAACCAGCCCCGCTTTCTCGATGAGTTGAAGGCTCTGCTGCGCATCCCTTCCATCTCTACGCTGCCCGAACACAAAGGCGATTGCCGCCGCGCTGCCGAGTCCGTCGCCGCGGAACTCAAGCGCATCGGCATGGAGAATGTGCGGCTCATCGAGACCGAAGGCCACCCGCTTGTATACGCAGACTGGTTGCACGCGGCCGGTAAACCAACGGTGCTGATTTACGGGCATTACGACGTTCAGCCGCCCGATCCGCTGGACGAATGGCTTTCTCCGCCCTTCGAGCCGACCGTGCGCAACGGCAACATCTACGCCCGAGGCGCTGTGGACGACAAGGGGCAGGTGTGGGCCCAGGTGAAGGCGCTGGAGTCGCTGCTGGCAGCAGGCTCCCTGCCGTTGAATGTGCGGGTTCTTTTCGAGGGCGAAGAAGAGGTTGGCGGCGAAGGAATTGCGCGCTTCGTCGCCTCAAAGCCGCCCGAGCTTAAGGCGGATTTTGCGCTGGTCTCCGACACCGAGATGTTTGCGCCCGGCCTGCCTACCCTGTGCGTGGGCTTGCGGGGGATGATCTATACGGAGCTTGAGGTGCGCGGCGCGCGCTCCGACCTGCATTCCGGCATGTACGGCGGCGCGGCGCCCAATCCCTTCATCGCCCTGGCTCAGATAGTGGCCCGCCTCAAGGACGAGGATGGCCACATCCTCATCCCCGGATTCTACGACGGCATCATCCCGCCCAGCCCCGAAGAGCTGGCCGCGTGGCGCAGCCTTCCCTTCGACGAGGAAGAGTACCGCATCGCCGAGGTTGGCTCGCGGGAACTGGTAGGCGAAGCCGGCTACACCGTGCTGGAGCGTACCTGGGCGCGGCCCACGGTCGACGTGCATGGCATGCCTGGGGGTTTTACCGGGGCAGGCGCCAAGACAGTGATTCCTGCCAAAGCGGTTGCCAAGGTCTCTATGCGCCTGGTTCCGGGCATGACGCCGGCCAAGGCCTTCGCTCAGTACAAAGGCTACGTCGAGCGGATTGCCCCTCCCGGCGTGGATGTCGAGGTGCGGCTGATTCACTCCGGCGATCCCTGCCTGATCCCCGTCGACAATCCCTACATCCAGGCAGCTACGCGCGCTCTGCGTGAAGTGTGGGGCAAAGAGACGGTCTTTATCCGCTCCGGCGGCTCTATCCCCATCGTTGGCGATTTTGCCCGGCATCTCGGCCTGCCCAGCGTCATGATGGGCTTCGGCCTGCCCGACGACGGCCTGCACGCGCCCAACGAGAAGTTCCATTTGAAGAACTTCGAGCTGGGCATCGAGTCGCTGATTCGGTTTCTGGAGGAGGCCGGCAGGTAGAACCGGCCGTCCAGGTTTCACTAAATGGAAGCGCGGCTGCGCGAATGCGTATTGTGATGGATACATCGGTGCTTGTTGCAGGGCTGCGCTCACGGTTGGGTGCGAGCGCGGCGCTGCTCAAGGAAATTGCTGCGAGCAGGGTGGTGCTTGCGGCGAGTCCCGCGCTGTTTCTGGAGTATGAGGCCGTACTCAAGCGGGAAGAACACGGTCTTCCCGCGCAATTTGTGGACGGCTTTCTTGCGGAACTGGCGCTGTGTATCTCTCCGGTGGAAATCCGGTTCGTCTGGCGGCCTCAGTTGCGCGATGCGGACGACGAAATGGTGCTCGAAGCGGCGATCAACGGGCAGGCCGAGGCAATTGTGACGCATAATAGAAGAGACTTCGACCGGGCAACCGAACGCTTTGGGATTGAGGTCTTGTCGCCAGCGGAATTGCTTGAGCAGCTCAAGCGGAAAGGGAGGGAAGCATGACGCGTGTATTCGATCTGCCGGATTCGCTCGTAAAACGTGCCGAGGAGTTGGCGCGTGAAGATGGCGTCTCCCTGGACGTTTGGGTGACTTCCGCGCTGGCGCAGAAGATTGGCGCGGTGGAGACCGCCGCTGAGTTCTTCCGGCGCAGATCCTCGGGCGCGTGCACGGGGCTGAGTTCCTACCTCGACCTCATTCCGGATAACCCTCCCATGCCGGGCGACGAACTGCCGATGGTTTGAAGTGTGCTCACCCAGGTCTTACCACAAATGAATGGGTGCCCTATGTCCGGATTTGCGGACATGGGAATGCGGCCAATCACAGCTCAATCCCTTCGCACCTCACGCCGCACAGCGAATCGGATGAACGCGAATCAGTTTCTCGCGCTTGCGCGTCTGGGCAATCTCGTAGGCCGACTGCATCCGCATCAGTGTGTCCATCTTCACTCCGAAGGCCTTCTCGATGCGCAGCGCCATCTCCCCTGACAAGCTGGCCTTGCCGTTCAGCAAGCTGGACAGCGTAGGCCGCGAGACGCCCAGCGCCGCCGCCGCCGCCGTCACCGTCAATCCCGCCGGTTCGACGATCTCTGTCCGGATAAAATCCCCTGGATGGGGAGGATTCTTCATAGGCATCGCAAAATTCTCCTTCTCTTAGTGGTAATCTTCCAAATTCACTGCGTGGATTTCACGCTCACCGGCATCGATGCGAAAGGTCAGCCGCAGGCTGGCGGTCACGCTCAAGCTCCACGTGCCTTTGCGGTCTCCGGTCAACTGGTGCGCCTTCCAGGCAGGTAGTCCCCGCAACTCCTCCGCGTCGTCCATCCCATCGAGAAAGGCAAGCATCTTGCGCAGCTTGTCCGCCGAATTCGCAGGAACCCCTTTCGCGCTGTCCACTTCATAGAGCCTCTTCAGGCCCTTATGAACGAACTCCCGAATCTTCATCTGAGCTACTGTAGCCTGTAACCTAACACTTGTCAAATCGAGAACCTGGCGCCCCATCCTTCTGCATATTTTGCGGAAAGGCGGGAGACATCGAGCCTCAATCGTTGTTCTTATGGTTTTGTAGGAGAGATGCTGAATGAGCGGAGCAACGATTCCGGTCAAGCTGCCTCCCTCGTTGGGAAATGCTGCTCGAAAACTCGCCGAAGAAGATGGCGTTTCGCTGAACCAATGGGTCTCCCTCGCAGTAGCGCAGAAGATCGGTTCGGTGGAGACCGCCGAGGCATTCTTCAAGCAGAGGTCGCAAGGCGCGGAGCAAGTGGATTTCCTGGAGATTCTGCGCAGCGCCCCCGATCGCACCCCCGATCCGGGCGATGAACTGGCCTCCGCGAATGTTTGATAGACGGCGCGATGCCATATGCCAGGTTTTTAGACTTGGGATCGAACGCCGCAAGGAACTCCGGAATCAGGAGGCCTTGGCGACCTTCCGGTCTCTCGCCGTCGGAACCGGATGGATTCGATTCGCCTCGGTGAGAAAACGGTCTACGGCGGCATCGTCGTTGGGATCGTAGGGGCCGTCGTCAGGGTCGCTTGCGTCATAGGGAACCGGAGCGTCGGCAGCGATCTGCTCTTTGACCCATTTCCAATCCGACAGGCTCGGCTCTGCGCTAGGGAGATTTCCTTTGAATTCCATAGACCCTCCTTTCCCTTCGCGAAGCGAACCGGAACGAAATCACCCTTACGTTCTAGCCGCGCAGTGTATACACCAAGGATAAGACATTTCCGGCTACCTCCACCGGCGCAATGTCCTGGAATCTCACTTCCGCTCCTCTTTGTAGCCGGAATGTGATCTTTCGCGGATGGTCATAGACCAGATAGGCGTCGCGGAATTCGAGCCTGTGCTTCCGCAGGTTCGCTTCGCGCTTAGCTTCGTCCCATTCGTACACGGAGCCATTCTATGCCGATTTGCGATTCGCCGGATCGGCCTTTAACTTGAGAGACGTGAAAGCGGAAACCGAAACCGCCACGGCTTGGCCCGAGGCCGCAGGTTTTGTCCTGGCCGGGGGGCGATCCAGTCGCATGGGCGAGGACAAGGCGCTGGTTCGGTTTGGCGGTCAGCCGCTTGCCCTGCGCGCGCTTCACATTCTTCGTGAAGCGGGTTTGAGTGCGTCATTCGCTGGCGGAGCTGACAGTCTTGCCGGCTTTGCCCCGGTCGTCGAGGATTCCGAAGCCGGCCTCGGCCCTTTGGGCGGAATCTGCGCCGCACTCACTTCTACTTCCGCCCGCTGGGCGGTCTTTTTGCCCGTCGATCTGCCGCTGCTGCCTGCCTCCCTGGTTGCGTTTCTGCTCGATCACGCGCGGATCACAGGCAGGGCCATCACCTTGTGCTCCGTCAACGGATTCGCCCAGACCTTTCCGGCGGTGGTCGACCGTACAGCGCTGCCGGCGCTCGAAACAGAACTGGCAGCCGGGCGCTCGGGGTGCTTTTCCGCTTTGCAGGCCGCGGCTGCCAGCCTGGGCCAGCCGGTTACTATCCTTGCCGTCGAGTCGCTGGTTCAAACCGGACAGATAGCCCACCCAGACGGCTTGCCCGCTGCCCGCTGGTTCCTCAACGTGAACGCACCCTATGACCTAAGCCGCGCAAAGGCCTGCCTGAGCCGGGCCTGACGGTCAGCGGGAGATTGAATTCTTTGTCTGCAATCGATTCGCCCAATCCAAGCTGAGAACTGCAAAATCGTCAAAAGCATCGTTGTGGCCACGGCCGGGCAGAGAATGAAATTCCTTCGGTTCGTTTGCTAAGGAATAGAGCAGTTTCCCCTGAGAGGGCGGAACGAGCTGGTCGCCGGCGCCGTTGGCGATCAAGAGCGGCACATGGATCTTCCCGATCTTGCCAGCATTCTCAAACCGGTCCAGAACCACAAATTCCACGGGGTAAATCGGATAATTGTGCTGCGCCAGTTTCGGAATCGACAGATAAGGAGCCAGCAGCATCAGGCCGCCTACATGGAATTCCCCGGCCATTTGTGTCGCCACGCCGGTTCCCAGCGAGTGCCCGAAAAGGACGATGTTTTCGCTTTTTACGCCTAGCGCCATCAGCCCCTTGATTGCGGCCCGCCCGTCGGCATAAAGGCCGGCTTCCGTCGGTTTGCCCGGCAATCCGCTGTATCCGCGATACTCCGCAACCAAAAAGCCGTAGCCTGCGGCGATGTAAGCATCGCCAACTTTACACGCGGTTGACAAATTATCCCCATTGCCGTGAAAAAAGACAAAGGTAAACGGCTTGCTCGTTGCCGGCGCGTACCAGGCAATCAAATTAAGGCCGTCGTCCGTTCGGACGGGAAGCTCCCTGAAGGACCGGTTCGCGTACGCATCGTGCAAGGATACGTAAGTATGGCTTGGGTAATACAAGAACTTTCTTTGGAAGATACAAAGAAGAAGGAAAGAGAGCAGATAGACAGTGAAGGCGATACGGAAGACCTTGCGCAAAACCATTTCTGCTCCTTCTGGCGGTACGCTTTGAAACGCAATATGAGCAATTCCGAATGGACTCACGATTCTAACCGGCAACCCTTCTTCTGTGTGGAACTCGATCCCCGCGGCTTCCATCGCGTACTCTGATCTCATGGCAACCGTCGATCCCGCTTCCAATTCGGAACTCTCCGAGGCGCTGAGCGAGGTGTTTGCCGAAGAGCTGGAGCCGCCCGCGTCTCCCGCCGCGGAGTCGACCGGGCCGATCATCTCCTTCAGGCACGTCTCCATTGGGTTCGACGGCCGGCCGGTTCTGGAAGACGTAAGTTTTTCCGTGGATCGCGGCCAGACTCTTTGCATACTGGGCCGCAGCGGCGTGGGCAAGTCGGTGGCCTTGCGGCTGCTGATGGGTTTTCTCAAGCCGGATTCCGGGTCGATTCATGTGGAAGGCCAGGAGATCACCGGCCTTGGCGAAGAAGGCATGCAGGCCATTCGCAAGCGGGTCACCATGGTCTTCCAAAATGGCGCTCTCTTCGATTCCCTGAGCGTGCGCGAGAACATCGCCTTCCCTTTGCGGGAGCGCGGCGGCCTGACCGAGGACCAGATCCAGCAGATCGTGGACCGGTTGATCGGGCTGGTGGGCGCCGAAGATGTGACGGATGCATTTCCAGCTAGTCTCTCGACCGGGCGCAAGCGTGCCGTGGCCATCGCCCGGGCGCTGGCAGCGCAGCCTGAAGTGGTGCTCTACGACGAGCCAACCACGATGGTGGACCCGATTATCGCCCGCCGCATGGGGGATCTGATTCAACGCCTCAAGCTACAGCTTGGCTTCACAAGCATTGTTGTGACGCACGACATGCGATTTGCCAAACGGCTGGCAGACCGCGTGCTTTTCCTCGATCAGGGCCGGGCGCTGTACTTCGGGCCGATTCAAGGGTTTCTGGCGTCCTCGGACCCGCATATTCAGCAGTTTTTGCGGCTCGACGCCTACGTATTACCTTCGGAATGAGTAATTTATCATGTAGTAACTAGGGGAATATACGATTTCTCTTGCCATTCAGAGGCCCTACGGAGCTATGCTAAAGTTGTCAAACGATTCGGGGGCTTGGTTGAACCGCTGAGGCGGTCATCCAACGGGTTTGCGGATACTGCGGCCAGGCATGGTTTGGTATAATTGGTTTGTTCTCATTGGTTTTCAAACCAGCTCATGCGGTACCCAGAGCCCAGTTGCAGTGTTTGGCTTTCATACGTTTTGCTGAATTCAATTGCGGTGAGTTCAACCCCTAGTCGCGTCACCAGGTTCACTGTCAGCCCAAGCCGGCCGGCTTGGTTTCTCGGTCGTACCGCGCCGGTGAAGGATAACGCGAAGTGTGAGTGCCGTATCCTGGCACAACCAAGCCCGGACGGCTCAATGCAGGCAACGGGACTGCATTTTGACAGGTAACCCAGAACCCCAATAGGGTGTCCAACAACCAAAAGGGCTCGGAAATACGTGGAACACTGTCTTCTTCTGCTTGCATGGTTCATTCGTGGGAAATTGGTTCCCACCTCTTCCTTGAACGTTTGAGGTCTGCGGAACGAATATGGCGACATCGGAGTTCTGGCAAAGAGTCTCATCCTCAGTGTCATCGTCCTCTGAATGGGCGGGCGCGACAGCCGCTAGTTCGAGGCGCGATTCGCGTGGCACGCCAAAACTGTGGATGATTCTGGATGGAGTTACGGTTCTCGGGGCAGCAATTCTTGCCACCCTTTCCAGATTCCATACGGGGCCAATGGATGGCGCAAAGGGATTTTGGTACGGGACACTCATTTATGGCCGATCGATGGGTATTCTGCTGGCGCTTTTGTGCGGATATACCATCTCGTTGATTCTCATCAGCAAGCGGCTTCATCTCTACACGCCCACGCGGCTGGCCAGTTATCTGCATGAACAGAGGATGAGCGTGCAGGCCTGTTTCACTTCGGGGCTGCTGCTCACCGGCACACTCTACCTGATTCACGCGCAGGATATTCCCCGCAGTGTGGTGCTGATCACGGTGGGCCTGGTCACGATCTCGCTCAGCATCCGCCGGCTCGTTTACCGGATGCTGATCTACCGGCGTTTCGATCGTGGCGTGGGCACACGCAATGTCCTCATCGTGGGCACCGGACCCGAGGCGCACGCACTTCGGCATCATCTTGAGAGCATCCGGCATCTGGGCTATACATTCAAGGGCTTTATCGACTTTCCCGGTTCCAGTTCCCGCTTTACGGCGACCTCCGGCGATGTGGTGGGCACACTGGATACGCTCTTCCAGCAAGCCCGCAAACAATTTGTGGATGAGATTTTCTTCACTACTCCCTGCGAACGCGGAATCGTGCAGGATGTGCTGGAACAAGCCCGTATCCACGGAGTCGATCTGCGCGTAATTCCCGACATGTACGACGGCCTGGCGTGGGACAGTCCCATCGAATACATTGGGCAGTTCCCTACGATTCCGCTCCATTGCGGGAGAGTGCCGGAGATTGGACTTCTTTTCAAGCGGGGGCTCGATATCGTGCTCTCCATCCTGGCTTTGACCATCCTTTCGCCGGTGCTGCTGGCCGTCGCGATCGCCGTGAAGCTGGATTCGCGCGGCCCGATCTTGTACTTCTCGGAACGCATCGGCAAGAAGGGCCGGGTATTTCGCTGCACCAAGTTCCGCACGATGGTCCGCGACGCCGATAAACGGCGTGCCGACGTCATGCACATGAACGAGCGCGATGGCGTGCTCTTCAAGATTTCAAACGATCCCCGGATCACGAATGTGGGCCGATTCCTGCGCAAGTATTCGCTGGATGAACTGCCCCAGTTCTTCAATGTTCTGCGTGGAGACATGAGCATCGTCGGACCTCGCCCGCCGCTTGCCAGCGAGGTACGGGAGTACAAGCTCAGCCATTTGCGCCGCCTGGACGTGACCCCCGGCATCACCGGCCTGTGGCAGGTGCAGGCGCGCCAGGATCCCTCCTTCGACAGCTATATTTCGCTGGATGTCACTTACATCGAGAACTGGAGCATATGGCTAGACCTGAAGATACTGGCCCGCACCGTCGGAGTGGTCCTGGCCGGCACCGGCTCTTGAGTTTCCTTGCGGCTCCCCCGGCTGCATGGGCCGCCTCTTAACGAGGCGGCCCCTTCGTTTTGTGGGATTAAACTAGGGATGTGAAGATCGCACTTGCCCAGATCAATCCCACCGTCGGGGATTTCAGCGGAAATCTAGACAAGATCGTTGCCGCAAGCCGACGGGCGGCCGAGCAGGGTGTGCGACTGACTGTTTTCTCGGAACTTTGCATTTGCGGGTATCCTCCGGCGGATTTCCTTGAGAAGCCGAGTTTTCTGGCTCGCTGCCGCACGGCTGTCGATGAGCTGGCCGAGGCAACACGCGATTTGCCAACAGCGGTGGCGGCCGGTGTTGCTTTGCCGGCCGGTGGGGAAAGCGGTAAGCCGGCCGTGAACGCCGCCGTACTGCTGGATCGCGGGAGCATGCTGCTCGAACAGCACAAGCGGCTGCTGCCGTTTTACGACGTCTTCGACGAGCAGCGCTACTTCGCGCCATCCAAGCCGCAGCAAGTGGTGGAACTGGACGGCATCCGGCTGGCCGTCACTATCTGCGAGGACGCCTGGAACGATAAGAACTTCTGGCCGCGGCGGCTCTACAAAGTCGATCCGATGGAGGAGCTAATGCGGCAGAAACCTGCCGCGCACATCAACCTTTCTTCGTCGCCCTTCTGGCACGGGAAGCGCGCTATACGGCGCGAAATGCTAGCCGCCATTGCGCGGCGGGATGGCATTCCGGTGCTGATGTGCAATCAGGTGGGCGGCAACGACAGCCTGATCTTCGACGGCTCCTCACTTGCCCTGAATGCGCGCGGAGAATTGATTGCTCAGGCTGCCTCGTTTCAGGAAGACCTGGTGATAGTCGATTTGAACTCTCCCGAAGATTCGCCCGCGGCCCAGGCTCCGGCAGAGGACGATACCGAAGCCGCATACCACGCATTGGTCCTGGGCACGCGCGATTACGTCCGAAAGTGCGGCTTTCAGAAGGTTCTGGTGGGCCTGAGCGGCGGCATCGACTCGGCGCTGGTGGCGGCCATCGCCAAAGAAGCCGTAGGCGCTGAGAACGTGATGGGAATTGGAATGCCCAGCCCCTATTCCTCGGCCGGATCGATCGACGATAGCCGTCAGTTGGCCGCAAATCTTGGCATTCGCTTTGAGTTGATCGGCATCAGCGGGCTCTTCCAGGAATACACCAGGGCGCTGGAGCCGCTGTTTGCCGGGACAAAGACCGGCATCACCGAGGAGAATATTCAGTCAAGGATACGCGGCGCTTTGTTGATGGCGCTCTCGAACAAGTTCTCCGCGCTGGTGCTGACCACAGGCAACAAATCGGAGATGGCGGTTGGGTACTGCACGCTCTATGGCGACATGGTGGGCGCGCTGGCGGTGATCGGCGATCTGGTAAAGACCCGCGTCTATGCCGTGTGCAATTGGCTGAACCGCAACGGCGAAGTCATTCCGGGGGCAATCCTTGAAAAGCCGCCTTCCGCCGAACTGCGGCCCGGCCAGAAAGACACCGACTCGCTTCCGCCCTACGAGGTTTTGGATCCGATCCTGGAGGCCTATGTGGAGCGCTATGAAACGCCGGAGCAGATTGCCCAGAGATACGGATTTGCCCTGGAACTCGTCCAACAGGTTGTACGCTTGGTGGAACGTTCCGAATATAAACGCCAGCAAGCCGCGCCGGTTCTGAAGGTTACCTCCAAGTCGTTTGGCATGGGCCGCAGATTTCCCATTGCCGTCAAAGTTCAGGTATAAGCTAGAATGCGGGAGCTTTCCCGCAGTTTAAGGAGAAACAGCTTGATTCGTATGTCTGCCCATCATGCCAGCGTCCGTCTTTCCAGCGTCGTCGCGCTGGCCCTATTTTCGTTGCCCGTCTTCCAGGCCGCTGCCCAGCAGCAGGTGCCGGCTGCGCCCGCCCAGGATTCGTCTACCGCCGCCCCTTCCGCGCCGGCGCCCGCCGCAGCGCCCGTGTTTCCCAAGCCCGATCCAGCCAACTTCACTGCTTCCGCGCCTACCAAAGAAACCGTCAACGACTTCCTGCAGAACAGCTGGGGCTACGACGAAAACCGGATCTGGCAGGTGCAGGCGATTCTCAAGACTCCAGTTGAGGGAATCAGCAAAGTGGTGGTGTTTGTGGGGGACAAGAGTGGCAAACAGAAGCCCTCGGCGGTCCAGTTCTTTGCGCTCCCCGACGGCAAGCACATCATCGCCAACGACGAAGTGCTTCCGTTTGGCGAGCACCTGTATACCGACGCTCGCGCACAGTTGCAGCAGCACGCCGACGGTCCTTATCGCGGCTCAGCCTCAAAGGATCTGGAGATTGTCGAGTTTGCCGACTTCCAGTGCCCCCACTGCAAGGAAGCGCAGGCCAATATGGACAAGCTGGCGGTGGATTTCCCAAAGGCCCGGATCGTCTTTCAGACCTACCCGCTGGAGCGCATCCATCCTCAAGCCAAGACTGCGGCGGAATATGGCGTCTGCGTAACCAAGCAGGGCGGCAGCAACGCCTTCTTCCAGTACGCGTCGGCCGTCTTTGACGGCCAGGATGGGCTGGCTACACCGGATGGCGCCACGCTCACCTTGAACAGCGCCGTCGTCAAGGCGGGCCTCGATCCGGCCAAGATAGCAGCCTGCGCCGCTACCCCGGCAGTTGACGCGCAAGTGGAGGCATCGGTCAAGCTAGGTCAGGATCTCAATATCAATCAGGTGCCGACGCTGATGATCAACGGGCGTCAGGTTCCTATCGGCGGCGCACCGTACGACGTCATCAAGCAGATCGTTGAGTTCCAGGCCAAGCTTGACGGCGTCGCTCAGTAAGGCCGGACGAGCCGAAAGTTCAAAAGAACGAAACCCCATCTTCGACGCGATCCCAGCTTCAGGAGCGGCGTCGAAGATGGAATTTGACTTTGCAATGCTTCATCTCACCGGAAGGGCTTCATCCTTTGAGTAAATTCCATCTTCATACCCTGGCTGCTTGCGCGTTTTCGATGCTTGTTCAGCTTCCCGCGCTCCCGGCGCAGTCTCCGGTGAGCGCTCCGGCGCAGCCTGCCTCGATCGAGGCTAACCGGAAAGCGCTTGATGCAATTTTTGCGGACTATTGGGATGACAATCTCAAACACAACCCCGAGTTAGCATCGACGCTGGGCGACAAGCGATACAACGACCAGATCACCGACTACTCGGTGAAGGCGGTCAACGATGGGCTGGCCCGCGAAGAAAACTTCCTCATGCGGCTGGCGGCCATCGACCCCGCCGGATTGACCGATCAGGAGAAGATCAGCCGCGAGCTGCTGTTGCGCCAGATTGCCGACGACCAGGAAGCCGCGGATTTCAAAGAGTGGGAGATGCCGCTGAACCAGATGGGCGGCATTCACACCGTCTACCCGCGGCTTGTGGCCCAGTTGAGCTTCGCTACGGTCAAAGACTACGACGACTGGATCGCGCGGCTGCATGCCATACCGAAAGCCTTCGACCAAGTGACCACGAATATGTCGATCGGCATGGACGACCGGCGTGTGCCGCCAAAGTATTTATTGGAAAAGGCTCTCGACCAAGTAAAGGAACTGGCCGCGCAGAAGCCTGAAGATTCGCCGCTGGCTCTGCCGCTCAAGAATTTTCCCGCCAGCATCAAGCCCGCCGAGCAGGAGCGCATCAAGACGGAGATGCTGGCTGCGATTGGCAAAGAAGTGCTGCCGGCCTATCTGCGCCTGGCGCGATTCCTCGAGGTGAGCTATATTCCGGCTGGCCGGGCGGAGCCGGGCATCTCCGCGCTTCCCGATGGGGCGAAGTACTATCAATTCCTCATCCGTCTCCGCACCACGACGAACCTGACCGCCGAGCAGATTCACCAGATCGGTTTGGACGAAGTGAAGCGCGACGAGGCCCAGATGCTGGTCATAGCGAACAAGCTGGGATTTGCCGACCTCAAGAGCTTCAGGGCGAGTCTCAAAGACAATCCCAAGTTGCATCCGGCCTCGCGCGAGGCGCTGCTGGCTGCCTACAGCGGCTACCTGACGCCGATGCAGGCCAAGCTGCCGCAACTCTTTGGCCGTCTGCCCAAAGCGCATTTTGAGGTGGTTGCGGTTCCGGATTACCTTGAGAAGACCTCCGCGCCCGCGTATTACGAGTCCGGCGCTCCCGATGGCAGCCGACCTGGCCGTCTGTTCATCGACACGTATGACGCCGCGGACCGCAATCTTTACGGTGTCGAGGTGATTGCCTACCACGAAGGCTTGCCCGGCCACCATTTGCAGATTTCCATTGCCCAGGAGCTGGATGGCCTTCCCGCGTTCCGGAAGTTTGGCGGCTACACCGCTTATGCCGAAGGCTGGGGACTCTACTCCGAGCGGCTGGGCAAGGAAGTGGGCTGTTACCAGGATATTTACTCCGACTACGGCCGGCTGGAGGCCGACATGTGGCGCGCCATTCGGCTGGTGGTCGATACCGGCGTCCATTCGCAGCACTGGACCCGCGAGCAGATGGTGCAGTACTTCCACGACCACTCGAACATCGACGAACCCAGCATTCAGGCTGAAGTGGACCGCTATATCGCATGGCCCGGCCAGGCACTGGCCTACAAGATCGGCCAGCTGAAAATCCTCGAACTGCGCGACCGGGCGAAGACGGCGCTGGGCGACAAGTTCGACCTGCGCGCCTTCCACGATCAGGTGCTGGATGCGGGATCCCTGCCGCTCGATGTGCTGAGCGACCGCATCGATGGGTGGATTGCCAGCCAGAAAGTCGCTGGACAGAAATAGCCGGATCCGGCAGGCCGGTAGACGTGATAGCCTTGGATGTTCCTTTTGACAGCCTGGCGGCTTATCACCTGATTTCGGTTGTCTCTCCAGGCAATTCAAGGGACACGAGAGAGACACGGTCATGAGACGGTTGATTGTTCTGTTTTCTGTCTTTGCGTTTTCTTGCTGCCTGCATGCGCAGGTGGTCGATGCAACCGTATGCGACATTCTCAAGAATCCGCAGTCCTTCAATGGGAAGATCGTTCGCGTTAAAGGCACGGTTGCAGCCGGTTTTGACCAGTTCGTTGTGAAGGGCGCAGAGTGCGGCCAGCGTGTGAACGGTATCTGGCTTTCCTATCCGGAGGGAACCAAGGCAAAGTCGGGTCCGGCGGCGATCCTGCAACTACAGCCGGCAAAAAACTTTGCCGGGACGGTCGCGGCTGTTAATCGGGTACCGGTTCAGCTTGATAAGAACAAAGACTTCAAGCAGTTCGACTCCCTGCTTTCCATGCCATACAAAGGCAATGGAATGTGCCTGGGTTGCGTCCGGTATGAAGTTAACGCAACGCTTGTAGGGCGGCTGGATGGAACCGTGCCGGCACTGAGCCGCGATAGTGCTGGAAAGATTATCGCGATCAGTGGCTTTGGCAATCTCAACGGCTATAGCGCCCGCCTCGTGCTGCAATCGGTTTCCGACGTCACGCCGCAAGAGATCGATTACGCGAAGACTCTGAGTGCAGCGAAGGGCAACTCGCCTGCCGATTCTGAAGCCGGAACCAAGGTTGCACGCGAATTCGGCGGGAGCATCCGTTTGCAGGAGCAGCCTAAGCGGGCTATCGACGCATTCGGAAAAGAGGGCGATGATAATGGCGTCATGCTCTCGTCTACTCCGAATGAAGCGTCGGCGAAGAACGACGCGCAGGGCGAAACTAACTCTCCAGACGGCGTGCTTCTTAACTGTAGGCTCGATTTTGATCGGCTGAAGGGAGATGAGATGGGCAGGGCGATGACTCATCTGGGCGAGCACATCGCCGATCTTCGTAACCCGGAACCTGGAATCGAAGCTGCAGGACCATATCAACTCGAATATCGCGCATGGTTGACGACAGCCCTTGGCGCCATTGACAGCGGCCAGAAGACCCTCATGCTACCGGGAGGATATTTGATCTGGAACTCCGCTTGGCCGACCGCCGAGCTGAACATGCGGACGAACGATGCGCTCACAAGCTTCCTTACGAACGAAGAGCAATTCGCCAAGTAACTGCCAGATCAAGAAGGGGCGCTAGCCCGGCACAGTGCAGGCGGCAAGCAGATCGCCGCATCTGTGGGGGATGCGAATATTCTTGTAATGTTTGCATATCTCTCATCCACGACAAGGAATAACATGACGGAAATCGCCGTTGAGGCCAACGAAGTACCCGCGCAGTTGCCCAAGGTCCGCGTGGCCGGGCGCCCCATCCATTCCGCGTTCTGTGCGGAATGGGTGGGAGACCACAGAAGCCAGCCATCGGCCTTCGGGGCGGGTGGCCTAGTTCTCGCGTCTGAGACCTGGGATTGCATGAGCAGAGTTGCAGCGCGGCGAAGACTATCGTCGCGCCTGAACCGCATCGATCTTCAATTGAGATTCATCGATGCGTCCGACGAGCGCGCTCTGCACATATTCCTTAATGAAGCTTTCGTCTCCCTTACCAACCGAGCAATACATGATGCCAACTGAGACAAAGGAAGACATGACAATAAGCCCCGATAAGTCGCCGTGCTTGAAACGATTTCCGGTTGCCAGGTGGGTCAGTGTTATCGCAACAGCGGCTATCCATAGCAGCACGGCAAACGCGAGCCAGATGCGCGTGAAATATTTCGCCGGCCAAGGGATATCAAAGTAACCCTCAATGCGCGTTCCCCCCTGCTCAGGCTCATATCGTGCATAGAACTGACGAGCATATTCCTTCAAGTAATACCGGCGCTTTCGTAGCCTAAATGTACCCTCACCCACTACGCCCAACAGCGGAAGATCACCTTTGTGCCCGGATAGCGAGAACGGAGTCGAGTGTTCCTCGTCGATTGTGCGCCGCAGAACATCGCCGACGACCTTCGGCACAAGAGCGGAGTGAAACACAAAGACTCTACGACTCATATCTGATGTAGTTTACGCCGAGCGCCTCATCCATGCCGCGCACTTTGTGGCATGGGTGGGAGACCGCAAAAGCCAACCACCCGCCCCCAGGGTCCATCCCTTCTCCCGGTAGGGAGAAGACGAAAATAGCCCACGGGCGAAGTCCGCCCCGGCGGACGAAACCCTGGGTCAGCGTCCCATCCACCGGCCCCGTTCCGTAGGGCCGGGGCGAGAAGGGCTGCGAGTAGACCTTCAAATCTCATCTCATAGATTGCCCGATCAGCTTGACATGTGTTGTCAAATATGACTACACTGCTCTCGTAGGGATGGTAGGGGGCCGATGATCAGAAAGACGCGGCCCATCTCGTGGATCAAGGCCGCCCGCAAGGACTTCGAGAAATTCCCGGCGGAAGTGCAAACCATTTGTCTGACGGCCCTGACCATCGCGGCAGAGAACGGCAAGGCCGACATTGCCAAGCCGTTCAAAGGCCTCGGCTCCGGCATCTTCGAGATTGCGCTACCCTGGCGCGGAGACGCTTTCCGTGTCGTCTACGCCGTGCAGATTGGCGACGCAATGTGGGTTCTTCATGCCTTCCAGAAGAAATCGAAGCAGGGCATCAAGACTCCGCAGCACGAAGTCGAATTGATTGAAAGCCGCTTGAAGAAGCTGAAGGAGATGCTCGGATGAAACGCGAAACAATCGAACTCGTCCACGGCAGCGGCAATGTCTTCCGCGACCTGGGCCATGCAAGCCCCGATGTCGAACAATTGAAGGCCATTCTGGCCGTCGAGATTATCAAAATGCTGGACCGCAAAGAGCTCACGGTCCGGGCCGCCCACGCCCAGACAGGTATAGCCGCAGCCGATTTCTCCCGCATCCGCAACGCCGACCTGTCCCGGTTCACCCTCGACCGCCTGGTCTCGATCATCAACCGCCTGGGCTCCCGCGTCGAAGTTCAAGTGAACGTCCGCATGATCGAGCCAAGCCACGCCGCGCTCGCTTGATCCTGGCCTTGCTGTGCCGGACGCCTCAGGTCTCGCATCTGAGACCCTGGGATTCAATCAAAAAGCATTCTCCCGCCGCAGCCCGCAAAACAGCAGCGCCGCCTCGCTTCTCGCAACATCGTCGCGACCGTCAGGCGCGGTTCACTGCGCGGCAGGAAGATACAAATCCAGATTTCTCGCGCTGTTCAGCTTGAGAGTCGCCGCGCGGTTTATCTCGCTCATGGATATTCGCATGTGCCTCGCGTCGGGGTCGACGTAGTGCAGGCCATCGTCGCTAGCGAAGACCGATACGGCGGTTAGGGTCGAACCGTTCTTGAGGACAATGCCAAAGTTCGGCGACTCAGGCTCGGAGCTTGTCGAACGCGCGGTAAGGGAAGAAGCCGCTCCCTCAGCCGGCCATGTATATTCCTCGATCACAGCATGCCCCGCCGGCGGAACGGCGACTGGCGCAGCCGCCTGAACCACCGGGGGTGGCTGCTGAACAAAAGAGTCCGGCTGGGACGTGTAGCCATACTGGTCGCCGGAGTCGTAGGGCAGGTATCCGTACCCTGATCCGTAAGGTGAGACGGCCCGGGAGCGGCTGAAACCGTTGCCGTGCCGGGCAAAGCCTCGCCCGCCTCCGCCGCGGCGCTGGGCGCAGGCATCGTTTGCCGCACTCACGACAAGAAACGCAAATAAGCTGAACAGGATCGTCCGCCGCATGGCCACTCCTCCTGAGGAGGAGTCTAATACCGGCGTCCGCGCTTGTAAACTTTGACTCAAAAGCGAGACTCGAGCTGCCCGGCGGCTTTGCGACTGAATTAATCTGCAAGATTTTGAAAATAAATAAAAAACGGGTATTAATTATCTGGTAAACATTTCGGCCTTCCAGGCGGCATGGTTTCCCGCAGCTGGTGAACTTGCCCAAGCCAGATCAATCTCCCACCATCTTTTATCATGCGCCGGCAGGGGGCAATTTTCTGCAAACGAATTGAGGCTGGGGTGAACGCACGCATCCCAGTTTGAAATGCGGGACTTAGGCCGCGGGCCCGGTTGCCGGTGGTCGAAATCCGCGGTCTCCCGACCGGCTGACTTGAGCTATGAGGCGCCCCGGCAAAGAGCCCGGGAGCCGAGCCGGTTTCGTGTTATCATTCGGGGCGAGACGGCTTCCCCAGCCTTCCGCACGTGGCTATCCCGTTGTGAGGCGCATGTGTCCACTCTCAGCTACCCCCTGCCCCGCAAAATCACCCCAGATATTTTCGACCACATCAGGGGGGCTCGCGTTAACGATCACTGTTGCAAGATATGGAGGAGGGGCCGCAAGCGCGACCGGCAGGACACCTTTATCGGCCTGATCGACAGCACCGACTGGAGCTTCTATCTCGCGCCATGTTTCGGCGTCGATGCGAACGCTGTTAACGGCGAGGTCAACGACGAGAAGCTCGAAAATGCGGCCAGAGGCAATTTCCCGGACGAAACGGATGTCAAGTCCAACTCGACCAGCGCCAGCGACACTACCATGGTCACAATCAAGAAGGGCGTTCTCGACGAGGTCTACGGCGAGGGAAACATCTGTTATGTCGTGCTCGATCCGGAAAAGGGATTCGACGGGAACTCGCACAGAGCCTTATACCGCTGGATAGGATTCTCAGCGAAACAGTTGTCATGCAGCGGCAATCTCGAATGGCGCAAGCTCCTCGGCTTTGCAATCCAGAAAGATAAGGACGGTTATTACATCCGCTTCGCATCCACCTTGAATGAGCACCCCGGCCAGTACTATGCCGGCAATACCTTTGTCCCGAGGCAGGTGGCGGAGCAAGTCACCATTTTGTGTTGCATACCTTGGGGTACAAGGATGGTGGATGCACCCAACCCCCAACGGGAGCCGCGCGATCTTCCCAAGAGATGGTGCCGCTTTGTGGAGACGGTCCTCGCGCGGGATCTGGAGCTCGCCCTCATCAGCCGGCACGACATTGCGTCTCGCGGCGACGAACATTTGACGCGAATGACCCGCTTTACCCATGCAGACGAAGGAGTCGATTCGATCGGGACCGGAATCAGGCTGGTATAGAGAGGCTGTGAATCTCCGGTATCATTGAAGGCCGGAAAAGCCTGGTCTCCGTCGAGGTATAACTCGATCTCACCGATGCCCGGCCAGCCATTGTTATGCACGACCCACGCCCTGTAGATTCCAACGTATGTGCCCCAACCCAACCGCGAAGAAATCGCCCGCCGGAACCTCCACCGAAGGCTATTTCTCGTCGTCCCAAAATTCCGCAGGATTGTGACACGTCCCGATATAACTTTGCAGAAAATTTCTCTCCCGCGGCGCACAATAAAAACGATAGAGGATAGTGGAAAAAAACCGGGAAGAACCTGCCCACATCCCTTATTTTTATTCTCAGACTCTTGCAAATTTTCTTTGCGGGCCCCCGGTTCCCGATATTCAGATACTGGCAAACAGCCGGCACGCAAGCAGGCGCCGATTTAGGCATTGCGACAAGAACCAAGCAACAGGGTAAGATTCTCGCGCAAGCGAAAATCTGCCCTTGAGAGGAGCATCCTATGCGAACGAGCGTTTCCCTTCGTCAACAACTGCAGGACTCAATCAAGTCCGAGCTTGCCGAGCGCACCCAGAAACACCAGGCCAGAATCGCCACCTTGAAGGCAGCCAGAGTAGGAGCGGCGGGCGCGGGGGCGGCTCTGCCCAGCGAGCCGCTGGTCCTGCTAGCCCACGGCGATTCCTGGTTCGACTATCCCCTCAACGGAAACGATGTGTCGCTATCGAGCACCGACATCGTTGTGCAGCTTGAAACGATGGGCGCGATCCAGCCCTTGATTCAAAACATCTCGCACTTTGGCGACGCCTCAACCGAGGAGATGTCGTTGCCCAAGCAGGAAAGGCTGATTGAGAGCCTGCAAGACAAAGACAATTGGTCGAATGGAACCGGGCCGGACGCAATCCTCTTCTCCGGAGGCGGCAACGATATTGCCGGCAACCAGTTCTGCATCTTTCTCGACGACGCTGGTCCCGGCGTGAATGGTCTGGATCCATCGCGATTCCAGGGCGTTTTGGACATGGTCGAGGCTTCGTACAACGACCTCATCGCTTTCCGCGACAAAAACGCTCCTGGGGTGCCGATCTTCGGTCATTGCTACGACTTTCCTATTCCCAACGGGGTTCATCCCGTGTGTGTGGGGCCTTGGCTGCTGCCGTCGTTGACCTTTGCCGGCTGGAGCACCGCGCAAGGAATGACGATATTGCATGAGGCCCTGATCAAATTCAAAGCGATGCTGACCGGGCTCGCCGGCAATCCGGACAATCTGTTTACTCTGGTCGACACTCAGGGAGTGCTGGATCCATCCGACTGGGCGAACGAGTTGCATCCTCACCCGGCAGGATTCCGGAAGCTGGCGGCGAAATTTGTGGACGCGTTAGAGGCGCGTTTTCCAGGTAGGATTTAGAAAACGCTTCCAGAGACTGGATGCATCCGACCGCAACAGGGCAGGCAGACACAATTCCTCTTTGCCTTCAAAGCAAAAAGGCGTTCGGAGCCTGCCCAATTGAGGGGGAAATGGACTAGACTCCATAGGGACGAAGAAACGGAGGAAATGCGATGTTTGACATAGGCAGAAAGGTAGTAGTAATCACAGACAACGCAATCACCTTCGACGGAACCGTTGTTGCCAGGGCCAAAGGCGACAACGGGCCGGGAGCCTACAAGATTGCCCCAAAAGATAGCGATCCCGAGGATCCTTGCGAGTGGCATAAGGCCTGCAATGTCTTCGCTCCGGAACAAACAGCGGCGGAAGCGCAAGCGTCCTGGGATGGTTTCTTAAACGGATAGAAGCCCCCGGCATTCTTTACAGATATTCAATCGCGGAGAGCGCTATTTCCCCTCAGGGAAAAGAACCGAACGAATTGCATCCAGATAGGAGTGCCCGCTTTCGGAATCGGGCTCGACGTAGTTGCCTTCCGCCCACTCGTTCCATGCCTTCAGGAAAACGATACGCCGCTGCTCGGGGTGATTGGCCACTTTGTCAACGGCCTTGCGGAGATAGGTCTTGAATAATTCTGGCGTTTCCCCCTCATAAACGACGCCTAGATAGCCGCTGCGCGGCGTATTGTCCCAGCCCGGCAACACGCAGGGCAGATAGCGGTCGCCGGGCGGTATGTCTTCGAGCGCATGCGCGACGACATCGGCGAACTGTATGCGAGACGGCCGCCTCCACCGCTTGCTCTTGAGTTTGTTGAGCCGGCTGCCGAAGTTCAATTCCCGGATGCGGCGGGGAATATCGAACTTTCCGGTTTCACGCGCGACGGATTGAAGGTAATCCTGCGGTACCAAGGGGGTTACAGCGTCGAACGGGGCGAGGATCGGATCCCGGTAAGGATCGATATAGGGTTCATATCGGCTTCCAATCGCGACGAAATAGAGGCCCGGATAACCGGCTTTCGCGGCCAGTTCCCGCCAGTGCGTAATAAATGCGCCGGTCGAAGGAAGGTCGTGCGGCTTGAAAATCACGAACATGGGCTTGCCGTCGACCGTCAGATGCCGGGGATCTTCAAATGCCTTCCGCGCCCATCGGAAGTGCGCTTCTTCGTCCGCGGGGCCGGGGTATTCCTGCCGCATAAGCTCCGACTCTGGATTGCCGTGCCAGATGCCGGACCATGACTGGTTTGCCCATGCAAGGCAAAAGGGAAAATCGGGGTTGCCACTGTCCCGTACTTCCTCAAACGGGCGTTCAATGAGGCGGCGGCCGTTCCCGAACCAGTAGTGCCAATAGCAAAAAGCCTCAACCCCCGCACTGCGAGCCATTTCCGCCTGCGCTTCGCGCACCTCGGGCACGCGCAAATCGTAGAATCCCAAATCGGCGGGCAATCGCGGCTGCCTGTGCCCTGGAAACAAGGGCTTCGCCTTCGCGACATTGGTCCACTCCGTAAAGCCGCGGCCCCACCATCTATCGTTTTCCGGTATCGGATGGAACTGAGGAAGGTAGAAGGCGATCAGGCGCGCCAGGGGTGAGTTCATCGACTTCTGTCTCCAGCGCCACCTTGCGCCTGGTTCACATTCTTTGACTTTTCGGGCGCAACAAGATTGCAACCCCGGCACGAACACCTTGTATGGAACGATTCCACGACTTTGAAAGAGATATTGTGAAAATCTCACGCGCCAAATCCGAGCGAATCGAAACAGTCGAAGATGGCGGAATGAACGAAATACTATCAGAAGCAGAGGGATTCATTGCAAGGCTCGGAGGATATGTTAAACTTCGTTCGGAAAACGCTTACACGGCTCCCAGGCGCCAACCAATTTCTCGTTGCCCGGTTTCCACACGGCTTTGTGCCCGGTTTGACGCTCTTTTGATCCCGCGTTCGGTTTACCGCTTGACAAGTATCGCAGTAAAGCAATTTACTTAGGGGCGAACGTCCGTTTACGAAGCGGATGAATTCACCCCTTCTCAGGTGACGCAATGTTCGGATTGGTCCCAGCCTCTATCGCCGCGGGCGGTTCACCTCACGCGGCGCTTCTTGCACTCGCTGCTCCCTCATTGGCGCATCTGAGTACACTCGACATCGCGGTGATCGCCATCTACTTCGTGATGGTGATTTGGATCGGCTTCTATCTCAAGTCCAAGGCCAACACCAGCGAAGAGTTCTTCATGGCCGGCCGCGAGATGACGGCGTGGATCGCCGGACTGAGCTTCGTCTCAGCCAACCTGGGTTCGCTGGAGCTGATGGGCTGGGCCGGTTCCGCATATCAGTACGGCATTCTGGCCGCGCACTGGTATTGGGTGGGCGCCATTCCCGCCATGCTCTTCCTTGGCATTGTGATGATGCCGTTCTACTACGTCTGCAAAACGCACTCGGTTCCCGGCTATCTGAAACTCCGCTACGGCCAGGGCTCCAGCACCGTGGCCGCGGTCTCCTTTGCTTTCATGACGGTGCTCATGAGCGGCGTGAACATGTTCGCGATGGCCGAAGTGATGAAGATCGTTCTTGGCTGGGATCTGAACTTCTCCATCATTGTCAGCTCGCTCGCCGTTGCCGCCTATGTGGCGCTTGGCGGCCTGCGCTCGGCCATCTTCAACGAGGTTCTCCAGTTTGTCCTCATCTGGGGCGGCGCACTCCTCGTCCCCATTCTCGGACTCGTCGAGACCGGCGGCTGGACCGGCTTCAAGGCTCGCCTGGCCCACAACATCGCCACCGGCGCGACCGCTCCCGGCGACTACACCCACATGTGGCGCAGCATGGGGCACTTTGCCGACAATCCGATGGGCATTCACTGGACCGGCATTGTCTTCGGCCTGGGGTTCGCCATCAGCTTTGGGTACTGGACCACCGATTTTCTTGTTGTCCAGCGCGTGCTCGCCGCCAATTCGTTGCGTTCAGCGCGTCTTGCGCCGGTGATCGGCTCCTTCTTCAAGATGGCAGTCCCGTTCATCGTCATTCTTCCCGGCCTGCTGGGCCTGGTGGTTCTGACCAACACCGACGGGAGCCTGATGCATCTGGTCGGCGAGAACATAGTCAAGGCGAATCCGGGCGCAGGTCTGCACAGCTATAACGAAGTGCTGCCGCTGATGATGGTCCGCTATCTGGGACCGGGCTTGCTCGGCCTGGGCATCACCGCCCTCATCGCGGGATTTATGAGCGGAATGGCCGGCAACGTGAGCGCCTTCACCGCCATCTTCACCTACGATATCTACCAGCCGCACATCGTCAAGCATGCCAAGGACGAGCACTATGTCCTTGTCGGCCGCATCGTGACCATTGCCGGCGTGGTTATCTCCATTGGCGCAGCCTACCTGGTCATGAACGCTGCCGGCATCATGGACTACGTCCAGGCGCTCTTCAGCTTCTTTATCTCGCCGCTGCTCGGCGTGGTGCTGTTGGGCATGTTCTGGAAGCGCGCCACCAAGGCAGGCGGATTCTGGGGACTGCTCATCGGCACGACTACGTCCATCTGCCTCTGGGCCTGGGTCAAGTTCGACCCCTCGGCCCTCAAGTATGTCGCCCTCTCGCCCGATGCCAAGGACATGGCAGAGAACATGTATCGCGCGCTCTGGTCGGTCAGTACGTCAGTCGGCGTCAACGTGATCGTCAGCCTGTTTACCAGGCCGCGGCCTATTGCCGAGCTGGCTGGAGTAGTTTATGGCGCGACACCGCTGCCCACGGAAGAGCCCGTCCCCTTCTACAAGAACGAATGGTTCTGGACGGCAATAGCCATCGTCATCTTCCTGGCCCTCAACATCTATTTCTGGTAAGGAGCACATATGCATTCGTCCGGTCTTTCCATCTGGTTTTTCATCGGTGTTCTGCTTACCGTCTACGGCACGATGATCCTCGGCTACGGCCTCTATGAGTTCACTCTGCCGCAGATGGCCGTTGCCAACTATCATGCTTCTGTCTGGTGGGGTGCTTTGTTATTGGCCCTGGGCCTTTTTTACGGCGTGCATTTTAGGCCGCGCCGCGACAGTTAGCGGGTATTCCCAACACCCTAAGCGAATTCAAGGAGAAAGCGAAAAATGAAAGCGCAACGTACGATGACATTCGGTGTAGTGGTAGGCAATCGCGGTTTCTTCCCAAGCCATTTGGCCAAGAGCGGGCGCGATGAAATTATCTCTGTTCTTGAAGCGGCGGGAGCAAAGCCCGTGGTGCTGGGCCCGGAAGAGTCGGTGCATGGCGCGGTGGAAACCTACGCCGAAGCGCAGCGTTGCGCGGATCTGTTCAAGAAGCACGCGGAGGAGATCGACGGTATCATTGTAACCTTGCCCAACTTTGGCGAGGAGCGCGGCATTGTGGACGCGATTCGGCTCTCAGGGCTGAAGGTTCCAGTGCTGGTGCAGGCCACGCCCGACCGCTCCGACGACATGACCATCGCCATGCGCCGCGACAGCTTCTGCGGCAAGATGAGCGCCTGTAACAACATGATGCAGTACGGCATTCAGTATTCGCTGACGACGCTGCACACCGAGAGCCCCAGTTCGGCCGAGTTCAAGGCCGACCTCGAATGGTTCTCCGCGGTCTGCCGCATTGTGAAGGGCTTGAAGAATCTGCGCATCGGCGCAATTGGCGCGCGTCCCACGGCTTTTAACACCGTGCGCTACTCCGAGCGTATTTACGAGACTAGCGGCATCACCATTGAAACCCTCGACCTCTCTGAAGTCTTCGGCCGCATCAACCGCATGAAGGACATGGACGATGCCGCGCAGGCCAAGCTGGCGGCTATCAAGAGCTACGTCTCCACGGCCGGCATTCCCGAAGATGCGCTGCTGAAGATGGCCAAGCTCGGCGCGGTCATCGATGGCTGGATGACGCAATCCCATATCGACATCAGCGCCGTGCAGTGCTGGACCTCAATGGAAGAGTTCTTTGGCGTGGTGCCTTGCACCATCATGAGCATGATGAGCAACAACCTCATTCCATCCGCCTGCGAAGTGGATGTGCCGGGCACGCTGAGCATGCACATGCTGGCCCTGGCCAGCCAAACGCCCTCGGCCCTGTTGGACTGGAACAACAACTACGGCAGCCATCCGAACAAGTGCGTCTGTTTCCACTGCTCCAACCTGCCCAAGCACTTCTTTGGCGAGGCGCCGACCATGGACTACCAGGCGATCATAGCCGGCACCGTGGGCAAGCTGAACACCTTCGGCACCTGCGTGGGCCGCGTCAAAGCGGGAGCGATGACCTACGCCCGCTACTCGACCGACGACCGCCGCGGCGTGGTGCGCGGCTACACTGGCCCGGGCAAATTCACCGACGATCCGCTGACCACCTTTGGCGGCGCAGGCGTGGCTGAGATTCCACACCTGCAAAAGCTGCTCAAGTACATTTGCCGCGAGGGCTTCGAGCACCACGTGGCCGCCAACTTCAGCGATGTATCGAAGGCCATCCACGAAGCGGCGCGCTACAAGGGCTGGGAGAGCCACCACCATCCAGAGCTGGAAGACTGATGAACAGGGATCAGAGATCAGAGATCGGACGCTGGGAGCCCGCGTTTACAGTCAGTTTTTGAACGGCACTGCTTCAGCTATGCCGTAAATTGCTGATCGGGACGAAACAACTGATCTCTGATCTCTGGCCCCTGATCTCTGTGCAAAGGACACGTAATCATGAGCAAGAGAATCGGCAAGAGCCTGGTGGTGAATGGCGTCACGCTGGTGACGGAATCCGCATGGAATGCGGAGCTGGATGCGAAACATGAAAGGCTGGTTGAGTTATTGCGTTCGCAGCGCCTGGCCGGAGTTCTCATCCGCCGCAACGAGAATGTGGCATGGCTGACGGGTGGCGCTGTTGAGTTGCGCGTGCTTACTCCGTGCGAGACCGGCGTGGCTGCGCTGCTGGTGACCGCTGCCGGTAGGCGCTACTACTTCACCACCGAGAATGAAGCGCCGCGC